>OGYY01000508.1_pt1 | contig 39246 bp, 44 predicted proteins | sample 1576671 | NCBI WGS metagenome assembly OGYY01 (sample SAMEA3541593, study PRJEB24748) | human gut metagenome | biome: human gut; feature: human-associated habitat; material: faeces | place: China | collected 2012 | reverse complement strand
ATATATATGACAATCAAAACTATCAAAACGTAATAGTTAATGATAAACCGTATTAATATGAAATATAATGCCAACTACTGCACGGCCTTTTTTTCTATAACTATAAGTAATCGTGTAAGAAGTAACTCTTTCTATTTCACTAACTGCAGTATCAATTACTCTTGCCTTAAAATTTGCAAACGTTTTATATTTATCTTGACAGTCACAACCTTCACGGATCATATCAACAGAAAGCTCTATATCTAGGCCATCTATTGGAATTGTTTTATATAGAATTTTTTCTTGTATCATTTCAAAAAGCCGAATTGCATAAACGGATTTCATAGATAACACATTTTCTAACTCATACTGAGTGTAACGTTCCTTTAGATTAAGAAGAAACGGTTTTAATTCATCATTTAATTTTAAAGCGACACCTACATCAGAATGATATTCGCATCGTGTAACCCAAGGAATTTTAACCCAACGAGTCTTTTCAGACGAATTTTCTCTAATAAACACAGGATTCTTAATAATGTCGTCTGTAATCTTTTCAATGTCTCGGTAAATGTTACTTCGTGATATTTTTAAAAGATCAGCAAGTTCTGGAATTGTAATGATGTAGGGAAATAATTCTTTATCATCATATTGGATCTGCATAATAGCAGCACGGATCAATTTTGCACTATTTAACGAAAGTGCTTGGCGTCCGCCAACAAGTGTATTTGCTTGGCAAACAAACTTTTTTGTATCAAGACAAAAATCTAAGGTCAGCTGACCTTCAATCATCTTGTTTTTGGTGCCTCTTCCCATAAAAATTACATCCTTTCAATATTGTAATAGTTAAGATAGTAAGATAATAAAATAAATATTACGTCTTGTCAACTATGTAATAATTTAAAAATAAAGATATCAAAACGTAATAGTTAATATTTAAAGTTTATTTGTTCCCATGTATGGCAAAAATAGAAGAGTAGGAGTAGTGATTTCAAAACTATCAAAATGTAATAGTTAAAATGATATTTCTTTTTTCTCATTAAGGATAGTATAAAAATAAGCATATAATGCCCGAATTTGCCCATATAAGGAATTTTAGTTGTAAAAAGGAAAATTTACACATAAAAGCATAAAAATCAATTTAAAGGGTATTTAAAGCCTCCGAAAAAATATTTCTTTGTTTCATAATTCTATTTCTATTTAGCGTTTACTTTTGAGGACGCTTGTTCCGGTGCCCCGCCGCCCTGTTAGGAACCGGCACCCGGAACATGCCTTTGGCATCGCTGCTACAGAAGATATATAGTCAAGGAGAATAGGAGAGTAGTAACTTATGATAAAGTGTTTTATCGTGTACGTTCTTCTGGCAGGGAAAAATCCATAAATTGATATTTTTCATATAATTTTTCGCTTCCTGTTTTAAAGGATTCCTGTAGTAATAGTTCCTGAATTTGATCTTTAGTAACATATTTTTCAATACATTCATCTATAGTTGGTTTATATTCCTTATAAGTGGCCAGAACATTTCCAAGAATTTCATCCAGTTTAAGGGAATTAAAATTTTGACTAGATGACATCATGGTTGTATAGTGATCTTTTAAATGTTGTTTTCTTGTATTTGAAATTTCAAGTCCCATGGAAGATTGGATCATAATAGAAATGGCATCTGCTTCCCATTCAATTTGTGAGGAAGATTTTTCCTCGCCTTTTTTGTGTTTACTTAAGGCATGACCTAATTCGTGTGTTAAGGTAGATAGTTTTTCAGTAGAATTTAGGCGGTTATTAATAACAATTTCACCTTGTTCCGGATTATAATAGCCACGTAAAGCAATGGAATGGAGATCTTTAAAGGATACAGGTACATTTAGTTTTTCTTCATAAAAAGCTACTAATCCTTCAGTTACTAAATCATGTACTGCAGAAGGGTAACCAAGTGAAAAAAGTTGAGGGTATTTTTCTGGAGGATAGGTCGTTTGAGAAATATCAAAAGTTGTGCCAGGCATAAAAGACAGGCGTTGAAAAGATTCTATTTTTCCATCTTTAAAGGATTCAACTTGTTCTTTGGTTGCTTGGCTTAATTTTATGAGGTCGTTTTCATTAAGTTTTAAATAAGTGGTCTTTACAGGAACAAGGATTCTCATACCTTTTTCACCTTTTTTAACAGGGTATCCCATGGATTTCCAGGCATCATATGATTGAACAAAGGTAGCACCTGGATTTTGAGAGTAAATGAGCATCGTATTGTTAAGACTGTAATTATAAAAATTGGCAGAAAAACTCATAAGCTCTATGAGATCGTCAGGATTAGTTTTATAATTTTCTGAAAGTGTTTTTATTTGTTCTAAAAGGGTGTTCCTTTTTTCCTTTGCTGTCTGGCTTGGGGTTTGTTTGTTTTTTAAATGATTTTGTTTCATAGGCCCACCTTATTTCTTAAAAATGTTGATGATTGTATCCTGTTCATCTTTTGGAAGAAAAGTGATAGGTGAAATTTCATTACTAGGAATTACAGTACCCTCCGGAGCATGAGCTTCTTCACAAAGGATGTAAAAAAGTTCCCCATACGCATTACGGACAATAGATTTTCCGTTGAAATATCCAATTACAAGATTATCATCTACATTAGTTTCAAAATTTCTTGGTTGTGTAAAATAAAGCATAGACAGATCCTTTCCAGGTGCCAGAAATGGCACCTACATTAAAAATAAAACTTTAAAGAAATGTAATATTGCATAAAGACAGTAAAAAGTTCATTGCGTATATTCGGATAAATAAGGGACAATACTCCAATACATGCTAGAGCTAAAATAAGGATAGTAGCAATAAATTTAATAAAAGCAATTATCTGTTGGACAGTAAATTTAACTATATTATTTTTCTCAACTATAATAATATCTTTATCCTGGATACCATGCTGCTTGCGTAAGGATTCCTGTTTGATAGCATCTTCTTTTTCCTGTTTAATATCTTGGACTAGTTTCTTTTTGAATTTACTCATGTTTTTTTCCTTTTAAATCGCTTAAATAAAGATTTGTTTTTGGGTGGATCAGAGCCTGGCTTATTTGGAATCTGCAGCAAAGTGTCATATAAGGATGTATCATGAAGGATGAAAGGATCAGGAAGAAAGGAAGAGCAAATTAATGTTTGATTTGCTTTTTCTTCCATCAACTCTAAAATGTCTCCGCGTTCAGATTCCGGAATCATATTAAAAATATAAAAGACATCTGAATAAAAACTATTTTTTATAATGTTATATGTAGCAGGGAGTTCAACCGGATTGCTTCCACAAACGATAATACGAAAATCCTTTTCAAGATAAGAGGTCCGATTAAAGTCTGGATCATGATATGTTCCATAGTCATAAATGTAGAAATCATAGTCTAAGGACATAATTTCTGGAAGGGATTCCGGCTTATAGTACATCTTTACAGATTCATAAGTGATTTCCCCTAAATATTCGTTTTCTTCTACTTCAAACCATTCTTTAATCATTTGAAGGTATTCGCTATCGTTCATCTGGATATAACAGGCATTGTAACCCTTGAAATTTAAATATTTAACAAGCTGTAAGGCATGTGTAGTAGTTCCGATGCGATGCATGGATCCAGTAAGGCCAATAAGTTTATGTTTGGTCTTTAAAGCTATGGTAGGAGAGTACTCGTTGTTTGGATTTGGTGTTACTGCCGGCTGGTAGGTTCCAGAAAGATATGCTTCCAACATATCTTTCTGATCGGATAGAATAGTTTGTGTAATGAAGTAAGAAATCCCTTTTTGCTGTAAAGCACAAAGAGCTTTGGCATCTGGAAGATAGCCAGGAGCATAAATTATACTTTGCACTTGAGTAGCTTCCTCAATTTGTAAAATGGTTTCTGCAATTTCAAAAGGGGACATGTCATATTGGTCGATGTCGTATAGTATATGTGTTCCCCCTTTTTGAATTGAGTCAAAGATGGACTGTTGCTGTAAGTTGATTCGGGAAGCCGGGGCAATATACTCATAGGGAAGGGAAAGCTTTCTTGCCACATCTTCAATGAAAAAACCATGTTGTGATGATCCAACAAATACAATCATTTTTTTCGTTCCTCCTCCAGGCTAGTGAGCCGTTTTTTTAGCATTTCGATTTTTTCTTGATTTTCTTTAATACTATCTTGGGTAGATGTTATATCCCGGTTGAGCTGCTCCATATTAGATGTGGCAGTATCAATTAAGTGTTGACTGTTTTCCTTCTCTTTGCTGGTTTGGTAAATCATATCATTTTCAATAGTCTGGATTTCTTGTTCATAGGTCAAAATCCGATTATTATTGTCTTTAATTTTTTGCTGTGCTTCCTGAATTGCTTTTTCTGTATAGGTGATATCACGTTTACATTTTTCAATACGGTACCCATTTTCTGATAACGTTTCTATTTCAGGAACGCTTTCCACTGATTCCCGGTTCATATAGAAAGATTGAAAGTCTCCTGCAGCAACTTTATCCGGAAAATAGAGTTGAAGAGATAATGATTGCCAGCTGGATGGAGCATGAAACTGTAATACAACTAAATCAGGAGTTTCAAGGATCGAATTTACAGTTAAATAACCATGTTCTTTATCAATTGCTTTGAAAGTATATCGATCATATCCATCCAAGGCGTTGTTTTGAATGGAGAGCTGTACTTCCATTAAATTTTGATCTTTAGAATATTTCCAGGTATCTAATGTCAAATTCCGGTCATGTTTTATGATGATATCAGCATAGGGAGTAGCCTTTATAGTTTCGCTATCGCCCCAGAGGGTTGAAGTGAAAAAGAATCCATATCCAAAAAAAAGAAATATTACAAATGCCCGGATAATAAAATTTTTATGTTGTAACTTTTTCTCTTTCTGTAAAAGAAAGATTTTATTTTTTGCTTCGTTATCCATTTTTTATCGTTCCCTATCGTTTTCAAAAATTTGATCGTGGTTATAGAGTGTATTATCAAGTAAAAGACTCATAAGATGCCGATTCATCATATTTTGATCTACAATATGAATGGGAAGTTTTCTTTCAGAAGCAATGGTAATTTCTTGGCACACATGCTGATCGGGCCGTCCGTCCTGTATGTGAAGTACTATATCGGCGTCATAAATATCATCGGATAATAAAATTCCCTGAAGATAGAAGTTACGGATTTTTGCCTTATAATATTGCCTTTTATTTTGGGAGCAACATATAAATAGTTTTTTGTCCGTTATTGTTTCATTGCTCATTATTTTCAGCCTCCTTTAAAATATTTGTCCGGCCAGGTGTTCCTTCGGATAAGTAAAAATCAAAGCTATCCGTATAACTTGAATAGGTACAATTGATATATTGATCTTGACCGTCTATAGTATAACGAATTAAAAAATCTACTCTTGCATCATTAAAAGAAAAACCATCTTCTAGTATAAAAGCAGTCTCTATATTAATGTCATGGTTATATAAATAGTCATAAAAACTATTTTTAAGAAAGTCATAGCGGTCTGGTCTTTGTTCCGTAAAAAATCTGGATTCATCTACTAGGCTGAAGGATTCTAAATGATAATCCTTTTTATAATTTAGTGAAGAAGAATCGGCATTCGGGCATACTGTAGAATTTTGTGAAGAGACAGCTGGTTTGTTCTGCTCCTTCTTAGATTCAGATTGATTTAAGGAAAAATGGCAGAACACAGAAATAAGGACAAAAAAGATTCCTAAAATAAAAAGTCGAGTTTTATATTTCATGGTGATTCTCCTTGCTATAAATAGTTCCTTGGATCTACTGGAACATCGTTTTCCCACACTTCAAAATGTAAATGCGGTCCAGTAGAAGCCCCGGTGTTTCCGACATATGCTATTATTTGTCCTTTATTAACTTTCTGCCCTTTAGCTACGACATAACGACTACAGTGCTGATATAAAGTTTTTAGACCGTTACCATGGTTAATCTGTATGTAATATCCACGCACATTGTTATATGAAGTTTGAATAACAGATCCATCCGCAGCGGCATATATAGGAGTTCCGGAAGGGGCAGCATAATCCCGACCTTTGTGATTTGTACTTCCAATTCCGCCTGGTGATGTTCGTCCCCCAAATTCACTAGAAATATATGCAACCGGGCAGGGATTAGCTAAATATCCTGATCCAGGAGTTGTACCGCCACCAGAAGAGGCCTGTCCATTTTGGTAATCTTCCCAGGTCATATTGTCAAATTGATACAGATTATAAGTCTGCATATGAGTAACACATTTGGTAACATAGGAAGTATCTGTAGCCCATCCGGCTTCCCGAATACCGGACATAAAGCTATTGGCAAGAGTTACGGTATAAGATCCATCATTAGGATTTTTATATTTAGCAATTGTGCGACTGTAGTAAGGTTCAAGGCTAAGCATTCGAGCACGTTGGCGGATGCAGTCACCGTAAGTTGGATAAATAGAAAAAGCAGCAGTTATAATATCTAAATCTCCTCCAGTTGTTTCCTCACCTGTTATCATGTTTACCGATCCTGATGCAAAGCGGTCACCAGAAAAATACTTAATGCCAAAGAGGTTGTGGTATTTATATGCCAAACTGGAAAGGCCTTGTCCGGCTTCACCACCTGGTCCGTAAGAACCAAATCCGGATTCGGCTATTAGCTGTGCAACACTGGAGCTTACGGGTATTCCATATTCTTTTTGAGTTTCAAAAAATGCTTGCATCATGTTATCCGTAACAAAGGGCGGTAAGTTGTATCCGGCAGGTTGGCTTTGACTATTAAATAGTACTAATACAGAGACGATGGTTTCATAAATTATAAAAATCATGATAAGTAACAAAAATAATCCAGAAGCAATTGGAATCAGGAGACGTTTCCAAAGACGTTTCATTTAAACACCACCTTTGAAAAGCTGCTTCTCTTCTTCTGTTAGATGGATCTTTAGTTCTAAATTTTGATCACTGTCTATCATTAAAATACATTGTCCCATTTCAAGCTTTGGAATCCTACCTTTTAAAGACGGAGTTAAAGAGCTTTGAAAAACCCGATCTATTAAAGGAATTACATTTGAATTTTGTCGGAACAAAAATTTGTATTGGGAAAATTCAAATATGTTTTTAAGCTTGTCTATATTTGCATCTGTTGATCCTTCAGGAATTAGATCTCGGATGGATTGAGTAGCAAGCAGGATTCCCCCAAAATATTTTCTTGCTTCTCTTTCATAAATAGTAATTTGATCTAAGATGAGAGGTTTTTTTGTATTGATCCATCGGTGTGCTTCATCAATCAGAATCATGGTATGTACAATATCCGAAAAATCAATTTTTTTTGCATCGTATAAATCCAGCATGGTCTTCCCATTAGTTACACAGTTATCCCAGCATAGGGTAAGGATGATATAAAGATAAGCGTCAAAAATGCTGGCAGGAAGGGACTTGAGCTGTGATAAATTAAAGGTCACAAGCTGTTCATCGGTAATATTGTCCATGGTCGTATGGCCGTTAAATAAAGAACTGTAAATATTTATAAGGACATCTAATGTATTTTTTACCTTGTTATATTGGATTAATGCGTGCTGGATAAGGTACATTTCATTTTCATTACCAGTTTTGGCAATGTAGGACTGCATTTTCCGATCAATTAAATTCCAAAGGTCCTGTAGTGTAGGATAACTGACAGCAGGAAGTCCGGTAACTGGATTTTCTTTTCCATTTGTTATTTTTACAGATAATCCCCATTCCTCGTATAGTTCATGAACGGCTCGGATAAAATAATTTACTTCTTCCGTATCATTTGATTCAGATACAAGCTGATAGAAAGTAGTAAGCTTAGAAATATGATTTTGAAAGTTCTTACCTTCGCTTTCATCTGTGCTTCGGAGAATTTCTAATGGATTGATTTTTGTATTTAATGAATCAATTACTTTTCCTCCTAAGGTTTTTGTCAGTAAAGTAAATTCTCCGGATATATCGAATGTACGAATGAAATCAGAACGGATAGCCCGGCTTTTCAGTCGTTTTTTAAGAAGTGTCGATTTTCCAGAACCCATCAAGCCAAAAATCACACCATTGTAATACAGCCGTTTATCTGTTTTGTGAAATTCGTCAAAAATAACATTCCCCATTGTAGGTGTTTCCCCAAGATAATCTCCGTATGGATCTTCTAATGCAGAGAAGTGAAAGGGATTTCCAGCTGAAAGCGTTTCTGTGGTAATCGGAATGCCAGGAATTTGAAAATGATCGGATTGCTCTGACATACTAAGAAGCCGACTGTCCCATTCGGATTTTCCTTCATTTAGGAACACAGAGTTTCTATATCCACTGGTTTCCAGATAGGTCATAATATGTTTGGTACGATTTTCAAGGTCAAAAAATGTCTTTGCAGAAATATAAATTCGGATATGGATAGACTTCATTACTTCATCCATAGTTTCAAGCTCATCATAAAGGTTTTTCATCCGTCTATACTGATGTTCTGCGTCATGACGTTCTGAAAAAGAGCTAGCACTTTGATAGCGCATTTCTTGCTCTTGTAATGAACGGTTGATATTTTGCTTGGTAACAAAAAGATCTTCTGTATGGATATCTACAGTCGTAATTACATTGTCAATATTGCATACTTTTGTCAGCCAGTGATCATCTACCCCTGCCCGTGGTAATTTATAGACATGGATACATTGAACATATCCATTTCCTGTCTTTATGTAAGTTTCATCTCTAAAGTGGAGACCTCCTTGTGGTTGGATATATGCAATTAGAGAAATATCCTGCTGTGGAGCTTCTTTCTTCTTACGCATTATAGAGTCCTCCTTATATCACGCTGGTTTGATTAGAAAGTTTAAAGAGTATATTATGCTTTTTCTTTGCATCAATAGGAATAGCTAGGCCATACGCATCTGATCCGAGGCTTTCTAAAATTACATTTAAATTTTTTTGGTGAATTTCAAGGCTTTCTGAAAAGAACATAAGATAATATTCCCGGAAAGTTTTATTTTTTTCCAGCCATTCTAGTTCTTTTCGGCTCTTCTCTAGCCAATATTGAAATTGCTTATTATGAGTTGTCTGTATTTTGTAAGCTAAAAATCTTTGCTGCTCCTGTGTATTGCACGGATAATTTAAAGCAATAATTTTACAATCGCTTCCCATCATACGAAGTAATTTCATGATCTGCCCTTTCTCAAAGGAACGCTCATCCATATCGATACTATTTAAGTCTTTAGTACGGATTTGTATGATATCCATATAAGTTTTATTTTTTAAAAGATAACATTGATAATCCGGCATATAACGTATAATTGGAATCGTTTCCAAAATAGATTTTTCAAGGGTTTCTGTGTGCTTTTGGGTTCCTTTTTTTCTATTTACGAGGAAACGGATCAAAAAAATAAGATAAAAAATAATTATTATAGCGATAACAGTGGCAGAAATAATGAGAGTAGAGTACATGAGTTTATCCTTTCTTGGTGCCAGAAATGGCACCTTATTTTAATGTTTTGTATTGTTCTTTATCAAACACAGGTTTATAAATGTAAGGATCTTTTTTTAATACAAAATAAATAGACTGCCAGTTTCGTCGTTTTTGATTATAAGGAGACGGTAGGGATAGAAGAAGTGCAGCGACTGCTGAAAAACAGTAGAAAGCTATATGAAGATCATCCCGAACGAATCCAGACAATAAATAAGCAACACCGAGATAACCAATGACAAAAAAGAAGTCAGTTAAAAAAATATGATTTGTTACTTTAGTTTCAGATCTTATTTCTTCTGTTGTTATATATTTACTCATGATTTATTTCCTTTCCCGGATAATTTGGCTTATCATGGTCTATGGTTGGATGATTCTTAGTTGTATTTTTATAGCTAACGATATTTTCTTTTTCTAAACCAGATGTTCCATAGACTTCATTTGAGTTTATGGTATGAAGATCTGCCTCCATTTTTTCAAAGGTACTATTTTCGGTAGAAGATGATTCTGCCGGATTAAAGGTGTGAAGTGGATTGTCCTCTTCTGGATGTTGAATAGGCTGCCTGGAATCCAAGTCAGATAGAATAGACTCATTATTCATTGGACTATTACTGTCACTGTTCAGATCTGTGGCCGTTTGTTCCGTATGATCTATATTGGTAGAATTTTCTTTTTGGGTATGCAGATTTATAGAAGAAGTATCTGCATTTTTATCAGTTGAACTATTCTCTGATTTGTTTTCATAGGTTGCGCCCGCCTCTTGATTATTTATATTTCTTGTGCCATTTTCCTTGGTGGCTGTATGCACATTAGGATTTGTCCCATTTTGCTGAGAGTCATCCATAATTGGTGAACTAGCCTCTTTATTGGTTGTATGACTTTGATCTGATGAATGAAAAATAGAGTGTCCGGTATGAGCAGCAGTATGTCCAGCACGGCTAACCATGGAAGTTATCATTTCAGATGTTTTAACCGCTGCATATAATTTTCCAAATCCGCTTTGAAGGCCAGCATCAACCCCTGTCAGTTGTTGGATGAAATTAGGTCCATCAATGATTGCAAAAGCAAGGAATAAAGTCATAATGGCCTTAACCAGGGGATTAGCATTTATTTCACTGTCAATATAAAGTTGAGCAAGAATATATACTTTTACAAATACGGTAATTAAAAGCAAGATAAAATAGCTGTCCCGGATAGAACATAAAATGCGTACTGTTTTTTGATGGGATGTCATATCTGCAGCATAAAGGACGGCAACTACCCTTGCTTGGACGATTTCTATAATTAGTCGCACTACTTTATAAGCCATACAAAGATATACAATAAGTAAAGCGAATAATTTAAGGTAAAGTGTAAAAAAATCTACATGGTATCGATAATAAAACTCATTAAAAACTCCTGTTCCAAGTATTCCATTCGATACGTCTGTTAATTTTCCTTCTGAACCATAAATATATAAAAGTTTTTTACTAAAAACAGACTTTGCATCTGCACTTAAAGCATCATCGTCATAATCAATAGTTGCATTAATATCAATCATATCTATATCTGTTCCAGAGATAGAAGGATAAATATAACTTTTGATATTGTCAGGGGTAATGCTTGCAATAGAGGAATTGCCATCTATGTATAGCCAATCAATTAAACTTCCTCGGATTAGTTCACTCGAAGAGGATGATTGAGAATCTAGTAACGCATTGTTCCAAGCCTTTAAAGAACTATTAATCCCGGACAGTACTGCGGTGGATCCACAGAGAATAAAAGCAGCCAAACACAAATTAATAATAATTTTAGGTTTTTTCTCATGATTAAAAATAAGCATGATACCGAGTGCAAAGATGGCTAATGTAAGAAATGCCGTAAAAGCATAGCGAAATTGGTCCAAAAAGTCCTCCAGACTGTTCCAGGTAGTAAAGTCGATTAACTGAAATACAATTTGGTAAAGACTTTCACAGGCATCAGTCAATGATCGTAAGAGTTTAACGATTAACCATCCTAAGGCATGTAAGGCATCGGTTATAATATTGTTATTAGCGATATAGGAACTATTATTTAGCAGCCATTGTCTTATTAATGTATCATTCATAAAAAAACTCCTTAGATGGAATCAATTACGGAAATAAGCGCTGTTTTATGTCCGGTTTCTATTAGTGGATTATTTGATATACGAGATATCAGTTCTGTCAACGGGATATCTTCTTCAAGGTTTTCTCCGGTATATTCCAGGTATTTTTGTTTAATCTGTTTGCAGATGATTTCATTAGCAGAGGAAAGCATCTTGCAAGGTACTAGATCTTCGCCTCTGTTTTTGGAAACATTCGCTAAATAGTCAAAGGTGGTTTCTGGGTTCCACACTCTTTCTTGAACAGAAATATAAAGACGGCTTTCAGCGCATATTTTGTAAAAATCAATCGAATTAGGATCTGGAAACTCATCACTTAAGTATTGATAACGATACTTAAAACGAGAATTTGTTTCGTCACTACAATAAATCGGATAAGGTCGTATGAAATTGCCCTTGAGATCTCGCCGTTTCATGGTTCTTTTGATAACAAAACACCCCTCTTCCAATTCCATAAGCTGATTTGCATTTAGAAGAGGCTTCTCTTGCAGCGTTTCGGTAATATGTTTTTCTAAGGATAATTTTTTGCCAGACCGCTGCAAGTCTGTATCTGTCCTGCTTCCGATCAGTTTGGAAAATTGTTCTGCAGTTTTTGTCGAATTAGAAAGAATATAGACCTGATTACCACAGTTTGAAATAATAGTCTCAGCATCGTCCCCATATAATTTTTCCAGCTGATTATAGGCTTGAATGATTAGATCAAAAGATATATTTCGCCCATTACATACGGTAATGATATTGGACATATTATCAATTGGTGGCATATTTCCAAATTCATCACAGAGAAACTTTACATGACGCTTACATTTACCACCGCTAAAAGTTGCCTTTTTGGAAAGAATAAAATACAGCTGGCTAATAAAAGCCGTCACAAAAAAATTCTTTGATTTATCATAGTCCGGTACACCAATAAAAATAGCTTTTGGCCGATCACCGAATCCAACAGATTCTAGGTCTATAGTGCTTTCGGCTGTCATTCTAGCGAGACTTTGATATGTAAAAAGGGTCAGTTTCGATAACATTTCTGAGTAAATAGATCCTTTTGTACGGTCCCCCGTTACTTCTACAGATGCGTATTTCATTTTGGCTCGATCCATCATAGGACGTTCTGAAAAATAGATATCCAACTTGGTAATCATAGGATTAATCTTACTTGCTCCCAGTTCTGTAAATGTATTGATAATACTGAACATATTAATTTTCTTTTCATTTTCAGTGGTATAATCAAAAGCATAATCGTCCGGAATAAAAGTTACTTTTAAATCAGTAGAGGGGTCTATTTTCTGGTTTTGCAGTAGTTGATAGAATTGTGCTTTTTGTGTCTCTTTTTCTTGATCCGCTAGTGCATCAAATTTATTCCTCTTTGATTTATAGAGCCTATATCTATTTTCATTAACCTTTTGGTCTTCTCGAATACAATCCTCTACATGCGCTAAAATCATAGCTGTAAGAAGAGTACTTGCATTTTGGGCGAAAAAGGCGGATTCACCAGGAGCGTTATCCGGATTAAAAATACTATAGGCAAAGGTTAATGCAAGTGTCTCTGCACTGTCATAATCTTTACTTTTATATGTTTCGGTGATGATTTGTAAGGGATTATATCCCATACTCCAATCAGGATCGATTAAATTTAATAGCCAGATATCGTATCCTCGATTTTTTAGCGTCTGGAAAGACGATTTGTAAAGTTCTAGCTTTGGATCCGTAATTACTAAGGAGGCTTTCTCTTCTGCTCTTGATAAGATATCAATAATAGGAAATACAAACATTTCACCTTTACCAGAGCGAGTCATACCAATAAAAAGGTTGTTGACAATCGAATCATCAATATAAAGCTTATTTTCCTGTCGAAATACAGGAATACCGCCTCTTCCCGAAAAGGTCTTTTTACTTTCAGCAATTTCTTTATACTGTTGTTTAATTTCCTCAACGGTTGCGAACCTTTCATCCCCTTTTTGGCCGACATTAAAATTGACATCGGATAGATATGTACGGATTCGATAAGCAAGGCACAAATCTAAAATAGCTAATGCTGTAGCAAGAAAAGCATACAAGAATCTGCCAGTTGTTGAATTTAAAAGCATCTTACGAAAGACAATATTATCGATTGTAAGACAGTTTATGAGATCTAAGTTGTTTGAGGGAACTTTCAATGCGGTAAATAGATCAATACAACTGTTTACTATGTAGTTAAACAATAGGAAGAAGAAAATATCTGTCATAATCACAATGATAATAAGGATGTACTTATTTGATAGAAAATAGTTTAAACGCATGGCCCTGGTACTATCCTTAATGGGTCTAATAAGAGTATTTTTAAAATCACTTTTCACTTTTTTCATTTTTAATTGATGGTCTTCTCCTTATGGATGGAGGTGCCATTTATGGCACATCCTTTTTTAAAATACAAATGCACTTGAAACTTCTTGTGCCAATGTCATTGCGCCTAATACAATTCCAACTCCAACAACAATAAAAGGGATCGCGGGTTTCACAGATTCTTTAACCTTTTGTGAAGGGATAATAAGGCATACGCCACAAAACATCAGACTGACAGCAGCAAGTAAAACTACAGTAGGGCTCCAAGTATTACAAAGGTTATAAACGGATTGCATGAACTGTTGCATATTAAGATTCTCCTTTTTCTTTTTTTCTTTTAGAAATTAAAAATAGTAAAACGACAATGAAAATAGTTAATATTAAAAATCCAATACCTGCTACAACTAGAGCTGTATTAAAAGACTGCTCTTTATAATGTGCGGTAGCTTTAATTTGATAGTCCATATCTGTAACAATTTCACCTGTATAGGTAGAGATATACTGTACTCCTTTCTGTTCAGCTTGGTTGATAGATCCGCTATAGCTTGCCCGATAATAATTAACGGTTTGACGGACATCTGCCCTAGCATTTCGGCACAAAATACCAGCATCATCAGTATAGGGTTGACCTGTCCAATAAATACGTTCTATTTGACAAGTATCCGGACTGGCCCCAACAGAAGCAAGTAGCTGTTCAGGATTGAGGTCAGGAGTTTGTTCATTTTTGGGGATGATACTATCCCCCCATATGAAAGAATCTGCATCGTAAGACTCATAGACGATATCGATGTAGCTATCCTTATATTCTGCTGGAAGTTTACTAATTCCTACTAAATTACAAGTTACAGTCTGTGTCTTTCCGGAACGATCATCCGTGGTTGTAATATTTTTTGTGGCCGGCACATCTGCTTCTGATACAGCGTAAGAATAATCGGTATAACCGGATACTACTTTAGGCGCTGATTCCTCTAATATGATTTCTTTCTTATCTGTTTTTGTTAATTGATAAGTGATTTCATTTTCGACAATTTCTGAGTCGGGAGTATAAGACTGTTCTGGTGAAAGGATGTCGCTTTCCACTGTTTTGGTAAATTCCTTTGTATATTCTTTTGAATTTAAAAGATCATAGTCTACATTTTGTAGTTCATAAGTCTTTCCATCTTTTTGTATGATTGCATCAAAATTGTGATTTGCATCCCTTTTTGTATCTTTTGTCGTAAAGGTAATTGTCTTTTCGATCATTTCTTTTGAGGTATCTTTTTTTTCTGCACCGCTGGAACATCCAGCGGTGCAAAGAATAGCTATACACAATGTCAATAAAATTTTGCTTCTTCTATTCTTCATCTTTTTTATTCCTTTCAGCCATTTCTGTTTTCTCTGTTATAGCAAGTTTTACCCATAAAGCAGACATAATAATTCCAGCAGTAAATAAACATATAATTAGATACAAAAACAGATCTTCCGTATCTCCTGTACGAGCTGCGCCATTTCGGAAATCTGTAGGAGTAGAAGTACGGATAGTTCCTTCTTTATGCTCATCCTTCATTTCTACTTTTTGAATTTCGCCAGTTTCTTTGACGGTAAAAGTAATAGCTTCTGCAACTTTGAATCCCTTTGGTGCTGATAGTTCAGTAAGACAATATTCGCCAGGAATTAATTTTTCAAAATATTCCGGCTCTTTTGAAGAAGTCCACTTTCGGATCAGCGTCTTTTCGCCATCTTCTTCTATTTTTTCCAACTTCATTTTGGCTCCCGGAAGTTCCTCTCCAGTTGCTATGTCTGTTTTAGAAATGTATAGTTTTGTATAGTCATTTTCTATCTGGTAGGTGAACACATCTTGTCCCATAATTGTGCCGTCCATAGAGATATAAACTTTATGAATCGTATCATCTAATACATAGCCAGGAAGGGTTTTTGTCTCTTGAAAATAGTAAGTTGTATTTGGCAGCAAGTGGGTTAAAAGAATCTCTCCATTTTCATCCGTTACTAATGTGGTGGTTTCCAAAGTATAATCAGGATCTATTTCTTCTGGATAAAGGGCATCCGGATTCGGGGTGACAGAGAATCCAGGATCAATGGGATCCTCTTCTTCTTGCATCCAAAATGAAAATTCTATTCCCTCAAGCCTTTGTTCTGTATTTCCTTTTTCGTATTTTTCAATCCGCAATTTTGTTACAAGATTTTCTTTGGATAAGTCAGCATACACAACAGGAGTAACCTGATTTTCGTATATCAACTCTACTTCTACTGGTGTAGTATCAAGTACATATCCGGGAACTTGGCGAACTTCCTTAACAGTATATTTTCCAAGGAAAAGCTTTTTAGAAATTGCCTCCCCATTCTTTGTAGTGATGGTATCTGCCAATTTCCCTTTTTTTAATCGGACAGTTCCATCGGCGGTTATAATATCTTCTGCAGCACGAATTTCAAAAACAGCTCCAGTAATACCATTTCCAGAATCGGCATCTGTTTTGTGAATCCGAATTTGTCCAACTACAACATCATCTTTCATTTCCACTTTTTGAATTTCACCAGTAGAGGGAACAGTAAATTCGATATCCTGTGCTACAAGATATCCGTTCGGTGCCGTTATTTCTGAAAGAATATAGGTCTTGCCTACTACAAGATCAGTAATACGGTGAGGCTCCTTATCTGATGTCCAGGCGTCAATTAATTTTCCAGTTTCTTTTTCTCGAACCTCCATTTTCGCTCCTGGAAGCTCCTTGTCTGTTGTGAGATCTGATTTTGTAAAGTCATATTTTGTATAATCGTTTTCTAATCGAAGAGTATAAAGCTGCTCCCCTTCTACATAACCCTCTTTATTGACGGATACTTTATGGATTGTATTGTCTAATACATATCCCGGAAGAGTTTCTATTTCCTGGATGCAATAAGTAGAATCCGGAAGCAGATATTTTATCGTAATCATTCCGTTATCATCTGTAATATAGGTTTTCTTCTGGTCTGGAGTTTTTTCATTCCAAACCTGGAATTTTACACCAGCAAGGGAAACTTGGGGTTCTCCCTTCCTGTATTTTTCTAACTGTAAGGTAGTAGGCTGGTTATAGATGGTAGTGCTTTCAATTACGATTGGAGTTACCTGATCCTTATATTTCAAGGTTACTGGATATTCCTTATCAGACAAAATAAAACCATCCGCTTGTTTGATTTCTTTTAATATATACTTTCCAAGAAAAAGTGCTTTAGATTGAACTGGATTTAGGCCAGTTGTTGTTAAGGTGTCTGCCAAATCACCTTTTTTTAGTCGAATTGTGCCGTCTGGAGTTACAATATCTTCTGCAGCACGGATTTCGAAGACAGCACCTTTGAGCTGATTAGAAAATCCTTCTTCAAATTTGGACAGCTCAATTTTTCCCATGGCATTTTCATCTTCAAATTTCACAACAATTGGATTCTCCCATCCTGCATCCTTTGTCACAGTAAACGGCAATTCCTGTCCGTTTAACAAATATCCGTCCGGAGCTTGGATCTCTCGCAAATAATACGTACCGTATTTTAACTTTTCCGGGAAAACAAATTGTCCGTTTTCATCGGTTGTAAAGCGATCCAGAACTTGCGTGTTTGGATAGTGTGTTGTCATGGTGATGACTTCTTTATTTTTATCTAAAAGCTGAAACGTTGCTCCTTTTACCGGGATGGTTTTACCGGTACTTTTATCTACTTTTACAACCTGGATTGGGCTGGTGATTAACGTATCCTGCTTATAGATTCCAGTAATGGTAACGGCCTCTTCTTTGATTGTTACCTCAAAAGGTTTAATAGGATTATAACCTTCTGGTGTTTTAGTTTCTTCGACAATATATGTATCAAAAGGAAGGCTGCCTCGTGGCTGCTCTTTACTTGCTGTTGTTGCTTTTCCTTTTTCATCCGTAACAATTTTCATCACTTCTTTTCCTGTAGTTTTAGAAGTGATGGTAAACTCTACACCTTTAATTCCCTGCAAAGTGTCTTCTTCTTCGTCCTCTGGTTGGTAAACCTTAATAATCTCCAAGTCACCCCGAATGACATCTTCGGGAATTTCTGGCATATTGTAAGTGTTTACATCTTCAGCACTTCCGGAAGAGTCAATTTGCCGCAAAAATATCTCGTCAGAAAGATTGTAGCCCTTTGGAGCTTTTATTTCTTGAATTGTAATGGTACCGAGCGGTAAGGTAATATTTCCGCTACTATCCCGGTAAAATTCATCACCTGAAACAAGAAAGCCTTCTTCAAAAAGAGCTACGCCATTTTTATTAGTCCTAAAAATCCAAGATTTTTTTGGAGCCACTTTTTCCAAATCTTCTACAGAATCATACATTCCACCATAGAATTTTACTTCAAATTCGGCCCCTTCTAAGGAAGCAGATCCTTGTGGCAGGTTTCCTTCACCGACATAGGTTTTTTCGCCATCATATTTTCCAAGAAGCATATTAACAGGGTCATTTTGTGGAAGATCCTTGACTGGTACCGTTGTTGTTTTTTCACTTTCCACTTTAACAGGATATGTTTTGCGATCTAGTACGAATCCTTTTGGAGCTTCCAGCTCTTTAACATAGTAAGTTCCGGCATTTAGCTTTAATGTATTACTCTCTCCTGAGGCATTAGTTGTCAGTTCTCCTACCTTATCTTTATCTGTACAGGCAACATTCTTATAAACGCCGTACCTTGCTCCTGCCAAGCTATAACAAGAATTACCTTCTGTAATATCAGGATTTGAGCTTTCCTTTTTCAATTTTGCATAACCTTCGGGATTATAAATCCAATAAACTAAATCCTGATATTGTTTGTCTTTATCTTCTAAGTTGCGAATCTTATATACAGTAAAACTAGCAGGTGGGGACGCCATTCCTTTTACACGGTTTAAGAAGGTTTTTCCAATGGGTCCTTCGGTTTCTCCAGTATCATCTGTGTCCATATGTCCATTTGCTACTGATGTACCAAGGGATGTTTCCGCATAATTTGCACCTATATTTCCAGGTCCACCATAGCCATACCAGAGGACTTTTCTAAGATTTTCATTCTTCTTGTTATAGCCATCATAAGTCTCCACTGTTGTCATTCCCCAGCCAACCTGTGGTGGTTTTTTTTCATGCTCAGAACAAAAAGCAACATGTGATTTATTATCTACACCACGAACCTCAAAATAAGAAACGGGAGCTTGATAGTTAAATCGGAAATCCCATACTGTGACGGTAGAAACATTTCCAGCTCTTGCCATAGCAGTTTTTAATGTATTTCCGACTTCTCCCAAGACGTATACATCCTGATTTGGCATTGTAAAAGAATATCCTTCTTCACTGGAAGATACTGCTATTCTTTCTTTGTCTCTTGTAACGACGTCAATACGTGCAATATTTCCTTGGGTCTTAATTTTTACCTCTTCTCCTTCGGTTGCCAGTTCCTTATTGACTGTAATCGTGTATTGCTCGGTATTTTTAATGATTATATTATGGCTGGTCGTATTTTCTTCTTTTGAAGGATTAGACATTTCCAAATTTTCTTGTGTCGAAATAGTCTCTTCTTTCAATTTCTCTGAATTTGTTTTTTTACTAATTGCTTTGAATACTCCTGTTACCGTTACATTTTCATTCGGCATTTGGAACATATATTGATTACGTTCCAATGTCACAGTAATCTCGGATCCGGTTGTTTTTCCTATCACTTTCAAAGATTCTGTTGTATATCCATCTTCAGGATGCGATACAAGTGTAACTGTCTCTCCCGCAAGATACGCTGTTTTTTCATTGTAAAGTGAAACAGATCCGTTTTCTGTCTGCTGAAGATTTACTTCCCAAACTGGATTAATGGAAGTATTCTCTTGTCCATCCGCTGCCATAACACTACTTACTGATGTTGACAGCAAAAGCATGACAGCCATAAGAAAAGACAAAATCTGTTTTTTTGTTCTCATTTCCTTTTCTCCTCTCTAAAAAATAAAAAGGCAGATTACTTTGTGTAATCTGCTTATCTATAAAAAGGCATTTCCCTTTTTATCTCCATATAATATTTTTGATTTTTAAGCTTATTGTTAATTGCTTTATCTTTTTGCTCCACAGCTGCATCGATATCCTGTAATAATTTGTTCAGTCCAAGCATCTTTAACCTTAACTCGCTCAGTCCAAGCATCCTGATCAACGATCCAATCGCCATACGTTCCACTTGGTTCACCTGCTAAAAGATGCGCTTCCTTATGTGCACTATCAGGATTTACAATTCCGCAACCTTTACATCTTTGTATCTCATGTCCTACTTCCGGATGATATATTTCAGTATATTCAGCGGGATGATTTATTGTTTGAGTAATGGGGATAGAAAAATCGTGCGAATGCGTCGGTTTACTCGGCTGTGTCGGAGGTGTCTGGCTTCCACCGGATCCAGATGGAGTAGTATTTATAGGCTTTGATGATGATGTACCTGCATTCGTATTGGCAGAAGAATCAGCTGTTTGCTTTTTCTTCGTATTTGTCAGGTCTTCCTTTTGAATCTTTTTTTCCTTCGTCTTTTTTTTGTCTTCGTTCTTTGCTGTCTCTATATTCTTTTTTTCTTCTTTAATAGCAGAGCTATCTTTTGCCGTTGACTTTTCAGTCACCTTAGAATCTACAGTTTTCTGCTCGTCCTCTACCCTTACTAATATGCTAGGTTCCGGATTTGTAGATCCTCCCGGATTAGCTGCTACAACTCCCGTTACTAATAATCCGGTGCAAAGCGTTGTCGCAACTGCAGAAGCGACTCTTTTTTTCAACATATTAATTCCCCCTTGTCAAAAAAGATTTCTATTGTATCTTAGTGCTATCTATTACTAAGTCTTTTGAAGCATTACACAATACAGAAAGCTTCCGTCTAACGGTTCCTTCCTAATCACTATTTAGTTTTCAAAGTACACCTTTTCGCAGAATCGAAAATCAAAATGTATACTTTTTATTTGCTATAAAAAATAAAAAAAAGCGTATAAATTTAAAAAAATTTATGCGCTAATGGACTCTTTACAAAAGGTATACTTTTTGTTTATTATAATTGTTAAGGCAGTATTTGACAAGTCACAATTTGATAATTGTCAAAAATGGCCTATTTAAAATATCTCTCTTCTTTTATAACTTTTTATGATAAAATAAATATATACATGAAAGAAATTCTAACGATATTTATAGATAAACAGGAACCCTAAAATATGACTTATGGAAAAAACTTTAAATACTATAGAGAAAAAAATGGATTGTCTCAAGAGGATCTAGCAAATAAGTTAAATATTTCTAGGCAAGCTATATCAAGATGGGAAAATGATTGGAATATTCCAGATATGGCTAATTTACAGGAATTATGCAAATTATATAACATTACCATGGATGAGCTATTAAGCGAAAACATTAGCCAATGCGAATCGGACGATTCAGAGCAAATAAGCAAATCTCCGGAAACAAAAGCAGCTCCTGAGAAAGAAAAGTATCTATCACATACTTTACTAATTTATTCCTTGCTTATACTGTGTTGTTTTTTAGGAATATTTGGTATTTTCATTGCTGGTTTTATATTGTATTATTGCATCAAGCAAAAGGAATATTCTAAAATCACAATACTATTTTGTATATTCATTTTGATAGTGTGCATATTTAACACTTGGGGATACCTCAATACTTTTTTCTTTGATGTCGGATATGAATCATACGAGAAAATATAATATGCTTTTGCTCCAAAATAGGCAGAGCTATTTAAGCTCTGCCTATTTTTTATATTTTACTAACTTTTAATGTAGTCCCTGACATAGTTGCACGCACACCCGTCGTAGTTTCCCGTAATGCAATCATATATCTAAAATAGAAGCTTGCCTTTTTACTGGTTTCTAATTTAAGAGTTCTATGCGATACACTTCCTGTTATTATATTTACATACGGAGAATATGCAGAAGTAAAATTATTATTACTAATTGAAACCTTAAATCCGGCCGTCCAGCAACCAACAGAAGTATACTTTACATTATATGAACCATTGGCTATGCGAGATACAGCTTTTTCTTCGCTTATCGTTACAATTGCTTTATTTCCATCGGATTCTACAATTTCAAAGGTTTGCGTCCCTCCTTTTTGAAGATCATAAACTGCTTCTTGTGGCAATGAATCTGGCTCCTTTGCATAGCTTATTGCACTGCACTGAATAAATAACATCATTGTCAATAAAAGTGAAACTATTTTCTTTCCTCTTTTCATAAAATTTCCTCCTTAGAAGTTTGTATAAAAATTGTCTCATATGTTCTTTTGATATATAAGTAATTTCCTCTTTACAGATGTAAACTTGTAATTTCCTTGTAAAAATAGATATCTATATTGTATTTAAAATTAAATATAGAGTGCCAAAATGGAACCCTTTTTCAAACTGTAGGATTACAGCAGAAAATACATGCCACACAAGGCGATCGCATACATAAAAGCATTCCATCTGGAATATCTATCCAGCTAAGCCAGAACATACATTCGATTTTCTTCTTGCGCGAACATATGTTCTATGTTATAGTCGTTTTAAGAAAGGAGGTGACCGAATGAGAAGCTATATCTGCATTGACCTAAAATCCTTTTATGCTTCTGTGGAATGCCGGGAGAGGGGGCTGAATCCGCTGACAACAAACCTGGTGGTGGCAGACGAAAGCCGGACAGACAAGACCATTTGCCTGGCCGTGACCCCGGCACTGAAAGAGCGGGGAGTCCCCGGGAGACCCCGGCTTTTTGAAGTGAAACAGAAAGTACGGGAGCTGAACAGCGGACGGAATGGACCGGCCACGTCCTATGATAAGACGGTACTTGACCGGCACCGGAACATCCGGATTGACTTTATCATTGCGCCACCGCGGATGGCTCTTTACATCGACTACAGTGTCCGAATCTATCAGATCTATCTGAAATACATTGCCCCGGAAGACATCCATGTGTACAGCATTGATGAGGTGTTCATGGATGTTTCCGACTACCTCCACACCTACCAGACTACTCCACATGAGCTGGCCCTTAGGATCATAAAGGATGTGCTGAAGGAAACCGGCATCACGGCGACTGTTGGCCTGGGGACCAACATGTACCTGGCTAAGGTGGCCATGGATATTCTGGCAAAGAAGGCAGCGCCGGACAGAGACGGGGTCAGGATCGCCGAACTGACGGAGAGCTCCTACCGGGAGAAGCTGTGGAGCCACCGCCCGATTACGGATTTCTGGCGCATCGGTCACGGATACGAACGTAAGTTGAAAAGTGTCGGCATTACAACTATGGGGGAGATTGCAAAGTGCTCCATCGGAAAGGCAAAGGATTTCTATAATGAAGACCTCTTATACAAGCTTTTCGGAGTAAACGCGGAGCTTCTCATCGATCACGCCTGGGGCTGGGAACCATGCACGATCAAGGATGTCAAAGCCTACAGGCCGGCTTCCAACAGCTTAAGTTCCGGCCAGGTGCTGCATGAACCGTATACTCCTGATAAAGCCAGGATCATAGTGACCGAGATGGCCGACAGCCTGGCCATGGATCTGACAAGAAAGGGCGTAGCCACCGACCAGCTTGTCATGACGGTTGGATACGATGCCTCCAGCCTGGGACTGGATTTTCAAGGTTCTGTGTATGTGCACCTGGATATGTATGGTCGCCTAGTTCCCAAACACGCCCATGGTACTTATAATCTACCTCATTTTACTTCTTCTGCGTCGGAGATCACCAGAGCAGCAGGACACTTATATGACCGGATCATCAATAGGAACCTTCTGATCCGCCGTATCAATATCTGTGCAAATCATGTGAAGGAAGCGCCGAAAGACAGTTTTGTACAGATGGACCTATTTACAGACTACGAAGAACTGGAGCGAAAGAAGCGCCGGCAGGAACGGGAGAGACGGCTGCAGGAAGCAGTTCTTACCATCAAGACCCGCTATGGAAAAAATGCCGTCCTCAAGGGGACAAATCTGCAAGAAGGAGCAACCATGCAGGAACGGAATGAACAGATAGGAGGGCATAAGGCATGACAGAGTATGGAACTATGGTGACCCGGTCCCACCCGGATCCAAAATATCACACCCGAATGCCGATGGAAAGTCGGGCCGCCCAGTTTGCTCCCTTTGCAGCGTTGATCGGCTATGAAGAGGCGGTGGAAGAAGCGCACCGTCTGACAGACCACCGGCCCGAACTGTCGGAGGAAGAAAAGGAAACGCTTGACCGATCTCTTCAGAAAGTCTTGGATGATCTAGAAAAAGATGTCACGATTAAGCGGTTTATTCCGGACGGTGTTAAGGAAGGTGGCAGTATTGCAACAGCAAAAGGAAGGATCCGACGTTTGGACACGTACCACAAACTTCTTGTTATGGAAGACGGTAGTCGGATCCCATTAAACGAAATCCTGAGTCTGCAAATAGAGGAAGAATAATGAAAAGTACATACAGAAATAGGGTGCCAAAACTGGCACCCTATTTTAAAACCTTTTAATCTGCTATAATAAAAAATTTCTATAATAGTTTAACATACTCGCTACAGTCGAATTAATACGTGTACCTTCATTATAACTTGGGGCACCGCTTGCATGAATTGCAACCGCAATGGCTTCTTCGCCAGTACCACTTCCTTTGAATATAGGTGCTCCGCTCATTCCTGATAACGTATCTGCATTATGTCTTATTCTGTAAGAAGACTGTATAGATGTAATATTTCCAAAAGAAATAGCCAGATTTGATATGTCATAATCGGATGGACGTCCTATGATCGTAATAGCATCTCCATTAAGACACATAGGATCCCATCCAAAGTATCCCCGTTCATTTCCAAGTGAACTTAATAATTCAAAGCATGCATAGTCATAATTGCTATCTTGGTTTTCTATATACTCTACCGGGATATACATATTCTCTCCCGAAGCATAATACTTCCCATTAATATAAAATGTAGCCGATCTTACAGGTATACCATCATCACTAATTAAAACATGAGCTGCTGTTGCCACATCATTTGGGCCAAAAAGCCATCCTGTGCCACGTGCCGAACTGCCATCCATGTATAAAACGTTAACAACTCCTACAGCTGAAGCCGGATAGTAATTAACAGGATCTCCTGTTATAAGAACACGATCATCACTTCCAATGATAGACCGTGTGGCCGGTAATGGATTGTAGCCTTGGGCAGCGCTATCATTTTTTGGGATAGAAACAGTTGTATAACTGTTCTCTTCCATATTGTACTGAATACATTGAATCTGGTCATCAGATGCTTCAGCAGTAATTGGAACAACACAAAGTACGAGCAAAAAAGATGTAACTAAAATAGAAGAAATTAATCTTTTAATTCTCTTATTCATAATAATTCTCCTCATGAAATGACAATAACGTCAATTAAATGTTGAAAGGTTGCCGGATCACTTTCTCGTATTTCTCCCATGAACAACACAAATATTTCATTTCCTTCTTCTACAGACTGTTTTATATATGGTTGTCGAATACATACTTTGATCTTTCTATTTTTTTTCAATTCGGCTATGTACATATTTTCATCGACAAATGTAATTATTCCGGTATCCGTTTGAATAGGAGACACCATATTATTACATGCTTTTGTCTTTAGGAAATCTTTATTATACGTTATGGAAGAATGTGACGAGGCGCTGCACGCACAAATAAGCAAACTTAATATAGTCGCGCATACACCCACTTTTGCAAATTGATTTCTCTTTATCAAACCAATGGATTCTCCCTCCCCGGTATCCTTTCCTTACTATCATGAGAAGATATCTTGTTTTTATAATATCATACTTTGAGTGTTTTTCAATATATTTCACATTTGAGTTTCCGTTTTTATTTCCAAACCGAAAAAAGAATGGCCCTTTCGGATCTTGTTGTGCCAATTGAATAATTGTTATAAATTTGCATGGTACATATATTTAAAAAGGTGCCAAAGTTGGCCCCTTTTTATACAATTCAAAGATACGGAATATCAAGCATTAGATAAAAATACTTCTCCCTTTCTATTGCTAATAGTATTTACACTCTTAAAAATCTTTATAATCTTTCATATATCTTTTTAGTGTTGTGATGGATATTTTTGCTTCCTCACAAAGAGAGCTTTCCCATTCTGGTTGCCCTTTATATTTTTCATATAATAGCAGAAATTCTTCTTGTTTCAGTTTACGTGGGCGCCCATATTTTTCCCATTCTCCACGTTCCTTCATGGCTTCGATTCCTTCTCTTTGTCTTTTGGCTCTTTTTTCAGTTTCCCATTGAGCGACAGCAGAAAAAACTTCTATTAAAATTTGATTTACCATTTCCATAATTAGAGATACCATTTGGCTTTCATATTTTGAAGGATCAATGAGAGTTGTTGGAATTTCTAAGATCCAAATGATAATCTTTTTTTCTCGGAAATATCTTAATTCCCGAAGAATCTCTTCTCGGTCGCGTCCAATTCGATCGACCTCAGTAAAAATAATAATATCTCCTTGTTTTACCCGGCGTTTCATTCTCATATACTCAGCTCGGTCAAAATTTTTTCCGGTAGCTTTATCACAGTAAATTCTTTTTAAGGAAAGCTTATGTTCCTTACAATATTCCGTAATTTGAATTATACCTCTGTCAAGATGCTGCCCTATTCCGGAGACTCTATGATATCCAAATATATACATGCTGCTTTTAAGTTTACTATATTCTATCTTTACATGGTTATCATTTCCGTATAACAATAACCACATATTAATTTTGTACCTTGTTCTCCTTTTACTTTTCTATTGCATATAGGACATACATATGTATATGTCTGATCTGTCTGATTTCGTAAATACTTCTCTATACAACAGATTTCTCTATCAAATTCTGATATGTGCTGCTTTATAATTTTGTATACCTGATCTTGACATCCGATTATATGCGTCCCTTCGTGAGATTCCGGCTTGACTTTTAAACCGTAATCCAGCGCGACCCGCCGAAAATTTGCATTATGATATCTACCTTGTCGTGTAGTGTCTTTTATATCAAAAATATGACAATAAATATGTACCATTTGATGTAATAATTGCTCAAGAAAAATTGATGGCTGCATATTTTTAATTAAGCTTCCATAAGTAATTTTTATAGTAATTACTCCATCAAACGAAGTAGTCCATTCCTGGTAGTTTTTCTTTGACGGAATAATAAGAAAATCAGGATGCGGTAACATCCCCTGATATAATTCTTGGTTTATTACCATATATACTCTTAGAAAAAACTGTTGTATATCATTTGTTATCATTATGAATGATCTGCCCCGCTATACCTAAAAGATTTGCCTGAATACACGTATAATTTAATACAGCCTGGAATAATACGACTGATATTTTTACCCCCTGATCTGCTGCAACCTTTTTTATTTCAATATGCTGCACAGGATCTAAGTATATTTGATCGCGTACCTCTCTCTTTACATACATTGGATTCGTTTTAGCAGTAATCTTTAACCGTTCATCTATCTGCCGATCACCATTTAAAAAAAATTCAATTGCTTTATATTGATACATCGTTTTGGTATAGCCTGTAATTTTCAATACTTCATCCTGTAAGTATTTTAATGCTGTCGTAATCGTATACTGTGACAGTGTTTTTTTTGCCATGATGATTCCTTCCCTCTCTTTATTATAATCTATGTAAAAAATATCTATTTTTCGTATTGATTATATTAGTGTTATAAAACAATTTGAAATCAAATCACTGTAAACTATATTTATGTTACCAAATTCTTGCTCGTTTTCTCTCTGTAGAAAAATTGTATAAACAATTTCATTATGTTATCTTATATACTATGGAAGCAGGTGCCATTTCTGGCACCCTTCCCTACGCTAATATCTTTTCAAGATTTTTTAGTGCTTTAAGATAGCTCATGTACTGCTTTTCATCCAGATAGACCGCTTTTTTTTCAATCCCCTCTGTTAGCTCCTTGATATCCTCTGCCCATGTTCTAGCGTCAATCATATGCTCTTTTGTTTTAGCAGTTTTTCCTCTTTCCTTCTCTTCCTTTTCCTTCTCATGTACCATAAGAGTATCCGAATTAATTACGTCATTTTTAGCAATGATTTCTTTCTGTTCCTCCGGATCCATTTTGGCTATCTTTTCTGCTGTCTGGATATTGACCTTATTATCTAGCATAGCGTTTTTAAGTTCTTCGACACCCTTTTTTTCTACAGTTTCGTACTTGCTAACCTGACCTGTAGACACGCCCATGACTCCGGCAACAAATTCTCTTTTTTTAACCCCTTTAAACTCCTGCGTTATTTCCTCTCCGTTCTGATCCACACCAACCGGGATACAGGTAACACCCTGGGATTTCAACTCTTTATAAATCTCTGTAAACATCCGATATTCCAGAAGCTTATCGGCTTCGGTTTTCTCCCTTGTTTGGTTCGTAGACAAAATCGCCAAATTCTCCTTCAAGTCCTGGGAAAGTGGCAGCTTAATATCATCCAGATTCTTCACTACACAGGGTACACTATCAATAGCCCACTTTCCTTCTCCTTGTAGCTGCTGTATAGCTTTCAGTCTTCTATGTCCAGTCAACAAGACATAATTGCCCTTTTCGTCCTTTCTTACAACAAGCGGCTGTTCCAGACCGTTCTGATCGATAAGCTGAGCGAGCTCCTCAATCCCGTCCATAGAAAATTGATTTTTCTTGTTTGGAATAATATCAGAAATTTTAATATACTCAATTTCCATTTTAACGGTCTGCATTTTAGTAGACTCTGAATTTAAAAGTCCCGTTCCAATTCCGCCTTGCGGTTTTTCCATTTTCTTTTCTGTATCTGAAGCCATAGGAATTTTCCATTTTGCCATGTTCTTTTCTCCCTTCTATTCTGTATTATTCTTCTTCTAAAACTTCCTTTATGAATTGATATTCTTTCTCAAGTCGTTCTGAATTTAAGTAACTTTCCCTGTCCTCTGCCATAATATATTCTGCCAGTTTCCAGTAACTTTCCGTTACGCCGCTTGGATTTTTTTGATTATCCAGCTCCAGTAATGGCTCTGCTTGAAAGCTATTTTGTTCCAATAATTTTGTCGTTCCAATAAAAATAGGAAGTAACACTTTTTGGGGAAGAACATTATATAAAAATTTAAACGTTTCCCTAGAAACCCTTTTATTTTTGTTAAACTGTGTAAAAAAGATACCTGCCACTTTAAGTCTTGGATTATATGCTTGTACCGTATTAATCAAATTATAGGAAATCGCAATTCCCAAACAGCTATTTCCATCTGTTTTTGTCGGAATATACACTTCATCGGCAGCCACCAATCCATTAATATTCAAAATATTGATGGAAGGCGAACAATCAATCAAACAATAATCATATTCATCTTCGATCTTTTCTAGTTGCATCCGTAACCGAAATTGCTGGGGAGTTGTGATATCAGCCTGTAATCTGTTTTCTACTTCTGCCAAGGTTAAATATGCTGGTATAATATCCAGATTTTCATATTTGGTATGAATGATACATTTATGAATATCTAACTTAGGATCCATAAGAGCATCCTCAATAGAATATGTTTCTTTATTTTTCCATTCGCCATTCCAGATATTAAGAAACATCTTGTAAAAGTCCATTTCTGGATGAAACAATCCGGATGTATTGGCCTGCGGATCCAGATCTACAACCAAAACCTTTTTTCCTTTAGAAGCCAGCATATCCGATAATGTTGTGATGGATGCTGTTTTCCCAACGCCCCCTTTATTATTGAGCATTGCACAAACCTTCATTTTACCCATTTTTAAACCTCCTTAAAATATACTATTTATTACTCTTACATTATACTATAAATATAGTCATTTGTCAATTATATAGGAATAGGAAAGGTGCCAAAAATGGCACCTTATTCTCTGCCTGGAAGATCAATTTCTTCTATGCTTCTTCCTTGTAATAATGCTTCATGTATCTTTTCATTCAAGTATTTCTCATAGGTATTTTTCAATCCCTGATTCATGGAACGCATCGCAAAAAATAATCTTCCTCTGTCTCTGTATGTTGCTTTCGATTTACGGTCTGATCGATATGCTATATTTAATGATCGAATGTCTCGATTCATCTTGTCATATTCTTTTACTTCTTTTAGGATAACATTTCCTAGCCTAGTATACAAATCATTTATTTTTCCGATTTCATACTTTTTATTTGACTGTCCGTATGCTCTTCGGTAAGCTTCTCCCTGCGCCACAATCAATTGTTTAAAATTATTAAAATCTTCTATGTTATATTTTTTTATAAAAAGGTAGCTCAATTCATCAATCATCTGTTTCCGCTCTGCCATAATCGGATTATTGTAATTCCACATCTTTCTATCACAGTTCGGCATATGTCTATATAAATTCAGGAAGCAATCCCTCATTTCCGGATCCAGATGGAGCATCCTACTATTTTTTCCTGCTACAATCCGATTCCGAATAATATCATTAATCTGATAATTAATTTCTTTGGAATGTAATATCTCATTCACAACAGCTCCTTTACATATAGCTATGCTGCTAGGCTTAAATCTTCCTACATACTCTTTGCATATAACAGGATTTCCCGTTTTATCTAATAAAGGTTCCTTCCTTCTTCCATCCTTTGATTTTTTATAAACAACAAATTCTTTCATTCTTCTTTGTGGATCCGGCTCTACCGTTGCAATATGTACATGTATATTATCTGTATTATAGTGAATAGCAGCCGACCATACTGCATTTTCAAGATTTTCATTTCGGAGCATTTTTTCTACAGCATTGCGAGTGATTTCTTTCATCCTCTTTTCGTCCAGGCTATGATCTTGGGGATGATATAAATTATTTTCAGAAAGCCACTTATTATCGAAAGAAATCACAGTTTGCCACATTAAAGAATCCTTTTCTTGTGCTCTTTTAAATAATTCCTTAATCTCTTTTTTTTCTTGTTTTGTAAGACTGTCACTATTTCTGGTAAAGAGTCCTGTACTCTTTTCCGGATTGTCCATATAGTCCTGATAAAGATTCCATTGCTTATTCTCTTTTTTTGCGTTTTCTCTATCGATATATTCAATATAAGTTTTATATCTCTCGGATCCTGGCCTACAAAATTTGGTAATAACAACAACACCTGGAACAACTCTCATGCTTTTTATCCTTTTCTTTTCCTATCATCTTTTTGCTGTTTAAAATGTGCCAGTTTCTTTTTTAAAATTTCCCTTGATCTGGCTAATACCGGATGCTCAATATCCTCTATTGGGATGCAATTATCTACTCCTTGGCTAAAGAGAATGGTGTTTACTGCATCTAACAACATAATAGTATTTCTTTCTGACATTGTTGTAGACCATTTTAACCGTTCATGAAATCCTTTCATTTCTGTCTCATAGACAGAAATAGCCTCTTCAATCAGTTTTCTTTTGTCTTCCTTTTCTTCATAACTTTTTAATATATATCGAAGAGCTGCCACCTGACTTATCAATTTTTTTTCTTCTTTTACCTTATCAAGCAAAGCAACTTCTTCTTCTGAAAGATCAAAAATTTTTTTCATACATGTTTCCTCTATTAAAGTGCCAAAAATGGCACCTTATAATTTTTCTATCACTTTTTCCAAAATAATATTATTTTCTTCCATACAGGCATTAATGGATAACATTACTTCAGCCAAATCTTTTACCAAATTTTCGTAGCGATCTTCTATCTTAATCATATCTTCTGATAACGTGACCTGGCATAATAGGCTCTTAATATACTGCTCTCGGCTCATATGCTTCTTTTTTGCCATTTCACTCAATTTCAATGCAATATCCGGAGAAACATTTCGTAAAGTTATAACCATTTCACACCTCCAACACCTATATATACATTAACATACACACAAGAAAAACTCAACAGCTATATATATTTATAGTTGTTTATTTATATCAATGTTCTGATCTGCATTCACGAAAACCCCAGGCTTTGCCTGGGCTGCACATAGATGTGCAGTCAGGTTTCTCTTATGCTCTTATTGACTGTGTAACGTGTGACATATGATTGTAACTTCTACTTTACGTCAGAAATTTTTATCACAGTAAGCATAGCTTGCTACTAATCAATTTATAATTACTTATCCATAACATCAATTTCTAATAAAATGATTTTAAATAAAACACAATAACCGCCAAATACTATAGGAGGGGATTCCATTGGTTACTATTATTCATAAGAAATTGCTATTGGGAGAAATCGAAAATAAAAAACATACCTAATTAAAAGGAAATTAAAAGAGGTGAAAACAATGAGAAAAAAGCGAATCATATCTTCTATATTAATAATAGCAATGTTTATCGCAACTTTTTCACAATCTGCATTTGCATCTGATAATACCTCGGTTCAGTCTCAAAAAGCTTCTACTCTTGCAACCTTAACCTCTAAAACATCTGAGTCCTTATCTGAAGCCGAGACCGATAAACTGTACAATGAATATCTATTGATATCAGATCATGTTACCTTCTTAAATGATTTTTTAGTAGGAATCGATAAGGTAGAAAATGAGCCTTACATATTTGAAGTTGAAATGGAGGGAATGACGAATCAAATATCACTTGTCCAAAATAGCCAAGAAAAAGTCACTATTTTGTTTGAAGACAAAGCTCAGAATATTAGTAATGAGATCCAGTATTTCAAAAATGGTAAAATGCTTTTAGATGGCAAAGAAATTTCCACACCTTCTGAACCTGTGGTAGAACCAAAAGTTTCCACTACCTGGGGTACAACTAAGTGCCCTTATGGAAGCCCTGGCGACTATACCGTAAGTGCAGGCCCTAAATCTAATCCTAATGTTCCTTTAGGACAAGCAATAGCGGATATTGCTGTTTCTGCTTTCTATAGCTTATTAGCACCAGTGATTGGTAAAATAGCTTCCGCTATTTATAGCACATTATACAGTTTAATCAAATCTCAAGATCCGAGAACAACAGGACTCTCTTATAAGGCAAATCGTTATTATCATAAAAATCAAAGAAGCGGAGGATACATCCCAGCGGCAGATTTATATGTAACTAAATATAATTATACCTGGTATTCAAAAGTAAATTATAGGGGATCTACTACAGCTCAAACCGCATATGAATGTAAGAGGTTTGGATAAAAATGAACATACAAAAAATAGGCGAGAAAATATGGATAATTGTATGTATCTGTTATTTAACCTTTAGAAATTTTTATCTCGAATATCCAGAGAGTATATATTTTGTATGCCTTTCTTGTTATTGTGGTATACAAATATTGATATACGTCATAAAAATATGGATGCGTGAACGGAAACCTGAATAATTTTTAAATTACCAGACTATAAAATTAAAACAATAAGGTGCCATTTGGGGCATCTTATTGTTTTTTCGTAAAAAGAAAACAATTCCAATCTCACCCCCTTTCCAAAATAAATAGAGGCAGGACTGCACTTTTGTCTGTTCCTGCCTTGATTACTCAATATTATGGCTTTATCAATATGTCAAGAGCGTCCTCTTTGGACGTTTATTTTTACTCTTGACATGCTGATAACGACATGATTAACAAGCTAAAGCCCCTCTTTGGGGGAGAAAGAGGGGTTGGGGGTGTTTGGGTGGGAAGCTGATAGAACCTAAATAAATTATACCCCCTTTCTTCTCTAATGATAATGAATCGTCGTGGTATAAAAAGGCCCATATCCATTCTGGAAGAACCATTTAGACGGATAAAGTTCTACCGTAAGGATAGTAGGGGTTCCATTAAGTTTATTATGTTTCTCTTCGATTTCACTTACAAGCTGATCTATATTCCAATATTGATATACTACAACTTTCAACGTTGTATCACGATTTAAACCATTACTACATGACAGACTATTTAATACAAGATAATCGGGCAAATTCGCATAATACAAAATACTCATACCTAAAGCAAGAATCATCATAATACATAATAATTTTCTTTTCATTTTAAACCCTCGAATCTATAGGACTAACTATATAGTACCTCACTATATAGTGAATTACTATAAAAATTTTTATTTCCTATACTTTGGAGTAGAGGTGAGACAATGAAGTATGGACACTTGGAACTTCATATCGAAGAACTGCTGAAAGAAAAAGGAATTAGTAAGAATACGATTTGTAAAGATTTAGATATACCAAGATCTAATTTTAATCGTTATTGTAGAAATGAATTTCAAAGATTAGACGCACAACTCATTTGTAAATTGTGCAGCTACCTAGATTGCAGTATAGGTGAATTAATAGAATATGTTAGAGATTGAAAGCCTGTTGAATTAATGAAAATTCATGCAGGCTTTTTGTTATATAAAAATACATATAATAAGGGGGATTATTCTCCCCCTCCTATAAGTTTTCTTCTATTACGCTACTTTTGAATAGTCCACTACTGAAATCTCGCTTGCCATCTTTTCTGCAGTCGCTACAATTCCGTCAATATTTTCTAAGATTTCTGTATTGTAAACGACTTCTCCACACTGTTTACATTTTAGACAGGGGACATTTTTAATAATGATGATGCAGCTCTTAGTTTCTGTCATGTATGTGCTAAAAGAAGAAACCATTTCACCGCTCTTACATGTCATACATTTCATCTATCATCGCTCCCTTCTTGTTTTTAAATCTTCTTTAAACACCTCTATATTTGGGTAATATGCTGTTATAATCTTGGATGATTCTCCAGTGTCACATAATACTACATGTATCGGTTTTCCCTTACTGTCCATTCCATACACAAGACAGCTTGGATAGGGATAATCTTCCGGATACTGTTCAATAATCTCTCCTGTCATAACACAGTTTTTTATATCCTTTTGAATAATTCCGCGCTCCCTGCAGCGGTCAGAAGCATGTTGGCTCATAAATACAAGAGACGCATTATAATAATATCTCAATCGTTCTATTTCAATCACATCTATGTTCCTTTCTCTTGATCCTGTTCTTTCTTATTATAGCTTATTTTTTACCAAAATAGCAATCTGAATCTACTAAGGTGCCAAAATTGGCACCTTAAAAGTATTATCTTTCATCAAATGGGAAGCAGCGATGAGCTTTCAAAGAATAATAACCTTCATTTGATACAATAATATGATCACTAAATTCTATTCCGATTAGTTTTCCGGCTTGCCAGATACGTTGTGTAATCTGAATGTCTGCTGTAGAAGGCTGTGTATCTTGGGATGGATGGTTATGTACTAAAATAAAACTGCTTGCTCCTATTAATAGAAGTTTCATCAAAATTTCTCTTGGCTGAACAAGAGAACTATCTACAGTTCCATGAGATACTTCAAATGTTCCCAGGATTCTTCCTTTTGTAGTCAAAGCAAAAACAAAAATGTATTCCTCTGTATAATCTATCATCTGCAGCACATCCCGGCATACTTGATATACGGTTTCCGGATTCGTAAGAGTTTGAATGTTACATATTAAATCTTTTTCCTCTATCAAAACGGTTTTATATTGTTCTAATCTTGTATTATATACAATCATATGACTCCTTTCTGCCGGGGAATATATCCCCGGCTTATTCTTAAATAATTGCTGAAAAATGATCTCCGTCATACAAATAAGCATGATCTGAAAGTTTTTCATCCGGCTGTACATGTGTAATATTTACACTTTTTACCATTTCAGTAAATGTACCAAGATTCTCTTCTTGATTATAAGCAACTACTAAGCATTCATGAATGGAAGAAGGAAGAACAATAAATTTAGGACCTAAAATAGCTGCAATCTCTTCATAGACACTTTTTAATAAAATCGAAACTGCACCCTTATCCATTTTTTTGTTCGTCACTACATATATTTCAGATGATACTTCCATTGGTTTATCCAAAGCAGCTTCTACTCCTAACTTTTTCAATATTTCATTCATGTTCATAATATGAACATCATTTTCTAAATTCAGGAAAGCTTGCTTTATTAATTCTTCTTTCGTTACCCCTATGTATTCGCATAGAAAATCTGTAATTTTAATGGTTCCTTCATCCCCATTTACATCAACCTCGATATAACAAAGAATTACAAAATCTTCTTTTTCATAGTAAATGAGATTCGTTTGTTCGATTTTGCTTTGATTATCAGATCCAATAATCATTGGTTTTACATGGGAAAGTACATAGGAACGATTGAAGTATTTTTGCATATCAAATTCTATTTCTTTATTACAAAAGGAAATCAAAAATTCAACAACTTCAAAATCCGTCTTTTCATACCATGTGGGCGTATAATAAAGAATAGGTGATAAACTTTCCCCTTCTTTCTTAATCACGTAACCATCCAACGTCTGGTTATTTTTTACGCTTTCAATCCATTCTACACAAATACCATGATTCTTCAAAATAGCATTTAATCTTTTTTCTCTTGCTTTCATTTCTTCTTTCATTTTGATTTCTCCTTTCTTTATAAAAAAGCAGGAACCGGCTATTGCCAGTTCCTGTATTTTCCATTAATTGTAGTAAATATACCTACAACCGATCTAAGGGCCTCGCCCCAAGTCTTTGCTTCCTTTGTTACTTTCTGCCTTTTTAACCATTTATGAAGATAGGAAAACTCTTCTTTTTTGCTGGTATCAAAGACAAATTCTAGTTCTCTTTCCTGATCATCCCGGAGCCTTTCTAGCCTCTGTAAATTGTAATCAGAAATATCAATTGCCGATATTGATACAATGCCGTCTTTAACTGCATAGGAAATAATTTCGACATCCATCGTTCCATCCTCCTTCTGCTCAATGCTTTTCCTTGTTTATGAAGTTGTCAATGTTCCTTGCAACGTTCTGTTGTCTGATTTGCAAAAGTCACACCTGCAGCCGGAAGTCAATGGAACGTGGAATATGTGTCCGAAGGACATTTATGCCGCGAAAGTCCATTTACTTCCGGGAAAGGTGTGGCATACCAATCCAATACCTTTCCACTTTGAATCCTTTTACAGGATAAATAAAATAGACAACAGAACCTGCAAGGAACAGGAACAACATAACAACGGATAAAGAGAAAAAAGGAGGATGGTATAGATAAAAATTTTTGCCCTTGCAGGATACACGCTGCTAACAAACTAAAGCCCCTCTTACTATAAGAGGGGTTGGGGGTGTTTCTTTTATCCAGGTGCCATTTCTGGCACCTTAGAAAAAGGGAGAGACTTTTTCCTTCTACTTCCTGTAAAACCACATCTTAAAAGTGCCAGATCTGGCACCAAGGAAATAAGTCCTCCCTTTTTCTTCCTTTAAAGAAATTATTTTATTGCTTTTTTATTAGGTAATTATAACTTAACAGTATGTAATCTTCTATTTTCTACCATTCTTATACCTTTTTTACTATTATATTCATAAATAAAGTTAGGTGGTGATACCGTTGGTGAATAAATATTTTTAGACTATAGCTGGATCTATGGATAGTAAAAAGATTTCTGTAACTTATACTCATTATTCAAAATATGAGAAAAGGGGGAACTCATATGAAAAAAAGAAAAAACAAAATCATCTCTGCTATATTACTATCATTATGTACAACACTTATCGGAGGAAATGTTGCATTAGCACAAGACAGCCAAAATGTTGCTAAAGAAGTAACATCAGTAATTAAAACAGATGTTAATAAATTTTCTTACGAACAGGATATAGCAACAGCAACCAATATTGAAGAGATTGATATAGAAAGTGCAAAACAAAATGCAGTAGTAACGGTATCAGAAGAACAACCAGGTTTTACAAATTATGTCTTTGAAAGTAAGGAACCCTTAGAAATCACTCAATATAGATCAGGGGAAACAGAAGAAGCCTATTCTATTACAACTATTGCTGTTAAAAGTTCTGCATCTTCAGGTACAGATGAAGTTATGGATAACGGTGATATTGCCCTTTATGGAAGAATTGAATATGTAAAAGCCTATGAAGCTGATGATACTGCAAAAGCAAATGAATTTGCAAAATTAACAAAAGTCCAAACAAAAGCATATAATTTCCGTGAAAGTGGTGTTCATAACTTAAAAGCATACCCTATGTGTTGGGGAGAACAGGCAAACTCAAATTGTGTTGTTTTAAAAGTAGGTCAAGAATCTTTTTCTAATCCTAAAATTAATGTTGCCTCTCCTTCTGAAGGTACTCTATACAGTAATTCTAATTTAGGTTTCCAATATTACTATAGAACAGCATTTTGGGGTGTATTAAAAGCTGACTTTATGGTAAATTATAGACATGGAAACAGTGTATATATGGTATCGGCAACAGCACAATATGGTACAGGTCCTGCAATAGAACCTTAGATTCTTTTTTTAAATTATGAAAAAAAATATAAAATCTATTTTAATAGTATTATTACTTTATTTTTATACCCTAGTTTTACTTCCTATAATAAGTAAGCAGCTATATCATTTTATTATGGATATCAGATACTTCGCTACATTAAGAACTATCTTTTTTATTATCACATACTTGTTAATAGGGTTTGCTATAATTCTTATTAGCCAGGATCAAAAACAGGCAAATAAAATAATACTGGAAATTATCATAATAGACATCCCATCTATTTGGCTGGTAACATTACCTATACAAATTCGTATATTTGGAGTCTATTATGGAATGAGCTGGATTCATAATAATACAGATTTTCTTTCAAAAATAGGAACATTATTGTTAAGTGCTGAAATTTATAGATATTATATTTATAAAAGAAAAGTATCTTTCCATTAAAAAGTTCCTTTAAAGCTTTTTTACACTATATATGTACATGTATAAAAAGGTGCCAGATCTGGCACCTTTTTATACAATTTTTACTATTTGAAAGGGAGTTCTTCATCTGAAACATCTAAAAAACCTTCTTCTTGTTTCTGTAATATATTTCCTTGTGATTTATCATTAGATCCTTTACTCTCAACAAATTCCTGTTCTTCTACTACTACCTCTGTTGTATATACTTTAACCCCATCCTTATTAATATAACTTCCCGTCTGAATATGTCCCGTTACAGCAACTTTCAACCCTTGATAATAATACTTTTCGACATGTTCACCCATTTTTCCAAAAGCAACACAGGAAATGAAATCAGCACTTTGCTCTTCTTCCCGTCTAAATTTTCGATCTACAGCTAACGTATATCTAGCAATAGCCAAAGGTGTTTCTCCTTGTGAATATCTCACTTCCGGATCTCTTGTCAAACGTCCTATCAATATAACTTTATTCATATACTACCTCTCTATCTCTTTTTTAATTCAAGTAACTATATTTATATTACTATATTTGAAGTTGTTTTTCAATCTTTTACTTGTATTTATCTGTTTTCTATGCTACACTTTATATACTTCAAAATATATTATTTATTACAAAAACCTAACAAAAAAAGCTACGGGATTACATCCTGGGCTTTTTTTGTTAGGTTTTTCTATTAAATCCTCTCTTAAAAACTCTTTCTTAAAACCCTTACTTTTCTTTCTTTTCAAAACTATCAAAATGTAATAGTTAAAATG
>OGYY01000506.1_pt1 | contig 39309 bp, 25 predicted proteins | sample 1576671 | NCBI WGS metagenome assembly OGYY01 (sample SAMEA3541593, study PRJEB24748) | human gut metagenome | biome: human gut; feature: human-associated habitat; material: faeces | place: China | collected 2012 | reverse complement strand
ACATCATGTGTTCTTCTCGAAAACTTAAATATGTCTGGTCTCCGATGATAATATGATCACATAGCGGAATCCCAAGAAATTCTCCTGCTTCTTTCATCCGCTTGGTCGTCAGAATATCCTGGCGGCTTGGCGTTGGATCTCCAGATGGATGATTATGGATCATAAGTACGGAAACCGCTTCGCATCGAAGTGCTTCCAGAAATAATTCTCTTGGTGATGCCACTGTCTGATTCACTGTACCAACAGAAACCGTAAGTTCCTTTATAACTTTATTCTTTCCATTAAAAAAAATTAAAATCATCTCTTCCCGGCTTAAATGCCGCATCCGTTCCATATAATAATCTGCAATGGATACTGGTGAATGAAAGCTTATCTTATCTTCGACTTTCGCACTTGCTAATCGTTTAGACAATTCTGCAATACACAAGATCTGCATCGCCTTTACTTTCCCAATCCCGGGAATCTTTTGTAATTCTTCTCTTGAAGTGTGGCAAATTCCCAGTATTCCCTCATAAAACGGATCGATCGACAACACTTTCGTTGCAAGATCGATCGCCGTCTGATCCTTTGTCCCACTTCTTAAGATCACTGCCAGAAGTTCTGCATCTGACAGCATTGCTGTTCCATTCTTTTCACACTTTTCATAAGGTCTTTCTGACACTGGTAATTCCTTTAATGTCTGATGTTTTTCTTCCATATCTGATCCTTTCTGTCGAAAAATCTCCATGGTCAAAACATTTCTCACATTAAATCTTACCATAACTTTTCACTGATGTATAGAAATCAAACCGTTGTTTTCCTTAAATTTTTCTTATTTTATTTTATGAAATCTCTGGAATTTCTACCAAACCTTTTTCTGCCATTCGCTGCAGGGACATGATGATTCCATATTTGGCATGTGGATATGTAAGACCTCCCTGGAAATATACTGCATAAGGCTCTTTCATTGGTCCATCAGCACTTAATTCAATGGATGCGCCCGATACAAATGTTCCTGCTGCCATGATCACCTGACTATCATATCCTGGCATATCCCATGGGATTGGTGTTACATGACTGTCGATCGGTGATGCTTTTTGAATTCCCTCGCAAAATGCGATCAATTTTTCAGGATCATGAAATTCCACTGCCTGAATAATATCATGTCGGTCTTCTTTTCCATCTGGAATCACTTTAAATCCTAATTTTTCATATAAATTGGCTGCAAAGATCGCTCCTTTGACTGCTGCATTGACAACCGTTGGTGCCATAAAGAATCCCTGGATAAACTGACGATTAACTCCAAGACTGGCTCCTACTTCTTTTCCAAGCCCTGGTGTTGTAAGTCTGTATGCACACTGCTCGATCAGATCGCTTCTTCCACAGATGTATCCACCGATCGGTGCAAGTCCGCCACCCGGATTCTTGATCAGAGATCCGACGATCATATCTGCTCCGACATCGCTTGGTTCTATCGTATCTACAAACTCTCCGTAACAGTTATCCACCATACAGATAACGTCCGGTTTGATGCTCTTGACAAATGCGATCAGTTCTCCAATCTGTTTTACAGAATAGGAAGGTCTGGTCTGATATCCCTTAGAACGCTGAATCTCAACAAGTTTCGTTTTTTCATTGATTGCCGCACGAATTGCATCATAATCAAAGGTTCCGTCTTCTTTGAGATCTACCTGTCTGTAAGTTACTCCATATTCTGCCAGAGAGCCTCTGGACGGGCGGATACCAATTACTTCTTCAAGTGTATCGTATGGCTTTCCTGCCGGTGCAAGAAGCTCATCTCCCGGACGAAGATTTCCAAATAAAGCAATTGCCAGTGCATGAGTTCCGCAGGTGATCTGGGAACGAATCAGACATGCCTCCGTATGAAAAGTATCTGCATATACTTTTTCCAGAGTATCTCGTCCAAAATCATCATAGCCGTAGCCTGATGATGACTGGAAACATTCTGCACTTACTTTGTTTTTCTGCATGGCCATCAGTACTTTAAGCTGGTTATATTCCGCAGTCTTGTCAAACTGTTCAAATCGTTCCTTCAGAGATTCTTCGATCTCTGCTCCAAAATCATAGACTTTGGATGAGATTCCAAGCTGTTCATATAATTCCTTCATGGTTATTTTATGATCCTTTCCAATTGTATCTGATTTATTGCGTCTTCTAACTGACTATCCCAAAATATCATGTTCTTTAAGAACACTCAGCATATATTCCAGAATTTCTTTTTCATCCCAATGAAATTTGTCTTTATCAACCCAGATCACATCCGACTCCCGTCGAAACCAGGTCAGCTGCCGCTTTGCAAAATGTCTGGTATCTCGTTTCAGGATACGTACCGCCTCTTCCAGTGGATATTCCCCCTCCAGATAAGCCAGAATTTCCTTATATCCCAGTCCCTGCATGGATACCATACCACGATGGCAGCCCTCACGTTTCAGTCCTTCCACCTCTTTTACCAGTCCCTCTTCCAGCATCTGGTCCACTCGTTTGTCTATCCGCTCATAGAGGATATCTCTTGGCGCATTTAAAACAAAATATGCCAGATTATACGGACTTGTCTGTTTTTTCTGTTCTTCATTATGTGCAGATATAGGCGTACCATTCTGATGATAAAATTCCAGTGCACGGATCACACGTTTTACATTGTTTGCATGGATTGTATCCGCACTTGCCGGATCTACTTCTTTCAGCCTATCATGAAGATACTCAGCACCTTCTGTTTCCGCCAGTTTTTCCAGCTCCGCACGGTAAGTGTTTTCCTGCTGCGCCTCTGTAAAATCAATATCTCTGGTTACCGCCTGAATATAAAATCCGGTTCCTCCGACCAGAATCGGTATCTTTCCTTTTTCATAGATTTCCTCCATAGCTTCTTTTGCCATCTGCTGGAATTTTACGATATGAAATTCTTCTTCCGGTTCCAGAACATCCACCAGATAATGCTTTACTCCCTGCATTTCCTCCGGACGGATCTTCGCAGAACCGATATCCATTTTTTTATATACCTGCATGGAATCTGCAGAAATAATCTCACCGTTTACCGCCTTTGCCAATGAAATAGAAAGACTTGTTTTGCCAACTGCTGTCGGCCCGGTAAGAACGATCAAAGGTCTTTTCATAATCACTCCTGTATAATTCTTACACGATTCGTTTAAACTTCTTTTCCAGTTCTGTTCTGGTCATTGCAATGATCGTCGGGCGTCCATGCGGACAATGATACGGATTTTCCAGAGTCAGAAGTTCATCGATCAGTTTTTCTGCCTCCTGCTGCGACATAGCATGATTTCCCTTAACTGCCGCTTTGCATGCCATCGTTGCAAGTCTGGCAGCAAAAATATCCAATGTATCTTTACTGTTATTAGATGCCAGATTATCCAACATTTCCAGAAACAGTTCTTCCTCTGTCAGTCCGTACAGATTCGATGGTACCGCACTGATGCGGTATTCTCTGCCGCCGAAATTCTCGATCTCAAAGCCAAACTGTTCAAAATAATTCATATTTGCTTTCAGTACTTCTTCTTCCTGCATGCTCAATGCCACGATCAATGGAGGATTCAGATACTGTGAATCAATCGAATGTTCCCGGAACTGTTTTACCATACGCTCATAGTATACCTTTTCGTGTGCAGCATGCTGATCGATTATATAAAAATTGTCCTCAAACTGTACCAACCAGTACGTATCAAAGATCTGTCCGATCAGGTCAATCCGACTTCTGGATTCTGGTACAAGCAGTTTCTCCTCAAAGAGTTCAAGCTGCTGTGGTGGAGTCTGTTTTTCAGTCTCTCTCGATACTGCTTCCTGTATTTTTAGTTCTTCTGCTTCCGTTTTCTGCACATAGTCTTGTTCATAATCTTGTACAGACTTCTGTACAATTTTCTGTTTAACCTGTGTATCAACCTTCTCAGGCACAGTATTTGTTTTCTTCGAAGAATTCTGAAATGACTCTGGCACTGTCTGCCTCTCTGTCAGTTTCTTCACTTCGTCCAGTTTCTGATTCTCTCGCAGTGTACCACTGAACATTTCTTCTTCATCTTTTGAAAATGCCGGACGATAAGATGCTGCCGGCTCTCGTACAACAGAATGGACTGGTTTTTGTGCTCCGTACAGTTCTTCACGACGTTTCCGCTCAAATGGTTCCGGTACAGCTGCACGCGTAACTTTTTCTTCTTTATCCTCTTTAACAGAAGAACTGTCTACAGATACTTTCGGAATCATTTCTCTTCTGGTCAGGGCTGCACGTACAGTATCATAAACTGCATCGTAAACTTCCTGTTCTCTCGCAAATCGTACCTCTCTTTTTGCCGGGTGCACATTAACATCCAGATCGTTCCCCTCCATTTCCATACGAAGAGAAACAAATGGAAATTTATGCTGCATCAGGAAACCTCTGTAAGCATTTTCGATTGCTTTTGTAATAATATTATTTTTAACATATCGTCCATTGATATAATAGTTCTCAAAAGAACGATTGCCTCTGGCAATTTCCGGTTTACCAACAAATCCCTCAATTTTCATAAAGGAATTTTCCTGTGATACCTCCAGAAGTGCTCTGGCGATTTCTCTGCCATACACGCTGTAAATAACATCCTTCACACTGTAGTTCCCGGATGTATGCAGTTTCACCTGCTTATTCTGAATATATTTAAAAGAAATCTCCGGATGGGACAGTGCAAGCTGCTCCATCAGCGTATGAATATAATTCGCCTCAGTCGTATCCGACTTCAGGAATTTGCTTCTCGCCGGTGTGTTATAAAAAAGGTTCCGAACAAGAAATGTAGTTCCCTCCGGTGCTCCCAGTTCTTCCAATGAATGCTCCTGTCCGCCTTCGATCACATAACGGGAGCCGCTGACAGAAGACGGAGTTTTTGTGATCAGTTCTACCTGAGAAACAGCAGCGATACTGGAAAGTGCCTCACCACGAAATCCAAGAGAAGCAATATGTTCCAGATCTTCCACCTTTTCAATCTTACTTGTTGCATGACGGAGAAATGCAAGCGGAATCTGCTCTGCTTCCATTCCTGATCCATTATCCGTAATTCGGATCAGTTTCTTACCACCATCTGTAATTTCTACTGTTACCGCAGTTGCTCCTGCGTCTATCGCATTTTCCACAAGCTCTTTTACGACAGAAGAAGGTCTTTCTACAACCTCTCCGGCTGCAATCTTATCAATTGTGTTCTGGTCTAAAACTGCAATTTTTCTCAAAGCAACCTCCCATTACCAAACCACGTTTTATCATTTTTACCAGCGGTTTTTAATCTTGTTCTGCAAATTATACAAAATATTCATAGCTTCCATCGGTGTCAAATGGGTCATATCCAGATCACGAATCTCGTCCACGATATCATTGTCCTGTACCGTATCAAAAAGAGACATCTGAGCCATATCCACCTGATCATAAACAATTTTCTGTTTTTTCTTCGGAGCCGTCAGATCCTTGACTGCAGCCGTGATATCTGCATCACTGAGTTCTTCTACCAGTTCCTTTGCACGATTAATAACGGAATCCGGCACACCGGCAAGCTTGGCAACCTGAATACCATAACTCTTGTCTGCACCGCCCTTGACGATCTTACGAAGAAATACAATATCATCGCCTTTTTCTTTAACCGCGATACAATAATTATTGACTCCCGGAATCTTACCTTCCAGTTCTGTAAGTTCATGATAATGTGTGGCAAATAAAGTCTTTGCACCACAGAGTTTCGTATTACTGATATGTTCGATCACGGACCATGCAATTGCAAGTCCGTCAAAGGTACTTGTACCTCGTCCAATCTCATCCAGAATCAACAGGCTCCTGGATGTGGCATTTCGAAGGATATTTGCTACTTCTGTCATTTCCACCATGAAAGTACTCTGTCCGCTTGCAAGATCATCGGATGCACCGACACGTGTAAAGATTCGATCTACAATGCCAATATTTGCTTTCTCTGCCGGAACAAAACTTCCGATCTGCGCCATCAGAACGATCAATGCTGTCTGACGCATATAAGTGGATTTACCAGCCATATTCGGACCGGTGATAATGGAAACTCTTTTTTTCTGATTGTCCAGATATGTATCATTTGCAATAAACATATCGTTTTCAATCATCTGCTCTACAACCGGATGACGACCATTTTTGATATCCAGAACACCATTTTCATTGATCTTCGGTCTTACAAAATTGTTTCGTTCTGCCACAAGCGCAAGAGAGGCAAACACATCCAGTGCTGCAATCGCCTTGGCAGTTTTCTGGATACGTACGACTTCTTTGCCAACTTTGTCACGGACATCTGCAAACAATTCATATTCCAGCGCATACAGACGATCTTCAGCTCCAAGGATCAGATCCTCAAGATCCTTCAGCTCCTGTGTAATATAACGTTCAGCATTGGTCAGTGTCTGTTTGCGGACATAATTATCCGGAACCTGATCTTTGAAAGAATTCGTCACTTCCAGTGCATAGCCAAATACACGACTGTATTTAATCTTCAGAGTCTTAATACCGGTACGTTCTTTTTCTCTTGCTTCCAGTTCAGCAAGCCACTTCTTGCCATCTGTTCTTGAACGACGATATTTATCGACATCTGCGTTGTAACCTTCGCGGATGATTCCGCCGTCTTTCTGTGCAAGCGGTGGCTCATCTGTGATCGCACGTTTGATCAGATCCGTCACATCTTCCAGCGGATCCATATCCTCAAAAATCTGTTTCAGGATCGGTGCTTCAAATTCCTGAAGGATCTGTCGGATATATGGAATCATCTCCAGTGAAGATGCAAATGCAACCATATCCCTCGGATTCGCTGACTGATAGCTGATGCGGCTGATCAGACGTTCCAGATCATAGATGGGATTCAGATACTCTCGGATCTCATCACGAAGCATCGGCTTCTGAGTCAGTTCTTCTACAGCTTCCAGTCTGCAATTGATCTCTTCTGCATCGATCAGGGGCTGTTCCACATAACCTCGAAGTGTACGTGCACCCATTGCTGTCTTTGTCTTATCCAATACCCAGAGAAGAGAACCTCGTTTCTGTTTTTCACGGAGTGTCTCGACCAGTTCCAGATTACGACGACTGGAACTGTCAATCAACATAAATTTATCTGCTGTATAGGGATGAATCGTTGCCATATGAGATAAAGCTGTTTTCTGAGTTTCATTCAAATATTGAAAAAGTGCTCCTGCTGCGATCACTCCACTGTCATAGTCCTGAAGTCCAAGACCTTCCAATGTATTTACATGAAAATGTTCCTTCAAAGTGCGCTGGCAGAGACTGTCATCAAAATACCAGTTATCTAATGGAAAAATGCATATCCGCAGACGGTCCTTCAAATCTTCTGTATCAACTCCGCTCATAAAAAAAGCGTCATTACAGATAATTTCCGCAGGGACAAATTTATTGATCTCATCCAGAAGTTTCTGAGGTTTATCTACTTCTGTAAGAAAACAGTCACCTGTGGTGATATCTGCAATGGCACATCCAAAATGATCCTCCAGAGAAACAATCGACATCAGATAATTGTTTCTGGATTCATCCAAAGATGTGGCATCCAGAGTTGTTCCCGGTGTAACTACACGGATAACTTCTCTCTTAACAAGACCTTTTGCTTTCTTAGGGTCTTCCACCTGCTCACAGATTGCCACTTTGTGGCCTTTCTCGATCAGGCGTTTGATATAGGTCTCTGCCGCATGAAACGGAATCCCGCACATCGGTGCACGCTCTTCAAGGCCGCAGTCCTTGCCTGTCAGTGTCAGTTCCAGTTCTTTGGATACAAGCAGCGCATCATCAAAAAACATCTCATAAAAATCACCCAGGCGGTAAAATAAAATACAGTCTTTATAAGTTTCCTTGGTCTTGCAGTATTCCTGCATCATCGGTGATAATGTACTGGTATCAGCCGGAAACCCAGTGTTTATGCGGGTTGCGGATGCCTCATATTCTTTTTTGACCCACTTTTGACCCATTTTTTTTTCTTCTTCAGTGTTTCTTGCTTTTTCCAAATATTTAAACCTCTTCCTAAATTGTCATTTTATCAGTAAAATTAGCTTTCTTTTCCATATTTTTTATCGTACCGTTCATATTCATCTTTCACATACCCCTGTTCAAGATGCGTATAATATTCTGTCATTTTCTGAGTAGAATGGCCACTAATCTTACCTACTGTAGCTGGTCCCATTCCAGACTGAACACATCTTGTTACAAAAGTATGACGAAAACTATGCGGAGTTACCTCTAACATTTCTGCTTCCCGACCCTCTTTTTTGGCCACCAGTGATTCCTGCTTATTTACAATATTCTTGATTCGTTCGCATTCATCTTCAGCATTGACAGGAAGATAGCTCATTCCTGTAGATGTTGTAAATATCAGCCCAGGGTATTTTTCCAGAAGCTCATTTTCAGCACCCCATTTCTTGCCTAATGCTTTTTTGTCCTGGTCCTGTTTTTCTTTCCAGTTTCTAAAAGCTTCAATTGCGATATCTGGCAGCGGAATCAGTCTGACACTTTTCTTTTTTTTCGGGGATGTAATCTGCGTAATATAATATGGCTCTGTAAGTCTCTTTCCCTGCTTGTCATAATACAATTTAACTCTGTTCAACGTTTTGTATACACGGAGATATTTTTCATCAAAATTAACATCTCTCCATTGTAGGGCAAGCGCTTCACCTATACGCATTCCCGTATGCATTAAGATCAAGAAAAGCTCCTCGTAACGGTTTCCTTCAATAGTTTCCAGAAAACGGTGGCTTTCGACTGTACTAAGACAATTCTCTTTTGTATCCAAATTTTCTTCTGTTGGTTCTGCCAATGTTTCTCCCGGTACCTCTTTAGAAAGCTTAACATCTGCTGTGGGATCCGATGGAATCATTTTACTGGCAGCTGCCCTCTCAAACATTTGATGCACGACACTTAATGATTGTATTATTGAAGTCCGGGCATATCCCTCGTCCTCCAGTTTCTTTATCATGCTAAGAATATGTTCCGGTTTGACCTCTGCCAGCTTCATATAGCCAATGTATTCCTCAGTTCTTCTAAAACCATCTTCATAGTTTCTTATTGTAGTTGCTTTGATCTTAAAAACTTTATAGAGTTCCATCCATTTCTCATACCATTTTGAAACAGACATACTCGAATCAAAGCCCGGGACTCCCGGAAGAACTTCTGTCAAATACATATTTCTTTGTTTTTTCAACTGTTGCAAATTTGTTCCATAAATCGAAAAAGGCGGTTTGCCAGAACCCTTAATTGTGATTCTGGCCTCATAACGCCCATCTTTTCTTTGGCGAATCCCTTTACCTATTTCTTTACCTTTTAAATTCTTTCCCATAACATCACCATCCTCTTTCCATTAATAGATGATCATGCATGGCACTGGGCTTAATTTTAACACAACCCCTAAAACCTTTCAAGACTGCCGATCAATCCATTTCTGAAATTTTTTCTTATCAATCAGGGTTCTTCGCCCAATTCGTACCATGAAGGTATTATTCTTCATAAGAGTTCTCATGGTTTTCTCTGAAAGGCCTGTGAGTTCACAGGCTTCCTTGACCGATATAAGAATCTTATCGTTATCTGCTGCTTGTGTTTTTTTATGTATCATATATATTACAGCCAATATCTGCAGGCAGATGATATTGGCTGTTCCTCCTCTCCTATGGATTCTATAAACGACTGCCTGCTGGTCAATACAATTTTATTTTGTGTGTTGCTTTTTTACATAATATTCCACTGCTTCTTGTAAGCTGCATCCACTTCGACGACTTTTACTTACTACGCTGTTTTTGTTTATCTCCAACTTTTCACAGCATTCCTTAAGCGATGGATAAAGGATCCCCTGATATTCAAACTCCGGATTGTTTAGCATATACTTTCTTTTTCTAGTCATAAAATGCTCAAAGGATTCTTCCAGGGAACAATTTTGATCCCTGGCCCGCTGCCTTACACACGCATCTTCGATGCCATATTTCTTGCAGCAGGCCCTGAGACTAGGATATTCCCTTCCTCTAAATGTAAATTTCTGTATTCTTTTTTCTATCATTTCTTTATTCTTTATAAAATGTTCCAGAGATTCCTCTATGCTGCACCCTAATCTGTATTTTCTTGAAGATACGCTATTTGCACTCACGCTATAAGTTTTACAGCATTCTTCCATTGTTGCATAACTTTTATCTCGGAATACAAATCCCTTTTTTATCTCTTTCTTTTTCATTATAAAGTGATCCAAAGCCTCTTCTAGGCTACATCCCTTTGATGATGCGCGATTACGAACACTGGCAGCACGAACATCATATTTCCTACAACATTCAGCAACACTTTGATACTCTTTCCCTTTATATACAAATATCTTTTTCAACTTGTTTACACTGCTTTTTTCTATAAAATGTTTTACAGCATCTTCCCATGTGCAATGAGTCCTCCATGCTCTGGCCCGTACACTGGATTCATTAATTCCATATATCTCACAACATTGTCCCAGCGAAATATATTTTTTCCCTTCATAGAAGAATGCTTCCTTTGCACGATGCCTTTTTTGGGGAATTACATAGTTTCCAGTAGTTTCCCTTTTTTCCATTACTTCTTGTGGGATACATCCTTCCACATGAGAGACAATTTTTTCCAGCACCTCTGCATGGGGACGATTCTCCTTAAAAACTGCAGAACTTACTGACTTTGGCTTCAATCCATATGCAAGACAACATTCCGCAAAGTTTTTATATTCTTTTCCCCGAAATGTAAAAGCCCGTCTCTCTTTGGATTTAATGTAATGCGTAATCGCACGTGTGGAAGAAACCCCATTATTGTCCATATATAAACGTACTGATATAGGATTAATGCCAAGTTCTTCACAACATTGGGGCAGTGATGGATATTTCACTCCATGATATGTGATTTCATGCGTTTTTTTCCATTCGATTGCCCGTTCAATTGCTTCCTGTGGTGTACATTTCCGATTCCACATATCTGTTTTAACAGAAGCTTCATTTAAATCGTAAAATTCGCAACAGGTTTTAATACTGTTCCATTTCCGATTTCTGAATATGATTTCTTTACGTTTTTTCAATTCAATAAAATGTGTAATTGATTCTTCTGTCGTACATTTATGTCTGTTTTGATAACTCATTACACTACGGTAACAAATTCCATAAAATTCACAGCATTTATGCTTACTATCAAAAATTCTACCATTGTATACGAACTTGAATTTCTCCATGTAGTTTGATCTGATTTTTCGTGGCATAAGAACTTCTTTTCTCCTTTTGGCGTAATTGGATCTGATACATGTCAAAACATTTTGCCAAACAAAAAAAGACACTCCAAGAGTCCATTTTACTCTTTTTGTGTCTTTGTCGGTTGATCCGCAGACGCGGTATAAAGTATAAAATTCTGATTTTGTATCAGAATAAAATTTTGTGCAATCTGCCTTGCAAAATGTTCAATTTCATCGTATCATTCCAGATCTTTAATGTCAATTTCACTACAGTCTTTAAACAGTAGCAAGTGGGTAGTATTTTACTTGTATTCCTATGGATATATACATAAACTGTTGCATACATGTAAATGCCCCTCCGGTCTTTTCACCGGAAAAGGGGCACTTACAGAAGGTTTTTTTGTATTTTCCCCAGAAAGTTTATTTTTTCTTTCAAAATTGTTTTTTGGCTATGTAAAACTGGTTTTATGCAACCAATTCCCGGTTCTCTGCCTCCATTAGATCTGCCTCCATTAGATCTTCCTCCAGAATTTCAGCAAGCAATCTATTGTAATAGCCAGCACCATTTACACGAATGCCTTTATTTCGAAGTTCTTCTATCTCCTTTCTCCTAAGGCTCTGGCTTTTTACAGCCAGTTCATAATCTTCTTTTACCAATTTCTTTTTTAATTGTTTCTGCCATTTTATAAGAAAATTCTTCGCAAGCTCGATATCCTCATTTTGCTTGTTATAAAAAGTACGTGTCTGCCTTATGGTTCCATCCGGTTCCACTTCAAGCGTATAATATGCTTCTGTTGGTTTTTCCGTTTTTCTCAAAAACAGAATATAGGATTCCTGCTGGCTCATTCGCTCATAGTAGGTTTCCGTATTATTTACGCAATGATGCATTAATTTTGCCTCATACAAAATATCATCCACTTTTTCCGGCACAACGATTTGATATTCTTTGCCCACATATGCATATTTCTTCAACTCCCTGCATATACGATTCAAGCCCGGATATTTCTTTTCCAACTCTCCGGCTCTTAGAATCAGATTTTTTGCTTCGATTTCTTTTATCATTTCATTATGTCTCTGTATGAGTTTTCGTGCGCGGTAAATAACAGAATCCTGGACATTCACTCCAACACGAATTGCCATATCGAGGTAGTCCTTCCATGTTTTAATTAAATTTTTTACAGATTCCCCACTTTCTGACGCCTGTTTTTCCAGATAATTACGAATCTGTAAGGGGTTCATGCGATCCATGATAAACATAAGATCCGCTGGTTTAAGCTTTTCCCTGCACATCCATAAAATCACATCATCACGTATCAACTTGTTTTGAGCTTTTTCAAGTAACAGCCATTGAAGAAAAATCTCACCCCCATTGTTTGTACGCAGCCTTTTTAAGCGGAATCTATCAATTCCCAGTGCTTTTCCAAGGTCTCCAGAATCTTCACAATAAATCTGTGCTTTATTATCCATAATGTCTTCTGTCAGATGATAAAGTCCTGCTTTAATGAGCCGTTCCAGATAAGGTCTTTCTCTAACCATTTCAAAAAAACTTACCGGATCTAAATACTTTTTGGCTTTTGCATATTCCTGGAACCCTGTCTTTCGGAATGTCCTGTTTTTAATACCATGCAGTGATTTTCCATAAATATTTCCCATATCATATTCTTCATATGTCATATAGCCACCATAACCTGGATACAATGGAACTTGTAATTTTCCCTGAATCCAGCGGTATTCTTTTTTCCAATGATGACGGCCGAAATAATATTCTTCCGTATTCAACTTTTCATCATACAGGATTCTCCGGCGTTCAAAGAAAGAATACACTGGTTTTTTGTATGAACTGCTTACTATGAGCATCTGAAGCTGGAATTCTCTTAAAACAAAGACATTCTTTCCACAGGTCTGAAGCAGGTATGCCGTCTCTTTTTTTGTTTCTATATTTTTGGCCCGACCTACTGCTTTATATTGAATCTGGTGTCTGCATTTCGGGCAACGTCCCACCGCATTATGGTGAGGATGCCTGATTGGGACTTCACTTTCACACCAACTACAATGTCCTGTCTGGTCTTTCTTACGGCTGTAATGATAAAAAATAAAATTCTGAGTAATCCCAACTTTTTTCTGCCATCTCAGCCAGTCTTTCGGAATTTCTGGAAGTCTATCCATACGCTGATCCCAATTTGCCAGAATCTTTTCATATTTCATTCCCAACCTCCGGTGCCGCTGATCACATTGATATACATACAGTGCATAAAAAGCATCGTCATATTCACTTTCAAGATACTTTTGAATCAATGCTGTATCAGCCTCTTGCATGTAAGAGTTTTCTTTATATAGCCATTTTGAAAAAATGGTCTTATCCAACATTCTTTCGGTCCATTTTTTTATATGGTAATCGTATCCTATAAAACTACCATTCTTTTTATCAACATATAATGTATACAGTGGTTTTCGACAGTCCATGGAAAGATATTCTGCCAGATAAAATGCCACTTTCAAAATCCTGTTTTCTATTTCTGCCCGCAGATATAAGCCCCGCTGATAGATTAATTGCTCCTTGCAAGTTTCTTTATTTCTTACCGGCACATCTTCTTTTGCAAGTTTTACCAGTTCATCCGTAGCTTCCAGTAATTTCATGCTATACAATTCCTTTTTATTCATTTCCGTCCTCTCCTTCGTTTTCTGCTGCAAACAATGTCATTTGCTGATATTGATTTTCATGTTTCCTTTGTACATATTCCCTGTGCTGAAGATTAAGTTCTTCCAGTTGCTCTGCATTAAGTTTCTTTTGCAGCAGCCGTTTTTCTGAATCCTGAAGTCCTTCAACCCCATGCGTGACCAGTTTTCTTTGTAAATTTGCCAATCTCATTTTTTTACGTTTCTGCTTCTGTTTCTTTATTTCTTTTTCCTGATCTGTCTCGTATACAATCCGTGTTCCTTCGATTCGATCAAGCAATTCAAGGTCATCATTACGTTTATCCCTCTTAAGCGCACGGACATTTAAAATTTCAATCATAAGATCCGGATCTGCTAGGGCTCGCACAGAATATGTATTCTGCCATTCCTTTTGATAAATATGTTCCGCTCCAAGTGATACGATTGCTTTGCAGATATCCATGGAAATCTGTTTTTTCAACAGTTTTCTTCCTCGTATTATAAGGACTTGCTTTTCTCCATCAAACAATGTTCCATCTTTACGAATTGTCGAAACCCTGATATCATAAAATACATTTCCTTTTTCTCTTGTAAGATCCCGTCCTCTTACGGGACAGTAACCTTCTGAATGGCATGAGTGCACACACACCAGGGGATCATATGAAAATTCCCATGTTTTCTGTTCCCTGCAATAATGCATATGGTTTCTGCAGATTCTTCCCTTATGGCTGTGTTCAAACTCCTGATAGGCTGCCTTTTCTTCATCTGCTGCCAGTTCTTCCAGATATTCTACACTATTTGCATACTTGTAGTCGCCCGTAATATGGCAGGCACATAAATGAAAGCCGCACATCATCTCCATTAGTAATGGATCGTTTTGTTCACAAGAATTTTTCATATATGGACAATGGATCAGCACGTTGTCATTTTCATAACACCAGCTCACTCCCATATAATCCATATCAGAAATACAGTTAGATGCCTGCACATATAGGCCGCATCCGGTTCGAAATGCTTTTCTGCTAAGAAAATCCTGTGTATATTCGAATCCACCGTAAATGTTTTCAAGCGGACTTTTTCCAAATACCCCACCCGGAAGCCTTACATAATCCGGATAATGCTCCTCGGTATAGCCCGCGAGCAGGAGTTCCTGTGTCACAAGATTATATTTTTCTTCCATATCATTTCCTCTTTCTGCTAAAATGCAGCAGGGATAGTCCCTGCCGCATCTATTTGCCTTTTTATTTATGCTACCATCAAAGAAAGTCTTTCCTCTTTTTTCTCTGAATCCTCCAATGGTATCCCCATCAGATCCTTCTCCAAAAGATCAGCCAGAAGTTTTCCGGCAAATTCTCCACCATGGACAACGATATGCTGGTCACGTACCTCCTGATATTTCCGCTGCCTTAGTTTTCTGCTTTTTTCCGCACTCATATAATCTTTTTTTGTTAATCGTTTTTGAATTTCCTTCTGCCACAATCTCAAAAAAGAAGTCACCTCATCAATATCCTTATTCTGACGGTCAAATTCTGCACGTTTTTGCCGGATGGTCCCATCCGGTTCCGCTTCCAATGTGTAAAATGGTACTTCCGGATTCTCCTTTTTCCGCAAAAACAGAATATAGCTTTCCTTTGAGGCAATCCTGTCAAAATAATTATCCGTCTTATTTACGCAGTGATGAAGTGTATCCCCTTCATACAGGATGTCATCTATGCTCTTTGGTGCAACAATCTGATATTCACCTGCACTGAATTCATATTTTTCTTTCAGAGCGATAAGTTGTTCCTGAAATCCAACATACTTTTCTTCCAGCTCTCTCCGTCTTATTTCCTTCTTTTTTTCTTCCATCTGTATCACAGCTTCACTATGACGCCGCTGAAGATCACTGGCACGGTAAATAATCGAATCATATACATCCAGTCTGAGTTTTCCAGCCATAGAAAGATAATCCTTCCATACCTGCAGTATATGGCTGATATCATCTCCGGACTTTTCGGACTGTTTCACAAGATAATGCCGAACCTGGCAGATACTCATCCGGTCCAGAACAAACTGCAAATCTTTGGGTTCCAGTTCTTCCTTTGCCATCCAGTAGATTTCTTCATCCTTGATTATTCTTCCTGAGCTCTTTTCAAATTGAAGCCATTTGAGTTCTTTTGCCCCGCCATTCATATCTCGCAGTCTTCTAAACTCTTTCTTAGTCACTGACAAAAATTCTGTTGGTTTCCTGCCTTTTCTTTTTATTGCATCTGTTGCCCTGTACTCCAGTATATCATCTACCAACTGGAAAAGCCCTGCTTTTACAATCTGTTCCAGTACCGGATACGTCTGCCACAGGTAAAGATACTTTCCCGGATCTATCTTTTTCTGCCTCAGGGCATACTCACGCAGACCGGTTTCTTTTAATTCATGTCTGGACAGATCTGACAGGGTATATGGATAAACATTCCCTTTATATTGGATGCCACAGCAAGTATAATACCAAGGCTTCCAATATAGAATCCAGCGCATTTCCCGCCGTTTGAACAATCCATAGACAAAATTAGAGATTTCCTTTCCATTTGCAGAGAAAATTCTTCTCTGCTCTTCATGACAGGTCGTTTCGCAATCTGCATAGCCAGCCTTTTTATACCATGTTCTGGCCTGAAATATCCGGATTACAAAACCAGAAGTCTTACGTCTCTGAACAAGGTAAACTCTATACCACTTTGTACAAAATCTTCCAGATTTTCCCACAGAACGAAAAGTAACCGGCTGTCCACATATGTTACAATGTCCTTTCTGATTATATTTAGGTGAGCGGATTGGAACATGCTTTTTGCAATAGGTGCAGTATCCATTTGTAGCACCATTTTTCTGATACTTGTAAAAGATATAATGTTCCATAATTCCATATTTCGAAACCCAGGCAATCCAGTTCTTAGGCAATCCTGGCACAGTTTTCATCACCTGGTCCCATGAATCTGTAAGTTTTTTATCATGTCGTATCCTTTGTTCTTTACGGATATTTGCCTGATACTCTTCCAACGCCCAGATTGCTGGTCGCATTGTCTTTAAATATATTTGTATGACCTTTGTATCACGGTCATTTACATAAATGTTATAAAAATTGATCATTGCATACCATAAGATGCTTTCAAGAAGTGCAGCTCTCCATTTTTTTAATTTTTCATCATAGGTTATAAACCGTCTCTCTTTTCTGCTGATAAACAGACGGTACCTTGGAAATTTTACATTCTCCTCAATATCTGATACAGCAAACAGGTTTACTTTTAAAATTCCTTTTTCGATTGCTGCCCGACAATACATTCGATATTTTCCTTTTTCTCCTTTTTCTTTTATCAAAGATTTTTCAGATTCCTTTGCATCCGCTATGTATCTGCTCATCACTTTTAATGGTTTTAATTCCATTAGCATCTTTTTTCTCATAACTCCACCTGCTCCCCGGCTACATCAAGCCATGTCTCTTCCGGATATTTCTGTCCATCTACGCAGATGACCCCGATTTCCAGAATCTGGCTGTTATCAGGCTGCTCCTTTAAAAGAATCAGAAAATCGCCCTTTTTCCCTTTGGCTCTGGGATCTTTTCCACGCACAATACAAAATCCATTGCAGCTGCTTCCGCTTTCTTTTGCAACCTGGGAATTCCATTTCCGGTTCGGATACTTTGCCATGTACGCTGCCCCGTGTAATAACAGGTTTTTCAACTCAATTTTCTTTAAAAGCCGCATCTTTGTGCAGGAGATTTTGGAATCTTCTCCATCTTCATCCAAATCCCCGGACGCATCCACTATGTAATACACAGAATTTTTCCAATTTGGATAATAGCAGAGGCAGTCCAGCGGATTTTCTGCACAATGAAATCCGTTTTGTCTGCAATTTGCTTTCTCTGTTTCATTTATACCATGTTCCTGAAACTGAAAGCCCAGACATTTCAAATCCTTATGAAATCCTTTATATGCGATCATCTTCTTCTCCTTTAACTCTCTCTTGGCGGCATCATGTCAAATAAGGACATCTGCCCGGAATCTTTTGATTTTTTCCTGCTGGTATTTTTTTCTTCCCGCTTCTCAGCTTCTTTTGAGTGGATCTCCGTTTCTTTCCTTATCCCTGACTTTTCCGCTATCGTTTTCGTTCTCTTATTTACCGAATCCCATTCCTTTTGGATCTTTTTCTTTTCTTCCTGCTCTTTTTCGGCCATTTCCTTTTCATCATCTTTCGCGTAATATTCCAGAACCCATGGAAAAACCTGGTCACCGGAGAGTGCCAGGCCTGTATTGGCTCGAACGCTGTTCTCTCCCTTTTTTTTAGCTGCCTCCAGTGCAACGTTATAGGCTTTTTGCGTTACGTAATCCAAACATCTCTGAAGCATCTTATGTCGTTTTAACACCTGTGCTTCTAAAGCCGAATCCGTTTTGGCAAGATTTACGAGATACTGCCCTATGATGTCTGCAAAGCCTGCATCTTTTAAAATAAACATCTCTGCACGCAGCTTTTCAGACGCATTTACAAACTTTCTTTCACCAATCGGAATCTCCACCAGACGGTAGCGGCTGCCCTGAATAAACGCCTCTGTCTGTTTTCTGGAAACTGCATGTGCTTTGGCAAGTTCCCGCACACCATCCATATTTCCGCTCTGACGGTAATGCAATGCTGCTGCATTTAATTCCTCTGCTGTTTTTAAGATCTCATTCAACATAAATCTGTCCCTTCTTTCCTGATAAAAACATGAGGCAGAAGAAAAATCTCCTGCCCCTGCCTGTCTTTTTATGCCGCATTTATTTCCTGTTCCCGCTCAGCCGCTTCCATTTCCTTTTCTACTTCCAATGCAATCTTGCGTCTCTCTGCATCATCAGAATCCAAAAGGCTGATCATTTCCAGTACAACACGGCGGACCCATTCATTTTCATTCCATCCTGCACTGATCTGACGGGCTTTTTCTGTCAGCTCCTTCCAGTCAGCATCTTCCAGATCCCTGCCCCGATATTCCTTATAGAAAGAATAAATTTCTTTCATGGCTTTTGGTGCCTGAATCTTTGCCGCTTCATCCAAATTGGAGAGAAGCCCCATCAGCATGGGATGGTTTTTATATTTTTCAAGCAAAGGACGGATACCGGTCTGAATTTTGCCCGTATAAAGTCCCAAAAAGTCATTAAATATTCCTGCAATCAATTTCTGATCTGTCATTCGTTTCCTTCCTTTCTGTTAATTTTCTTACTCTGCGCCTGACCGTAGATGGAAAACACTGGAATGCTTCCGCTACAGCATCCTGGCTGTATCCCTGATCAAGAAGAGCTTTCATAGCCGCTGCCTGTTCTGTTTCCTTAAGTTTTTTTATGGACGGTTTGCGAACTTTCTTTTTCAGTATTTTCCGGCAAAGCGGATGATCTGGTCCGTATTCGTACATTGTGCTGGCTTCCGCTGCATTCAAATCGCACAGAATTGCAATCAGCAGACAGTAATATCCCTTATATTCGTCGTCTTTCATGCCGCACCACCTTTATTGCTTGGTTTTCAAATGTACATCTTTACCCCTAATTTGCTTTGAATTCCTTTGGATCAAGACCATTTTCGAGCAGATATCTTTCCGTACCGTCTGGATCAAGCTGTGCAAGTCGTGCAAGATTAAATTCTACGACATAATAGCTGCCATAATTAATCTTCCTCTTATCTACAACCTTTCCGAGTTTATGCTTCTTAATAAATGCAACCTTTGCTTTTGCTCCGCAATCCGAGATGATTGCCTGCCCTGGTCTTAAGAATCCCATAACTCCGATTGTAAGGTCTCCGAATAATTCCAGCTTTTCCTCACATTCTTCTTCCTTTTGCCATAATCCGACATACAGAGAGCCGTTGTAGTACATATTCACTCTGACATATAATTCTTCATGCCCACATTCCCAGTCATATGCCAATGGTTTTTCATCTTTTCTAATACACATATTCTGTACCTGTCCCATATCCTGTCTCCTTTTTTGCTTTATCTGTTCATCGTTTCTGGATTATTTTACGTTTCCTCCCTTCTTATTTTTTCGTATACCTCACATTTTGTTTTTTGAACAACAAAAAAAGACACCAAAAATCTTCTTTTGATTTTTGATGTCTTCCTATTGATAAAAGGCATTCGCCTAAATGCTGCTCCCGGAATATCTGATCCGGAACAAAAAACTTAACTGCGTGGTAAACCAAGCATAAAAAATAATCCATTTATATAGTATCACAACATGTTGTGTCAGTCAACCGAATATGATTTTTAAGCTACCATATATTGATGTTTTGAATTTCCAAAAGCATCAACTTAAGTAGTAGGATGGGGCACTTTTTAACAGGAGAATTTTAAAGGAATCATACGTCTGAATATATTACGCTGGAAAGCAAGAATCCCATAACCGCACAATGACGTTCTGCCAAGGATATGCAGAACGTCACTCTTATAGTTAAGGTTTGTGCAAATTATAATATATCTTAAAAAGGAAGGAGGCCGATACTTTCGTATCGGCGCGTATGAAAAAGAAAATATTTGAAAATGAGATACTGTAATTAGCATCTTACATTTATCAATATACATCATATTTATGACGATACTATAGTATAATTTTTAATTTTTTGTAAAATTATATATGCATTCACGCAAAAACACTTACATTATTCATTTAACGGAAACACAACGGTCAGGAGCATTTTAAATCTTTCTGCCGCGTAAACTGCATGCGGGATTGTTGCAGGCATTACCAGGGCTTCTCCTGCTTTGCAAACATGTTTTATTCCACCTACCGTAAATTCTCCGACTCCGTCCAGTACGGTCACCATTGCGTCTCCTTTGGAATCATGTGTTCCGATCTCTTCGCCTTTTTCAAAGGCAAACAGTGTCACACTTACAGCATCATTCTGTGCCAGGGTCTTGCTGATCACCTGGCCTGGCATGTATTCTACTTCACCTGCCAGATTTACTACTTTTTCATGTTCAATATTCTTAATATACGGCATAATGTTATCTCCTTTTATTATCAATGTTTGTTTTGAGTCTGCCGAAAAATAAGCAGACTCTGTTCCTTTTATTTTTCTCCACAGTAATACAGGAAGGAACGCAGCCGTTCCCATCCGGATTCATCAAAATCGCCATCCAGTGACAGGTCATACAGCGGTACTCTGCAGTTGTCATGGATACCTCGCATGTTCAGTACCATGGAAGTATTCTCATACCGTGGTGCCATGCTGATCATCGCATTACATCTCTGTGCGAGCAAGAGCGTTTTTGCATAACGGTATCTTCCGTTCGCACCGGAGAAGTCAGCCAGGTACTGGTCTGCCACTTCAAAAAGCTCTTCCGGTTTTTCTGCAAAACTGCTGCGGTCTTTCAGTGCCTCTCCGATCTCCATCATCCTCTTTTTCCAGACTTCCAGAAGGTCTTTTGCCTTTCCGTTACTTCCACAGTCTTTCCAGAGGAACCACATCATCTCAGAAAGCGGTGCACGGTGGAACGTTTCTGCCTCATATTCCAGTTTTTCCAGAATTCCTTCATCCAGAGAAGTAATGCTCATCGGCGTTCCGACAATACCAAGAGTGCGGCCGACCACCGGAACCTTTCCGATCTCCTCTGCCAGTTCTGCAAGTGCATCCCAGTCAGAAAGCGGACGGTAGAACTGGTCATCCCTGGATTCTGCCGGGGCACTGTAAAGGATATCCCCTGCCACAAGGGCACGCATCAGAAGATCCGGATCCTCTGCTTCCACCGGAAGCCGCTCCAGCATCGGTGCAATGACATCCACATTCTCATAGCCTTTACGGTCAAGAACGGTACGGATCGCCCGTGCATACTGTCCATCCGCGTCAGCTCCCTCATTGAACGGGATCAGGAACTGGATATCTCCACGGTTTTCCCCTTCACGCTCAATTGCTTCCAGAATACCGCCAAGCAGTACGGAAAATGGCAGATATTCTTTGGAGTTTGTCTCCGCGCGGCCTTTCATCAGAAGCTCCCTTGAAAACTCATTGAGATATCCGACGTTATAACCGCATTTTTCAAAATAAGCAGATAAGAACCAGCGGTAGATTCCAAGATCCGGCAGGTACAGTTTCTTATTCTTATCCGGCCTGGATTTGATGTTGGCTTTTTTCATCTTCACATCCAGGATATTGAAATTCTTCGGAAGCTCCACAGGCGGTCTGTGGGAAATACTGTTTAAGAACGCCTCAATCCTTGTAATGATACCGACTGCAGAATACTGCTCGTCCACCTCGATCTGCAGGTACGGTTTATCCCCCATCTCCTCACGGAACATATGGTTGACCAGGGTATCCGGTCCGCATCCGTGGTTGGTAAGATATACCGCATACAGGTTCGGATGGTTGGCGATCAGTTTCGCGCCGGCAAGCAGATGGTCTCCAAACGGCCAGTACATATTCGGGTAATCCCCGGAGATATCCAGGCTCATTCCAGGAATGTATCCAAGTGTCATGACTTTATATCCTTTTGATAGAAGGATATTCGGGATTCCCATATTCAGCACAGGGTCGGCATAACCGTAGTTTCTTGTGATGATGACCAGTACTTTTTCATCCGGCTTCAGATCCGCCATGATCTGAGCACCAAGTTTTTCCGTATCTTCCATGTTCTTCTGGACTGCAATGCCGCCTTTGATCATCGCCTTTAAACAGCGCGGCTTTGAAAAACCAAGGCTCTGTCCGACACCGATCATGGCTTTTGCCATTTCTTTCACGCCAAGATCCAGGTCAAATACCGGGCTGATCAGCTCAATGCCCTGGTCTTTCAGATGCAGGGAATCATAGATGGATTTTGCAGCCGTCTGCATATACGGGCAGGCATAGCTGTGTGCCGCGTGTGCATGCGGATGGTGGATCGTATGGATATTTGGGAGAAAGATATAATCCACCTTCTGCTGTGCCAGCTGCATCATATGCCCGTAGACCAGTTTGACCGGATAGCAGGTTTCACCCTGTGCGTACTGCTGGGAGAGCTGGATGGTTTCTTCATTGGATACATGGGACATCACTACATTGTAACCCAGATCTCTGAAAAACTCATTTGCAAGGGTGAAGAACTTGAACATGACAAGGACCATCGGGATACCGATCGTTTTCCTGTCCGGATCGATCGTTGCGTCATATCCACGCATGGAAAACTGTCCTGCCATCTTGTAAAGCTCTTTGTTTTTGCGGATTTCTTCCGTCATATCCTGTTTTTTCACTTCTTTTGACGGGAAATCAAAACCAAGAAACGAGCTTTCCTTCTCAGGTTTCCCACTATTTCCAATCTTAATACCTACGGATTCGTATGCCAGCAGGGAAGCACCATAGGCACCGCTGACAGAAAATACCGGAGAAACGGTTACTTTGTCTCCATAGGCACTCTGGAATGCAGCCACAATTCCCGGGTTATAATCCACACCGCCCTGCAGGACGATATGCTCCCCGACATTTTTCGTTCCAACCACCTTATGCAGATAGTTCCGCACGATCGCATGGCAGAGACCTGCCGCGATATCTGCCTGTCCGGCCCCTGCCGCCTCTGCTGATGCAATGGCAGTCTCAATAAAGACCGTACAGCGTTCGCCAAGTTCTGAAGGATTCTCCGAGGTCAGGGCAAGCGGTCCGAATTCACTGAGCGGGATTCCCATGCGGGCAGCCTGTTCTTCCACAAAGGAACCAGTTCCTGCGGCGCAGATCTTATTCATCTGGAAATCTGCCACTTCCCCGTCCTTCAGGGAAATAAATTTGGAATCCTGCCCGCCGATCTCAAAAACGGTATCTGCCTGCGGGTTCCAGTGGACAGCTGCCTTTGCCTGTGCCGTGATCTCATCCCGGATCGCGTCTGCACCCATCATCCTTCCGATACGTTCCCGTCCGGAACCGGTGATGCCAACAGCGGTAAACTTTACTTCCCCGAACCGTTCCCGGATACTTGCAAGGCCTTTCCGGACAACCCCTTCCGGATTGCCGGCCGTGCGGAGATACTGGAAATCAATGATGTTTCCCTTCCTGTCTGTGAGAACAAGGTCTGTACTTGTGGAACCGATATCAATGCCAAGTGCACAGCCGTCATTCGGGATCACGCCGGTCACTTCCGGCTCATCGAGACATGTGCCTTCTGCAAGGACAAGCCGCGGAAGAAGGGATCTCTGCCTCTGTTTTCTTTCTTCCGCACGCAGCAGGGCTTCGATAAGTTCCCCACAGCTAAAGAGCATCTGTTCCCGGTATTTCGCATCTGTTCCGGCCTTTTCAAGATTGCATTTTCCGTCGGAGCCAAGGCGTCCGTCTGCATGAAGGGCCGCTCCTGCTGCTGCGGAATACAGGGCATCGTTTGGTACTTCCAGTTCCCCTTTTTCCAGTTTAAAGACTTCACGGATGGCACGTTCCATTCCGGTATTCTGGGTAACACCGCCGCAGAACACGACCGGTTTCTTCACTGGAAGGTTCTTCACGATCGTTGCCTTATAATTGCGGACCAGTGCGTAGCAGAGCCCAAGCAGGATATCCGGTGTGCTGACGCCTTCCTGCTGGCGGTGGATGATATCTGTTTTGGCAAAAACAGCACAGCGGCCTGACAGGCGCGGTACGCTTTCTGCCTTTTCCACCAGTGAAGAATAATCTTCGATCTTCAATCCCAAACGGGACATCTGATCTTCAAAAAAGGAGCCGGTTCCCCCGGCACAGTGCTCATTGACCGCAAACTCCGGGGCCTGTTTTTCAAGGTCTGTGATGAAACGGGCTCCCTGGCTCCCGATCTCAATGATGCTGCCTGCCTCCGGCACCTGATAGCGGACCCCTTCTGCGACAGCCGGAATGTAACCAAGATATGGGATCTCGTCATCTGCCCCGAGGACTGCCTGTGCGTTGCTTCCGGTCACACACATTGCCATCCGTTCCTTTGGATCACATGCCTCTTCCAGCATTTCCTTTAATACCGGAAGGACCTTCCCGTAATGTTTCCGGATATTTTTATATTTGATAACCTGATCTTCCAGGACCGCCACTTTGATCGTGGAAGTCCCGATATCCATTCCTAAACGTTTCATTTATGTATGCTCCTTATTCCTGAATCCGGCCTGAGTGCAAAAAATTCCGGCTGCAGGATCTGTACTTTATTCTCTTCTTTCCGGATCAGTCCCTTTCTTTCCATGTCATTAAGTTCTTTGGAAAGTGCTTCCGGAGATACGCGGAGGTACTGTGCCGTTTCTTTCTGCATCGAAAACATGATTTTGCTTCCGTCCTTTTCCGTCGGAAGGCTGTTTAAGTATTTAATGATCTTTTCCCGGACGGTATTTTCCGAAGTCGTATCCAGTTTTACGGATACCCTTTCCAGTTTGTCAGAAATCTCAAAGACCATGTTCCAGGCAATCTTCGCCTTCATTTCTGCTTCCTGCATGGTTTGGGGCTTTTCCATGAGCTTTTCCCTGGAAAGGAATAAGATCCTGGAATCTTCTGCCGCAACTACTTTGACCGGACTGCATGCACCGCTTAACGGGAGCATCTCACCAAAACACCTGCCCTGTCCAAACTTTGCTACCAGGGATTCCACCTGCTTCAGGCTTTCGGTATAGGCAGCAACCATGCCGCTTAAAACGACCGCAAACTCCGTGCATGTATCCCCGATGTTCCAGATGAGCTTCCCGGCTTCAAATTCCTGGATCCGTCCATCAAGGATAGAACCCATGTTTTCCCATTCACTTTCCGGGATTCCATCCAGAAGCTTTAAGTTGGTCTCTGCCATATGCCGCATCATGTATGCTCCAACAGACATTTCGCCTGCTCCCATGAGCATCTGTTTTGGTGTCGAGGAGACCAGGCCGTCCGGTTCTCCTCCCAACTTCTCTTCCATCTCCTGTGCAGACGGAATAGCCGCCTGCATCTCATCCGTCAGCTCCTGGCAGTCTTCCAGATGGATCACCTCTGCACCCAGAAGAGCCGCATCCTCAATTCCATGTGTTGCCACCAGAAGGATCCTGTTTCTCCTGTTCTTTAAAATATAGGAAATGACTTCCTGTTTCGTTGCCATATCAAGTCCGGTAAACGGCTCATCCAGAATGATCATCTTTCCCTGATAGTGCATACAGCGTGCCAGTGACACACGGCGTTTCATCCCACCGGACAGTTCACACACCGGCTGGCGCAGACATTTCTTCGGAAGGATCTTGGATAAGTCTTCCTTGATCTCTTTTACCGGCCGTTTCTTTTCATACATCATGTTGACATTTGCGACTGCGGATAGCATCGGCAGGATGCGGTCTTCCTGGAACATGGAGGATATCTCCACATCCGGGTCGATCCCCGTGATCTCGCCGGAGTCCTTCGACTCCAGGTTCATGATGATCCGAAGGAGTGTGGTCTTTCCCATTCCGGAAGGCCCCATCAGGCAGTAGATTCCGCCGTCTTCAAGCGTTATATTCAAATTATTCAGTACCTTTTTGGAACCAAACGTTTTACAAAGGTTTCTGATCTGTACAGACATTTTTTTCTCTCCTGTTTCTCTTTTTGCAGTATTGTCCGTTTATCTCATTCATCATCCGTATCCTTTCCGGAAACGAGCCAGCCCATCGGGGCACTCAGTTTCTTTAAGAGGAACATAAATGCCTTTTCAAAGATCACACTTAAGATCACGACTACAACGGTCCACGCAAAAAGGTCTGCCGTCTGTAAATAGGATTTGGCTGCGTACATCTCGCGTCCGATGGACGGTTTCGGTGTACCAATGACCTCTGCCATGATACCGGATTTCCAGCTCATGCCAAGGGCAAGCTTGCTGGCACTTAACACAAATGGCATAAATGCCGGGCGGTAGATGAACATAAATTTCTTCCATGGTGCCATGTGATATACTTTTGCCACTTCCATAAGCTGCGGGTCTACGTTGTTCAGTCCCTGCAGTGTATTTGTATAGATGATCGGAAGGACGATCAGAAAAGACAGATAGATCGTAAGTGCCTGGTTTCCGACCCAGATGAGCAGCATGATGACAAACGAGATCATCGGCACCGTCTTGAGCATCACAATGATCGGCTCAAGGAAATCACGGATCAGTTTGAATCTGTGACAGACCAGTGCAAGCAGGAACCCCGCCACGAATGACAGGATAAAACCAACTGCAATCCGGAGAAAAGAAGCCCCGCAGATCAGCCAGAAATCTGCCTGCTGTACCTGCTGTGCGAGGGATGCTATGATGTGGACCGGACCGGATAAGATGATACGGTTATCGATCACCCGGTCTGCAATTTCCCAGACTACCAGCCAGAACAGGATGATCAGGGCCGATTTGACCCTGTTCTTTTCCTGTTTTGGAGCATTTACCTGCTGTTGTTGTTTCATGAATTCTTCCATGGGTGTTCTCCTGTTTAATTTTCAGTATCGGAAGAAGGTTCTTCTGCTTCACTGCTGTCATCAGTTCCAAATGCCATAGCTTTTGCCGCATCTACTGCCGCATCGCTGATCTCGGAGGATTCCCCTCTTGCAGCTGCGGTCTGCACGCCGGTTTCTTCAAATCCGTTTAACTGGAAGGTTGCCGGCCACTGCTGGTCTTTGTCAAATCCGGAGATGGTCATTGCAAGATCGCCCATCTGAAGCGTAATGTCACAGGTCTCAGTAACTACGTCTTCCAGATATCTGATCTTTCCGGCATTAACGGTAATACTCTTTAAGTTTCCGTTCTCGTCAGTCTCGGAATCTACGATGTCCAGCCCTTCGATCTTCTGGATGGACATGATCTTATCCTGAATAAGGATCGGTACTCTGACCGTTGCATTTCCGTCTTCATCTACTGTCATTTCTGCATTATCGACAACCGGATCCTTCGGAGGGAAGATATCGCTGGTGATATGCGGATTCATCGGAAGTCCGGAATCCTCTTTCTTAAACCAGATGTTGGCAGATACGGTATAAGTTCCTGCCTCTGCAGGTGTCTGTGTCGTTTCTTTCTTTTCCGTATCTTTTGACTCGGATTTATCTGCAGATGCTTCTGCGTCCGCAGTGTCAGCATCTTTTGCATTATCTGTTGTTTCATCTGCCACTTCTTCCATGGAGCCTTCCGGCGGGATGTAATAAAAATCGTCATCCGGCATGGAACCGCCTACGGCATCCGGGTTGTAGTCATACATGATCTTTAAGAAGCCTTCCAGTTTCTCTTTCATCTCCTGCCCGGTAAGTGCACACATATTTACATAAGGAATCGCATCAGCAGCCACTTCCGGATTTAAAAAGGTTTCATAAGTGTCCGTCCACTCTGCCGCTTCGTCCACATGACTTAAACTGTATGCCACGGATTTTTTCAGAAGATTCAGGTACTCGACAACTGCCTGTTCGTGTTCTTCCAGGAATTTCTTTCTTACGATCGTGATCGTGGTTACAGATTCCGCGCCGCTCTCCAGTTTCAGGTTATCCCATTCCTCGGTAATATCAATCGGCACTTTTAAGTCTGGTACCAGAAGCTTTGCAACCTCCACAAACGGCTGCGGAAGAAGGGCAATGGAATCTTCCTCATCCTGCAAAAGATTCAGGACTTCAAACGGTGTGGAGCGGAAAGAAAAGTTCACATCATCACTTAAGCCTTCCTGATCGAGCAGATAACCAAAGGTATATTCCGGCGGTCCGCCCTCCCCGATGGAGTACACGGTACGTCCCTTTAAGTCATCCATGGACTTGACAGAATCATCCGTAGTCAGGATATAAAGAAGACCGAGGTTGCTGATATCAATGACTTCCACCTCTTCTTTCAAATCCTTATTGTTATAAAGGATCGCACCTACGTTTGACGGGCAGTGGATGATATCGTAATCCCCAGTATTTAATTTGGAAGCAAGGGCGGTATAGTCCACACCGCCTACCTCAAAGTTATAATCATTGTAGGTATTGCCTTCCTCATTTTCATGGATCATCCAGCCCATCCCCATGGAAGGCGGTCCCATGATCATTCCCACATTTACTTCTGTTGCATCGGTACTTCCCATGTAGGAAATATCGTCAGACGGCTCATCTGCCAGAACCGGTGATGGAACTGCCATCACCAGTGCAAGGGCTGCCGCCGCTGCTGCCATTAATCGTTTCTTCATGCCTGTTCCTTTCTCGTCTTTTTGTTCGTTCTTACTGTTCTGCTTCCTCACTGCTTTCTCCTGTGGCTCCTGATTCTGTTTCTGAAGCTACCCCGGCATTGTCGTCCGGAATCTCCAGCGATGTTTCTTCTGAAGTTTTCTTTGCAGTCGTGAAGTCCACGCTCATCTTAAGCGGCACGTTCCATTCCTCTTCCAGAAGGGTCGGGAACTCTGTGCAGGTATCATAAGAATAGGTTCCGCTGTCATCACCAAGGCGGATGTACAGTGTCGTGATCCTTCCCTGTCTTCCGATGTCATTGGTGCCTGCATACCATTCATCGTCTTTTACCCCGGATAAGATCTCGGAATTTTCCGGGTCTTTGATATCCTGAAGGGTAAATACCGGATTCACGACTTCGATCCTGACGGTCTTTGTTCCGTCGTCACCGACCACCAGTGTGGCATTATCATCCACCGGGGTCATCGGGATTCCTTCATGTCCGCCGACCCCAAGCGGATTATCCGGGTTGGTCATATAAGCGGTCGTTCCCGGAAGCTGTGTGTTCAGTTCCCCCGGAAGGTACATATTCGCTGATACGGTATATGTGCCCGCTTCCAGCTCCTGTGCCGCTGTTGCTGATTTCTCCGGATCAATGACGACTGCACCGGTATCATCGGTTGACACAGAACTGCTTTCAGTACTATCTGTAGAGGCATTGTCTGTTTCCTCCGCATCTGCCGTTTCTGGATTGTTTTCTTCTGCATCAGAAGAGTCCTTCTTGTTTGCAAGGGCTGCCTCGATTGCAGAACTTAATGCCGCCTGGTCAGTATAGTCCGTCTTTGATGTCTTTGCAGCATCCTCAGTTCCATCTGCCCCTTTTGTATCGGTGTCTTCCTTTGCATCTTCTTTGCTGTCCTTCCCTTCGTCAGATTTCTCTGAATCCTTCTTCTGATTCTCCGGAATATAGTAAAGTTCTTCATCCGGGAGCTGTTTTTTCTTTAAGGATTCTTTTAAGACCTGCTGCATGTCCTTACCGGAAGAGATCCCATAAGTGCGGACATCAAGATCTGCCTCTGCATCCCCGGCATCTTCATACAGGCCAAGTCCTTCGGCATCCTCTGCAAGTTCTCCCTGATCCTTTGAAGTCATATCTGCAGATTTGGAGATCTCTGTAAGGTAATCCTTTAAGGCATCTTTCTGTGTATCTGCAAATTTCTTAGTTACCAGGGTAATACTGAGTTCTGTTTCCTCGGATTTCTTATCTTCACTGTCCTCATCAGATTTGATCCAGGTCTTTGTAACAGAAAGGATCCGCAGGTTCTTTTTGGCATCTTTTTCTTTCCAGATCTTTGCTGCCACATCAGCCGGGCAGATGACCATGTCATAATCGCCACCGTCAAAATGTTTTATAAGCTGTTTTTCCAGCTTCTCCATTTCTTTTTTTGCCTGCTTTTCTTTCTGTTTCTCAGATAATTTCTTACCGTTACTCTTTTCTTTATCTTTGAGCTCTTCTACCTTAAACGTATAGCTATAAGAAGTTTTTGTGACCCCTGCAGATGCCGAAGCAGTCGCACTGCCTGTTGTTCCGGTACTTGCAGTACTGCCTGTCGATGTGGAATCTGTCTTTGCAGAATCCTTCGCTTTCTGCATCATATCCGCAGCAAACAGGGATGAGGCTCCCGGAAGGACACCCACCCTGACTTCCACATTCTTTGTATCCGCATTCTCGGAAGCTGCCCCTGCCATCAGTGCGTTCACATCTGCGCTTCCACCTCCGGATGCTGCTGATGGCACACCGGATAAGCTTACCTGGAAAGTAGCCGCCCAGACCTGGTCACGTTCCTTCTTCGCAATGGACTGCGCCAGCTCGCCAAGCTGAAGGCTTACCGTACAGCTCTTTGTAATGACTGCATTGGGGTCTGTCACCGTACCAAGGTCTACGGTGATACTGCTAAGCCCGTTTCCTCCTGTAGAGGAATCCACGATATTTAATCCGCTGATGCTCTCCACATACATGACTTTGGATGGGATCACGATCGGTACGCTCACCCTCGCATTGCTGTTCTCATCAACAGTCAGTGTCGCATTATTGCTTACGGGATCCTTCGGTGGAAATGCTGAATTCGTCAGGTGCGGGGAAAGAGGAAGTCCCGCCGCCGACTTGTCTATCCAGATATTCGCAGCAACGGTATATGTTCCAGCTTTCAGTTTCCCGTTTTGGTTAGAACTAGCGTCTGCATTTCCACCGTTACCATTGCTGTTTCCTTTGTTGTCGTTTTTGTTAGTGTCCTGCTTCTTATTTCCGGACGGGTTCTTATCCCCGCTGGTTCCGTTATCCGGAAGTTTGACCTCCGTGCTGTCTGAGGTTTTCTTTGCACTGGTGAAATCCACACCAAGTTGCAGGGGAACATTCCAGTCCTCTTCCAGAAGGGTCGGGAATTCTGTACAGCTTCCAAACTGGTAAACACCGCTGTTATCTTCCAGTTTCAAATACAGCTTTGTGATCCTTCCGGTACGGGAAGCCTTTCCGGCAGTGCCGGTATAGGTTTCCTTATCCCAGACGGCCGAAAGGACTTTGATCTTCTTTCCATCTGTGATCTTCTGAAGGGTAAATACCGGATTTACCACATCCACAATCACCGTTTTGCCGCCCTTTTTATCCACAACCAGTGTGGCGTTATCCTTTACCGGATCCGTTGGGAGTCCTTCGTGGCCGCCAATCCCAAGGGGATTTTTCGGATTGGTCATATAAGCGGTGGTTCCTGGAAGCTGTTTATTGAGTTCTCCGGGGATATACAGGTTTGCCGTTACCTTGTAGGTGCCGGCTTTCAGCTTTGCTCCTGTGTCCTTGTTCTTATCATCGCTCTTCTCTGTTTCCTTCTTTTCTATAGTAAAAGAAGCATTTGCAGAAAATCCGCCGGCAAACAGGATACTGATCTTATGTGCCCCTGCCTTTAAAGTTCCAAGGTAATCTGCATTCAGATCCACATAGGTCATTCCATTGTAGGCAAACGCGGAATAATTTCCGGATTTTACAGCAGTTCCGTCCACCTGCACGCCTTCCATCTGGTCATAGGTCTGCTCTGCGATAAAGGAGAGGCTGTCGCCGCTTCCTTCTTTCCATCTGCTTCCGTCACCGGAATTCATCTTTACGGTAGTATTGCTCGGAAGGGAAGCAAGGTCTACAGCAAGGTAAAGCGGTACGTTCCAGTCCTGATCCAGAATCGTCGGGTATTCCAGGCAGTCTGTGAATACATATGCACCGCTGTTATCCCCCAGTGCAACTGTAAGGCTGGTGATACGTCCATTGTACTGGCCATAAGTATTTCCGTTCTTTGCTGAATCCAGGATCGTCACATTGGAACCGTTCCCGATCCGCTGTAACGTAAAGACTGGGTTTTTGACCGGGATGGTCAGGGTCTTTGTGGTTCCGTCCTCTCCTATGGTGATCATTGCATTTGCACTTACCGGAGTAGTCGGAGCTGTATTGGAAATGCTTCCGTTATCCTCCACCACGCCTGCCGGGTTGTCCGGATTGGTAAGGTACGCATTCAGCCCAAGAATGCTGTTTAATTCAGCAGGCACATACAGGTTTGCTGTAATGGTATAGGTACCGGGAACAAACCTGGAAGTCTCAGCTACGCTGCTGCCTCCTGCACTGTTGTTTCCACCCGCTGCCAGGACACTGGCCCATGCTGCCTCATCTGCTGATATTGTCTCAGCCTCCTGGGTCTTCGCCGTTTCCTCTTTTGCTGCAGCCGGAGTGGTTTCGGCTTTTGCAGGTTCGTTTTCTGTATCCTTGTTTTCTTTTTGCTCTTCCGGTGTTGGTGTCACACTCTCCTCTGGTGCCGGTGCCGGGGTTTCTGTTGCTTCCGCACTTTCCTCTGGAACAGGTGTCGGAGTCACGGTAACTTCCGGTTCGGTTTCTTCCTGCTCCGGATTTTTGACCGGTTCCATATTTACAACATCCTGCCCGCTATTTTCAGCCGATGTTGTTTCCGTCTGCTCTTCTGCTGCCTGGGCCATATAAACTGCAGATCCATCTGCCATGGTCAGGGACACTGCCAGCAGAAGTGCAGATAACTTTTTCCATCTGAGTTTCATAATCTCCTCTTTTCATCTCCTCATTCTGTTGCTATTTACGCTTCACAGCAACTGGTTACCTCTAACTAACTCATATTATAGCATGTCTCCTTTTCAGCTGTCATTAATAGCTATTAAGTGCAACTAACTTTTTTTGCAAATTAATGTGCTTTTTTTCTCAATAAAGAATTAAAAAATGGAATTTTAAGGCAAAAAAACCTGTTACCGTTCGGCAATTGAGCTTTATCCCGGTAACAGGTTTTTATTTACTTAAGTATCTTTATTTTACAACCACTTTAATCGTTCTGGCTACTGCATTGTAGGTTCTGTTTGCTTTTGCAGTGACCCGAATCTCGTAAGTTCCTTTCGGAGCTTTTTTCTTCAGAGTTACCTTGCCAGTCTTGGTTACCGAAATATATTTGGAAGCTTTGGACGGAGCCTTTACCACTTTGTAAGAAACAGAAGTTTTTGCTTTTGCACCAATACTGAAAGTTGCTGCTTTCTTTTTCAGGGAAGCGGCTTTGTATGTCTTGCCTGATACTTTCGCAGTGATCTTCTGTGTCAGTTTGGTAACTTTTACAGTCACATCTTTTGCAGCTGCTTTGTAGTTACTGTTTCCGGCAGCAGATACACGGACAACATACGTTCCGATCTTTGCACCTTTCTTTACAGTCACTTTGCCTTTTTTGTCAACAGTGATGTATTTGGAAGCTTTGGATGGAGCCTTTACCACTTTGTAGGAAATAGTTCCCTGTCCGGATGCTCCGATCATGAAAGATGCGGCTTTCTTTTTCAGGCTTGTAAAGGTGTAGTTCTTTGTAGTTACTTTTGTTTTTACAGTCTGACCAGCTTTATTAATACTCCAGGTAAGTGTCAGCGGATCTGTAGTGCCGTCTGACCATTCATAACCTTCGGCGAGAAGGACTTTTGCTTTATAAGAACCGACATTTTTTGCAGTGTATGTGCCTGCAAGATTATATCCTTTACCGGCTTTTACACCTGTCTGATTCTTTCCATTATAAGTAAGGCCACGGACTGCAACAGGTTTCTTTGTCTGGAGTGCTTTGATGTTCCAGGTGAACTCGATTGGATCTGTAGTTCCATCTTTCCAGGCGTAGCCATCTTTTAATGCAACGGTCACTTTGTAGGAACCTGGGAGTTTTTTAGAAACATCACCGGATACAGTATAATACTGGTTTTCTGGAATCAGGGATTTTTCTGTTCCGTCATAGGTGAAGGTTGTATTGGAAATAGATGGTTTATCAGCTACTGCACCTTCGGATACGACTGCGTAGTACTGAATCTGAGCCTTAGCTTTGCTACCTTTATAATCATCAGTGGCAATCGCTCCATATAGTCTCTGGGCAGTTCTTATTTTACTTGAACTTAATCCACTTGATATAGTATAAAAGGAGGCTGTTCCATCTGTCAGCGTATAATCTGTAACCGGTTCAATTTCTAAATAAGAAGAAGTATTTTTATCATAAATAATTTTGTAAATCTGAAAATCTGATAATTCACCTATAGGTATTTCAACACCCATTTTTTGTCTACTGCTTAAATAAAGAATTTCATTTGAACTAGGATCGGTTACCATTGAGTACATTCCCATTTGGTATGTATTGTAAAAGACTTTTTGATAGCCGCTTTTTTCTTTTAACTGAAGTTCTAATTCTTGATCCCCAATTCCGTATTTATTTTTTGCAGTCTTAATTCTATAATAATCATTTGCTTCTTCTTCTTGAGGCAATTCTCGACCCGTGGCTGATACTCCATAATAATTCATTGCAATACAAGTATCAGAATCTTCTACATGATATGTAAAAGGTATATAGGCATCCTTATCATAAATAAAAATATAGCCGCCAGAAAATGTTCCTTCTTCATAGCTAAAAGTATAATCCCATACTCCATCTTCTGTTTCAAAAATGGCAAGATCATTTCCGGCATCACCTACACCTCCATGGACGATGTTCGTTGTTAATTTACCATTTTCAATTCTGGCCATTGCCTGACCTTGTTGCCCATCGAATCCTTCAAAGAAACCGCTAGCTTGTGTATAGAACGTAGCATTATATTTCTCAATATTTGAAAGAACATTTCCATCTGAATCTTTTAATCCGATATAAAAAGCGCGGAAGCCCAAATTATTTGAGTTTGTCTCATTTCCTTTAAAAAACGCATCAAATTCCCGATAAATTCTTCCATCTTCTCCTTCAGAATCTGCCGTAATTTCACGCATATCCTCGGTAGTTCCCTCTGGAAGTTCTTTGTTTGTAACTAATGCCACCTGTAAATCTGGATTTAAGAAATTAGTAACAACCGATGTTTCTTGTTTTCCAATCCCCTGAAAATCTACTGCTAATTTTAACGGTACATCCCATACAGCATCTGTTTCCGTTGCAGAATTTCCTTCTGTATACAGAATAGAAGCAAACTCCTTACAATCACCAAATTCATACAATCCACCGAAATCTTTTAATTTCAAAGTCAATGTCTGGATTTTCTTTCCATATTTCGTATGGATTTCGCTGTTAGAGAGATCGTCATTATAAGTTTTATCTACTATCGTAACGTTGGAACCATCATTGATCTGAATTGCCTGAAAAACAGGGTTTTTCAATTCCAGTGTAACCTTAATATCATTATCATTTACGTTAATCTCAGCATTATAATACATCGCTGTTGTAGGCTTTCCTTTGTCAGCACCAGATCCAAATGGATACTTCGGATTTGTAAGAAATGCGTTAGTGCCAACCAAAACTTTGTTCAGCTCACCTGGTACATATACATTTGCAGTAACCGTATAGGTGCCATTCTCGAGTTTGTCTATGCTGCTATAAGGTGCTGAATTATCTTCCGCTCCAACCGCAAATACATCTTCTACATTCTCTGTTCCATCGGAAAATTCCTCAGAAATGGAATCATTTTCCCCAGATACTAATTCATCTGTATCCGAAAAAACGGTTGTCTCTTCTGCTTCAAATGCAGGTTCCTCGATATCTATATTCTCATCTTCGGTCAAATCAGGTACTTCGGCCATTTCACCTTCTGCATCTATATTTTCTTCAGAATCTTTCTGATCTGTTTCTATCTCAAAATTCTCTAGTTCTTCTGCATAAACAGACGGTGCTATCGCAGTTGTTGTCATCATAGCAGCCATCAGCAATGCTAACCATTTCTTTCTCATGTTCACCTCATATCCTACCCTAAACAAAGGAGTTGTCGCCTCAATTATCAACAGCTTCTTCATATGCTCTTCTCATTGTAGCACAACTCCTTTATTTTATAGTTAATAAACTTATTCCTCTCTTATTCTGTAATTGCACTGCTCGGAAGATCAATCTTCAAAACCGGATTAGCCGTAAAATTGTTATCATACGGTGTAATTGTAAGACCACCGATTAACTCTTTTGTAATTTTTGCATGAAGTGTTGATGTTTCAAATTCACGAGTTATACAACTTTCACCATCATTATCTGTTTCAACTATAGCTTCCAAAATATTATATCTTGTTCCTGGATGCTTTGTGCAATTAGTAGATCCGGCATCTTCGAGTTTTGCGGTGACACCATCAGCTGCTCCTAATGTTTTAATACCTAACTGTGTATTGTTAATTGGTAACTTAAAGGTAATTTCTCCAGTACTGGAAATATGCACTGTGACGTTATTTGTTGCGGCATTTTTAGGTGGAATTGCAGTATCATTCAAATACGCATTGTACAAATGCTGCGGTGCCTGTGTTTTTGGAACATAAAGATTTACAGACGCGGTGTAATCTCCACTCTTATAAGATGCAGCACTCGCTGTTAATGGAAGTGCAGTTACCATCATTGCTGCTGATGCTACCACGATGCTCATTTTTCTGAGTAAGCTCTTCTTGTTCATAATTCTTGCCTCCTTGAAGTACATTTTATAATTTGCAATTTCATGGCCATTGAAATATTGCGATCTATGTATCACAGGTTGACCCTGCAAATACCAAATTAATTTTTTAGTCGCTTAGTCGGTTTTACAAGACTAACTCTGCGTGATTTTTTTTGGAGCGACTTTCGCTCCAGTGATATGATTATAACATAGGTCATTGAAACCTTGCATTAATAGCTATTAAGTGCAACTAACTTTTTTTGTGAATTATTATACTTTTTTTCTCATTAAAGCCGAAAAAATTAAAAAAAATATTTTTCGACCTTTCATTCCCCTCTCATTCAGTCCAGTCAATATCCTCTGATACCCCCGAAAATGTATGGGTGGATATTCATTTTTTATTGACGTAATCAAAAGATATTAATAAAATAAATAAAAAAACATACACAAGAAGGAAACGTAATGAATACATTTTTTACCTGCGAGCAAAAATTGGGGAATACCATCTTCACTTTTTCACAAAAAGCAAAAGTTCTTAGCACAAGTCCTTTAAACGGAGGCCTTACAAGGCACCTTTCTCATGCTGTAAATATCAATTGCATGAATGGCTCTTATGAATGTAAAATGCTTGGGGATACTTACGAAAAAGATTTAGCTGCACACGTTCATGCCCTTGGGCTCTCCCCTTCCTGCACTACTGCATTAAGTACCGCAGCCTGGACTGAATTACGTGCTATAGAAGAAGTATGCTTCCGGGATCTTACGGTAACTGCTGTTGTAACCGGCGGAATTGACTCCAATGGTATGCATCCCGGCGATCCCGCTTCTTACCATGAAGAAAATGGAAATTATGAAATGCTTCCTCCTGGAACAATCAATATTTTTCTGTTTATTAACCAGAATTTGACTGATGCTGCTATGTCCAGGGCACTGATGCTCTGTGGAGAAGCGAAAGCTGCTGCTGTTTCTCAGTTATTACTGGGAAGCTGCTATTCCGAGGAGATTGCAACAGGTTCTGGAACTGATGGAATTGTAATTGCTTCTAATCTTTACGGTGCCAGATCTCTTACAGATGCTTCTGGCCATTCCAAACTTGGCGAACTGATAGGAAAATCCGTGAAATCTGCCGTAAAACAAGCTCTTCTTAAACAAACAGCGGCCTCTGGCCCGAGACAATTTCTTTTATCTGCACGCACGGCAAGATATAAGATTACACCTACTACTTTGTGGGAGTTTTATATAGAATACAGAGAAATTTTTAATGATTTTAAGATTTCTTTTGAAATGCCTTCATTATTAGAACAAAAGTTTCTCGCACACAATCGTACCAGTAACCTGGTTCTATGTGTATCACTTTATCTTCACCTTATGGATCAGGTTCGTTGGGAGTTGATTATGGAGCCGGAAGCTATCCGGGAGGGGAAACGTCTTCTAATTTATGGACTCTATTGGAAAGATGGAGACTTTTTTGAAAAAGCATATCCGGCAAAAGCATGGGAGCAGCCCGGATTGCTGCATTTTTCATTAAAAGAACAGCTTATGTATCTGCTTTTATTGTATATTGCTATTTAGAATTGTTGGACATAGTGCTCAAAATTTCTAACTTTTAATATAAATGGGTAAGTCGAAAACCGACTTACCCACTATAATATTATTTTTATTTACTTCGCTACACACAGGTTTTCATCAATCCATTTCTGGATGTCGTCTTCGCTTACTTTAACCAAACGGGCAATTTTCTTAACATCCATCCCCTCTTCTGCCATAGAAAGAGCTGTCTCTTTTGCTTTTTTTAGTTCGCCGCTTTCCATTCCTTCGCTATAAATTTTTTCCATTTCATGGCACATAAGTTCAACTCCATTCTGCGTGTCTTTTAATTCATGTACCCGTTTTACAACAACCGGACTGTGCATTTCATCCGCATTCCTGTTTGTGAGATCATACTATTTTAACCAATCTGTGATATTTTCATCTGTTGCATGGTTCGCATTAAATGGTCTGCACCATTTTGCAGAATATTTCTTTTTGATCTTCACCGCAATTTTTTGTGGTTCTGTAGCTCCGCTGGTTGTAAAAATTGCTGCTTTTTTTCCATTCAGATTTACCTTGTCCAGAAAACTGAATACTGCATTTGGAATTGTTCCACACCAGATCGGGCTTCCTATCAGTATCCTGTCGTATGCAGAAATATCAGGAATCTCCATATCCAGTTCTGGCCGCTCATTTAATAAAATTTCTTTTAATGCGGTAAATACCGTTTTTCTATAAGACATCCGGTAAGATTTATAAGTCTTAATCTCTGCCAGATCTGCCCCGGAAAGCTGTGCGATCCGTCCAGCAGCTTCTTTTGTCTTTCCTTTCTGCGAAAAATAGATAACTAATGTTTTCATTTGACAGGCTCCTTTTCTAATACAATATATTTATGGCTGATGTCTCTACAACTCTGATACAGAATAACTGCTCTATTATAACTGGATAT
>OGYY01000502.1_pt1 | contig 39746 bp, 36 predicted proteins | sample 1576671 | NCBI WGS metagenome assembly OGYY01 (sample SAMEA3541593, study PRJEB24748) | human gut metagenome | biome: human gut; feature: human-associated habitat; material: faeces | place: China | collected 2012 | reverse complement strand
GAGCAGACATTACAACATATTTTGCGCCGGCTTCGATGTGAGCTTGAGCTTTGTCTTTGCTCAGGAACAAACCAGTAGATTCAACTACGTATTCAGCACCTACTTCGTTCCATTTCAGGTCAGCCGGGTTCTTTTCAGCAGTGATACGGATAGATTGACCGTTAACGATCAGTTTGCTGTTTTCAACATCAGCTTCGATAGTACCGTCGAATTGACCGTGCATTGTGTCATACTTCAGCATGTAAGCCAAGTAGTCTACCGGGCAAAGGTCGTTGATACCTACGATTTGAATATCGTTTCTTTTCATTGCAGCGCGGAATACGAAACGTCCGATACGTCCGAATCCATTAATACCTACTTTAATCATTTTGTTTAAACTTTTAAGGGTTTTATAATGTTTAAAATTAAACTTTCAAACTTTTACAGCATTTCTTTTACGAATTGCGCTGCAAAAGTAAGAAAATGTTTTTATATTCGTATCCAAAATCATAATTAAATAATTGAAAAGATGGGAAAAAGTTCATTTTTACAGGAATTTAAGGCTTTTGCCATGAAAGGCAATGTGGTCGATATGGCTGTCGGTGTTATCATAGGTGGAGCTTTTTCAGGAATTGTAACTTCACTGACGGATAATTTTATTAACCCGGTTTTAAATGTCCTGACAGGTGGGAAGATTTATTCACTTGAAGATGTAGCCGGATTCGCATCCAGTTTTCTTTCTGCAGTTGTGAATTTTATCATTATGGCATTTATTTTGTTCTGTCTGATGAAAGCGATCAATAAGCTTGTGAATCTGAGTAAGCCAGAAGAAAAGCCTGCAGCACCGACAACAAAAGTCTGTCCGTTCTGTCAGAGCAAGATCAGCATCAAGGCAACGCGTTGCCCTCATTGTACATCTGTTCTGGAAGAGAATGTTGCAGAAGAAAAATAAATTGTAGATATCAGAGTGAAGATTAGAATAAGTTTTTTCCTGAATCCGGGAAGAAACTTATTCTTTTTTAGTTGACTTGTAAATGATATAAAGATGTTGGGGTCAAAAGCCCCCAACAATGATGCCAACGGATTGTTTCGTGCTACGCACTCCCACAATCCTACCCGCTATTCGCATATCATGGTGCTTACGCCCCACTTTTATGCTCATATCGGGGCGGGTCTCAAGGTCATTCTACCACCAGTGTGCAAGCACACGTGGTTTCAGACCTTTTGACCCTGACATCATATAAATAATAAAAAGCTTTTAAAAAGAAAAAATATTACAAAAGAAAAATATCATGGTTGTGAGGAAGCCAAATGAAGACAGTGAAAAAGAGAACTGTATCAATTATTCATGAATTGATTGGAAATGAGGAATTGATGACACTTTCAGAACTAGCAGAAAAATTTGAAGTTTCTCAAAGAACCATACGAAATGATTTAAAATTAATCAATGAATTGTTGAAAGAAATGGATTTAGGGAAAATCAGACTTGTGGGAGGAAGGATTATCTGTCCCAGTTCATTTGGACAGGTGTTGAAGGCAGTTCCGAAAGATGATTTATATACATACAAGCTTTCACAGGAGGAACGTATCGAAATTGCAGCCTCTTTTCTGATTAATACAGTGGAATATATTACGATGTCTGTGATTGCAGACAATCTGGTTGTAAGCAGGTCAACGGTTATCAATGATTTAAGTAAGATAAAAGCGTATATTGGTCAAGGTAATCTTAAAGTACTTTCTCATCCTAATAAAGGACTGCGAGTAGAGGGAAAAGAGAGCGATAAAAGGCTATTTCTAATGAATATCAAAGGAAATGGTGTAGAAAAAGAACAAAAAGATATTGTAGAAAGTATTGTATTAAAGCAACTGAATCTCAGAACAGACAGTTGGCAGAAAATCAGAGAGATATTGTACGAATCAGTGTATCTGGATCAGAGTCGTTTGCGGGAAGATTCTTTCGAGAAGATCGTATTATATTTAGGAATTATGATTCATCGTAATCAGCAGGGAAGTTACATTGAAATACAAAAGAGACAACCAAATAGTAAATATCGGATGGCACAGAATATTTTGATTCAGATTGCCAAAGAATATTTCATATCTCACAAAGAAGATGAAGTACAGTTTTTGAGTGAACTTCTTATCTGCGAAAAATTTTCCGGTTATGTATCAGAAAAGAACGAAATAACTAGGAAGGAAATGAAAGAGCAGTTAGATTCTGCAATTTATGAGGCAGAGATATTATTGAAAAAAAGCAGAAGAATTGTAAAGGGATATTTTAGTCAGTCAGCGGAAATATGGGAACATTATGATACAGTTGAATTACATCATTTCCTTCCTGCGTCTCATATCCAACTGGGAGTGGAGTGTCAGGATTGGAAAGAAATTGTTGAAAACATGGGCAGATGGATGTATGAGCATGGATATGTTGAAAAAAGATATGTGGCATCTATGATTGAAAATACCGAAAAAAATGGTCCATATATTGTTGTATTACCTGGGTTTGCAATTCCTCATGACGGGCAGGGCAAGGGCAGCATTATTTCAGGAATGTATCTTGTCAGTCTCAGGCGACCGATTCCATTCGGAGTTGAAAAGCTTGATCCGGTGGAGTTTGTCTGCTGTTTTAGTGCGGTGGATCTGAAAGTACATATGAAAGCATTTTTCAGTCTTATCAGTATGTTTAGAAATAATACTTTTAAGAGAAAATTACGAGAATGTAAAACATCTCAGGACGCAGCTCATCTGATTGAAGAATATGAATTCGAATAGGAAATAAAATGGTTGAAGATATTGCAAATTTTTTTGAAATATCTTCAACCATTTTATTTTTTGCAAAATTCAGGAAAAGAATTTGACTTTTTTCTTCGTGAAAGATGCGCAATAATTAAGTCATTCTGGAAATTACATCCAGGTATACAGATTATATTTGGAAACATTTGCAAAAAGTGTCGAACGAAATTTGTTATGATTCGTGAATTTCCGAATATAAATAAAGCAGAATGGCGGATGGAAAATAAAACCTGTTCATCAGGAAGAATCTACCGGAAAGGAAGGAAAAATGCGGATAACGGGACGAAAAGAAGTTTCATATGAGAAAAAGCAAAGAAACCGGCGTTGGTTCTCATTACTACTTGGAATTTGTCTGCTTGTATCAATGCAGTTAAGTGCATTTGCGGAATCGCAGAGTGCGGAAGGCATACCGGAGGCAGTAACCACTGGATCCGGACAGTTACAAGAGCAGTCCGGAAAGGCAGAAGAACAGTCAGCCGGGAACGGACAGATACAAGCAGAAGAACGGTCAGCCGGGAACGGACAGATACAAGCAGAAGAACGGTCAGCTGGGAACGGACAGATACAAGCAGAAGAACAGACGGCTGAAAACAGGCAGACGATGGCAGAACAGCAGGAACGAGCTGTTTCAGGGAAGATTGAAGCAAAAGTTTATCTTCGTTACAGTAATGAAGTGCCCTCAGCCATCAATAATGCATTTGCTATGGGAGAATTTGGCCCTTCAGGAAATGACAAGCCATATTTCACAGTAACGGTTGATCTGGATGAGCTGAATAAAAAAGTAAATTCCTATAGTTACTGGCAAGATTATGGACGAGGAAACTGGGTAGAATATATCTATTATTCAATCGACAGTGACGCAAGATGGAATCAGCAAAATACGAGACTGGAAAGTGTTACAAAATTATGGCGGGAAGCAATTACTTCAGCCATGAGTGCAGCAGATCAGGCAAAGTTCACCAATGTATTTGGTGAGAATATGTTTGTAGGATATGTCCTGAAAAGAGAGGGGAGTGGATGGCATATTGACGGAGTTCTGGCAGAAGATCCACCGGTGTATGTTGTGGAGCTGTATGATGCGGAAAATAATGGACTTTTTGCCATTTCTTCAAATGATACAAAACTTCCGGGAGTTACTTACAGGGAATTTAAAAGGAAAGCAGAGGAGATTCTGGGTGGTCAGAATTATCAGTATGAAGAAGGAAATGACCACATTATCATGACGTATCAGAAAGACGGAGTAACATATCAGACAGAAATTGTGCCGAAGTCAGATGGTGCAGATGCGTCTTACGTAAAAAATTATCATGTGTATCCTGCACAGGGGAAATTTGCATACCGGACGGTAACGGCTGATACGTATTACCTTTGCAGGCTCAAAATGACAACCAGGCAGGTCGGTACAGATTTATGGATTGAAAAGAAAGTTGCCGGAGGTGCGGCAGACCCAAAAGAACATTTTACGTTTGTTCTGACAAAAACATCGCTTGCCGGAACCAGTTACAGCGTCAGCTATGAAGGAATTGCAGAAAATGACGGGGCAGGGCATCAGGAAACACTTACATTTGATGGAAATGGAGTGGCAAGGCTGTCTTTAAAGAATGGAGAAAAAGCCAGAATCCTGCAGATGCCGTCAGGGGATGTTCAGATCAAAGAAGAAAATGGTGATTATGTAACAAAAGTTACAGTAAATGGAATTTCTGAAAAGTACAGTGATGCATCGGGAATAAAAATCCAGCTTTCCAGTGAGAAGACAGAATTGGTTTTTACAAACCAGTTAGATGCACAGCCACCGACAGGTGCAGAACTGCTAAGTGTGCCATACTGGCTGATGGGAGGAACTGCACTGGCAGGACTGCTGGGCAGCAGAATCACAGGCAAGAGAAGAAAAGACAGAAAGAAAAAGTTTTTTTAGAAAGACAGAGCAGGAAAGATGGACAAGGAAAAATTAAAAAAACTTCGAAGATCAGATTTTTTCAAAGCGGTATTCCTTATCATTTTTGTATTTGTTACAGGATGGGTCATATTTGGATTTACCCGGGTGTATGGTTCAGCAATGAAACCGGCAGCATGTGACGGGGATATTCTGATGTATTACCGCCTGCATACAGAATATAAAGCAGGAGATATGGTTGTTTATCAGGCAGACGGACTTCTGCATATTGGAAGAATTGCGGCAGTGCCGGAAGAAACTGTGCAGATCACAGAGGAAGGTGAACTGGTGATCAATGGATATACGCAGGCTGATACAGAAGTATTTTATGAAAAAGGACCTGCAAATGGTACGGAAGAACAATCGCTTGGAAAAGGGGAATATTATATTCTGGCGGATGATCCTTCCTCAACGGAGGACAGCAGAAGTTATGGACCGATCTTGCGGAAGCAGATCAAAGGCATTGTGGTTACGCTGATCCGCAGAAGAAATTTGTAGAAGGGAATCCATGGTTTTTGGCGGGATCATGCTGAAGAAGCAGGAAGATCCGGAAGCCGTCAACGATCATCTATCATAGTTGGGAGGTTGTCCACAACATAATATTAGGTAGAAAAATCTAATGGATCCAATAAAAATAAAAAGAAAGGAAATGCATAAGCTTTTTGCTTCTGAAGGTTTTATGCTAAGGTGAAAAATGAAGAATAATATGAAAAAGCTGGCAGCAGCACTGCTGTCAGGAACAATGCTCCTTGGAATGACAGGGTCTGTATTTGCTGCAGACGCACAGACAGATGCAATGTCTGTATCGGTAACTGCAAATGATACGAGTGCAGTACTCACAAAAACCTGGACTGCGGCAGAAAATGGACTTCTGAAAGATGGGGAAGAATTTACATTTCAGTTAACCTATGACAGTGTGGAGGCAGTTTCAACCAACGTACCTGCATCTCCACAGTATATGAATCAGCTTCTGAGTGCAGGAATGGCAGTTGATACAACCCTGTCAGCACAGTGGAAAACCAGTGCGGCAGGAGGAAATACAAGTTCTGCAACGAAATCGTATGTAGATTTATTTAACGGGATTTCCTTTACGACACCGGGAACGTATCATTTTACCCTGTCAGAAAATGCAGGAACAAATCCGAATATTTCTTATGATACAGCAACGTATGAAATTATAGTGCAGGTAGTGTGGAAGGATAATTTTGAAGGACTGAAGATCAATGGTGTCAGTACAGCACAGGGGGAAAATAAGTTAGATGGAGCAGCCTTTGAGAATAATGCGGCTGCAAATAAGATACTTACGGTTTCTAAAAAAGTCGGAGGCGGTGCAGCCAACAAAAATGATGACTTTACATTTAAAGTAACGATCACAGGAATTGACGGAACATATTCCACTAACGTTGCCGGAAAAACGATCACCAATGGAACAGAGACAGAATTTACATTAAGACATGGCGAAACCTTTGTAGTTAAGAATCTTCCTGAAAATGCATCCTACACGGTTGTTGAGACTGATAAAAAAGGTTATCAGAAGACCGAGGTAAGTGTAAATAAAGAAGCAAATCAGACCAGTGATACAGCAGAAGGTACAATCCGGATGGATGGTGAAAATACAGTAGACTATACAAATACAAAGACTGTGCCGTCACCGACAGGAATCGCACTGGAGATTCTTCCATTTGCTGTTCTCTTCCTTGCAGCAATCGCAGGAGGCGTTGTATTTTTCCGCAGAAAAAGAGGATGATCTATGGAGCGTAAGGCAGAGTATTGTCTGACGCAGATCTTCCACTACCTGGTAAATGGTCTGGCAGCGATCGTGTTTTTCTGCTGCATTGCCTATTCAGGATATGCACTGTGGGATAACTGGAGCATATTAAAGGAACCGGATCAGGTAAGGGAGGATCTGATCCGGTATAAACCTGCAAATGAAGAGGAATTAAGTTACAGTTTTCAGGAACTGAAAGCAATGAATCCGGATGTATGTGGATGGCTTACACTGGATCATACGAAAATAGATTATCCGGTTGTACAGGGAACAGATAATTTTGAGTATCTGGAAAAGGATGTGCTTGGAAATCCATCTGTGGCAGGAAGTATTTTTCTTGATGCAAAATCTGACAGAAACTTTCATGATTTCTATACTGTGATTATGGGACACCATATGCAGGGCAGAAAAATGTTCGGGGATATTGATTTATATACCGATGTTTCTTTCTTTGAAAAAAATACAACCGGGACACTTTACGTGGAAGGCAGGATCCTGAAGCTGGAGACGGTCGCAATCCTGAAGGCAGATGCGTATGATAAATATGTATACCGGACAGACTGGAAAGAGAAAGAAGAAAAAGAAGAGCTGATCCGGCACATTTACGAACTGGCAGTCCATACACGGGGGCAGCGGCTGACGGTGGAAGATCAGATGATAGCATTATCTACCTGTTCTTCAGGAAATACAAATGGCCGTCATCTTCTGATCTGCAAAGTGATAAAGGAAAATACAGTGGAAGGAAGTGAAACAGAGTGAAAAGAAAGAAAAGTTTCTGGAATATGTTCGTAGCAATGACGAGTGTTCTGATGATGACAGTGATTGGAGCCTGCACAATCTATGCAGCGGAAGAAGGCGGCAGTGCCGAGGTCAATGTACAGACAAAAGTCAGTGGAACAGCACCGGAAAAAGAAGTATTTACGTATACACTGAAAGAACAGGGAGCTTCAGACAACCAGGAAAGAAAGCTGACGGTTGAAGGAGCTGGAACGGGAACATTTCTTTTTCATTATACCCAGCCGGGGGTATACAGTTATATTTTAAAGCAGGAGAGCGGGACAAAAGCAGACTGGACTTATGATTCCGAGGTCTATTATGTAGATGTCTATGTAATGTGGGATGAAAAAATGGAGTCACTGGAAACCGTGACAGTCTATTTTGACAGTGAAGGAAATAAGAGCGAGCCGGTTTTTGAAAATAAATATCAGCAGCCGGAGAAAAGAACGCAGGCCGTTGTAAAAAAAGTAAGATCTGCTAAAACCGGAGATGAAGATATACTTTCGGGATGGGCAGTCCTGATGATACTGGCAGCAGGAACCGGTGTCTTGGCATACCGGAAAAAGGCAACCCGGCAGAGAAAATCATAAAAAACAGAGAAAATGCAGCAGAAAGCAGGAGAGACTGTATACAGGGAATAACTTTGTATACAGTCTCTTTTTTTTGCTGCATAAACGCTATGATATCAATAGTAGTATTTTCGAGCAGAATTTGATACAATAGGAAATAACATAAAAGCTCAAAGGAGGAAGGAATATGGGACTTATCAGGGCAGCAATCAGTGCGGTTGGCGGAACAATGGCAGATCAGTGGAAGGAGTTTTTTATCTGTGAATCACTGGATGTGGATGTTCTTGCGGTAAAAGGGCAGAAGCGGATCGGCAGCCGTTCGGCAAATAAAAAAGGAAGTGATAATCTGATCACAAGTGGGTCGGGAATTGCAGTGGCAGATGGACAGTGTGCTTTGATCGTGGAGCAGGGAAAGATTGTAGAAGTATGTGCGGAACCGGGAGAGTATACTTATGATGCATCGACGGAACCGACGATCTTTTCAGGAAATCTTGGATCATCACTGGATCAGGTATTTGATGTGATCGGCAAACGTTTTACATATGGAGGAGACACCGGAAAAGATCAGAGAATCTACTATATAAATACAAAGGAGCTGATCGACAATAAGTTCGGAACGCCGAATCCGGTTCCGTTCCGTGTAGTAGACAGAAATATCGGTCTGGACGTAGATGTAGCAGTGCGGTGCAGCGGAGTTTATTCCTACAGGATATCAAATCCACTTCTGTTCTACGCAAATGTATGTGGAAATATAGAGCAGGAATACAGAAGAGAAGAGCTGGATCATCAGCTTAAGACGGAATTTATCAGTGCATTGCAGCCGGCATTTGCAAAAATTTCAGATCTGGAGATCCGTCCCAATGCACTTCCGGGACATGTAACAGAGCTGTGTGATGCGATGAATGAGGCACTGACAGGAAAATGGGCAAATACGAGAGGAATTACGGTCGTATCCGTTGCCATTGGAACGATCGATCTGCCGAAAGAGGATGCTGAGATGATCAAGCAGGCACAGAAGACTGCGATCCTGCGTGATCCGATGATGGCAGCAGCAACTCTGACAGAGGCTCAGGCCGGTGCAATGAAGACGGCAGCAGGCAATTCCGCAGGAGCCATGACCGGATTTATGGGAATGGGAATGGCAGCACAAAATGGAGGAATGAATGCTCAGAATCTGTATCAGATGGGAGCTGAGATGGCTCAGCACAATGCAGGACAGAACCAGCAGAATGTCAGCAGCCAGCCGCATATGACAGCACCGGGCAAGGGCGGTGAGAAAGAAGCAGCAGGAAAGTGGACCTGTGCCTGTGGAGCTGTGAATGAGAAAGAATGGAAGTTCTGTCAGGAGTGTGGAAAGGAAAGACCACAGGAGGGATGGATCTGTAGCTGCGGTGCGGAAAATAAAGGAAAATTCTGCACAGAGTGTGGAAAACCCCGTCCGAAAGGAACTCCTGTGTACCAGTGCGACAAGTGTGGATGGAAACCGGAAGATCCGAAGAATCCACCGAAATTCTGCCCGGAATGCGGAGATCCATTTGATGCAAATGATATCGTCGGATAAAAAGGAAGAAAGATAAATGAGTGAGTTGATACAATATAAGTGTCCGTGTTGTGGAGGAGCTGTAGAGTTTAACAGTACTGCACAGAAAATGAAATGCCCGTACTGTGATACAGAGTTTGAAATTGAGACGCTGAAGAAGTATGATGAGGAACTGAAGCAGGAAAAGCAGAAGGAAGATCAGATGCAGTGGCAGGAAGATGCCGGAAGTCAGTGGGGAGAAGAAGAGACCTCAAAGATGAGGGTTTACCATTGCGAATCCTGTGGTGGTGAGATCATAGCAGATGAGAATCAGGCTGCCACAAAATGCCCGTACTGTGATAATCCTGTTGTAATGAAAGGACAGTTCCAGGGAGATCTGAGACCGGATTACGTGATTCCGTTCAAGCTGGATAAGGCTGCGGCAAAGGAACGGTTTAAAAGCCATCTGAATGGAAAGCCGCTCCTTCCGAAAGTATTCCGCAGTGAGAATCATATTGATGAGATCAAAGGGATCTATGTTCCATTCTGGTTATTTGATGCGGATGCAGAAGCAGATATCCGTTATAAAGGAACGACTGTGCGGACATGGAGTGATTCGGATTATAATTATACCCAGACCAGTTACTATTCTATTTTACGAGGGGGACGGATCGGGTTTGAACGGGTTCCGGTGGATGGTTCTTCCAAGATGGAAGATGATCTGATGGAATCCATCGAACCGTATGATTTTAAGGATGCGGTGGATTTTCAGACGGCATATCTGGCAGGCTATCTGGCTGATAAGTATGATGTGAATGCAGAAGAAAGTATCGGCCATGCGAACCGCAGGATCAGACAGAGTACAGAGGATGCTTTTCGTGCCACGGTAAAGGGATACAGCGGTGTGGTGGTAGAAAATTCCAATGTCCGGTTGGAAAATAGCAGGGTAAAGTATGCACTTTATCCGGTATGGATCTTAAATACTACCTGGCAGGGAAAGAAATATCGGTTTGCCATGAACGGACAGACCGGAAAATTCGTAGGAAATCTGCCGACAGATAAAGGAGCCTATGTCCGCTGGTTTGTGGGGCTGACAGTAGGAATCAGTGTAGCAGCATTTAGTATCTTATCCCTGTTGTGGATGTTGTAGGAGGAGTGTGGAATATGAACAGAACAAGATCGAACAGACGAATCCTGCTTCTCTGTACTCTGCTTGTATGTCTTGTGAGTATGCTGATGATCCGGTTTTCTGCAGCAGCAGAGGAAAATGTCATACCGGAAACGAGGCAGCTCCCACGGCTGGTAGACCGTGCGGATCTTCTCAGTGAACTGGAAGAGGAAGAACTGGAAGCAAGACTGGATGAGATCAGTGAGCGGCAGCAGGCAGATGTGGTGGTTGTGACAGTGAACAGTCTGGATGGAAAGTCTGCACAGGATTATGCAGATGATTTTTATGATTATAATGGCTATGGAATTGGCACAGACAAAAGCGGTATCCTTCTGCTTGTCAGCATGGAGGCAAGAGACTGGCATATTACGACCACGGGATTCGGGATCAGAGCGATCACGGATGCTGGTCTTGATTACATATCGGATCAGTTCCTGCCTTATTTGAGTGATGGAGAATACCTGGATGCATTTGAGACTTATGCAAATCTGTGCGATGAATTTCTTACGCAGGCGAAAACCGGGAATGCATATGACGGAGATCATATGCCTAAAGGTGCGTATCCCTGGTTGAAAAATCTGCTGATCGCACTTGGAAGTGGCGTTGTGATCGCACTGCTGATCGTGGAAGGTATGAGAAGAAGTCTGAAAAGTGTAAAAATGCAGCGTTCGGCAGAAAACTATGTCAGAGCGGGAAGTATTCAGGTGACAAGACGGCAGGATCATTTCCTGTATACCAGAACAAGCAAAAGTGCGAGGCCGAAGAACAATTCAGGATCTTCCGGATCAAGTACGCATACGTCGTCTTCAGGAACAAGCCATGGTGGCGGTGGTGGAAAATTTTAAGGGAAAAATATGAAGAAAATAGTAATTATAGAAGATGATAAAATACTCAGGGAAGAACTGGAAATCCTGTTAAACGACAGTGGATATCAGGCAGAGATCCTTTCTGACTTTACTGATGCGGCTGCCCAGGTCAGGCAGATCCGTCCGGATCTGGTTCTTCTTGATATCATACTGCCCGGAGCAAACGGGCAGTATATTCTGCGTCAGATCAGGGAAAAATCGGATGTTCCTGTCATCATGCTGACCAGCAAAGACGGGGAAGTAGAAGAGATCATGAGTCGCAGCAGTGGGGCAGATGATTATGTGACAAAACCCTACAATCCAACCATCCTGCTTTTGCGGATTGAAACGATCTTACGGAGAACGGAGCAGACCGGCAGACAGTCGGAGCAAAGGGCATCTTCTGTCCGGGGAGAAAAGGCAGAGGGTGAAGCAGTTCAGGAAGAACTGCAGGATGAAGAACTCCGTCTTAACCTGCTGAGAAGTACGGTTTCTTATCACGGAGATGAAGTAGTATTATCGAAAAATGAACTGGCAATCCTGCATTGCCTGATGAGCAGGAAGGGGCAGATCGTTTCAAGGGATGAGCTGATGGATCATCTGTGGGATATGAGCGAATTTGTTGATGATAATACACTGACAGTCAATATCAACCGTCTGAGAAAGCGTCTTGCACAGATCGGTTTGGAGAATAAGATAGAGACGAGACGGGGACAGGGGTATCTGCTATTATGAGTTTAAAAAAATATTTAAAGGATCACAGGCTTCATCTTTTGCTGGGACTGCTGGCAGAGGGTGTGGCGGAGGCGGTCCTATGGTTGTTCGCAAGTCCGGTGGCACTACAGGGATTTGCTTTTTTTTGGCTGACCGGGAGTATCGGAGTGATTTTTGGATACGATTTCCTGAGAAAAAGAAAATTCTATAAAAAAGTGGAAGAAAATCTGTCGCAGCTTGAAGAAAAATATCTGCTGACGGAATTACTGGATGAACCGGAATTTCTGGAGGGACAGATCCTCTGCAGGGTGATCCAGGAAATGGAACATTCCATGACAGATACAGTAGAGCAGCAGATCAGGAAAAATGGAGAATTTAAACGTTATATTGAGACCTGGATCCATGAGATCAAGATTCCGATCGCAAGTACAAATCTGATTTTGTTCAATCACCGGGAAGATATGGAACGGAGAATGAAAGAGCAGATCAGAAGGATTGAGAGTTACGTGGAGCAGGTTCTGTATTATCTGCGAGGCGAAGTACCGGAGAAAGATTATTGTATTGGAGGTTATGGCTTAAAAGAGATTGTACAGAGTACCGTCAGGGACAATAAGGACAGTCTGATCCTGAATGGCTTTTCTGTTCTGGTTGAACTGAGAGACGAGAAGGTGTATACGGATCGTAAGTGGCTTCAGTTTATGCTCGGTCAGATTTTAAGCAATGCGGTCAAATATGCCGCGGAAGACGAAAGAAAAATCAGGATTTTTACAAAAAAAGTACAGTCCTCGGAGAACAGCTCCGGAGAAGCCGGTATCTGGCTTTGGATAGAAGATAACGGAATCGGGATCACAGAAAAGGATCTGCCGAGAATTTTTGAAAAATCATTTACAGGCGACAATGGAAGGAAAAGCAGTTCTACAGGAATGGGACTGTATATCTGCAGGAGATTATGCGAGGAACTGGGACATAAGATTCTGGCTGAATCAGAACCGGGAAAGTATACAAGGATCGGAATTTTATTCCGGGAGAGAGAAGCGGATGTCCCTGTCGGTTTTTAAAATCTGAAGAAAAGGGAATCTTACAGAAGTGTAAGGTTTTGTCAGCAAAATCAATGGCTCATTTTACCGGGAGAAGCTACAATGGCGGTAACAGGCAGAAAGGAGAAGATAAAATGAGTGAACTTCTGAAGATGGAACATCTGGTAAAATATTATGGAAATAAAACCAGTCTGACCAAGGCATTAAATGATATTTCCCTGACTGTGGAGCAGGGAGAATTTACAGCGATCATGGGGGCTTCGGGATCAGGAAAGACGACACTTTTGAACTGCATTTCTACAATCGACCGCCCCACAGGAGGAAAGGTCTGGATCGACGGAGTCTGCACATCGGAGTTGAAAAAGGGAGAACTTGCAGATTTCCGCAGAAACCGCCTGGGATTTATTTTTCAGGAATTTAATCTGCTGGATACACTGACAGCTTTTGATAATATCGCACTGGCATTGCAGATCCAAAAGTGTCCGCATGATAAAATAAAAGAGAAAATAGAGGCAGTGGCACAGAAGCTCGGGATCAGAGAAGTGCTTGAAAAGTATCCGTATCAGTTGTCAGGTGGTCAGAAGCAGAGAGTTGCCGCAGCACGGGCAATCATCACACATCCAAGCCTGATCCTTGCGGATGAGCCGACCGGAGCATTGGACAGTAAAAGTTCCAAAGACCTGCTGGAAAGTCTGAAGCTTTTAAATGAAACAGAGCACACAGCGATCCTGATGGTGACGCATGATGCCTATACCGCCAGTTATGCCCGGAGGGTTATTTTTATTAAAGACGGAAAGGTATTTCACGAACTGTTAAAAGGAACAGAAGAACGGAGAAGTTTCTTTGAACAGATCATGGATGTCATTTCACTTCTCGGAGGTGACATGAATTATGCTGATTAGACTGTCGATCAAAAATATCAGGAAAAGTATCAAAGATTATGCAATCTACTTTTTTACACTGGTACTGGGTGTCTGTATCTTTTATGTATTCAATGCGATCGAAGGGCAGTCTTCGATGCTGGAGGTGTCCAGGACAAAGTCAGATTCCATCGATCAGATGGTGTGGGCAATTTCAAGCATGAGTATTGTTGTATCCCTGATCCTTGGATTTCTGATTGTGTATGCCAACCGCTTTCTGATGAAAAAAAGAAACCGGGAATTTGGAATTTATCTGATACTTGGAATGAAAAAAGGCGATATTGCAAAGATTCTTTTCGGTGAGACGCTCTTGGTCGGAGCAGTCTCGCTGACTGCAGGACTTCTTTTAGGAATCGGACTGAGCCAGTTTATGTCACTGCTGGTGGCACATATGTTTGAAGCAGATATGGGCAGATTTGTCTTTACGGTATCCATTCCGGCGATTGGGAAGACGATTTTGTATTTCGTGATCATTTATGTGATCGTGATTCTGATGGATACAGTTCTGATTATGAAGACCAGGCTGATCGATCTGCTATTATCGAAGAAAAAGAACGAAAAGGTCCATCTGAAAAATCCGGTCATCTGCTGTATTATATTTGTAGCAGCGTGTATCATGCTGGGAACAGCATATTATAATGTTACTGCCGGACAACTGGATACAGAGGCTGAGGTCATGATACAGATCCTGCTTGGAATTGTAGGAACATTTCTGGTCTTTTGGTCCGTCAGTGGTGCTTTGTTTCAGATCATGAAAAAGTGTTCCGGGATTTATTATAAAAGACTGAATTCTTTTGCTTTCAGCGAGATACGAAGCCAGGTCAATACTTCCGTGGCGGCAGGAACGATCATTTGTCTGTTGCTTTTTGCTACCATTTGTATTCTCTCCAGTGCCTTTGCCCTGAAAGATTATAAGGCGAAGCAGGTGAAGAAGGTAGCCGGAATTTCAGTCAGTATGGAAAAATGGACAACGGATGGAAAAACGGTCAGGGATGTACTGGAAAAATCAGAATTTGATTTTTCTGCCTTCCAGGACTGCCATGAATTTTATACTTATGAAACCAGGGAAGTTACCATGAAAGATCTGATGGGAAGTGCAGGGGAAGAACTGCTGAAGACGCAGCAGGGATTCGAGGAATTTCTGGATTCTGAAGTAGAACTGATTCATGAAAGTGACTACAACCGGGTAGCAGAACTGTACGGTTATAAAAAAGTCCACCTGGGAGCAGCCGGCTATGCGGTGAGTGCAACAACAGAATTTTCCAAAAAGTATTTTAACAAAGGATTAAAAGAAAAGGTACGGCTTACGATTCAGGGACAGGTACTTGATGCAGCAGAGGAAAAATGTCAGGAAACGTATCTGATGATGTCGTATTCAGACCAGAATATGGGGGTAGTGATCGTACCGGATACAATATCTTTTCCCAAAGAAAGCAGACATGCTTCTTATCTGCTTGCCGATTATTCCCCAAAATATGATACAAAAGAGTTCAGAAATTATATGGACAGTGATGAATTTCGATATCAGAAAGAGTTTACGGAACATGAGCTGCTTTCTGTCAGTACGCAGTCGGAGATCTATGATGAAAGTATCGGGTCCAGTGGAGTTGTGATTTTTGTGGCAATTTATCTTGGTCTGGTATTTGTCATCAGCGGGGCAGCACTCCTTGCATTGAAAGAACTGTCCGATGCCATTGACGGAAGAGAAAAATATCGGATTTTACAACAACTGGGAGTCAGTGAAAAAGAGCTTGGGCATACATTATTTTTACAGATGGCAGTCTTTTTTGCTTTCCCGTTGCTCCTTGCCATGATCCATTCCATTTTTGGTATCCAGGTATGTATTGAACTGCTCAGTATTTATGATATAAAAGCAATCATTCCGGCATTGCTGATCTGTGCGGCGATGATCGTGGGAATTTATGGAGGTTATTTCCTGCTTTCATACAGAGGATGTAAAAGAATTATAATAACCAAAAGAATCCGTTGAAAATCGTTCTCATAAAATGTATAATTAAAACGTTGGAAACATGGTAAAGTGCTTCTGACAACATCTTGCAGGTGGCGTGAAAAGGAGAAAAAAATGAGTATTAAGATTGGTATTTTAGGTTATGGAAATCTTGGAAAAGGCGTAGAATGTGCGATCAGACAGAATGAAGATATGGAATTGGCAGCAGTCTTTACGAGAAGAGATCCTGTAACAGTGAAGATCCTGACAGAGGGAGCAGCAGTGTGCAGAGTAGAGGATGTAGAAGCATGGAAGGACAAGATTGATGTTATGATCCTTTGTGGAGGAAGTGCGACAGATCTTCCAGAACAGACTCCGAAGTATGCAAAGCTTTTCAATGTGATCGACAGCTTTGATACACATGCAAGGATTCCTGAGCATTTTGGAAATGTAGATGCAGCAGCAAAAGAGGGCGGCAATGTAGGAATCATTTCCGTAGGCTGGGATCCGGGAATGTTCTCACTGAACAGATTATATGCCAATGCAATCCTTCCGGATGGAAAAGATTATACATTCTGGGGAAAAGGTGTCAGCCAGGGACATTCTGATGCAATCCGCAGAGTAGAAGGTGTAAAAGATGGAAAGCAGTATACGATCCCTGTAGAGGCGGCTCTTGAGGCAGTAAGAAATGGAGAAAATCCGGAACTTACAACAAGACAGAAGCATACAAGAGAGTGTTTCGTAGTACTGGAAGAGGGAGCAGATGCTGCAAAGGTTGAAGAAGAGATCAAGACCATGCCGAACTATTTCTCCGATTATGATACAACAGTACATTTTATCAGTGAGGAAGAACTGAAGGCGAACCACAGTGGAATCCCGCATGGTGGATTTGTACTCCGCAGCGGAAAGACAGGCTGGAATCAGGAGAACAGTCATCTGATCGAATACAGTCTGAAGTTGGATTCCAACCCGGAATTTACTTCTTCTGTACTGATTGCATATGCAAGGGCAGCATACAGACTTGCCAAAGAAGGACAGTCAGGATGCAAGACCGTTTTTGATATTGCTCCTGCATATTTAAGTGCAAAGAGTGGAGAAGAACTGAGAAAGAATCTGCTGTAAGATTCCGTGAAAAGAAAAAGCAGACAGCCAGAGATAAGAGAAAACCTGCCGGACAGAGAAAAATGTCCGGCAGGTTTTTTATGCTCGGCTATGCAGGAGAAGCTGCCAGCAGCTCATCTGCATAGCCGGGTATTATCCAGGAAACCACTGTACAGTACCTTAAGATTTTACAAGATCCTGAAGTGGAAGAATCTGATACCCCATTTCTTCCCATCGGGTCAGAAGTTCATCGAGGATCTGTGCATTGGTTGCAGAGGTGCTGTGCAGAAGAACCAATGCTCCGGGATGAATCCGGTTCAGCAGTTTTTCAAAGGCCTCTTCTTTGGAAGGCTGTTGATCCTGATACCAGTCTACATAGGCGAGACTCCAGAAAAAGCTTTTATAGCCAAGTTCTTTTGCCATCTGCAGATTGGATTCACTGTATTTTCCCTGTGGAGGACGGTAGTATTTCGTCATTTCTTTTCCGGTTACATTTTTATAGGCAGTTTCTACATCCTCCAGCTCTTTCCTGAATGTATCAAGCGAGGCGATCTTTGACATATCTGGATGATGCCAGGTATGGTTTCCAACGGTATGCCCTTCGTCTGTCATACGCTGGATGAGTTCCGGTTCGGATTCTATGTAAGTGCCGACAACAAAAAAGGTCGCTTTGACCTGATGCTTTTTGAGTGCATCTAAGATGGCGGGTGTATTTCCATTTTCATACCCTGCGTCAAAAGTCAGGAAAATAACTTTTTCATCCGTATCTTTTGCATAGTATGCGTCATATTTTTTGAGGGATTCAATGGTGGCATTTCCGGTGGGAAGCTGTCCGTCTTGCTGAAAACTAAGTCCCCAGTTTCCCTCGGAAGGTGCAGTCAGGGAGGGAATGGCACAGCTTAAAGAAGTCAGGCCGGTACTGACCGGAGTATCAGTCGAGGAAGTATCGGTTGAAGAAGGATCGGCCGGGGAAGAAACGGAGGACTCCATATTCCATGGAAAGAAGGAGAAAAAAGACGGATGGCGGGAAAGCCAGCCGATTCCTGTTCCCGCAAAATAGGAAGCAATGAGAAGGAGAAGTCCAAGTCTGACAGGAGAAAAAGCACCTTGCAAAAAATCTTTGAGCCTTGAAGAAAAAGAAGGTTTCATCGGTTTACCCCGAAAGGTTTCATTAGTAAAAATATATGTAAAAATGGATTGCAGCATGACTGGAAAAGGCAAATTCTGCTTGTCTGGAGGAAAATGCAATGCTATAATAAACCGACACATAAATGTATTGTATCTCAGGGAATGAGAACGATAACAGGAGGAGAAAAATGAAGACGAAAAAGCATGATACTCGTTGGTTGGTCAGTGTTGCACTTATGGCAGCAATCATCATTGTCCTTGCGAATACTCCGCTGGGCATGATTCAGCTTCCGGTGATCAAGGCAACAACAGTCCATATTCCGGTCATCCTTGGAGCAATCCTTTTAGGACCATCTGCCGGAGCAATTCTTGGAGGTGTATTCGGTATCTGTTCGGTTGTCAGCAATACAATGACACCGACTCTTTTATCCTTTGCATTTTCACCGTTTATGAGTACAACCGGTATTCCGGGAGCATTCAAGGCATTATGGGTGGCGGTTGGATGCCGGATCTTACTTGGTGTCGCAGCCGGATGGTTGTGGATCTTATTCAGAAAGGTAAAGGTGAATGAAGTGATCGCACTTCCGATTGTTGGATTTGTAGGGTCTATTTTTCATACGATCATCGTAATGGGAAGTATTTACGTCTTATTTGCACAGCAGTATGCCGAGGCAAAAGAAGTAGCGATCAGTGCCGTATTTGGTCTGGTGATGGGAACGGTAATGGCATCGGGGATTCCTGAAGCAATCGCGGCAGCGATCCTGGTACTTGCCATCGGTAAAGTACTGGTAGTTGTATTTAGAAAGATGAATCTGAGTGCAGCGGGAAAATAAAACTGATAAAATGAAAGTTGGCAGCAGACCGGGATTGATCAAAGTCCGGGGATGCTGCTTTTTTCTTTAAAAATCCAGGAATCTCTATGCTTTAGTGGGAAAAAGTGCTAAAATCTATAAGAAGATGCCAGGGTAGGATTGTGGGAGTGCGTAGCACGGAGCAATCCGTAGGCATCAAAGTCGGAGGCTTTTGACCCCGACATCTATAAGAATAGGGAAATGGATTCCGAAAAAGTTGGAGTTAATTACCCGGAGTAGTTCCACCGGATCAGCCGGACGGACAGAAGGAGAAAAAAGAAATTGGACAGAGCAGTATTATTTTTTGATATAGACGGAACCGTACTCAGCGAGATTATAAAGGAAGTTCCTGTCAGTGCGATCAATGCAATGAAAGCGGCACAGCAGGCAGGACATCTTCTTTTTATCAATACTGGCAGGACGATCTGCAGTATTCCGCCGGAGATCCGCAGACTGAAGTTTGACGGATATCTATGCGGATGCGGAACGTATCTTACTTATCAGGATGAAGTCCTTTTTTCAAGTTCAATCGAAAAAAAGCGTGGAAGGGAAATCCTGAAAAAAGCGACGGAGTGTAATTTGGGGGTAGTTGCAGAAGGGCAGGAAGATGTTTATTATCCTGAGAGGATGAGCCGGTTTGACGGACTGGAGAGTTCCAGAAGATATTTTCACCGAAGAGGAATGGGAATGGAGCAGTCCATTGAAAAGGGAGATTTTATTTATGATAAGATTTTCCTTTATGAGGATGAACGCAGCGATCTGAAGTCTTTTTTAGAGTATACCAAAGGAGAGCTGGAGGCACTGGATCGGGGCAGTCATACTTATGAAGTGATCCAGAAAGGTTATACGAAAGCAACGGCCTGCAGGTTTATTATGGAAAAGTTCGGGATTAATCCGAAAAATGCCTATGTTTTTGGTGACAGCAGCAATGATCTTGCCATGTTTCAGTTTGTGGAACATGCAGTTGCAATGGGGAACCATGATCCGGTACTGGATCCATATGCAGAGTTTGTAACGAAGACGGTGGAAGAGGATGGAATCGCCTTTGCAATGGAACATTATGGTCTGATTGAATGATAGAAGAGAAAATAGAATGATATTGGAGACGAGGAGAGAGAAGTATGAAAATTTTTGTTTACAGTTACAGAGAATTTGATGAGGCAGAGTTTTTTCAGAAATTTTCAAAAGAATATGGAGTGGAGCTTGGAATCTGTAAGGATGCACCGACGCTGGAAAATGCACATCTGGCAGAAGGTTATGAATATCTGAGTATTATCACAACAAAGATCGATGCACAACTGGTGGAAAGATTTCATGAACTGGGAGTAAAAATGATCTCCACAAGAACGATTGGATTTGATCATATTGATCTGCAGGCAGCAAAAAAATTCGGAATGAGTGTCAGCAATGTATCCTACTCACCGGAATGTGTGGCAGACTATACGCTGATGCTGATGCTGATGGCAATCCGCAAAATGAAGAGGATCATGCAGAGAGCGGAGATCAATGACTTTTCACTGCCTGGAATCCAGGGGGGAGAGCTGCACAATTTTACCGTGGGAGTACTTGGAACGGGAAGGATCGGACGGGCGGTCATCCGTGATCTGTCAGGGTTCGGGTGTAGAATTTACGCTTATGATGCCTATGAAAATGAAGAAGTGAAAAAGTATGCACAGTATGCAGATCTTGATACGATTTACAAAGAATGTGACCTGCTCACCCTGCATATGCCGTTAGAAGCAGAAAATGCACATCTGCTGGATGCAGCGGCTTTTGCAAAAATGAAAGATGGAGTTGTGATCATCAATACTGCAAGAGGCGGCCTGATCGATACGAAAGCTCTGATCAATGCTTTGGAAAATGAGAAAGTCGGAGCAGTCGGACTGGATGTGATTGAGGACGAATTTGGTATGTATTATTATGACAGAAAATCGGACATTTTAAGTAAAAAGGATCTGTATATCCTGCGGGGATTTCCGAATGTTATTGTAACTCCGCATATGGCCTTTTATACAGACCAGGCAGTCAGCGATATGGTAAAAAATTCACTGTTAAGCTGTATTTTACATTCCGAGGGAAAAGAAGATCCATGGAAAGTATTGTAAAAGAAACCGAATTCTTCTGGCAGAAGATAATGATATGAATGTATTGATCCCGACAATTAAAAAATATCTGTAAAAAGTTTAAAGATGAATGATAAAAAATGATAAAAAGAACCGGATGAATGGCAGAAAAATGACCATTCATCCGGTTTTTCATAGTCTAAATCTGTCCTGCTCCATCAAAGAATGCAAGACTGTCAGGGCGGACATAACTGTCACCGATCGTATGGAGAAGAACCAGATTCAGATGATTATTTAAATTCTTTTTGTCTAAAGCAATAGCATCTGTGAGAGACGACATTGGCAGATCACAATGATCTGGAAGCCAGTAGATATCCAGAGCCTTTTTGATGGCATCGGCACAACCTGTGGTTGTCAGTCCCTTTTCTTCAGCAAGCCGGGTAATCTGATACATACCGATTCCGACTGCCTCCCCATGGCTTTCTCTTTCATAATTATAATACTGCTCGATCGTATGAGCCAGTGTATGACCAAAGTTCAACAACATCCGTTCACCGGTATCAAACTGGTCATGTTCTACTACAATCCGCTTAATATCAACGCAGCGTGCGATGATCCGGGTCAGTTCCGGCTTCAGGTCTTCAAAAGAAGTATGGCGGACTAAAGTATCGAACAGAGCTTTATCTTTGATACATCCGTATTTAATGACTTCGCCCATACCGTCACTGATGAAATGCTGGGGGAGCGTATTCAGCACATCCGGGTCAATAATGACTGCTTTTGGATGAAAAAATGCACCTACAAGATTTTTCCCCTGTGGCAGATCGACTGCGACTTTTCCACCAACAGAAGAGTCTACCTGGGCAAGAAGGGAAGTCGGGATCTGAACCAGCCTGACGCCCCGGAGAAAACTGGAAGCAGCGAAACCGGCAAGGTCACCGATCACGCCTCCTCCCAGTGCAATGACCAGGTCACTTCGGGTAAGTCTGGCATCCAGCATCGCAGAATAAATCTGCGGAAGTGTCTGAAAACTTTTCGTAGGTTCACCATGCGGAAGGACAAGAGAATGGCATTCATAGTCCTTCAGGGAATCCAGGACAGTCTTTCCATAAAGCGGAAAAACATGATCATCCGAGATGAGCATAATTTTCTTTCCGGTAAAGAATTTACGGATATAACTTCCGGTCTGCGGCAGGATTCCATTTTCAATATAAATAGGATAAGTATCCGGTCCTAAATTTACAGTTAATTCCATCAATGAAACTCCTTACAGTGATTTTCCAACTACAGTAGCAATCTGGCTGACCTGCTTTAAGAGAGCATCGTATTTTTCCGGTTTCAGTGACTGAGCACCGTCGCAAAGGGCAGCTTCCGGGTTATTGTGAACCTCGATCATGAGTCCGTCAGCACCGGCAGCAATCGCTGCTTTTGCCATCGGTTCTACCAGCCACCATTTTCCACCGGCATGGCTTGGGTCAACCATAACAGGAAGATGCGTCTTTTTCCTCAGGACAGGGATACACTGCAGGTCCAAAGTATTTCTTGTATAAGTCTCAAAAGTACGGATTCCACGCTCGCACAGAATGACATTTTCATTACCGGATGCCATGATGTACTCAGCAGACATGATCCATTCCTCATAGGTCGCATTCAGACCTCTCTTTAAAAGAATCGGGCGGTCAAGCTGACCTAATTCTTTTAACAGATCGAAGTTTTGCATATTTCTTGCTCCGATCTGAATCAAATCGACTTTCTCATTGAAGACATCCAGATATTTCGGGGACATCAGCTCTGTTACAATCGGGAGACCGACTTCTTCTTTTACTGCACAGAGAATATCCAGTCCCTCAAGACCAAGTCCCTGGAAAGAGTAAGGGCTTGTACGGGGTTTGAATGCACCGCCACGCAGAAGATTGGCTCCGGATGCTTTGGCTTTCTGTGCAATTTCAAGAACCTGCTCAAAAGATTCAACGGAACATGGACCTGCGATCAGTCCCAGGTGATCGCCACCGATCTGAACACCGGAAACATCAATGATCGAATCTTCCGGATGAAAAGCTCTGTTGGCAAGCTTGTAAGGCTCCTGGACATGCATGACTTTATCAACGGATTCGTCAACCTCGAAAAGTCTCGGGTCGATCAGAGTTGTATCACCGATACAACCGATGATCGTCATTTCTGTTCCGCGGACAAGATGCGTGTCAAGACCTCTGTTCTTAACAAGATTTTCAACGCGGGTTATATTTTTTTCTGTAGTATTTGGCTTTAATACAATAATCATTTTTATGTCCTCCCAAAGTACAATTACATTCGCACTGTAAAATTTTAGTTGTTTAAAGTGTGAAAACATTTGTATCATAAATCATTGACACTAAAATGTCAATGATTTTATGAGGGGCATTTAGAAAATTTTACAAAAAAGTAGAAAAGAGAGGAGCAGATTTCAGTGTTCCGTTCATTGACTTCATTCTGAAGGAGTGGTAACCTAGGTGAAGTGTCTGTGGAAAATGATCTGCGGCATGAACATTTTATATATGAAGAAGGTAAGAAAAATGAAAATTTTGAAGCAGTTTGGGGTTATTTTTGGCGTCTGCTGGATCAGCCTGGTGATTGAGCATTATCTGCCATTTTCTTTTCCGGCAAGTGTGATCGGGATGGTTCTTTTACTGATCTGTCTGCTGACCGGATTTTTAAAGATCGAGCATGTACAGGAGAAAGCAGATTTTCTGCTGAGTAATATGGCATTCTTTTTTGTACCTGCGGGAGTAAGCATCATCAATTATTTCGATGAACTGAAAAGTACGGCAGCTCAACTGATTCTTATCTGCATTATTTCGACCGTTGTGACATTTGCAGTGACGGCTTACAGCGTCGTGTTTACAGTACATCTGATGAAAAAGTGGAAAGACAGGAGGGAAAAAGCATGAAAGAATTAATGGCATCTCCATATTTCGGTGTGGCACTGAGTATTGTGGCATTCTGGATCGGAGTAAAACTAAACCATAAGTTGAAGACTCCGGTCTGCAATCCGCTGATTGTTGCGATCGTACTGATCGTCGGTGTATTACTTGTGTTTGATATTCCATATGATACTTATAATGTTGGAGGAGCATTGATCAATATGTTCCTCGCTCCGGCAACAGCATGCCTTGCAGTTGCAATTTATACAAAGCTGGATATCCTGAAGCAGTACTGGCTCCCGATCCTGGTGGGATGTACGGCGGGATCGGCAGCATCCATGGGAAGTGTATACGGGATGTGCAGACTATTCGGACTGGATGAGAGCATGACAGTATCCCTGCTTCCCAAATCAGTGACGACACCGATCGCAGTCAGTATTTCAGAGCCGGGGGGTGGAGTTGTACCAATCACGGTCGTTGCAGTTATTTTTACAGGAATCCTGGGAAGTATTATCGCTCCGTTCCTGATCAGGATCTTCCGTGTATCAGATCCGGTGGCGGCAGGACTGGCGATTGGATCATGCAGTCATGCGGTGGGAACGTCCAAGGCAATCGAGCTCGGGGAAGTAGAAGGTGCGATGAGTGGACTGGCAATCGGAATCTGTGGAATCATCACTGTACTTTTTTCCATGCTGATTATTTAAGAAATGACAAATGTGGAAAGATATGTTATACTTCCAATTAAGGTAATAATACAGAATTAAAGGAGCTATACAGATATGAAAAGAGTATTGTTAAAGTTAAGCGGAGAGGCTCTTGCAGGAGAAAAGAAGACCGGATTTGACGAGGCAACGTGTATCGGTGTTGCAAAGCAGGTAAAGCAGCTTGTTGATGAGGGAATCCAGGTAGCGATCGTGACCGGTGGAGGTAACTTCTGGAGAGGAAGAACCAGTGAGACGATTGACCGTACAAAAGCAGATCAGATCGGAATGCTTGCGACCGTGATGAACTGTATTTATGTATCAGATATTTTCCGCCATGTAGGAATGAAGACAGAGGTATTCACACCATTTGTATGTGGTGCTTTCACATCTCTGTTCTCCAAAGATGCAGCAACTGAAGCACTGGAAGAGGGAAAAGTGATCTTCTTTGCAGGTGGAACAGGACATCCGTATTTCTCTACAGATACAGGAGCAGTACTTCGTGCGATCGAGATTGAGGCAGATGCAATGCTTCTTGCAAAGGCAATCGACGGTATTTACGACAGTGATCCGAAGACGAATCCTTCGGCAGTGAAATATGACGAGATCACGATTCAGGATGTGATCGATCAGAAGCTGGCGGCAGTGGATCTGACAGCTTCCATTCTCTGTCTTGAAAATAAGATGCCGATGCTGGTATTTGGACTGAATGAAGAGAACAGTATCGTGAATACCATGCAGGGCAGATTTACAGGAACCAAAGTAACAGTTTAGGAGGATTTCCCAATATGAATGAAAAAATTGCAGCATATGACGTAAAGATGACAAAGACGATCAATAATCTGGATGGCGAACTTGCTACGATCCGTGCAGGACGTGCCAATCCTCATGTATTAGATAAGATTGCCGTAGACTATTATGGTTCACCGACTCCGATTCAGCAGGTGGCAAATGTCTCTGTGCCGGAAGCACGTATGATCCAGATTCAGCCATGGGAAAAAAGTATGCTGAAAGCTATTGAGAAGGCAATCCTTACCTCTGATATCGGAATCAACCCGACAAATGATGGAACTTCGATCCGTCTGGTATTCCCTGAACTGACAGAGGATCGCAGAAAAGAGCTTGCAAAAGAGGTAAAGAAAAAAGGAGAAGAAGCAAAGGTTGCAGTCCGCAATATCCGTCGTGACGGAAATGTGGCATTTAAGAAGCTGAAAGGAACGGAAGTTTCAGAAGATGAGATCAAGGATCTGGAAGATGAGCTTCAAAAGATCACCGATAAGTATATTGCACAGGTGGACAAGATGGTCGAGGCAAAATCAAAAGAGATCATGACGGTTTAATCGGTTATAGAGCAGTACGAACAGTGGAGCTTATGATTTAGGCTCCATTTTTTATAAGGTGAAGAAGAAAGGAGCAATAGATGAACGTACCACAGCATATCGCGATCATTTTAGACGGAAACGGGCGTTGGGCAAAATCCAAAGGAATGCCGAGAAACTACGGTCATGCCCAGGGAAGTAAAAATGTGGAACGGATCTGTGAGGAAGCATGGCGACTCGGAATCAAGTATCTGACAGTCTATGCGTTTTCTACAGAGAACTGGAGCCGTCCGAAAAACGAAGTGGATGCATTGATGACATTACTTCGCAATTATATGAAGACCTGTCTGAAGACTGCGGCAAAAAATGATATGAAAATCCGGGTGATCGGGGATATTGAGCCGTTGGATGAAGATATTAAAAGCCGCATTCAGGAACTGGAAGAGGCCACAGTCAATAACGAAGGCTTAAATTTTACGATTGCTTTGAATTATGGAAGCAGGGATGAGATCACCAGGGCTGTTAAGAAAATTGCAAAGGAGTGCAAAGAGGGGAAAATAGATCCTGATTTGATCACAGAACAGACGGTGAATGATTATCTGGATACACATGATATTCCGGATCCGGATTTGATGATCCGAACAAGCGGGGAGCAGAGATTGTCGAATTATCTGCTCTGGCAGCTCGCTTATTCGGAATTTTATTTTACAGATGTGCCGTGGCCGGCTTTTACGAAAGAAGAGCTGATAAAGGCAATCGAAGAATATAATCATCGGCACAGACGATTTGGTGGCGTTGAGGAGGGAAAATAATGTTTAAGACAAGGTTATTAAGCGGAATACTATTGGTGATCATTGCACTGATCACGGTGATTACGGGCGGAAGTCTTCTGTTCGGGGTTCTGCTTCTGATCAGCCTGATCGGAATGACAGAGTTTTATAAAGTATTTGGAATTGAGAAGAAAGCTCCGGGAGTCCTGGGATATATATTTGCAGTCGGTTATTATGCATTACTGTATTTTAAGCCACAGCTTCCGGGAGAATCACTGAACTGGTTTATGATGCTTTTTATGGGGTATCTGATCTGTCAGATGGCAGTGCTTGTATTTGCATATCCTAAGTATAATACACAGCAGATCCTGGCAGGCTTTTTCGGGGTCTTTTATGTGGCAGTGATGCTTTCCTATATTTATCAGACGAGAATCCTTTCGGGAGGTGTTTTTACAGTATGGCTTGTCTTTGTATGCTCATGGGGATGCGATACGTGTGCTTACTGTGTGGGAATGCTGATCGGAAAGCATAAGATGGCTCCTGTCTTAAGTCCGAAAAAGTCGGTAGAAGGCGGTATTGGAGGCATCGTCGGAGCAGCACTGATCGGGACTCTCTATGCACTGGCAGTGAATTACTGGGGAAATGCGGGAGAAGATGTACTCAGATATGCGATTATCGGAGCAGCAGGCGGAGCAATTTCCCAGATTGGAGATCTGGCAGCATCAGCGATCAAACGATACCATAATATCAAAGATTATGGAAAGCTGATCCCGGGACATGGAGGAATCCTTGACCGGTTTGACAGCGTGATCTTTACAGCACCGATCATCTATTATCTTGCATTATTCCTGTAGGAAAGTTTTTTAGAGAGCGGATAGAAAAAGCAAATGAGGTGTAACGGAACATGAAAAAAATAGCAGTTTTGGGTTCTACAGGTTCAATTGGAACGCAGACACTGGAAATTGTCAGAACAAATCAGGATATCAAAGTAACGGCACTGGCTGCCGGAAATAATATAGAACTTTTAGAACAACAGATCCGGGAGTTCTCTCCGAGGGTTGTTGCAGTGTGGAAAGAGGAGCGGGCAAAGGAACTGAAAGAAAAGATCCGGGATCTGGATGTGAAAGTACTCTGTGGAATGGAAGGATTGCTTGCGGTGGCAGAAGAACCTGAAGCGGAGATCCTTGTCACTGCGATTGTTGGAATGATCGGAATCCTCCCGACGATCGAGGCAATCCGGGCAGGAAAAGATATTGCACTTGCGAATAAAGAAACTTTAGTTACGGCAGGGCATATTATTATACCGCTTGCAAAGGAAATGGGCGTTTCCATTCTTCCGGTGGACAGTGAGCATAGTGCCATTTTCCAGTCTCTGCAGGGAGGACAGGAGAAAGCATTGCATAAGATCCTGCTGACTGCATCAGGTGGCCCGTTCAGAGGGAGAAAGAGAGAAGAACTTCAAAATATCCAGGTAGAAGATGCCCTGAAGCATCCGAACTGGGCAATGGGGCGAAAAATCACGATCGATTCTTCCACCATGGTGAATAAAGGGCTGGAAGTGATTGAGGCAAAGTGGCTGTTCGGAGTGGACGTGGATCAGATCCAGGTAGTCGTGCAGCCACAGAGTATCATTCATTCTATGGTGGAATACGAAGATGGTGCGGTGATCGCACAGCTTGGCACACCGGATATGAAGCTCCCGATCCAGTATGCACTGTATTATCCTGAGAGAAGATTTCTTCCGGGAGACAGACTGGATTTTGCTGCTTTAAGTCAGATTACATTTGAAAAACCGGATATGGAGACATTTTACGGACTGAAACTGGCTTATGAAGCCGGAAGGACAGGAGGTTCTCTCCCGACAGTTTTGAATGCTGCAAATGAACGGGCAGTTGCCATGTTCTTAGACAGAAAGATTAAATACCTGCAGATTCCGGAGATCATTCAGGCATGCATGGAAGCTCATAAAAATATTCCGTTCCCTACGGTAGAAGAAATACTAAAGACAGAACAGGCAACATATGAATTTATTAAAAACAGGTGGTAATATATGGGGATTATTTTAGCGATACTGCTGTTCAGTGCAATCATAATCATTCACGAACTGGGACATTTCCTTCTTGCTAAAGCGAATGGAATCCGTGTGGATGAATTTTCACTGGGACTTGGACCAACGCTGTTCGGGAAGCAGTTTGGTGAAACAAAGTTCAGTGTGAAACTGCTTCCTTTTGGCGGAGCATGCATGATGGGCGAGGATGATGTGGAAGATATATCAGAAGGAAGCTTTAACAGTAAATCTGTCTGGGCAAGAATGTCAGTCATTGTTGCAGGACCGCTTTTCAATCTGATTCTGGCATGGATCTTATGTATGATCATGATCGCATGGGTTGGATACAGAACACCGGTTGTCGGTGGAGTGATGGATGGATATTCAGCTCAGGAGCAGGGACTTTCAGAAGGCGATGTGATCACGAAGATCGGTGGTCGCTCTGTGCATATCTGGAATGATATCAGTTTATATAATCTGACTCATTCAGAAGAAAAAGAAGTTGAGATCACATATAAGAGGGATGGAAAGACACATACAGCAGTGCTGGAGCCGAGACAGAAAGAAGGAGATACTGCACCGCTTCTGGGAGTGACCGGAGGTAAGATGGAGCGTCCCGGATTTTTCGGAACCCTGAAATATGGTGCTTATACCGTCAAATACTGGATCGATTATACAGTAGACAGTCTTCGGATGCTTGTGACGGGAAGAGTCGGAATGAAAGACCTGTCAGGTCCGGTGGGAATCGTCAGTGCAGTAGACGGCGTTTATCAGGAGGCAGCACCGGCCGGGTTATCAGTGATCATCCTGAATCTGATGAATATCGGGATTCTGATCACGGCAAACCTCGGTGTGATGAATCTTCTGCCGCTACCGGCACTGGATGGAGGAAGACTGGTATTTCTGATCATTGAGGCAATTCGTGGAAAGCGGGTATCACCGGATAAAGAAGGCATGGTGCATTTTGCGGGGTTTGCACTTCTGATGGTTCTGATGGTTGTGGTGATGTTTAATGATATTATGAAGCTGGTGTAAAGTGGCTTATGAAATTCGTGTAAATACCAATATGAAACTGGTGTGAATGGTATTATGAAATTAGCAGGAATATCATGAAAAGCCGGTTTATATAATAGAGATGATGATAGATTTCATGGAGCAGATCATGAGCCAGTTACGTGCCATGCAGACAGAAGCAGTTGACAGAGGAACGCTTCAGATCAATGTTACTTCCTCGGTGAATGCATTTCCGGTGGAACGGGCGGAAATTTCTATTTCGTATACCGGAGTACCGGAAAGTACGCTGGAAAAGATACAGACAGATTCATCAGGACAGACGGAGACAATCGAACTTGCAGCACCACCGGAGGAGTGGAGTCTGGATATAGAAGAAGACAGACAGCCATATTCGGAATATACGCTGAGTATCAAAGCACCGGGATTTGAACCGGTCAATATTGCAGGAACGGAGATTCTTGCAAATGTAAAGGCAATACAGAACATACAGATGAAACCAGCAGATCAGAGCGGGGAAGAGAATCAAGTATTCGTCATCCCCGCTCATACGTTATATGGAGACTATCCACCGAAGATCGCAGAGGCAGAGATCAAACCGGTGATGGAGACAGGGGAGATTGTTTTAAGCCGTGTGGTTGTGCCGGAGTATATCGTGGTACATGACGGTTCACCAAGAGATTCAACTGCGACCAATTATTATGTTAAATATAAAGATTATATCAAGAATGTTGCATCCAGTGAGATTTATGCGACCTGGCCGGAAAATACGATCCGGGCGAATGTACTGGCAATCATGTCGTTTACTCTGAACCGGGTTTATACGGAGTGGTACAGAAATAAAGGGTATGATTTCACGATCACTTCCTCCACTGCCTTTGACCATAAGTGGATTCCTGAGAGAAATATTTTTGATTCGATTTCTGTGATTGTGGATGAACTGTTTGCTGATTATCTTTCAAGACCCAATGTGCGGCAGCCGATCCTGACGCAGTATTGTGATGGGCGGAGAGTGAGCTGCCCGAACTGGTTGACCCAGTGGGGGTCAAAAGCACTGGGGGATCAGGGATTGACAGCGATAGAAATCTTACGTTATTATTACGGTGATGACATGTATATCAATACAGCTCAGGAGATCTCGGGAATACCATCTTCCTGGCCCGGATACACACTGGAGCAGGGGGCCAGTGGAGAAAAGGTGCTGCAGATGCAGGAACAGCTCCGGGTGATATCCGAGGCATATCCGGCAATCCCGAAAGTAGAGGCAGACGGAATCTATGGACCTGCAACAGCACAGGCAGTGGAGAAGTTCCAGTCAGTATTCGGACTTCCGGTGACAGGAACAGTAGATTATTCTACCTGGTATAAGATCTCAGAGATTTATGTAGGGGTGTCAAGGATTGCAGAGTTGGTTTAAAGCAGATATCTGGGATAGATAGAAGCTGATACTAAAGAGATGGAGAGAAAGATGAGCGGTCAGGGACGAGAAGAAAAGGGACTGTTTCCCAAAGGAATGATTCTTGCTTGTGTGATCCTTTTTCTGTTGGGGATAGGATGCGTAGGTATGAATCTTGCTGCGGGACCTTCGGAAGAAAAAAATCCGATGGGGCAGATTGCGGATTATAGAAAAAAGGAAGAAAAGAAAAAGGAAGCGGAAAAGAAAAAGCTTGAAGAGCAGAAGAAGCAGAAAAAAAGTACGGATGAAAAGAAAAATGCAGATCCAGATCAGGATATGACCGAAGAGCTGGCACAAAAGTATTATTATCAGAAACTGAGTGCAGAAGAACAGAAGTATTATAAAGAAATACTTAAAGGTCTGGAAGATATGGAGACGGTGATTCATGTAAGTACGGCAGATGATACGAAATTGCAAAAGGTATTTGAATATATTATGTATGATATGCCGACTCTTTTCTGGTGCGATCGGAGCTGGAGTGGAAGTAAGTATCTAAGTGAGAACAGGACAGAAATTTCACCGGGGTATACATGTACCAAAGCGGAAAGAGATGTACGACAAAACCAGGTTGATGAAGCTGTTGGGCAGTGCCTGAGTGGAATAGACAAAGATGCAGATGATTATACCAAAATAAAAGCAGTTTTTGAATATCTTGTCAATACGGTTGATTATGATAAAAATGCTGCGGATAACCAGAATGTATATAGTGCATTGGTGGGAAAGCGTTCTGTCTGTGCAGGTTATGCACGTTCTACGCAGCTTCTTCTTGAAAAGCTTGGAATTCAATGTTTATATGTTGAGGGAACGGCTGGAGAAAATAATGAAGCCCATGCATGGAATATCGTCAAGTGCAATGGAAAGTATTATCAGATAGACACGACATGGGGAGATCCGATTTATGACCAGACAGAAAATCCGGAAACGAATGCGGGAAATAATATTAATTATGATTACTTATGTACTTCAGATGAAAAGATGTACCGCAACCATACGATAAAAGCGGTGACTGATTATCCGGTCTGTGATTCAGACAATCTGAATTATTTTAAACTGAACAATATGTATTATGAAAGTTATGATGCAGCTACATTAATGGAAAAGATGAAAGAAAGTTATCAGAAAAAAGAAGATTCTTTCACCTGTGAATTTTCAAATCCGGATGTATATGCACAGGCGAGAGAGGATATCATCAATAATCTTCTCCCACAGGCATCCCAGGGGCTGGCACAATATTATGGCTTCAGCCGGGTACGGTACAGCTATTCAGAATATACGGAGCATTACAGAATCACAGTCGATTGGCAGTATTTCGAATACACCGGAAACTGAAATTTATAAGATGTCAGGGTCAAAAGGTCTGAAACCACGTGTGCTTGCACACTGGTGGTAGAATGACCTTGAGACCCGCCCCGATATGAGCATAAAAGTGGGGCGTAAGCACCATGATATGCGAATAGCGGGTAGGATTGTGGGAGTGCGTAGCACGAAACAATCCGTTGGCATCATTGTTGGGGGCTTTTGACCCCAACATCTTTATAATTATACATTAAAAATAATGTTGAAATATGGTCTCAAGTGTAGTATAATTTTTACAATTTGAGAAAGTGGGCGCTCTGGAACGAAAGACTCCAAGAGTGCCTTTACTATGTCAAAGTATGTAAGAGAAACTGCAGGTGGCAGATTCTCCCTATGCAAAGATAAATTTTACGAAGGGAAAGGGTGAACAGATGAAAGCGTTTCTTATTTTGGAAGACGGTACTGTGTTTACAGGAACAAGCATTGGTTCGACGAAGGATATGATCAGTGAGATCGTATTTAATACCTCGATGACAGGTTATCTGGAGGTGTTGACGGACCCTTCTTATGCAGGACAGGCTGTTGTCATGACCTATCCGCTGATCGGTAACTATGGTATTACACCAGACATGGAGTCTAGGAAGGCATGGCCTGACGGCTATATTGTGAGAGAACTGTCCCGTATGCCGAGCAATTTCAGATGCGAAGGCACAATTCAGGATTTCCTTAAAGAACAGGATATTCCGGGAATTGCAGGGGTGGATACACGTGCTCTGACAAAAATCCTGAGAGAAAAAGGAACTATGAACGGTATGATCACGACGAATGAGAATTATAATCTTGATGAGATCTTACCGAAGTTAAAGGCATATACGGTCGGTGATGTCGTATCAAAGGTGACATGTGCCGAAAAATATGTATTGGAAGGAAATGGAAAGAAAGTTGCACTTCTTGATCTTGGAGCAAAGAATAATATTGCAAAATCTTTGAACAGGCGTGGATGCGAAGTGACGGTTTATCCGGCACATACACCGGCAGAAGAAATTATTTCTTCTAATCCGGACGGCATCATGCTTTCTAATGGACCTGGAGATCCGGCAGACTGCACATCAATTATTGAGGAAATCAGAAAATTATACAATACAGATATCCCGATTTTTGCTATTTGTCTGGGTCATCAGTTAATGGCTCTGGCTACCGGTGCGACAACGCATAAGCTGAAATACGGACACCGTGGAGGAAATCATCCGGTGAAAGATCTTCAGACCGGACGTGTCTATATTTCATCCCAGAACCATGGTTATGTAGTAGATGATGAGAATGTAGATCCAAAGATTGCAGTTCCGGCATTTAAGAATGTAAATGATGGAACGAATGAGGGACTTGCATATGTAGGAAAGAATATCTTTACGGTGCAGTTCCATCCGGAAGCTTGTCCGGGACCGCAGGATTCAGGATACCTGTTCGACAGATTCATTGAGATGATGGGAGGGACGAAATAATGCCAAGAGATAATAGTATTAAGAAAGTATTAGTGATTGGTTCGGGTCCGATCGTCATCGGGCAGGCAGCGGAGTTTGACTATGCAGGAACCCAGGCGTGCCGTTCTCTGAAAGAAGAAGGAATCGAAGTTGTTCTGCTGAACTCTAATCCGGCTACGATCATGACGGATAAGGATATTGCAGACAGAGTATATATTGAACCTCTGACAGTAGAAGTGGTTGAGCAGTTGATCAAGAAAGAAAAACCGGACAGCGTACTTCCTACTCTGGGAGGACAGGCAGGACTGAACCTTGCCATGGAGCTTGAGGAGGCTGGATTCCTGAAGGAAAATGGGGTTCGTCTGATCGGAACAACTTCTGAGACGATCAAGAAAGCGGAGGATCGTCTTGAGTTTAAAGCAACGATGGAAAAGATCGGTGAACCGGTTGCCGCTTCACTGGTTGTTGAAAATGTGGAAGATGGTCTTGCATTTGCAAATGAGATCGGATATCCGGTTGTTCTCCGTCCGGCTTATACACTTGGCGGAAGTGGCGGTGGTATTGCCCATGATCCTCATCAGTTGGTAGAGATCCTTGAGAACGGACTTCGTCTTTCCCGTGTAGGTCAGGTCCTTGTAGAACGCTGTATTGCAGGATGGAAAGAGATCGAGTATGAGGTAATGCGTGACGGAAATGGAAACTGCATTACAGTATGTAATATGGAAAATATTGATCCGGTGGGTGTCCATACAGGAGACAGTATCGTAGTAGCTCCATCGCAGACGCTGGGAGATAAAGAGTATCAGATGCTTCGTACCTCCGCACTGAATATCATTAGTGAACTGAATATTACAGGTGGATGTAACGTACAGTATGCTCTTCATCCGGAGACATTTGAATATTGCGTTATCGAGGTAAATCCTCGTGTAAGCCGTTCTTCCGCACTTGCTTCTAAGGCAACAGGATACCCGATCGCCAAAGTTGCGGCAAAGATCGCTCTTGGATATAATCTGGATGAGATCCAGAATGCAATCACAAAGAAGACCTACGCAAGTTTCGAGCCAATGCTTGATTATGTAGTTGTAAAGATTCCGCGTCTTCCATTTGATAAGTTTATCAGTGCAAAGAGAACTCTTACGACTCAGATGAAAGCAACCGGAGAGGTTATGAGTATCTGCAATAACTTTGAAGGAGCTTTGATGAAAGCAATCCGTTCACTGGAGCAACATGTAGACAGTCTGATGTCCTATGATTTCACCGGTCTGACAGATGACGAACTCCTGGAGCAACTGGAGATCGTTGATGATATGCGTATGTGGAGAATTGCGGAGGCCTGCAGAAGAGGTGTGGATTATGATGTGATCCACAACATTACAAAGGTTGACAAGTGGTTCATTGATAAATTTGCGATCATCACAGAGATGGAGACAGCACTGAAGACCCAGGAACTCACACCGGAACTTCTGAAAGAAGCTAAGAGAATTGAGTTCCCTGACAATGTGATCGCTGAACTGACAGGAAAGACAGAGCAAGAGATCCATGATATGCGTCATGAAAATGGTATCGTGGCAGCATATAAGATCGTAGATACCTGTGCGGCGGAGTTCGCGGCAGAGACTCCATACTACTATTCCGTTTATGGTAGTGAGAATGAAGTTGAAAAGACAGATGCGAAGAAGAAAGTTCTTGTCCTTGGATCAGGTCCGATCCGTATCGGACAGGGAATCGAGTTTGACTTCTGTTCTGTACATTGTACATGGGCATTTGCAAAAGAAGGATATGAAACGATCATTGTAAATAATAACCCGGAGACAGTAAGTACAGACTTTGATATTGCTGATAAGCTGTATTTTGAGCCGCTGACACCGGAAGATGTAGAGAGTATCGTTGATATTGAGAAGCCGGATGGAGCAGTTGTCCAGTTCGGTGGACAGACAGCGATCAAGCTGACAGAAGCACTGATGAAGATGGGAGTTCCGATCCTTGGAACATCCGCAGAAAATGTAGATAAAGCAGAAGACCGAGAACTCTTTGATGAGATTCTTGAGGAGTGTCAGATCCCACGTCCGACAGGTGGTACTGTATTTACGGCTGAGGAAGCAAAAGAGGTTGCCAACAGACTTGGATATCCGGTTCTGGTTCGTCCTTCCTATGTACTTGGAGGACAGGGAATGCAGATTGCCATCAATGATAATGATATTGATGAGTTTATCGGCATTATCAACCGGATCGCACAGGATCATCCGATCCTTGTTGATAAATATCTTCAAGGAAAAGAGATCGAGGTCGATGCAGTATGCGACGGAGATGATATCCTGATTCCGGGAATCATGGAGCATATCGAGCGTGCAGGTATCCATTCAGGAGACAGTATTTCGGTATATCCGGCACAGAGCCTGACGGACGGTGCAAAGGCAAAGATCGCAGAATATACAAGAAGACTTGCAAAGTCACTGCATGTAATCGGAATGATCAATATCCAGTTTATTGTATGCGGCGAAGAGGATGTATATGTAATTGAGGTAAATCCGCGTTCCAGCCGTACTGTTCCGTATATCAGTAAGGTAACAGGAATCCCGATTGTACCGCTTGCTACGCAGGTGATCATCGGAAAGAAGATCAAAGAACTTGGTTATACACCGGGACTTCAGCCGGAGGCAGATTATGTAGCAGTCAAGATGCCGGTATTCTCCTTTGAGAAGATCCGCGGTGCAGATATCAGCCTTGGACCTGAGATGAAGTCCACAGGAGAGTGTCTGGGTATTGCAAAGACATTTGATGAAGCTCTTTATAAAGCATTCCTTGGAGCAGGAATCAAACTTCCAAAATTCAAGAATATGATCATGACAGTTCGTGATGAGGATCATGCAGATGCAGTAGAGATCGGAAGAAGATTTGAAAAGATCGGATACCATATCTTCGCTACAAGCGGAACTGCACGTGCCTTAAATGAAGCGGGAGTGAAAGCAACTCCGGTTCGCAAGATCGAGCAGGAGTCACCGAATCTTCTGGATCTGATCCTTGGACATAAGATCGATCTGGTTATCGATATTCCGGCACAGGGAGCAGAACATTCCAAAGATGGATTCGTGATCCGCAGAAATGCGATCGAGACAGGAGTGAATGTCCTGACTGCTATCGATACAGCTCATGCACTGATCACCAGTCTGGAAAATACAGATATTAAGAAGCTGACACTGATCGATATTGCGACAGTACAGTAAAAGCAGGCAGAGTAAGAGAGAAGAAATAAGCCATAAAAAATCCCGTTCCTGATGGAGCGGGATTTTTTGGCATCGGGGAAAATATTCCATATTTTCAATATTGGATTTCTGTCAGAAATAATCCATCAGAAGGACAGAAATTTCCGGGAGTTTCATTTCCTTCAAAAATAGAAAGAATACAGTCAGGGGAACGCTTTCCCTGACCGATTTCCAGTAATGTGCCGACAATGAGCTGTGGCATGGAAGGAAGGAACGCATTTGCCGTAAGGCGAAAGGAAAGCTGTTCTTTATTCTGTATAAAATCAAGATAAAGCAGTTCTTTTTTTGTCCCTTTCTTTTTCCGTACAGGGGAAAAAGATTGAAAATCATGCTTCCCGATCAGACAGGAAGCAGCCTGCTTCATCAAAGCAAGGTCAGGAGCAGGAAAAAAATGAGCCTGATATCTGGAATGGAATACATCATAAACCGAAGCAGTGCAGACATTGTATTCGTAAGTATAAGCACGGATTCCGAGATCCGCACGGAAACGTCCGGAAACCGGTAAAAGAGAAAGTACTTTGATATCCATGGGAAGATACTGGTTCATCTGCTTTTTCAGTACTTCCGGTGAAAATGGTAAATCTGCTTCAAAAGAACAGACCTGACAGGAAGCGTGTACACCCGGTTCGGTTCTGACGGCCGCATGAAGTATTACAGGCTGTCCGAGCAGTCGCGTAAGAACCTGCTCCAGTTTATAACTGACAGTTTTTACTGATTTTTCATTTTTTGTCCATCCGAGGTAACGGGTTCCGTCATATTGAAGAGTCATTTTAAAATTATTCATGGTAAAATCCTCAGTGATTCATAAGAATGTTTGTATCAGAAAATTAATATTTTCAGACGTACTTATTTTAATAAAAAATACCAGAAAAGTACAGAGTACAATGCAGATTTTTCTGAGCTATATTGTCTGGCCCAGGCACTGTCAGCAGTAATGAGTATTTTGCCCGAAGGGAACCGGAACAATCACATGACAAGCAGAGAAAAGAATGATATGATAAAAGCTGTCAGAAATTATGAGGTGAACGAAAATGAATGAAATGAAAAAAGAAATAAAAAAGGAACAAGAAATAGAAAATAAAATAAAAAAAGAACATGAAATGGAACGGGAAATAGAAAGAACCGTATCGGATTCGCGGGTAGAGACAGTCCATATGGTACGCCCGAACCATATGAATGCAGCAGGCAGATTGTTCGGAGGACAACTGATGCAGTGGCTGGACGAAGTTGCGGGACTTGTAGCAAAACGCCATATCAGAGGAAATGTCATTACGGCTTCGGTTGACAACCTCAGATTCATTCATGGTGCATATCAGGGAGAAATGGTTGTCATCATTGGAAAAGCAACCTATGTCGGAAATTCTTCTATGGAAGTGCGGGTGGATACTTATGTGGAGCATCTTTCAGACGGAATGCGTTATCCAATTAATCGAGCTTATTTTACAATGGTAGGACTGGATGAGAAGGATAAACCATGCAGAATACCAAGGCTCACTATCAAGTCAGAAGAAGAAAAAGCAGAATGGGAAGCAGCGGAAAAGAGAAGAGAAATGAGGATGCACAGGCGGAAGGAAGGTTTTTGAAAAGAGAATTGTTGAGGTGATACGCAGTGAAGCAACAAAAATTATTAAGTCTGATTCGTCAGGCCATTGAGGAGTATCATATGCTGGAAGACGGAGACAGAGTTGCTGTGGGAGTCTCAGGAGGAAAGGATTCTCTGACATTACTTTATGCGATGAGGCAGTTGCAGAGATTTTATCCGAAAAACTTTGAATTATCTGCGATTACATGCAATGTGGGATTTGAGGGAATGGATTTTACCGGTGTTTCAGATTTCTGCGACAGTCTGAAAATCCCATATGAGCAGGTGGACACAAAGATTGCCGAGATTGTCTTTCAGGAAAATCCGGAGATAAGACCCTGCTCTCTGTGTGCGAAGCTGAGAAAAGGTGCCATGTATAAACGGTTAGCTGAGCTTGGAATCAATAAAATAGCCTATGCACATAATAAAGATGATTTTATAGAGACCGCTCTCATGTCTCTGATCTATGAGGGAAGATTTTATGCATTTCCACCGATGACGGTTCTGCCTGAAGCCGGAGTAGCGGTGATTCGTCCGATGATGTATGTTCCGGAAAAAGGAGTTGCCAATTTTGTAGTGGAACAAGGAATCCAGATTGTGAAAAATGCATGCCCGGTAGATGGATCGACAAAAAGAGAATATGCCAGGCAGCTTATGGAGCAGATTAACAGGGAGACACCTGGGGCAAAGGACAGGATGATGCATGCGATTGTGAATGGAAGATTTTCGGATTGGCCGGGATAAATTTGTAGTTGTTGGAATGATACGCTTGTAAAGCAAAAGACTTCTTTATGGCGAAGCGGACGC
>OGYY01000496.1_pt1 | contig 39896 bp, 30 predicted proteins | sample 1576671 | NCBI WGS metagenome assembly OGYY01 (sample SAMEA3541593, study PRJEB24748) | human gut metagenome | biome: human gut; feature: human-associated habitat; material: faeces | place: China | collected 2012 | reverse complement strand
GAGGAAAGTGTAGATCATCTGTACCGTGTTGGTATGTGTGACTGAGAAAAACAGTGCTGTCCAGATTGCCGCATAATAAAATCCTCTGGTCTCTCGGTACCTCTGATAGAGCACTCCGCGGAACATAAATTCCTCTGCAATCGGAATTACAAATCCAAATACAATAATCTGGACCACAAAATCTGCTGAATACATATTCTGTGCGGTCTGGATATACTCCGGATCAACCAAAACGGCCTGTGCCATAGCGGACAGACATGTAGCACCAATACTTCCGATCACTCCCATCACAAGAAGTGACCAGTAATTCTTCAGTGGCTTTTGAACCCCCATCCGCTGTATCCCTGCAATCTGCTCTTTCTTTCGATCGATAACAAACAATGTAACTGTCAGAAACAACGTTGCTGCTGTAGCAATCCCTGCAATCGCAATCTGACCTCCTATGATTTTATCAAACGCAGGACTTAACACTTCATAGTACTTATTCATCATTTCCTGATAATTAAGAACTTCTCCACTTTGTGTCATCCTGGAAGATGCTTCCCCCATAAAAGGAAGAATGATTATAAACTCAATCACAAATTCCATCACCAGCTGGATTCCCCAGAATCCAAGTAAAGGACCGGCAGCTCTCCAGAAGGAGCGTCTCGGATCATTTTTCATAAGACAATCCCTCCGCTATCTTCTGAATCCACTCTCTGATCTTTCCGGCTTCACCTTTTACAGTTCCCTGAACCATCTCCGGCTTTCCGCCTCCCCGTCCTTCGAATGCAGCATTTAACATTTTGGAAAATGCACGAAGATCCTGGGTTCTGCTTCCGATCACATAACGGTATCCCGCTGCATCATTTCCATAAAACACAGCACAAAGAATTCTTTCTTTTTCAAGCACTTCATTCACATACTGACGCATGGCATCCGCACTGATATCCTCTGAAAACATACAGACCGTTTTTTCTTCTTCCGAAACAGACTGCGCCCAGACGTGTACAAGCTGGCGTTCTTTCTCCACCAGTGTCCGTTTCAAAGAATCCAGCTCTTCTTTCAAGTGTCCCACTGCCTCTGCTGTCTCATATTCTTTCGCACAGAGCGACGCTGAAATTTTCCTGTTCTGTTCCTGCTTCTTCTCATAATCTGTAAGTGCACGGCTTCCACAGAGCATTGTCACACGAACGCCGCCTTTGTATCGCTGCATATTAACAAGCTTGATCATACCGATCTCTCCTGTGCGTTCAACATGCGGCGCACAGCACGCACAGATATCATATCCCGGAACCGATACGATACGAACCTGTCCCTCAATCTCAATCTTACTGCGGTAATCCAGTTCTTCCAGCTCTTCTTTGGATGGATAGGACACTTCTATTGTCAGATTCTTCCACACTGCACGATTTGCTTCAAGTTCAATCTCCTGCAGTGCTTCTTTTGATATCTCTCCATCAAAATCCATCGTACAATCTTCTGTTCCAAGATGAAATCCGACATTGTTGAAACCGTATCTTGCATGCACGATTCCGGAAACAATATGCTCTCCGGTGTGCTGCTGCATCTTCATAAATCTGGTCTCCCAGTCGATCTCGCCTTCAACAATCTCTCCTGCTTCAAACGGCTGATCTGTAATATGCAGAATTCTTCCATTCTTTTCCCGGACATCAGATACCTTCGCATCCTTCAGTTTTCCTGTATCTGCATACTGTCCGCCGCCTTCCGGAAAGAATGCTGTACGGTCAAGTTCTACCGCATAGCATCCTTCCTTTTTCTCATACGGCTCACATTCCAGAACCTTTGCAGTAAATTTTGAAAGATGGCTGTCATTGTAAAACAGTTTTTCTGTTCTTGTACCATCCATCAATCCATTTTCTGTCATAATTCGTATTACATCCTTTCCGGAGCTGTAAATCCAAGAAGGTCAATGCAGGTCTCAAGTACTTTTTTCGCAAGTGTAAGAAGTGCAAGATAACCTTTCTTCTTCTCTTCGTCTTCTTCTGCAAGAATCTTTGTCTCATGATAGAACTTATTAAAGTCGTTCGCAAGATCATAGATATATGCACACAACTTATGAGGAGCTGTCTCTTTATATACATTATCGATCACTTCATTGAATTTCACTACCTGAAGCATCAGAGACTTCTCTGCATCATTCTCAGCCGGTCTGATCGTTCCGTCAAGAACTCCGCCATTCTCAGCATATTTCTTGAGAATAGACTTAATTCTAACGATTGTATAAAGAATATACGGTCCTGTATTTCCCTCAAAGGAAGTAAATCTGTCAACATCAAAGATATAATCTTTAGAAGCCTGGTTAGAAAGATCTCCGTACTTGATTGCTGCAAGTCCAACTTCTTCTGCTGTACGTCTTGCATCTTCTTCCTCTACTGTACGGTTGTCCATAATCTTCTTATACATCTCTTCATCAATCTCACGGATTAGATTCTCAAGACGCATAACACCGCCTTCTCTTGTCTTAAACGGCTTACCATCTTTTCCGTTCATTGTACCAAATCCAAGGAATGTAAGTTCTGTCTCCGGTTTTACAATTCCTGTCTTCTTCGCACAACGGAATACCTGCACAAAATGCAGTTCCTGACGCTTATCAACAACATAGATCACCTGATCTGGATCATACAGTTTCTCACGTTCTACCAGTGTAGCAAGATCTGTTGTATCATACAGCGCAGCTCCGTCAGATTTCAGAATCATACACGGAGGAATCTCTTTTTTATCTGTCTCTTCTGCAACGTCTACTACAAGCGCACCCTCATCATAATGTGCGAATCCTTTCTCCTTGAGCATCTCAACCATATCCGGAATATATGCCTGGGCATCTGCTTCACCTTTCCAGAGATCAAAATCTACACTCAGTCGCTCGTAGTTCTTCTTCAAGTCAGTTACAGACACATTCATGATATGTTTCCAGATTGCACGATATCCTTTATATCCATTCTGTAACAGATAAGTTGCATGAAGTGCTTCTTCTCTATAATCGTCGTGCTCTTTTGCATAAGCACTTGCTGTAGGATAAATCTCTTCCAGTTCACTGATCGTAAATGGTGCTTCTTCCGGATATTCTCCTTCAAAACTCTCATCAAAATACGGGAGTTCCGGTTTACGTTTTTTCAGCTCTGTGATGATCAGACCCATCTGATATCCCCAGTCTCCCAGATGGATATCTCCTGTTACATCATTTCCTTTAAAACGGATAATACGTTTAATACTCTCTCCGATAATCGCAGAACGAAGATGTCCGACATGCAACGGTTTTGCCACGTTCGGTCCGCCGTAATCAATAATAACTTTTTTCGGATTCTTTTCTTTTTCAACACCAAGATTCTCATCTGCTGCCATCTCATTCAAATACTCTGCAACAACTTCCGGTGCCAGCTTCAGGTTGATAAATCCCGGATTCACCGCTTCTGCTGATGCAAAATACTTGCTATCTGCAAGTTCTTCCACAACTGCATTCGCAATCATGATTGGAGCCTTCTTATATTTCTTCGCACCTGCCATTGCACCATTACACTGATATTCACAGAGATCCGGGCGGTTGGAAAGCGTAACTCTTGCAAGCTCTTCATCATATCCTGCTGCTTTGAACGCTTCTTTCATTTCTATTGTGATCATTTCCAGTAATGTCTTCAAAGTTTCACACTCCTCTTTACTTTTCGTTTGTCTTTTCTGCCTGACGGCAATTTTATTAAAACAAGTCTGCCTCCCAACTTTTCTGGAGACAAACAGCCACTATTTATTCTATCATGTATCCAACAGAACAGCAAGCGTTACTGTGAACAGTAACGGCAACGATTCAAATTGATCCGGACTGCCCCCGAAACCAATTGACATAAAAATAACCAATACTTATAATGTAACCACAGCTTTACACATACAGTTTCTACATCCTGTATGATATAACATCAGACAGAAAGGATATCCAACAATGTTAAAATTAGGTTCACACGTTGGCATGAGTGGAAAAGAAATGCTTCTTGGTTCTGCGAAAGAAGCCGTTTCTTACGGTGCCAATACATTTATGTTTTATACCGGAGCCCCACAGAATACCCGCCGAAAAGAAATCAGTGAATTGAATATCGAACCAGCATGGGAATATATGAAAGAACACGGAATTGATGAAATTGTCGTTCATGCACCTTATATCATCAACCTCGGTAATTCAGTAAAACCAGAGACGTTCTCTCTTGCCGTAGAATTTCTGGCAAAAGAAATCGACCGCACGATTGCCTGCAGGAGCCACACTCTGATCCTTCATCCAGGTGCTCATGTAGGCGCCGGTGTCGAAATCGGAACTGCACAGATCATCAAAGGACTCAATGAAGTTCTCACTGCTGAGACTGACTGCTGTATTGCCCTTGAAACAATGGCCGGAAAGGGATCAGAAATCGGACGGAATTTTGAAGAACTTGCCCGGATTTATGATGGAGTTGTCCAGAATGATAAATTGAGAGTCTGCTTTGACACTTGTCATACAAGTGACAGCGGATATGATATCATCCATCATTTTGATGATGTTATGGAGTCTTTTGACCGTCTGCTTGGAAAAGATCAGATTGCAGTCTTCCACATCAATGACAGTAAAAATATTCCAGGAGCCGCGAAAGACCGGCATGAAAATATCGGCTTTGGAGAAATCGGTTTTGATGCAATTTCTACAATTGTCCATCACCCGGATTTCGAATCTGTACCGAAGATCCTTGAGACTCCTTATATTCCTTCTGTAACAAAAGCAAAGAAATCTTATGCCCCTTATAAGTATGAGATTGAAATGCTAAGAAACAACCGGTTTGATCCTGAAATGAAAGACCACATCCTTGCAGATTGTGAATAAAAAACTATATGAAAAAATCCTGTTATTCTCAGCCATCTGAATGTGCTGAAATAACAGGACTTTTTTATCCTATATATCCTATAGCGTCTGAGCGGAGTCGAACCGCCGCACATGCCTCCGGAGGGCATCGCTCTATCCACTGAGCTACAGACGCATTCCGATTGTATGATGAAATTCATCAACAACCTTATTCATCCTACCATAAAATAAAAGAAAAGTAAAGGGTGAATCTTGCTTGATGGATTTCATCATGAGCAGAAAAAATTTTACTGTTCATAAGACCGGTGACCAGCATCCGGAGACTTTCTGCTAGTTTTCTGCATCGGCAAGAATCTGTTCTTTCATATGTGGATTAAAAACCTGTTCTCTCAGCATCTGTATCTCATATTTATAAGGAGCATAAGATTTTTTCGCTTTTGTTGCAGAAGGAATATAGGGAGTTTCGAGGATTTTAGGGACATTTTCAAAGTCGGGATGATGAACAATATAGTTCAGGGCATCAAATCCAATCTGTCCGAATCCGAGATTTTCATGCCGGTCTTTTGCTGCACCGGGGAGATTCTTGCTGTCGTTGATATGGAAGACAGCAATCTGTTCTTTTCCGAGGATACGGTCAAAAGAATCCATGACAGCATCGAAATGATGGATGATATCATATCCGCTGTCACTGGTGTGACAGGTATCAAAGCACACCCGCAGTTTGTCGTTATGCGTTACACCATCGTAAATGGCAGCCAGTTCTTCAAAGGTACGACCAATTTCCGAGCCTTTTCCGGCCATGGTCTCCAGTGCAATGCAGCAGTCTGTGTCAGAAGAGAGGACTTCGTTCAGCCCTTGAATAATCTGTGCGGTTCCGGCCTCAATTCCTTCGCCTACATGGGAACCGGGATGAAGGATCAGGGTGTGGCTTTTACAGGCAATGGTACGTTCAAGCTCTTTGGCGAGAAATTCAACAGCAAGGGAGAAAGTTTCTGGTCTGACGGTGTTTCCGAGATTGATGATGTAGGGAGCGTGGACAACAATCTCCCGAATGCCATGGGCTTTCATGTATTCCCAGGCAGGATCAATCTGAAGTTCGCTGATGTCTTTTCGGCGGGTATTCTGCGGAGCACCGGTATAGAACATAAATGTATCAGCTCCATAGGAGACTGCTTCTTTCGCAGAACCAAGGAGCATCTCCTTTCCACTCATGCTTACGTGAGAACCTAATTTCATAGATAAATCCGTCCTTTCTGAAAGTATTACTCCATTATAAAGGAATCTGAAAGAAGGAGCAAGGAAATCTTCGGTTTTACTTTCGGCTAAAATATTTGCTGTCAGTTGCTCACCCACCTATGAGCAAGCTCATATGGGCTTAGACTTTTTGACCCTGGCATCATGAAAGATAAATAGCAGAAATGTCAGTAAAGATAGCTACACACCTATACAAGTAAAAATAGCTAGTGACTTGCCGTCTGGGAATATTCATGATAAAATAAAGATTACTGTTGTTCGAGTCTGAAAAGACTGAAGATCCAGAGACAGATCTTAGATACGAGAGATTCAAAAGGAGTGTGGAAAGTGAGAACATTACTGGAGTTAATTACAATAGAGATGAAAGAGGCATTTGTAAAGGCCGGTTACGGTGAAGAGCTTGCAAGAGTGACTCTTTCTAACCGCCCGGATCTGTGCGAGTACCAGTGTAATGGTGCTATGGCAGGAGCAAAGAAGTATAAAAAAGCCCCGATCATGATCGCAGAGGACGTTGTGGTAAATCTGGCAGAGAGTCAGTGCTTTGCACAGGCAGAGGCAGTGAAGCCGGGATTTATTAATCTGAAGCTGAAGCCGGAGTTTGTGGCAGAATATCTGAATGAGATGGCTGCAGATGAGAATTTAGGCGTGGAGAAAGAAGCAGAGCCAAAGACTGTCATGATTGATTATGGCGGACCCAACGTGGCGAAGCCGCTTCATGTAGGTCATCTTCGTTCAGCGATTATCGGAGAGAGCATCAAGCGGATCATCCGCTATAAAGGAAATAAAGTGACCGGAGATATTCATTTAGGTGACTGGGGATATCAGATGGGACTGATCATTACGGAGCTGAAAAAGCGTCAGCCGGATCTGCCATATTTTGATGAGTCTTTTGGAGGAGAATACCCGGAGGAAGCTCCGTTTACGATCAGCGAACTGGAAGAAATCTATCCGACTGCCAGTGCCTATGCCAAAGAGCATGAGGATTACAGAGAAGAAGCATTGCATGCGACTTATCTGCTGCAGAATGGTTATAAGGGATATCGTGCGATCTGGAAGCACATTATGAATGTGTCTGTGACAGACTTAAAGAAGAATTATGAGCGTCTGAATGTGGAGTTTGATCTGTGGAAAGGTGAGGCAGATGCACAGAAATACATTCCGGGCATGGTAGAGATGCTTAAAGAGAAAGGCTTTGCACATTATGACCAGGGAGCTTTGGTTGTGGATGTGGCAGAAGAGACAGATAATAAGGAAGTACCTCCGTGTATGATCCTGAAGTCAGACGGTGCGGCATTGTATGACACGACGGATCTTGCAACGCTGGTAGAGCGTGAAGAGTTATATCAGCCGGATGAAGTGATCTATGTTGTGGATAAACGTCAGGAACTTCATTTTATCCAGGTATTCCGCTGTGCAAAGAAGACAGGAATTGTAAGACCGGAGACCGAGCTGAAATTCCTCGGATTTGGTACGATGAATGGAAAGGACGGCAAGCCGTTCAAGACAAGAGAAGGCGGTGTGATGCGTCTTGAGAACCTGATCCGTGAGATTGACGAAGAGATGTATAAGAAGATTATGGACAACCGTACAGTAGAGGAGGCGGATGCAAGAAAGACAGCGGCGGAAGTCGGTCTTGCTGCCATTAAGTATGGAGATCTTTCCAATCAGGCATCCAAGGATTATATCTTTGATGTAGACCGCTTTACATCTTTTGAGGGAAATACAGGACCGTATATCCTTTATACGATCGTGCGTATCAAGTCCATCCTTAAGAAATATGCGGAGAATGGCGGAAATGCAGAGGGAGCGAAGATTCTTGCAGCAGAAAATGCGGCAGAAAAGGCACTGATGCTGCAGGTCCTGAAATTTAATGAAGTGATCGATACCGTATATGCCGAGACAGCACCGCATAAGCTTTGTGCTTATATTTATGATCTCGCCAATGAATTTAATAAGTTCTATCATGAGACAAAGATCTTGTCTGAAGAGGATGAGGCAAAGAAGAGCGGCTATATCGCACTCCTGAATCTGGCGAAAAAAGTTCTGGAGACCTGTATTGATCTGCTTGGATTCACTGCACCGGAAAGGATGTAAGACTTCATGACGGAAAATGGATTGATGGAAAGCTCGCAGACAGAAAAATTATTTTATAATAACAGTCATCAGAAGTCATTTGAGGCGACGGTCCTCTCCTGTCAGAAAAAGGAAAACTATTATGAAATCGTACTGGATCAGACCGCTTTCTTCCCGGAAGGGGGCGGTCAGTATGCAGATACCGGATATCTGGGGGATGCAAAGGTACTGGATGTGCAGGAGCAGGATGGACAGATCCTCCACAGAACGGACCAGGAACTGCCGGTCGGAGAAAAGGTGACAGGACAGCTTGACTGGGAACTGCGGTTTATGAAGATGCAGCAACATACAGGTGAGCATATCGTCTCCGGAATCGTGCATGAACGCTATGGTTATGAAAATGTTGGTTTTCATCTGGGAAATGAAGACTGTACGATGGATTTTAACGGAGAGATCCCGGTGGAAGATCTGCAGGAAATAGAGTTTCGTGCAAATCAGGCAGTCTGGGAAAATCTCAAAATACAGATCCTTTATCCTTCCAAAGAAGAGGAAAAAGAGATGACTTACCGGAGCAAGATCGAGATCACCGGACAGGTGAGAGTGGTTATCATTCCCGGATATGATGCCTGTGCCTGCTGTGCACCGCATGTAGATTTTACGGGAGAGATCGGACTGATCAAGCTGGTTGGCATGCAGCGGTATAAAGGCGGTGTGCGTGTAACGATGCTTTGCGGAGGCAGGGCAATGGCTGATTATGCTTTAAAGCAGAAGCAGGCAAAAGAAATTTCAGCGATGCTGTGTGCAAAAGAAAATGAACTGACCGATGCCGTGGCACATCTGCAGAGAGAGCTGGCGGAAAAGAAGACAGAACTGGCAGAAAAGGAGCAGGAACTGATCCGGTGTAAAGCAGAGCAGATTCCGGAGTCAGAGCAGATTGTCTGTATTTTCCCGGAAGGAATCCAGGGAGACTCTCTCAGGATACTGATGAATGCAGTCCTTGAGAAAAAGCGGAAGCTTTGTGCCGTGTTCAGTGGAAATGATGCTGCAGGATACCGGTATGTGATTGGAAGCCGGGATGTAGATGTGAGAAATATGGCGAAAGAGCTGAATGCCGCATTTGAAGGACGCGGTGGAGGAAGACCGGAGATGGTACAGGGAACAGTCAGAGGAACGGAAGAGGAACTGCAGAACTGGATTCTGAAGAAAGCGGAGGAACTGTAGATGAATCAGAAAAAAAAGCAAAATCCATTCTGGCATCTGGCAGGACCGCTGCTGGGATACTGGGTGATCCAGTTAGTTGCAGAGATTATCGTTTCGATGCTGGTCATGCTTCCTTATGCAGCAAAGTATCTGAGTCTGGTTATGAGCCATGCTTCAGAAATGAATTATACAGATGTGGTAAATAAATATTATATGGAGACGATGCAGCCGGGGCTGGAGCTGGTGTTGAAATATGCTACAGAGATTAACGGTGTGACAGCACTTTTCACATTGATTCTTACGGTATCTTTATTTCGTCTGGACAGAAAGAAAGAGAAGCAGGCAGGGATACCGCAGCGGCAAAAAGTATCTGCCGGAAACTATCTCTGGCTGATCCTGATGGGAGCAGCAGGAAGTATCGGAGTAACCTGTCTGTCTGTTTTGGCACAGCTTGCGATGAACAGCAACAGCTATCAGCAGAGTGTACAGAGTACCTATGCCGCACCGATTTTTGTTCAGGTTGTGGTTGTGGGGATCATTATCCCGGTCGCAGAAGAGATGATGTTCCGGGGGGTTCTGTATCGCAGATACAGAGAGACAAAGGGCTTTTATTATGCGGCACTGTGGTCATCGGTTTTCTTTTCGGTGACGCATCTGACGATGATCCAGACCGTTTATGCATTTCTGCTGGGGATCCTGCTGTGCTATGTCTATGAAAAGTATGGCTCAGTGAAGGCAGCGATAGGTTTGCATATCTGCCTGAATACCGGGTCGATCCTCTTTACCGGGGTCGGTCTGTTCAGATGGCTGGCAGGAGATCTGATGAGGATGGGACTGGCGATCATTTTAAGTGCTTTCTTCTGTTCCGTCTTATTTGTTATGATACAGAAGACCGGTGATCCGGTAATGGAGAAAAAACCTTCAAGGGAAAACGATGAACCATAACAGGAATATTATATAGAAAATTGTATTTATAAAAATACAATCTTGAATTGTACGCAATGGGGCGTGTGACCTATTGCGTATTTTTTTACTTTTATGAAGAAAAATCCAGTGATTAAAGGAAATATCGAAGATATCAGGAATTGATGTTAAATTCATAAAAAACTTAAATAATCAGACAATTAAAAATAAAATAATAAAAAGTCGAATTATCAGATAATTTACAGAAAATTCCTGTTTACAAGATAGGGAAAAAGAGTTATATTTTAAAAAAGTTTCAAATATGCAAAAGAAAGGACAGCGACTATGAGGAAAGAAAATGAAATCCCACAGCAGGGTCTGTATCGTGAAAGTTTTGAACATGATAACTGCGGTATTGGAGCAATCGTTAATATTAAAGGTCAGAAAAGCCACAGTACAGTAGCAGGTGCACTGCATATCGTGGAAAATCTGGAGCATAGAGCCGGAAAGGATGCAGAGGGAAAGACAGGAGATGGTGTCGGAATCCTGACACAGATTCCACATAACTTTTTTAAAAAGGTCTGTCAGCCACTCGGGATCGATCTCAAAGGAGAGAGAGATTATGGTGTGGGAATGTTCTTCCTTCCGCAGGACGAGCTGAAGAGAAATCAGGTGAAGAAGATCTTTGAGGTGATCGTAAAAAAAGAAGGACTGAAATTCTTAGGATGGAGAGAAGTTCCAATTCACCCGGATATCCTCGGAAAAAGTGCGGTTGACTGTATGCCATGTATCATGCAGGCGTTTATCGAACGTCCGTCCAGGTATGCAAAGGGACTGGAATTTGACCGCCGGCTGTATGTGGTAAGAAGGATCTTTGAACAGAGCAGTGATGACACGTATGTCGTTTCACTCTCCAGCAGAACGATCGTCTATAAAGGGATGTTCCTTGTAGGACAGCTCCGTCTTTTCTTTGCAGATCTGCAGGATGAGGAGTATATATCAGCTATCGCCATGGTACATTCCCGTTTCAGTACGAATACAGCACCAAGCTGGCAGAGAGCCCATCCGAACCGTTTCATCGTGCATAACGGAGAGATCAATACAATTCGTGGTAATGCGGATAAGATGCGTGCCAGAGAAGAAACGATGGAGGCAGGCAGACTGAAAGGTGAGCTTCATAAAGTTCTTCCGGCGATCAATACCTCCGGTTCTGACTCGGCAATGCTTGACAATGCACTGGAATTTATGGTCATGAGTGGAATGGAGCTTCCGCTGGCAGTCATGATCGCAATTCCTGAACCGTGGGTCAACAACAATGAAATGTCTCAGAACAAGAAAGATTTCTATCAGTATTATGCAACCATGATGGAGCCATGGGACGGACCGGCATCCATCCTTTTCTCCGATGGAGATGTGATGGGAGCGGTACTTGACAGAAACGGTCTTCGTCCTTCCCGTTACTATATCACAGAGGATGATAACCTGATCCTTTCTTCTGAGGTCGGAGTACTGGATATTGATCCGTCAAAGATTGTCATGAAAGAAAGACTTCATCCGGGTAAGATGCTTCTGGTTGATACTGTGGCAGGACGGGTGATCGATGATGAGGAACTGAAAGAAAAATACGCAAACGAGCATCCGTACGGTGAGTGGCTGGACAGCAATCTGATCGCTCTGAAGGATCTGAAGATCCCGAATAAAGATGTTCCGAAATATACGGCGGAAGAATGTACACAGCTTCAGAAAGCATTCGGATATTCTTATGAAGATGTGAAGACCTCCATTCTGACCATGGCAAAGAACGGTGGAGAGGGAATCGCAGCCATGGGAATGGATGCACCACTGTCCGTTCTTTCTAAAAAGCGTCAGCCGTTGTTTGGATATTTCAAGCAGTTATTTGCCCAGGTTACGAACCCGCCGATTGATGCGATCCGTGAGGAGATTGTTACATCCACTACGATCTACATTGGAAAAGACGGGAACCTGCTGGAGCAGAAAGAAGAAAATTGTAAGATGCTCAGGGTAAATAACCCGATCCTGACCAATACCGATCTTCTGAAGATCAAGAACATGAATGTGGACGGATTCAAAGTTGCAGAGATCCCGATCACTTATTATAAGAATACGAGCCTGGAAAAAGCCATTGAATATCTGTTCATCGAAGTAGACAGAGTCATCCGTGAGGGAGCGAATATCCTGATCCTGACAGACCGGGATGTAGATGAGTATCATGTAGCAATTCCGTCACTTCTGGCTGTATCGGGATTGCAGCAGCATCTGGTCCGCACAAAGAAGAGAACCTCTGTTGCCATGATCCTGGAAAGTGGGGAACCGAGAGAGGTCCATCATTTTGCAACCCTGCTGGGCTATGGGGCATGTGCGATCAACCCGTATCTGGCACATGAGTCCATCCGTCAGTTGATTGAGGCAAATCTGCTTCACAAAGATTATTACGCAGCGGTGGATGACTATAACTCTGCGGTGATCCATGGAATCATCAAGATCGCATCCAAGATGGGAATCTCAACGATCCAGTCTTATCAGGGAGCAAAGATCTTTGAGGCGATCGGTCTGAAGAGTGACTTTATCAATCGTTATTTTACCGATACAGTCAGCCGTGTCGGTGGAATCGGAATTGAGGAGATTGCAGAAGATTATACTGCATTCCATACAGAGGCCTTTGATCCGCTGGGACTTGCTGTAGATATGACACTGGACAGCGTCGGAAAGCATAAATATAAGAGCGGTGGAGAAGAACATCTTTACAATCCACAGACGATCCACATGCTTCAGCAGTCTACAAGAACCGGAAGTTATGATCTGTTCAAACAGTACACACAGATGGTGGATGAAGAGGGCGAAAAGATCAACCTGAGAGGCCAGCTTGAATTTAATTATTCGAAGAAGAGCGTTCCGATCGAAGAAGTGGAAAACGTAGATTCCATCGTAACAAGATTTAAGACAGGAGCCATGTCCTACGGATCCATTTCCAAAGAAGCTCATGAGACCATGGCAATCGCCATGAACATGCTTCACGGAAAATCCAACTCCGGTGAAGGTGGAGAGGATATCGAGCGACTGGATACAAATAAATGCTCAGCCATCAAGCAGGTGGCTTCAGGACGTTTCGGAGTGACATCAAGATATCTTGTCAGTGCAAAAGAGATCCAGATCAAGATGGCACAGGGAGCAAAACCAGGAGAAGGTGGACATCTTCCGGGAGGAAAGGTATATCCGTGGATCGCAAAGACCCGTCATTCAACACCGGGAGTCAGTCTGATCTCACCACCACCGCACCATGATATCTACTCCATCGAAGACCTGGCACAGTTGATCTATGACTGTAAGAATGCAAATAAAAATGCAAGGATTTCAGTGAAGCTTGTATCAGAGGCAGGAGTCGGTACTGTGGCAGCCGGTGTTGCGAAAGCTGGTGCAGGAGTCATCCTGATCTCAGGTTATGACGGAGGAACCGGAGCTGCTCCGAGAAGCTCCATTCAGAATGCAGGACTTCCGTGGGAACTCGGACTTGCCGAGACGCATCAGACACTGATCCAGAATGGGCTGCGTGAGCGTGTCCGCATTGAGACAGACGGCAAGCTGATGAGCGGCCGTGATGTGGCGATCGCAGCAATGCTGGGAGCAGAAGAGTTCGGATTTGCCACAGCTCCGCTTGTAACGATGGGCTGTGTGATGATGAGAGTCTGCAACCTGGATACGTGTCCGGTGGGAGTTGCTACGCAGAACCCGGAACTGAGAAAGAGATTTACAGGAAAGCCGGAGTATGTAGTCAACTTCATGCGGTTTATTGCAGAAGAACTGAGAGAATATATGGCAAAGCTGGGTGTCCGCACAGTAGACGAACTGGTTGGACGTACCGATCTTTTGAAAGTGAAGGATGTACCGACTTCCCGTCGTGCGGCTATGCTGGATCTGAGCAGCGTGCTGTATAACCCATATGCAAAAGAAAAGAAAGGCATGATCTTCAATCCAAAGAAAGTTTACGATTTTGAACTTGGTAAGACCCTGGATGAAAAAGTGCTTGTAAAGCAGCTTCTTCCGGCACTTGAGCGGGGAGAAAAGAGAGGACTTGAAGTCGATGTCACGAATACAGACCGTGCATTCGGAACAATCTTCGGATCAGAGATCACGAGAAGATATCCTGAAGGACTGGAAGAAGACAGCTTCGTGATCCAGTGTAAAGGAGCAGGCGGTCAGAGCTTTGGTGCATTTATTCCGAAGGGACTGACTCTTGAACTGACCGGAGACAGCAACGATTATTTCGGAAAAGGTCTTTCCGGTGGTAAACTGGTCGTATGCCAGCCGAAGGGCGTGAAGTTCAAATCAGATGAGAATATCATCATCGGTAACGTTGCTTTATATGGAGCTACCAGTGGTAAAGTATTTGTCGGTGGTGTGGCAGGAGAAAGATTTGCAGTAAGAAACTCAGGAGTCAGAGCAGTGGTAGAAGGTGTCGGCGATCACGGCTGCGAGTACATGACCGGAGGATGTGTCGTTGTACTGGGACAGGTTGGAAAGAACTTTGCAGCAGGAATGAGCGGCGGTATTGCTTATGTTCTTGACCTTGACAGCAGACTTTATCAGAAAGTCAACAAAGCGATGGTCAACATCGAGCGTGTGACCGATAAGTATGATGTGCAGGAACTCAAAGGCATGATCCAGGAGCATGTAGCCTATACAAATTCAGAGGTCGGAAAGAAGATCCTTGATAACTTTAAAGAGTATCTTCCGAAGTTCAAGAAGATCATACCGGAAGATTATGAGAAAATGATGTCAACGATCATTCAGATGGAAGAAAAAGGTCTGAGCAGAGAAAAAGCAAAGATCGAGGCATTTAACCTGATTAAGAACGGAAGATAGGAGGCGTAGGAAGATGGGAAAACCGACAGGATTTATGGATTATAAAAGACAGGATAAAATAGCGGAGACACCACTTGAGAGAATACAGCATTTTAACGAGTTCCATACGCCGTTATCAAAGGAAGAACAGGAACTTCAGGGAGCACGCTGTATGGCGTGCGGAGTTCCATTCTGTCAGTCAGGAAAATTACTGGCAGGGATGGCAAGCGGATGTCCGCTCCACAATTTAGTACCGGAATGGAATGATCTGATTTATAACGGAAACTGGAAAGAAGCCTATCTGCGTCTGAAGAAGACAAATAATTTCCCGGAGTTCACCTCCCGTGTATGTCCGGCACTGTGTGAGAATGCCTGCACCTGTGGACTGAACCAGGAGGCAGTGGCATCAAAGAGCAATGAATATGCCATCATTGAAAATGCTTATGAGATGGGTTATGCCAAGGCAAATCCACCGAAAGTAAGAACCGGAAAGAAAGTTGCAGTGATCGGATCCGGTCCGTCCGGACTTGCTGCCGCAGATCTTCTGAATCAGAGAGGACATCAGGTGACGGTATTTGAACGGGAAGACAAGCCGGGCGGTCTGCTGCGGTATGGTATTCCGAATATGAAGCTGGAAAAGCAGATCATTGACCGCAAGATCGAGATCATGAAAGAGGAAGGAATTGAGTTTCGGACCGGATGTGATGTAGGAAAAGAAATCAAGCCGTCAGAGATCCTGAAAAATTATGACCGGGTTGTACTTGCATGTGGTGCATCCAATCCAAGAGATATCAAAGTACCGGGGCGGGATGCAGAAGGAATTTACTTTGCGGTAGATTTTCTGAAATCAACGACAAAAGCCTTATGGGCAAATGATATGCAGTTAAAGGATGGCACATATATTTCTGCAAAAGGAAAGAAGGTCATGGTCATCGGTGGTGGAGATACAGGAAATGACTGTGTTGGAACTTCCATCCGTCATGGAGCAAAAAGTGTGGTTCAGTTGGAAATGATGCCCAAGGCACCGGATCAGAGAGCTGCATCCAATCCATGGCCGGAATGGCCGAGAGTCTGCAAGACCGATTATGGCCAGCAGGAGGCAATCGCAGTTTTTGGTGCAGATCCGCGTGTGTATACCACAACGGTCAAAGAATTTATCAAGGATAAGAAAGGAAAGCTGTGTAAGGCTGTTCTTGTGAAACTTGAGAGTAAAAAAGACGAAAAGACCGGACGCATGAGAATGGAAGAAATTCCGGGAAGTGAATATACAGTGGCGGTGGATCTGGTTCTGATCGCAGCAGGATTCCTTGGAAGCCAGGATTATGTGACAAAAGCATTTGGTGTGGAAATCAATGAACGCACGAATGTAAAAACAGAGCCGGGCAGATATGCGACGAATGTAAAAAATGTGTTTACAGCAGGGGATATGCACCGGGGACAGTCACTTGTTGTGTGGGCGATCCGCGAGGGCCGCGAAGTTGCAAGAGAAATTGATGAAAGCCTGATGGGTTATACAAACCTGAATATACAGTAGGAAATTCCTCTGAAAAATATAACAGGAATCTTCTCTGAAAAAGATATCCGTAGAGAAATCTATGGGTATCTTTTTTCTTCCTGTGATATAATGAGCGTTAACAGATGAAAATAATTGATAGCAGGAGAGAACCATGGGAATCAGTCAGTATACATTTATAAAAAAAGAACGGAGAGCCGAGTGGGACAGAATACCGGAGCAGCATCGGCAGGAGGAGAGACTGCTTTTATGGCAGGGAGACCGTGGAAATGCAGCGGCGGAAGTGATCCTGGACGAAAAGGCAGAAGACCTGGAACTGATCGCAGATCCGGTGATGAATGAAAAAGGAAATTTGTCTGAAGGGATAGAGGTAAGAGCAGAATTTCAAAAATGGATCAGCACGTATACGGGAAGTAACTGGATCCCGGAGTCGAGGCCGTACCGTCTGCCGGAAGCACCGAAGGGAGACAAAAGCTATAGTGCGGATGTGATCTATGGTTCACAGATGGAGCGTGAAAAGCTGTTGGAGAAGAACGGAAGAATCATCCAGCCGATCTGGATCACGGTGTCAACGACTCAGGATGCAAAACCGGGGCTTTACAGTACAAAAATCCGGGTGAGAACAGAACAAGGTGGGGAGCAGAGCCTGAAGTTAAAGATCCGGGTGCTGGATCTTAAGCTGGACCAGGACAATGAGTATTATCTGAATCTGTGGCAGTATCCTTATGCCAGTGCGGCATATTATCAGGTTGAACCTTTTGGCAGGGAGCATCTTCAGATCATGAAACGGCAGATGCGGCCTTATATGGAGGCTGGTGGAAAAATCGGAACAGCTTCGATCGTGGAAGAACCGTGGTATCATCAGACATGGTGTGACTATCCGTCCATGGTCAGATGGAAAAGAGAAAATGGAAAATGGCAGTTTGAATACAGAGAGTTTGACCGGTGGACTGGGTTTTTGCTGAAAGAAGTAAAGGTGTCCTATATAGAGTGTTATTCTGTTGTTCCCTGGGGGAATGTGTTGCGATACAGGGAAGATGGAAAAGAAATAGAGAAGCAGGCAGAACCCGGAAGTGAGTTCTGGACTGAGGCGTGGAGTGCATTTTTACAGAGTTTTGTACAACATCTGGAAGAAAAAGGATGGTTTGACCGGATGATACTGGCGATGGATGAACGCCCGAAAGAAGAGATGGAGGCAGCTCTGAACCTGATCGCAACTTTCCCGGACAGGCACGGAAATTCCCTGAAAGTGGGCGGTGCGGTGGTGCATTATAATAAAGAAATGTGGGACAGACTATTTACGGTGACACCCCATCTGTCTGCACTGGCAAATGAGGAGATCCCGCGGGAGTTGTTCAGGGAGATTGTCCGCAGGCGGAGGCAGGAAGGAAAGCTGACAAGCATTTACAGTATGATCCATGATTATCCGGGCATCTTTTCCATGAGTGATCCGGGTGAAGCTGCATGGACAATCTGGTATATCGAGTCATGTGGTGCGGATGGATTTCTGAAATGGGCATATGATGCCTGGTGTAAAGATCCTCTGGAGGAAAATGTCCACTGCTATTTTGAAGCAGGGGATATGTTCCTGGTGTATCCCGGAGAAAGGCGGGAAAAAGAGCCGGATGTGCGGATTTCACCGAGGTTCAGGATGCTGGAAGAAGCCATCCATGATGTAAGGAAACTGTGTCAGATGAAAAAAGTACCGGAATATGAAAAGAAGGCAGAACAGCTTTTGGACAGTGTCAGATGCTTTTATGGAAAAGGAAAAAGCAACGGAGTCGGAACAGCCGGATTTATGGAGGCAGATGAGCAGATAAAAAGAGAACTGGCAGAAGAAGTGGAACGGCTGCATCGGGCAGTCGGTACACTGTCCTGCCGGTATGCAGTGGATGAAGAACAACTGATGGAAAGGATCAGGCTACCGAAAGAGGGAAGAGATGTGGTACGGAGTCTGAAGATGACGGAGCAGGAATACCACAGATGGAAAGAATTATTTTATAAAAAAGAAGAAAAATTTTTTGAAATGCTTGCAGGAGAACAGGAAAAAGAAGGACTTCTTCTTTCTTTATATGTCCGTTTTGCAACGGATCTGTATAAAGCATATGTGGAAAAAGAAATACCGGATGAAGTGTATGATGCGACATTTTCAGATTTTACAATCTGGTATCGGTATTGTGTAAAAGAAAGAAAAAAGATCGGACTTTGCGAGGAGCAGTGGCTGAAACTTCATTTGAAAATGAAATTATTCCGGCTTGGAAGACTTCAGTTTGAGCCGGATGAGGGGCAGAAAGTGATCCATGTCCATGTACCGGAAGGAGAATCTCTGAGCCGTGAAGGATGTGAAGCATCTTTTGCATGGGCGGACCGTTTTTTTGGTTCTTCCTATAAACTGTATGACTGCGAATCCTGGCTGCTTTCTCCGGCACTGAAAGAGCTGCTGGAGAAAGAAAGCGGAATCCTTCAGTTTCAGAATTGCTTTGAAATTCAGTCTGTGAATCTGGAAAACCGTCAGGCAGAGGAAAGGGTTTTTGGAAGAATACTGGAAGATCCGGAGGCATATCCTGAGAACACCAGTCTGCAAAAAGCATTGAAAAACTATTTGTCAGAAGGGAAAAAACCGGGAGTCGGATATGGGTGTCGGATAAGAAAAAAGATCTTTTGACCAAAAAATTAGATGTCGGGGTCAAAAGCCCCCGACTATGATACCTGCGGATTGTTACGCACTACGTGCCCCCACAATCCTACCCAACATTCGCATATCGTGGTGCTTACGCCCTACTTTTATGCTCATATTGGGGCAGGTCACAAGGTCATTCTACCACTGGTGTGCGAGCACACGTGGTGTCAGACCTTTTGACCCTGGTATCATTTAAATAGTTAGTTCTATGGATTGAGACGGGGAATCAGGGGGGAATCTTTAATCTTAATTTATTTTAGAGGAGGATTCTCAAGATGTGTGGAATAGTTGGATATGTAGGAACAGAACAGGCGGCACCAATTTTGCTTGCAGGGTTGTCGAAACTGGAATACCGCGGATATGACTCCGCAGGAATTGCCATTCGCAACGAGGATACAGGAGATATAACTGTAGTCAAAGCAAAGGGCCGCCTGAAAATTCTATCTGAAAAGACGAATGAGGGTCACGCAGTACCGGGAACGTGTGGTATCGGCCATACTCGCTGGGCAACGCACGGAGAACCATCAGAGAACAATGCCCATCCGCATTGCACAGATGACAAGTCGGTGGTACTTGTTCATAATGGTATTATTGAAAATTATCAGGAATTAAAAGATAAGCTGATTAAGTCGGGATATGCATTTTATTCCCAGACTGATACGGAGATTGCGGTGAAGCTGGTCGATTATTATTATAGGAAGACAGGGACTCCGCTGGAGGCGATTTCCAGAGCAATGCTGCGAATCAGAGGATCTTATGCTTTTGGGATTATGTTCCATGATCATCCGGGGAAGATATTTGCAGCAAGAAAAGACAGTCCGTTGATTATTGGAAAGAGTCAGACCGGATGTCTCATCGCATCGGATGTTCCGGCAATTCTTGATAAGACAAGGAATGTATACTATATCGGAAACCATGAGATTGCGGAGCTTTCTCAGGATGAGATCCATTTTTATAATATCGACAGAGAAGAGATCCAGAAGGAACAGGTTGAGATCAAGTGGGATGCGGAGTCGGCAGAAAAGGGAGGATATGAGCATTTTATGCTGAAAGAGATCCATGAGCAGCCGAGAGCAGTCCGTGATACGATTGGTGCATATGTGAAGGATGGAAAGATCGATCTTTCCGAAACCGGACTTACCGATGAAAAGCTGCAGGAGATAGAGAGAATCTATATTGTCGCGTGTGGTTCTGCTTATCATGTTGGCATGGTAGGAAAATATGTGATTGAAGAACTGGCAGATATTCCGGTGGAAGTTGATCTTGCATCAGAATTTCGTTACCGGAATCCAAAGCTTGTGAAAAATTCACTGGTTGTGATCGTCTCTCAGTCCGGTGAGACGGCAGACAGCCTTGCAGCACTCCGCCTTGCGAAAGAACGCAAGATTCCGGTACTTGGTATCGTGAACGTAGTGGGTTCCAGCATTGCGAGAGAAAGTGATTATATTCTTTATACTTATGCAGGCCCTGAGATCTCGGTTGCCACGACAAAGGCATACAGTACCCAGTTGATCGCAATGTATCTGCTGGCGATCCAGGCGGCAAAGGTGAAGGATGTGATCTCGGAGGAACGGTATGCAGCCCTGATCGAAGAGCTTGGCACACTCCCTGAGAAGATACAGAAGACGTTGGATGACAAGGAGCGTATCCAGTGGTTCGCAAGCAAGTATGCAAATGCAAAGGATGTTTTCTTTATCGGAAGAGGAATTGATTATGCCATCAGTATGGAAGGCAGCCTGAAGATGAAGGAGATCAGTTATATTCATTCGGAGGCTTACGCAGCAGGAGAGCTGAAGCATGGAACGATCAGTCTGATCGAGGATGGTATCCTGGTAGTCGGTGTTGCGACGCAGGCAGCTCTTTTTGAAAAGACGATCAGCAATATGGTGGAGGTCAAGAGCCGTGGAGCTTATCTGATGGGGCTGACGACCTATGGAAATTATAATATTGAAGATACGGCAGATTTCGCAGTTTATGTACCGCAGACCGAATCATTCTTTGCAACCAGTCTTGCAATCGTACCGTTGCAGCTAATGGGCTATTACGTCAGTGTGGCAAAAGGACTGGACGTTGATAAGCCGAGAAATCTCGCAAAGTCTGTTACGGTTGAATGACAAGTTTCAGAGTGACGGCAAAGGCGAATAAAAAAATTTCCTGTTGTGGCAGGGCAGATAAATAAAGAGTTTAAAAAAGACCGCAGATGTGGAGTGATAGTACTTCCTTTACCGGATGTCCGGGAAAGAGGATGTATAGCAGAGAAGAGTCCATATTTGCGGTCTTTCTTACTTTTTGAAAAGTTGAATCGTGTCTGTCATGCTTTGCTTTTGAAAGGCTGGATCGTGTCTGTCATGCTTTACCCAGATTTAACAATCGCCCGATTTTACATTTAACAATCGTCTTTTATCATAAATATCGTGGTCAGGGGGAAAATGAAAAAGTACCCAAAGACCAGAAAAGAGATTGGGACGAAAAGAGTCCGATATGAAAAAGGAGATTAAAAAAATGAAAATGAAAAAAATTGCCGCAGCGGTAATGATGGTAAGTATGGTAGCAGTAACAGCAGTTGGATGTGGAAGTAGCAATGGCACAGATACAAAAGGTGCAGACGCAAATCAGTCAGATGCAACTTCTGACTGGGATGAGACAAGTGATGTTACGATCGTTTCCCGTGAGGATGGTTCAGGTACAAGAGGGGCCTTCATTGAGTTGTTCGGAATTGAAGAGAAGCAGGATGACGGAACAAAGGTTGACATGACAACAACAGATGCACAGATCACAAATAATACTTCTGTTATGCTGACAACAGTTGCAGACAATGAGTATGCGATCGGTTATGTGTCACTTGGTTCTCTGAATGACAGTGTAAAAGCACTGAAGATTGGCGGAGCAGAAGCAACTGCAGAGAATATCGAGAACGGTTCATATAAAGTATCCAGACCGTTTAATATCGCAGTAAAGAAAGATCTTAATAACAAAGTCGCAAAAGACTTTATGAGCTTTATCATGAGTACAGAAGGACAGAAAGTAGTAGCAGATGAGAAGTATATTGCTGTTGCAGATGTAAAAGATTATGCAGGAACAAAGCCTTCAGGAAGCTGTGTAGTTGGTGGTTCTTCTTCTGTATCCCCTCTGATGGAGAAACTGATCGAGGCTTACAAAGCTGTCAACCCGAATGCAAGTATCGAGCTTCAGACATCCGATTCTACAACAGGTATGACTTCTACGATTGAGGGAAGTTATGATATCGGTATGGCATCCAGAGAACTGAAAGAGGAAGAAGCAGCAGAGCTTGAGCCTACAGTGATTGCTACAGACGGAATCGCAGTAGTCGTAAACAATGCAAATCCGCTGGATGAGCTGTCAGCCGATCAGGTAAAAGATATTTATGTGGGAAATGTATCTACATGGGATGAGATTACAAAATAATTGACAAAGAAAGTAATTTGATACGATCTTGACAGATTAAGAGGAAAAAAGAATGAAATCAAAAGCAGTGACTGAGAAGGTCATGCAGGGAGTCTTCTTTATCGCCGCCTGTACTTCGGTGCTGGCGGTAGCTCTTATTTGCATCTTTCTTTTTGCAAATGGAATCCCTGCGATCAGAGAAATTGGATTTGTAAAATTTATCACCGGAGATATTTGGCGTCCGGGAAATAAGCTGTTCGGAATTTTTCCGATGATCATCGGAAGTATTTACGTGACAGCGGGAGCGATCATTTTCGGAGTTCCGATCGGAATCCTTACCTCGGTATTTATGGCAATGTATTGTCCAAAGAAAATTTATAAACCACTGAAAGCGGCAACAGAGCTGCTGGCAGGAATCCCATCGGTTGTCTACGGTTTTTTCGGACTGGTCGTAATAGTTCCGATGATCCGCGATTTTGGAAAATGGATGAAAATGATGGGACTGGTAGAGAAATCAGGGGATGGAAAAGGCGTGCTGACAACTTCGATCATACTAGGCATGATGATTCTTCCAACGATCATCGGAACAACAGAAAGTGCCATGCGGGCTGTACCGGAGCAGTATTATGAAGGTGCATTGGCTCTGGGAGCAACGCATGAGAGAAGTATTTTTACCGTGATCATCCCGGCCGCAAAATCAGGAGTGATCGCAGGAATTGTGCTGGGAATCGGACGTGCGATCGGAGAGACGATGGCAGTGATCATGATTGTTGGAAATCAGCCGAGACTGGTTTCAAATATGCTTTTGGGAATGCGTACACTGACCGGAAATATCGTCATTGAAATGGGCTATGCAACCGGATTGCACAGAGAAGCACTGATTGCTACCGGGGTTGTCTTATTTGTCTTTATCCTGATTATTAACTTTAGTGTAGCATTGTTGAAGAGGAGGGGTGAACATGAATGAGAATGCTGTGAACTGTTTGTCGGCACGCGACAAGATGCGTTCGTACCTGAAGCATCCGGGATCATTCGTCCTAATGCTTCTGGTCATGCTGGCAGCCTTGGTGACATTTGCAGTGCTGATCTTTCTGATTATCTATATTCTGGTCAACGGTCTGCCGTATATGAAACCGTCCCTGTTCTCGTTACATTATACATCGGAGAACGCTTCGGTTATTCCGGCGTTAGTTAATACGGTAGTGATGACCCTGCTTTCCTTGCTTATTGCAGTTCCGTTTGGAATCTTCTCAGCCGTTTTTCTGGTGGAATATGCAGGAAGAGGAAACAAATTTATTGACGTGATCCGTCTGACAACGGAAACTCTGTCGGGAATCCCGTCAATCGTATATGGCCTGTTCGGTATGTTGTTCTTTGTGAATGCACTGCACTGGGGATTTTCAATCCTGGCAGGAGCGTTTACCTTATCCATTATGATTCTTCCATTAATTATGAGAACAACGGAAGAAGCTTTAAAATCGGTTCCGGACTCTTACCGGGAAGGAAGTTTCGGACTGGGAGCAGGCAAGCTGAGGACGGTATTTAAGATCGTACTTCCAAGTGCAGTTCCGGGAATCCTGGCAGGTGTCATCCTTGCCATCGGAAGGATCGTGGGAGAGACAGCAGCCTTGATCTATACGGCGGGAACGGTAGCACAGATCCCGAAAAATGCGTTTGGGTCGGGTCGTACGCTGGCAGTGCATATGTATATGCTTTCCAGTGAAGGTCTGTATATGAACCAGGCGTATGCAACGGCAGTGATCCTGCTGATCCTGGTTGTCGTGATCAATACTTTATCGGGCATGATCGCAAAGCGGCTGACGAAAAAATAGAGAGGAAAAAAGAATGTCGAAGTTAAGTATCAAAAATCTGGATTTATATTATGGTGATTTTAAAGCTCTCAAGAATGTGAATCTCGAAATCGAGGCGAATAAGATCACTGCTTTTATCGGCCCTAGCGGATGTGGTAAATCTACATTGTTAAAGTCGATCAACCGTATGAATGACCTTGTGGAGGGATGTCGTATTAACGGGGAAATTCTTCTTGACGGACAGAATATCTTCAAAGGAATGGATGTCAATCTGCTCAGAAAAAGAGTCGGAATGGTTTTCCAGAAGCCAAATCCATTTCCAATGAGCATTTATGACAACATTGCTTATGGACCAAGAATACATGGAATCCGGTCAAAAGCAAAGCTGGATGATATTGTAGAAAAGTCACTGAGAAATGCGGCAATCTGGGAAGAATGTAAGGATCGTCTGAAAAAGAGTGCATTGGGAATGTCGGGGGGACAGCAGCAGAGACTGTGTATCGCCCGTGCATTGGCGGTAGAACCGGAAGTTCTGCTGATGGATGAACCGACATCCGCACTGGATCCGATTTCTACATCCAAGATTGAAGACCTTGCGATGGAACTGAAAAAAGATTATACTATTGTCATGGTTACGCACAATATGCAGCAGGCAGTCCGTATCTCTGACAATACGGCGTTTTTCCTTCTGGGAGAAGTCATTGAATATAATAATACAGAGACTTTATTCTCCGTTCCGGCGAATAAAAAGACAGAGGATTATATTACAGGGAGGTTCGGTTAAATTATGCGTAATAGATTTGATCAGCAGTTGCATCATCTGGATGAACAGCTTACCCATATGGGAGAATTATGTGAGATTGCAATTTCAAAGGTAACCCAGGCACTGAAAGAGGGAAGTGCCGGACAGGCAAGGATCGTAGTAGCGGAAGATGAAGAGATCGATCAGATGGAGAAAGAGATTGAGCGTCTGTGTCTGAAGCTTCTGCTCCAGCAGCAGCCGGTGGCAAAAGATTTAAGAAGAATTTCTGCGGCACTGAAAATGATCACAGATATGGAGCGGATCGGGGATCAGACTTCCGATATCGCAGAGATCATTATTTCTGCAAAATATGAGAATGTGGCACAGGATATTGATTTAATCGGTGCAATGGCAACCGGAGTCAGTACGATGGTCAGAGACAGTGTAGTGGCATATGTGGAAAAAGATCTGGAGCTTGCAAGGAAAGTGATGGCTTCGGATGATAAGATTGATGCGTATTTTGATGAGATCCGCGATAAGATGATTGCCTATATCAAAGCAGAGCATGGAGAACAGGGAAACCGGATCTTTGATCTGATCATGGTGACAAAATATCTGGAGCGGATCGGAGATCATGCCACGAATATTGCAGAGTGGGTGGAATTTTCTATTACAGGTGTTCATAAGGACAGTGCTGCACTGCATGAAAGCTAAAGGAGAGTACTGAGATGATTTATTGCGTGGAAGACGATGATAATATCAGAGAGCTGGTAATTTATACTTTGGAGACGACCGGACTCAAAGCAAAAGGGTTTGCGGACGGAGCTGCTTTTATGGAAGCTCTGGCATTTGATACACCGGAGCTGGTCCTGCTGGATATTATGCTGCCCGGGGATGATGGAATGGTGCTTTTAAAGAAGCTGAAATCTTCTTCAAAGACAAAGGATATTCCTGTGATCATGGTGACTGCGAAAGGTTCGGAGTATGACAAGGTGATGGGACTGGATTCGGGAGCGGATGATTACGTGACGAAACCATTCGGGATGATGGAGCTTGTATCCAGGATCAAGGCAGTCCTGAGAAGAAGCAGAAAGACGGAAGAAAAATCACAGATTGAGCTTTCCGGAATCTGCATGAATATCAAAAAGCATGAAGTTACGGTGAATGGAAAGGAAGTAGCTCTCACATTAAAGGAGTTTGAACTGCTTGAAAAGATGATGTTGAATAAGGGAATCGTCCTGACACGCGACCAGCTTCTGACTGAGATCTGGGGATATGATTTTGACGGTGAGACAAGAACCGTGGATGTCCATGTGCGTACGCTCCGGCAGAAGCTGGGGGAAAAGGGTGATCTGATCCAGACGGTACGCGGAGTAGGTTATCGTGTGGGAGGAGAATAATGAAGCAGAAGATCCAGAAAAGTATGATGCTGATCTTGCTGGTGACATTATTTCCTTTCTATGTCATCATGACAGTGATTCTGTATAATCAAAATCTCGGAATCCTGGAAAAGGAAGTACAGCAGGAAGCGGCCTATCTCAGCAGCGGTGTGGATGTCGCAGGAGAAGAATATCTGAAAAAATTAGAACCAATGATAAAGGCGGATGAGGACACCCGTCTTACATTTATTTCCCAGAGTGGAGATGTTCTGTATGATTCGGACAGCAGTAAAAAGCTGGAGAACCATAAGTCGAGAGCTGAAGTAAAGCAGGCACTGGCGGAAGGACAGGGGGAGGATATCCGTATGTCGGATACGGTAGGAAAAGAATTATACTACTGTGCGATCCGCCTGGATGATGGAAGTGTGCTGCGGCTTGCCAGACCGATGGACAGCCTGATCCGAACCGCATGGAATATCCTTCCGGTTATGCTGGTCTTATCTGTGATCGGTATCGCACTGGCGTTGTTCCTTGCAAACTGGCAGACGAAGCGTCTGATGGAACCGGTGATGCATCTGGATCTGGAGCATCCTCTGGACAATGTGATCTATCCTGAAATGGTACCGCTTCTGGAAGCCATCGACCGGCAGAATAAAGAAAAAGAAGCGGTCGCGAATATGAGAAAGGAATTTTCGGCAAATGTTTCCCATGAGTTGAAGACACCGCTGACATCGATTTCCGGTTACGCAGAGATCATGATGAACGGGCTGGTACGTGCAGAGGACATCCCTGGATTTTCAAAAAGGATCTATAAGGAAGCACGTCGGCTGATCACATTGGTGGAAGATATCATTAAATTATCGAAACTGGATGAAGAATCAGTAGAACTGGAAAAAGAAGATGTGGAGCTTTATGAGCTGACCCGTGAGATCGTCAGCCGTCTTTCCCCACAGTGTTCAGAGAAGAAAATTTCAGTGGCTTTGAGTGGAGAACCGGTATTCTGTCATGGAATCCGGCAGATTCTGGATGAGATGATCTATAATATTACTGAGAATGCGATCAAGTATAACCGTGATGGTGGAAGTGTTTCGGTCTGGGTCGGAAATACGCTGGACGGGCCAAAGATTAGTGTGAGCGATACGGGGATCGGAATCCCGGAGGAACATCAGGAACGGATCTTTGAACGATTCTACCGGGTGGATAAGAGCCATTCAAAAGAGCGTGGCGGTACAGGACTGGGCTTGTCTATTGTGAAGCACGGAGCGATCCTGCATGGAGCGAAGGTTACTGTGAACAGTGAACCGGGCAAGGGAACAAAGATTGAGATCCGGTTCCCGAAAGAGGAAAAAATGAAAAAGGCAGAAGTTCTTTAACGGGCTTTTGCCTTTTTTCTTTGCACTTGATGAAAACAGGAGATTGTGCTAGTATGGATATAACACAACAGAGGAAGGGGAAGCGGCATGATATTAGAAATAGATTTTAACAGTGATGAAGCAATTTATATCCAGCTTTGTAACCAGATCATCATGGGGATTGCTACCTCGGTGATACATGAAGGAGATTCATTGCCGTCAGTCAGGCAGCTTGCAGATACAGTCGGTGTCAATATGCATACGGTGAATAAAGCGTATAACGTCCTGAAAAGGGAAGGCTATATTAGTCTGGATAAAAGAAGAGGAGCGGTGATCGCACTGGACGTGGATAAGCTGGAGCAGTTGGAGGAGATGCGGAGACAGCTTCGGATTGTACTTGCCCGTGGCTGTTGTAAGAATATCTCAAGAAGTGAAGTGCATGAGCTGGTAGATGAGATATTTGATGATTATGAGTGATTAAGAGTAAGTTGAGGAGGTAAAGATGCAGATACCTTATACAAAGCCGATGGAGAATGTGATAAAGCAGGCCGGGAAAATAGCAAGAGAGAGAAAGCATCCTTATATAGGAACAGAGCATCTTCTGCTTGCACTTCGGAAAGAGTATTCAGGAGTAGCCGGACAGGTGCTTGCAAAGAACGGTGTGGATGCAGAAAAGATCTCACGCCTGATCGATGAACTGGTAGCACCGGATGAAGAGGTGAAGGTCAGTACAAGACCGGAGCAGAGTCCGAGATTCCAGTTCCTTTTGAAGAGCAGCGAGCAGGAGTGTGGCAGACTGCATACAGAATATGTCGGAACGGAGCATCTGCTGCTGGCAATGATCCGGGATGTTGACTGTGTAGCGACGCGGATCCTGATCACATTGAATGTGAATCTTCAGAAGTTATTTCAGGATATTATGTTCGCAGTAGGGATCGATCCCAAAGAATATCAGGACAGCCTTCAGGATGAGCCTCATGGAGGCGGGGCAATGGTGGAACAGTTCTGTACCGATATGACAGCCCGTGCAGAAGAGGGAAAACTGGACCCGGTCATCGGAAGGGAGCAGGAAATGTATCGTCTGATGGAGATCCTGAGCAGAAGGACGAAGAATAACCCCTGTCTGGTAGGAGAGCCTGGAGTTGGAAAGACTGCCATTATCGAAGGACTGGCACAGCAGATCGCATCCGGGTTAGTACCTGAAAAGATGAAAGGAAAGAGGATCTATACGCTGGATCTTCCAGGACTGATCGCAGGTTCAAAATATCGTGGAGAGTTTGAAGAGCGAATAAAAGGACTGGTTGCAGAGGTAAAGGCAGCGGGGAATATCATTCTTTTCCTGGATGAGATCCATACGATGATCGGTGCGGGAGGTGCAGAAGGTGCGATTGATGCCTCAAGTATCCTGAAGCCGTCGCTGTCCAGAGGAGAATTGCAACTGATCGGTGCAACTACGATTGCAGAATACAGGAAATATATAGAGAAAGATGCAGCCCTGGAACGGCGTTTCCAGCCTGTTTCTGTGGAAGAACCAACGCAGGAACAGTGCCGGAAAATTCTTGAAGGTCTGAAAGAAAAGTATGAGACACACCATAAAGTAGTGATCGAAGAGAAAGCACTTGAGGCAGCAGTACTTATGTCAGAACGTTATATTACGGATCGTCATCTGCCGGATAAGGCGATCGACGTGCTGGACGAAGCGTGTTCAAAAGTGAGTCTGAAAGGCTACAAAGTCCCGGAAAATTTCCGAAGTCTGGAAGATCTGATCAAAGACCTCGAGAAACAGAAAGAGGATAGCATCGTAGCAGGAGATTTCGCAGAGGCATCCCTGATCCAGAAGGAGCAGGACGAAGCAAGAAAGAAATTGTCAGCTCTGAAAAAGCGGTTTGATAAAAAGCAGGCGGGACTTCATCCATCTGTTACGGAAAATGAAGTTGCAGAGGTAGTATCAGTCTGGACAAAAGTTCCGGTAAGCAAACTGACGGAAAGTGATACAGAAAGATTAAAGAACCTGGAAAAAATTCTTCAGAAGAGAGTCATCGGACAGGACGAAGCGGTCAGTGCTGTGGCAAGAGCAGTGAAACGTGGAAGAGTCGGTCTGAAAGATCCGAAGCGGCCGATCGGTTCGTTCTTATTCTTAGGTCCGACCGGAGTTGGAAAGACGGAGCTTTCCAAGGCACTTGCTGAAGCTTTATTTGGAAAAGAGGAGGCAATGATCCGTGTTGATATGTCGGAGTATATGGAAAAGCATTCTGTATCAAAGATGATCGGTTCCCCTCCGGGATATGTCGGTCATGAAGAAGGTGGACAGCTCAGTGACCAGGTCAGGACGCATCCGTATTCTGTTCTCCTTTTTGATGAAATTGAAAAAGCACATCCGGATGTATTCAATGTTCTGCTGCAGGTTCTGGATGATGGACATATTACGGATTCACAGGGAAGAAAGGTAGATTTTTCCAATACCGTGATCATCATGACGTCGAATGCAGGTGCAAAAGCGATCATTGATCCGAAAAAGCTGGGTTTTGCTGCAAAAGAAGATAAAGTCGGAGATTATAAAAAAATGAAGCAGGGTGTTATGGAAGAGGTCAAGCAGATCTTCCGGCCGGAATTTCTGAACCGAATTGATGAGATGATCGTATTCCATACACTGGACAAAGAAAATATGAAGAAAATAGTTTCTTTGTTGTGCAATGAGTTTACCGGACGGCTTGAGAAGCAGATGAATATTCATCTGAAACTGAGAAACTCTGCAAAAGAGCTGATCGTTGAAAAGGGAACTGATACGAAATATGGTGCAAGACCACTACGTCGTGCATTACAGACGGAACTGGAAGATAAACTGGCAGATGCGATCCTGAACGGTGACATCCGGCCGGGAGATCATGTGGAGGCAGGAGCATCCAAAAAAGAAATTCGTTTTTTCATAAAAAGTTCATAGGATGAAAGCGGAATTAGTATAGAAAAAGAAATGGATTTATTATATAATGATACAAAGATATCATAGTTGGGCAATTTATCCCAACATCTTATATAAGAGATATTCTGAAATACCCAGGAGGAAAAAGAAATGGCAACAGTAAAAGAATTATTGCGTGCAGAAAATGACGGAACACTGAGTTTTGGAGATTATACACTTCCAACTAAGACGAAGAAGGATAACTTTGAATTTGAGGGAGATATTTATAAAGTAAAGACATTTGCAGAGATTACGAAACTTGAGAAGAACGGTATGTTCGTTTACGAGTCTGTACCGGGAAGTACGGTTGAAAATTTTAAAGAGACCGATGCTGAGGTTACTTTTACAGTATCTGCACCGGAGGATGTACAGTTCACACTGGAACTGGAGCCGGAGAGTGAGTATGAAGTACTGATCGATGGGGAGTCTGCAGGAAAGATGAATACAAATTTGAGCGGAAAGCTCAGTGTAAGTGTAGAACTTTCAGCAGATCAGAGTGCAGCGATCAAAGTAGTAAAGTGCTGATCTGCTGATCCGTACAGTGTTGGGAGAAGCTAGATGGCAAAAGGAAAGAAAAGTATATTTTTCTGTCAGAATTGCGGGCATGAAGAAGCAAAATGGCTTGGTCAATGCCCTGCATGTAAAGAGTGGAATACATTTGTAGAAGAGCGGATAGACAGTGGGATCACAAAGGGAACGACCGTTGCAGCGAGAGCAGTTCACGAGGCAAAGGTCGTTCCTTTGACCGAAGTGACCGCAGATGATGATACACGGAGTGAGACCGGGATCAAAGAGCTGGACCGGGTTCTCGGAGGCGGGATTGTACCGGGATCACTGGTACTGGTCGGAGGCGATCCGGGAATTGGAAAGTCAACACTTTTATTACAGGTATGTCAAAGAATGGCACAGATGAAAAAGATCCTGTATATTTCCGGAGAGGAGTCGCAGGCACAGATTAAGCTGCGTGCGAACCGGATGGGAAATTTTACGTCTAGTCTTCTGCTGCTTTGCGAGACAAACCTGGGGATCATCCGCAGTGTGATAGAAAAAGAGCGGCCGGAACTGGTCATTATTGACTCTATTCAGACAATGTACAGTGAGGATGTGACTTCGGCACCGGGAAGTGTTTCCCAGGTGCGGGAGTCAACCAATGTTTTTATGCAGTTGGCGAAAGGACTGTGCATTCCAATTTTTATTGTCGGACATGTAACGAAAGAGGGAACGGTAGCAGGTCCGCGGGTATTGGAGCATATGGTAGATACAGTACTTTATTTTGAAGGAGACCGGCATGCGTCTTACCGGATATTGAGAGCTGTGAAGAACCGTTTTGGCTCGACGAATGAGATTGGTGTCTTTGAAATGCGGCAGAGTGGGCTGGTGGAAGTGGAAAATCCATCGGAGTATATGCTCAGTGGGAAACCGGAGAATGCTTCCGGGTCCGTTGTTGCATGCTCCATGGAAGGAACAAGACCGATCCTTTTGGAAATACAGGCACTGGTCTGCAGAACAAATTTCGGAATGCCGAGAAGAACAGCAGCAGGAACCGATTATAACCGGGTCAACCTTCTGATGGCAGTGCTTGAAAAGAGGTTGGGAATGTCACTTGGAAACTGCGATGCATATGTGAATATTGCAGGCGGTATCAAGATGAACGAGCCGGCGATCGATCTTGGGATTGTAATGGCACTGGTGTCCAGTTATCGAAACCGTCCCATTGATGAGAAGACGATTGTCTTTGGAGAGGTTGGTTTAAGTGGAGAAGTACGTGCTGTGAATATGCCGGAACAGCGTGTGGCAGAGGCGAAGAAGCTTGGGTTTGAGACATGTATTTTGCCCGAAGTTTCACTGAAGATGGTAAAGGAAATTCAGGGAATACGGCTTGTTGGTGTGAAGACTGTGAATGAAGCAGTTGGAATTATATGATGTCGGGGGCTTTTGACCCCGACATCATATAATGATTGAATGTGCAGAAATTGTAAAAAAGACAGTTTCTGCATTTTTTTATTTATATGAACAGTTGTGAACTTCCAAAAAAATCTCCCCTAAACAAATTTTAGGGATAATGAGGAATAAAAGATTTTTTCGGATGGAGGGATACCCATTACCCAAATAAGATCACCCTGGATCAGCTTTCGTCAAAATTTTTTATTAACAAATTTTATTTAACGAGAAGTTTTAAAGATCAGTTCGGCCTTCCTGTCAACAGCTACTTAATCCAGATACGTATTACACACGCCAAGCAGCTGCTTCGTTTTACAGAACTGTCTATAGAAAAAATAGGTCAGGAATGCGGCATGAACGACGCCAATTATTTTTCCAGAATTTAAAAAAATAGAAGGAATTGCACCTGGGGAATATCGAAAAATGTGGGAAATGTAAGAATTTTTCAAGTGGACGCTCCCTTACATTTGTGTTAAAATATTATTTAAAAAGGGAGTGATTCTATGGCACTAAGCGCTAATAAAAGGAATTACAAAAAAGCTTTCACAACTCACGCAAACTCCTATGATAAATTGAATATTGGAAGCGATTACAGCCGTCGTCTGCTGTTATGCTACTGCGTTGAATGTGGATTAAAATGTCTGATCATGCAAACAGATAATATAAATACAGTTTCTCAAGCCAACGAAGAAACAGCGAAAGTTCTTCATTCCCACGATTTTAGAACTTTATTAAGCAAAGTCAAACAGGCCGGGAACTATAAATTCAAACAATTTCCTACGGAATATGGGGAAAACGTTGGATCTTCTGATTATCATCAATTATGCAGGTATTTAATTGCTCCTGCCAATCGGAAGATTACATATTTAAAAGAATTCGATAACACTCTCATCCAGATTAAAGAGTGGTTAAAAGAGGTGGTATAAAATATGAAATTCTATACATGGAAAGATATTGACCGATATGTTTTAATGCATCGCAAAGATTGGGAAAACACTTTAAACAATATTGAAGTGTATCCTGATGAAATTATTGCGTATCCCAAGGAATGTTCAGTAGATTTGGCACATTCTGCATTATTGAACCTTTTCCCGAAGAACGTTCTGTCGGATTATTCTGCTCTAAAACTGGATTGCCCGAACGCTTTTTTATCTATTTCATGTGATTTTGAAGCTGACCCAATTTCGCCAAATACAATGCCCCTGTTTAAAAAAGCAATTTATGAAGATTCCGTATATCCGGAAAATAATTTAAAAAAGCTTAGCAGTCCAGTTATTGCGTTTCATTCCTATAAGGGCGGTGTCGGACGTACTCTGTCTCTGATTGCATTTGCCCAGGCATGGACAAATATCCAGGACGATCCGCAGAAAAATAAGCTTCTGATCATAGACTCTGATCTTGAAGCCCCAGGTCTTACATTAATTCAGGGAAACTTAAATGAAACCGCATTCAGCTACTTAGATCTGTTAACTTTAATCCAGGATAACAGCAGCATAGAAGAAATTGTCTCCACTTCTGAAGACTTAATGGGAACACTTACCTTACCAATTGAGACCAGCCAGCAGCGAGTGGAGCATTTTTTCCTGCCCACTTATCGATATGAGCAGCAATTATTCGACTTATATGCAAGCCCACAGACCATTACAATAAGCCGAAATAAAGAATATATTCTGGCTGAGGTTCTTTCTGAATTAGCTGCTCAATTAGGAGCTTCTGCTGTTCTGGTGGATTTACGTGCTGGTATAAGTGAATATTCTGCTCCTCTGCTGCTTGACCCAAGAGTGAAAAAATATTGTGTGACATCCACCTCGCTCCAGTCAATTATGGGGACAAAACAAGTTTTAAATTTTATCGCCAAAGGTCTGGAAGTAAAAGAGGACTCTCTTCTTCCCACCGTTTTCTTAAGCATGATCCCAGACTCTTTTTCTACGGCAGAAAAAGATCAAATAAAAGAAAACCTAATAAGCTGTTTCCAGACAACCGAAACTACAGAAGAGCTTCTGGATAATATGATTATTGAACTTCCATTTGCTAGCGAATTAATACATCTTTCTAATCTACGACAGATTTTAACAGTTTTAAAAGACAGGGACATGTATTATGCTATAGAGAAATTAGCTATGCAATATTATCAGCCTACCAAATCCGACGAAATATTTTATACCGAAGAGCAGCATAAAGCAATCTTAAAACAGATTCATAATTTTGCAGATAATCAGATTACAGCTGAAGCCAATGGTGCAGAAGAATTATTATTAACAGAGCCAATTAAGAACCTTTGTACCCGATTTAACAACCAGGTTCCTATCGCAGTTGTGCAAGGTGCAAAAGGTTCTGGAAAAACATTTTTATATCGCCAATTAATAGAAAAGGGAAATTGGAATTCATTTTGTGGTGAGATAAACAAGACACGGGGGCGTAATGATAACGGCTTTTTTGTTCCAGTTTTAGCACCACAAAATATCTCCAAACTCAAAAATGTTTTGGCTGAATGTATTGATAAATTCAATATAGCCGTTCCTTGTGCTATGGTTTCTTATTCTGTTTATAATGAAAATGCCTATAAGTTAGATATAAATGCAAATAATGAAACTGACTGGATGAGCTTTTGGGAACAATTGTTTGTAAATTCAATTAACAAAGAAATATTCCGTAATCTTACACAGCTTAATGAAGAGTTGAAAAAAGAACAAAAAACGATTGTTTTTCTAATTGACGGACTTGAAGAAATATTGAAAACAGTTTCCTCCAATAAAAATCAGCAAAAAGCCATCGAAGTATTATGCCAAGGTGTTCTTAATACAATTGCTTCCAAATACGAAAATATCGGACTTATTATTTTCCTTCGAAGTGATATGGCTCAAAATGCAATCACTGTTAACTATGAACAGTTTAAACAAGCCTTCAATTATGCAGAATTAAAATGGTCTTCTGATGAAGCTTTGAAATTAGCAGTCTGGCTGGTAAGTCATGCTGTATCAGATTTTTATCAGGAAACCGCACCTGTTGAAAACGCTTCTCAGGAAGTAATTAATCAATATCTTGAAAAACTCTGGGGCTTAAAATTAGGAAAAAAAGACTCCAATGAAGCCTATTCTTCCCGTTGGATACTGGCTGCCCTTTCTGACTTTAATGGCCAGCTGCAGGCTCGAGATATTATCCGTTTCTTAAAATATGCTTCGGAGTATAATGGAAAAAAACCGCCTTACAATGACAGAATCTTAATGCCTGCCGAAATCCGTAATGCGGTATCAAATTGTTCTAAAGATAAGATTACAGAGATTAAAGCAGAATATGAAAATCTAAAACCCATTTTTGAGAAACTTGAGAATCTACCATTTGATAAAAAGACACTTCCTATGAATCTGGAAGAAGATGCACTTACAGCTACAGAAGAAAAATCCATGATTCAGTCAGGTTACCTGACACGAGACGGGGAAAAACTCTATTTACCAGAAATCATACGTCATGCTCTTGGATTTCGATATGAAAGAGGTGCTCGACCTCGAGTATTATCTTTACTTCTTAAACATTAAGAAACCAGAAGCTGTGCGAGCTTGCTCGTAGCAGCTTCTGATTTACTTTTAAATGTGAACTTCCAGAAATTTTACAACTAAATCCAGCCTATATCCATTCATCGGCATTCCGAATCAAGTCAATGATTTCATCCAATGAACGCTCACTTTCCACGTATACATCATACAACGCCTGTTTTGCCCTCTCGATTTTCCGTTCCGGGTGTCGTTCATCCAGCAGTGTGGAAAGCTCCTCAGCAAGAACACTATATTCCTTATGTTTTTTAATTACTTTTTCCTGAAATCTTTCTATTTTTCTGTCCAGAGCTTCTATGTGTTTCCTTTCTTCCTGCTCCTGTTTTTCCATGTCATTCTTCCTCTCTACTGTCGGTATCCGTTTTTCCTTGTATAAAACTGAGGATCTCCTCATAGCTTTTTTCGCTTCCTGCAATAGCTTTTAAAATTTCTTCATTCAAAATCGCTTTTTTCTTTTTATGCAGGTCTTCCAGTTCCGCTGTCAGGCGGTCATTCTGTTCACGGTTCCGGCTGATTGCCCTCTCTGTTTTTGCTATTTTCTGTTCAAGTGTTTCCCTGTTCATGTTTCTTGCCATCACTGTACTCCCTTCAAGATTCTGCTGATATTTTCTGCACGGTATTTCACATGATTCCAATCCATGCCAAAAGCACTTAAGATCACTTTCTGTGTTTTGGTTACTGCATGATCAAGCCGGTACACCTTATCCAGCTGGCGTGTCATCTCGATCTTTTCCAGTTCCACGATTTCATAGGCACCTGTTGCTGCCAGGTAAAAGACATATCCGGCATATCCAAATCCACATAGCACCAGATAAATGGTCCATAGTACAAACCCGGTGGATTTTTCCGCCATTCCAAATGTACATCCGCAATATAAAATAACCAGGCAGATCAAAACAGTGTTCACAATCCGTTTCTGAAAAAGCCAGGAATCCTTTCATACCCGATCTGGATTTTTTCCAGGTTCTCATACAACTGCTGCCATCCTTTCTTTTGCTTCAAGTCCGCCTTCCTCTCTGATACAGCTAATCACAAGCTGTTTCTTTTTGTACAGGGAAACTAAAATGCGTAAATACTCCTGGCTGACCTGTTCTAAAATCTCCTCTTTTTGTTTTTCTGCTACCGGAACCTTTTGAGTTTCTTTTTGTAGGCTGCATAAATGATCGGAAATGGTTCCATTTTTCACGATCTGGGTAAAGACCTTGTGTTCTTCATAAGAAAATGTAGGCTTTTGAAATGCACGAAGGGCAAACTTTATTCCTTTTCCCATGACCAGACTGTCAGTAAAACTTCGCATCCGATCAGAAAAAGAATAACAGATTGGCTTCAATACTGCCCTTTGAAAAAGGAAAAACAGTGCCTCTTCTTTTGTCTCTCCCTCACACCTTGCGACCAACCCACGCCGTACCAGACGGTTTAAGCAAAAACGAAAGTCCTTTTCATCCGCCCATTCCATCGCCTTTTCTTTTCCAAGGGCAATACATAAAAGCCTGTACATCTGGGAGTGCACATTTGCCTCTTCGCATACCGACCAGGTAAGGGCAGCCCAAAGCATGGTCTCCATCTCAGAGAGTACCTTTTCCTGCTCCCCAACCCGTACCACAAACCTTCCGGAGTCTTCTTCCACCCGGTTTCCAACTGCTGTATAAAAAATCATTTATAGTTCCTCCTTAAAACAGCTTCATCACTTCCAGAAGTTTGGGAACCACATAGCCAAGAAAAAGGGCTGCCATTAGACACATACCCGTATTTGGCTTTCGAAGGTTCCAGACCTCCTGGTTTTTGGTTCCGATAATCCGCACCCTGCCAGGAACATTCCACCGGAGCTTTCGGTAAAAATGGATAAAATCCTCATGGTCAAACCCAAAAGATCGGACACAGAAGATATTTCGCTTTTGCTCTTCATCATCCAATAGAAAAAAGCTCTCCCGTTCCTGATCCGTTTCTCTTAACACAACATAAAACTCCGGGATTCCACGACGGCTCCCTTCCACGATCTTGTCTATTTCCTGATAAAAAATACGGCAGGACTCATATCTTCCATTTTTCTCCGGCTGGCAGACGGCAAGGCTATCTGGTTCCAGTTCCATATAACAGTATTCCGATTCCATGATTCGTCTGCTGATGCCGGCAGTCTGCCGCAAAAGAAATATGATACTAAGAGCCAGTGCCACACACAAATAGGCAAGATCCCAGGCCCTTATTCGAAAGATGAAAAAATAAAGCGCGATTCCCTCCAAAAAGCTGCCAAGTCCGATCAGAACTAAAAACCACTCTTTTAGATCCATTAAATGGTAAACTTCATCTTCTTTTGCCTGCAAACGCACATGATACCTCCCTTCTTTCATGCAGCAAACTTGTTTTCCTCATAGGAAACCGATTCGATTTTCATTTTGTTTTGCTCCAAAATCTTTTTACACTCCCGGATGGTTTCTTCACAGCGAAAATAGGAAAACTTACCGATATGCATTTCTTTTTCCGAAAGGCAGAGCCGGTTCTGCAGCCAGATATAAAGTCCATGTTTGGTCATAATTCCTGCGGTTATCACTTCGTTTAACGCCCGGTGTGCTTCAATCCGCTTGTGTCGAAGATCTCCATCTGCCAGAGTTCCCATAGGCCGCAGGCTCTTTTTGTGGGCTCCTATGTAAGAATCACATGCTGGATAACCGCCACAGACATAGAGATAGTTATCCGGATCCAGGTTCCGCTCTCCATACACGTACATTGCAGGGCGGAGCACTGCCTGCCGTCCACAATAAGGACAATACAGTCTGTTATCCTGTTTTCTCTTTTTTCTCATGTTGCACCAGCTCCTTTCCTGTTTGAGCCGATTGTAGAAAAATCGCTTTTTCTGTGTCAATAGGATTTCATAACTTTTTAAACTTTTTTCAGACACAGCGTTTGATCAGTCTTGTGATGATTCCCTCTGCCACCTCATAGTTGTCATTGATACGGGTCACAACAAGCCCGATCTTGTCTCCTTTGGACGGAAGGGTGGTCATGTTGCAACTATGCGCCACAGCATTAACTCCGATATCCAGGCGCATAAAATAGGTTCCTTTATAAACTTCTGTGATGATACCTGTATATTTGCCCTGACGGTGGCATTTTCGCAAATTGTCCTTGTTGGTATTGGCCGTCGGGCTTTTGGCATCCACTTCCACGCGGATCTGGTCTACCGAATCCGCTTCCACATTGTTTACCATAACAAGAACCAGATCTCCCACCTGGAATTTTTCTCCGGCATCTCCCATCCATTCCCAGGCCATATCCCTTGCACGGACGGATACTTCCACGCCAAATACTTCCAAGCGGACTGCCTTTGGTGCAACTGCAATAACTCTTGCTTCTACGATCCTGCCCGGATACAAAAGCGGTTTTTCTCCGGTCTCTCCAAAATAGAATGTCTGTCTTTTCCGGAGCATGGCGTCCTTTCGAGAAGCTACCACGCTAC
>OGYY01000492.1_pt1 | contig 40276 bp, 36 predicted proteins | sample 1576671 | NCBI WGS metagenome assembly OGYY01 (sample SAMEA3541593, study PRJEB24748) | human gut metagenome | biome: human gut; feature: human-associated habitat; material: faeces | place: China | collected 2012 | reverse complement strand
CTCTTATTCTCTGCAAAAAAGTGCTGCCGCACTAATTATTTAGTGCGACAGCCCCTTTTTCTTAGCCTGTGATAAGGGTAAGGATCTCTTTTGCAAAGGTAATGACTACACCGCCCGCAAGTGTCAGGAATCCGTTCGCTCTCTGGGAAGGGTCATGGGATTTCAGAGAAAGGCCGATCTGTACGATACCAAAGCCGAGCATGATCATACCGACAGCCCTGACCAGTCCGAAAATGAAGTCAGAGAGGTTGTTGACTACGGTAATGGGATCGTTGGCGGCAAATGCCGTCGTGGTAAAACAGGTCATACAAAGCACGGCACCTGCATACGACACCAAGGCTCTTTTGATCTTTCTGCTCATCGGCAGCTTCACGGTTTCTTTCTTCTGGGTATCCTTCTTGTTAAAAAATTTCATAGATAAATCCTCCTTTAGATGTTAAACATTTCTTCCAAATCCTCATCGGACAGAAGTTCATAAGTTGTGTTGACAGATGCAATGCTTACGGCATTCTCTGGAATTTCACTGTCAAACACGAGCGTAGCGACAGCCTGTGTCGGCTCTCCGTGGATATACGGCGGCTGGCCGCCATCCACCGTCAGCTTCACATTCGGGTGCTTCAGGATGTCGTACTTAAGATCCATAACCGGACGCTCCCCACGGATAAACAGCAGTGCATAACGGTTATCCAGCATCCGCACCTCATCCGGGGTCATCAGTTCACGTCCTGAAATCTGATAGTTGGTCGAATAGTTTCCGCTGCGCCCGGAGCTTTTTCCATAGGTGTTCGTATCAATGGTTTCCTTACCTAAAAGCTCGGACACATATTTGTGGGTACTCTGTTCGTTGCCGCCCAGATACAGAAATTCATCGCAGTTGCCCACAATGCTTTCCCATTGCTTTTCAAAGAGCGCTTTGAGCTGTGCCAGATTCTGAAGAATGATGCTGACGGATACGCCACGGGAGCGCATCACAGAAAGGATCTTGTCAAAATCATCCGGCAGGCTCACGTTGGCAAACTCGTCCATGATGAAATGGCAGTGGACAGGCAGACTGCCGCCGTACTTGTGGTCGGCAAGATAAAAGAGCTGCTGGAAAAGCTGCGTATAAAGGATACTGACAAGAAAGTTAAAGCTCGTATCGTTGTCTGGTATCAGAGCGAACAAAGCAACTTTCTTTTCGCCTAAAGAGGGCAGGTCAAGCTCATCCGTAGCTGTCAAACCGGCAAGGCTCTCCAGATTGAATTTTTCAAGCCTTGCGGCAAGGGTGATCTGAATGCTCTTTAAGGTCTTAGCTGAACCGGAGTGATAATCCCTGTAATACTTCAGGGCGATATGCTCCGGGTTATCCAGTTCCAGCCGGTCAAACAGTTCATCCAGAGGACTGACATAACTGTCATCATCCTCCCGGACTTCACCAGCCCGTAAAAGCTCCATGACCATTGGGAAGTTCTGCTCTTCGGGCGGCGCTTCGTATTTCAGATAAAACACCAGTGCCAGAAGCAGCATACTTGCCGCTGTATCCCAGAAGGGATCTTGTGACTGTGCGCCTTTGGGTGTGGTTGCCTTAAAGAGATTAGTTACAAGCCTTTGCACATCGTTGTCATTCCTAAGATAAACAAAAGGATTGTAACAATGGCTTCGGTGCATATTGATCAGATCAAGGACACGCACTTCATAGCCTTTCTTTTCCAACAGACCGCCAATGTCACGGACAATTTCTCCTTTCGGGTCGAGGATCACGAAAGATGTATTGCACTGCATGGCATTGGGCTTACAGAAAAACCTTGTTTTTCCTGCGCCGGAACCGCCGCATACTAAAATGTTCAGATTCCTGCGGTGTTTTCTGCCATCCAGACCAATACGGACATTCTGTGTCAGCAGCTTATTTGCGGACGGATCTTTATCCCGGTACTTCTTATTCAAAGTCCCGGTGTTGCCCCATTTTGCCGAGCCATGCTCCTCCCGTCTGCGGTAGTTCCTGCGGGTAGAGAAATAAATGCCGATCCCCATTGCATAAGCAAGCAAAAAAAGAAGGACAGTTTTTAAGCTGTCCTCACACATCCTGATTGCAAAAGGGTGGCGCATCGCCACAGGTAATCCATTGACGATCTCTACCATGCCTCCACTGACATAGGGTGCTGTCAGCAGGGCAAACCATACGACGGGAACAATCCCGCAGACAGAAAGGATGATGCTCATTTTCTGGTCGTTATCGTTCCTCATGACACTTACAGGGAAGCACCCTGACTTTCTTTGTCGGGGCATTGGCTACCTTGTCGATCAGCTCATCCACAGGCTCGGTGGGGCGTTCCTCCTGTATCTGCCGTGTCCGCAAGGTATTTAAGGCATTGATCACGATATTCCTGTCGTACCTATCCAGTGCGATATGGTATCGTTCTTCTTTCATAGGCCCTACCTCCGATTAGCGTTCCTGTTCCTTATTCTTAGGCGGTCTGCTCTTTTCCAGGCTCTTAAACATGTCACTCTGGATTTCTCCCAGAACATCACGCATGGAGTTAAGCTCGCCTTTGAACACCTGCGTATCCATTTCCGAAAATTCACCCGGAAGCCGGTCAAAACTGAACCCTCTGGTATCTATGCCATAGCGCTCACTGACCATATAGGCGACACAGAAGGATTTGAAATCGGAAGCGTCACGGCTTTCATTGTGTTTGAAGTCAAAGACCGCTGCAGAAACTTCCTTTGCCATGCTCACAAAAAGCTGTTCTTCGGAAAGGCCGGTCTTAATAAAAATCGTCTGCTGCTTACTGTCGTAGTAGGCAGGCATTTCCAGATCGCCAACCGGAACAAAGGGAACCGGGCTTGCATCGATCAGGGCAGAAACAAGCTCCCGCATGTTTTTTCTCTCCGGTGCCTGCACTTTTCCTGCCGCAGAGGTTTCGGAAATATCATAGACAACCTTTGCATTATAGCCGACTGCCTTTGAACCATCCTCACGGGTATATTCCTTCCCCGGTTCAAGAATGACGATCTTGTGTGCATCCTTGTTGACATAGATCCGATTCTGCTTCCATGTGCTGTAATCTTTCAGCTGCACTGCATCGGGTTTCTGGGCAGATACCAAAATGGCATTGGCAACCGAGTAACGGTCAAAACGACTCTGTACATCCAGGTACTGGCGGAAACTGTCGCCGTTTGTCATCATTTCCGCACAGGTACTGTCGATCAGCTCATAGGCTTCCTTACGCTGTTCCTGCTTCTGGGCAGCCCATTCCGCTTTATCAAACGGTTTGCTGCCGCTGTTAAATACATCATAAATACTCATCATCATTTACCTCGTTTCTTTGGATTTTGGTTTCTTTTTCCGCCTTGGCGGCTGTTTATGCTCTGTTTTTCCTGCTGGCTGTTTTTTTGCCCTGTCAGAAGCAGAGCTTTTGTCCAGGGAAGGAGAAGCCTCCGCTTCCTGCTCCTTACGGCTCTCTTTGATTTTCCGCAGTTCCTCTCTGACAGAAGGTTTTTCCTTAGTCATAGTAGCCCCCTCTGCGGATTTCTTTGGCTGCTCTAAGATAGGCTCGGACAGAGGGGATTTTTCGGTCTTTGCCACAGAGGGGTTTTCCGGGGCATGTTCCTCCTTCTGAACCGGCGCACCCATCAATGCGTCAAGAAGTTTATCCTTCGCTTCCGTTTCCTGTACTCCGATGTCTGGCTCCGGCTGGCCGTCCTTCGTATCTTTGGACTTTTCTGTTTCCGTCACAATAGAAGCCGTGCTTTCGGATGCCAGTTTGAAGCGCTCCGCAATACGGCTGATCTTGGATGCATCCTCCGCACGGGCAATCACATCCACCTCGGCATTGGGATCTTTGTTTTTTCGGTCAGCAAGCACACAGTAGAGGACACCGTATTTCTTGGCTTCCTGTGTGAACTTCTTTAAATCACCATTCTTGACGGTAAAGACTTTCAGTTCCTTTCCAGAGCGCAGCATGTTGGTGAGTCTTGCCTTACCTTTGGTTTTCTTTTCTTCTTTGAGAATGGAATACAAGAGGATGGCAATGTTTTTCGCTCCGGCTCCGGTAATCCTGGCGGCGACTTCAAATCCCTCCAAGCTCATTCGGACGATCTGTTCTGCCGCTTCGCCGCTTGTGTTCATTTGTCATCAGCTCCTTTCTTTGCTGTTCTTCATCTGCCCGTATGGTTTTCAGCTTTTCCTTGAGGGTATCGTTACGGGCCTCGATCCCCTCGCACAGTTTCACCTCCTTTCGGATCACTCTCAATCGTTTGGAAAGATCGGAAAGCTGTGACCGTATCGCTTCCTTTTCTTCACCGCCCATCTTGCGGGATTGGGAATAAAGTCCCTTGCGCTTTTGAAGCAGGTCAGCCATTTCCGTTTCCAAAGATTCCTTATAAGAACAAAGCTGCTCTACCGTATCAATGCGATTCCGGCAAAGCAGCCTTGTTTCCTGCGATATGGCTTCCATCTTCATCAGGTCATCCTTCAAAAGATAATGAAGCCTTGCGTAATTCTGTTTTCTGTTTTTCGGAAGAATACCGAGCTTGTAGCAGTAATGCAGATACAGCCCCCGCAGCCCGCCGATTTTCTTTGCCCCATTCAGAGTGCCTTTCAGGCGGTACACCGGGATCGGTTTTTGCGGCCCGGCAAACCGGGAAAATTTCACCGCATAGGAATTCTCCCGGATGCGCTCCATGATCCTCTCGTTGGTATAATCATCTCCCAGCTTATAAAGTCGCTTGGGGCGCTTCCAGCCTTTCCCCATGATCGTCCAGTATTTCCGGTTCGGATCAAACCGGACATGGTATCCCATTTCCGCCATAATGCGGTCAAAGTCTTTCAGGGTAAAGGACTTGCTGATCGCTTCATCCACTGCCTGCCTTGCCACGTTGTCCCGTGTGGGCATCCCATTCTTTTCCGCCTGATAAAGCGCATAGGGTTTCTTTCTGCCGCTTGGATGTTCTATGACCGAAAGGGCATATTCCCGGCACAGCTCATCGGAGCGCTGGCGAAGCAGTCGAAGATTGGCTTTGTTATCGTGGTAATGTTTCCCGTCCATAAAAGAAACCGAGTTCACAACAAAGTGATTGTGCAGGCAGTCCGTATTCAGATGGGTAGCAACGATTACCTGAAACCTGTCGCCCCACATCCGCTGTGCAAGCCTGACTCCGATTTCGTGTGCCTGTTTGGGCGTGACCTCTCCCGATTTAAAACTCTGGAACCCGTGATAGCAGATGATCTCACTTTCATCATTCCACTGTGCTTTGGCGATCATCATTTCCTCTCTGGCAGAAGCAGGATCACAGTTGACACCCGTAACAAAAAAACGCTGCTCCGTCTTATCCTGATTGGTCGCATATTCCATCACATCCACCAAAGCCTGAAGGTCTGTTTCCGAGTAATTGGGATTGGTAGTCTTTTCCGGGTTTTCGGCATAGTCAATTGGGTGGTCAAGCCTGCCCCGTACATCCCAGATTTCACAGACTGCCATTATCCTGATTGCCTTTGGGGAAGCAGATATTTTTTTCGGACATCCACCTGAAACTCATGCCACTTCTTTGCTTCCTGTGCAAGCATGGGAGCGTCCACAAATCCCAGAGCATTGGCTTTTGCGGCAAGCTGGTTGATACGGTTTCCGATGGCAGACAATTCCCGCATGATCTTATAAAATTCAGGATCGGGCTTTTCACAAAGACGGTAGCCCTTGACCATTTCCCGCAGGAACGCTTCTTTGGAGCGGCCCGATCTTTTTACAAGCTCATAAAGATGCTGCGCTTCTTCCTCATTCAGACGAAACAGGATCTGTACGCTTCGGTTTCTCATTTCCCACATCCTTTCTGGCGGAAAGCCTGTTGATCTGCAGGCAGCACATCATTACAACACCAAAAAATTCCGCCCAGGGTAAACGCAATAAATTCACTCATTCTTAAACTCCTTTCTTTTTCCGGGGTATTAGGGGATGCCCCCTAACAAGCGAATTTGGCATCCAGAAGATTCTGGATAACCAAATTCAGTGCTTGGTAAGACATCACTCCTCGCACTCGTCCTCATACACACATTCTCCGCAAACGGAACAGAAGTACGGGCAGCCCGAACAGCAGTCGTCCTCATCCGTTTCTTCCTCGACGGATTCTTCAAGACCGTCCTCCCGGTCTACGGTGATGGTAGCTTCACCGCCAATGAAATCCTCATCCGAAAAGTCGATCAGGTCAGTGTCAAACAGGATGGTTTCTGTCTTTTCTTTTACCTGTTCCGGGGTTTCCGCATATACGGAAATGGTCTTTTGATAGTGTCCAGTCAGAGTAACCTTAAATTTTTTCAATAAAACTTCCTCGCTACTACAATATATTTATGGTTAATACCCCTTACATCCAGTAAGGAATTATCCATCTTGTTGCTTAAGCTGTTAGAATGAGTATGGCAATGGGTCTGGCCACTACCTCCTAGGACTTAACGTCCGTAAAAAAGTCAGCCAACCAGCACTCATTCGCAGCATTCGTTTTACGCAGGTTGAACTTTCTCGTTCGTGTGATATCCCCAGTAGATTGAATGGGCAATGAGTAAATCTGGTATTGACCATTGCTAATTCATTTTAAAGGAGTCTTTATCATGAACGCTGTTGGTATCGATGTTTCCAAAGGTAAAAGTACTGTCACCATCCGCAGGCCCGGAGATGTGGTCCTTATGCCACCCTGCGATATTCCACACACCCAGTCCGCTATCAACGCTCTTATTGAGCAGATCAAAAACCTTGATGGCGAAACCAAAGCCTGCATGGAACACACCGGAAGATACTATGAACCGGTCGCTAACTGGCTCTCTGACGCAGGCATCTTTGTCAGCACTGTCAATCCCATCCTGATCAGGGATTTCGGGGATGACTCTCTCCGTGCTCCAAAGACAGACAAAGCGGATTCTAAAAAAATCGCCCGTTATGCTCTTGACCGCTGGGCAAAACTGAAGCAATATGGAAGTATGGATAAAACACGCAATCAACTCAAAACAATGAATCGGCAGTTTGGTTTTTATATGGACCAGAAAACTGCTATGAAAAACAATCTCATTTCCCTTCTGGATCAAACCTATCCCGGTGCCAATGACTTCTTTGACAGCCCTGCCCGCAGTGACGGCTCCCAGAAATGGGTGGACTTTGTCTACACCTACTGGCATGTGGATTGTGTACGCTGCAAGTCTCTGCAAGCCTTTACGGAGCATTACCAGAAGTGGTGCAAACGCAACGGTTATAACTTCAGTGCCTCAAAGGCAGAAGAGATCTATCAGAGCTCTTCTGACCTGATCGCCGTATTTCCGAAAGATGACAGCACAAAAACGCTGATACGGCAGGCTGTCACGATGCTGAACACGGCTTCTCAGACAGTGGAGGCTCTCCGCCTTAAGATGGATCAGACTGCCGCCACGCTCCCGGAATATCCGGTTATTATGGCAATGAACGGTGTCGGTCCCTCACTTGGCCCCCAGCTTATGGCTGAGATTGGAGACGTTACCCGTTTCACTCACAGAGAAGCGCTTACCGCTTTCGCCGGTGTCGATCCGGGTAAGAACGATTCCGGCAAACGTAACCAGAAAAGTGTACGCACTTCAAAGAAAGGCTCTCCAAGCCTGCGCAAAACACTGTTTCAGATCATGGATGGCTTGATCAAACGCTCTCCGATAGATGATCCGGTCTATGCCTTCATGGATAAAAAACGATCCGAAGGCAAGCCTTATTACGTCTATATGACTGCCGGAGCCAATAAGTTTCTCCGCATTTATTACGGACGGGTAAGGGAATACCTTGCTTCTCTGGAAGAATCCAAAGAAAGCTGATTTCAATCCCATACTTTGTTCCAGGCCAGCGCACTGCGGTGGTCTTGTTGTGATACTCTTTTTTCAACCTGTATAAAATTTTCAAAGTTCATCAATTTCTGCTTGACTCTTTATTTGCAGACTTTCTTTGTTCATTTTGATTTGGATACCGTGGTGTTTCTTGATAAAAATCAATGGGCAATCAACGGGCATCCCTCCTTTCATGGCTCCGATTTGGTCTTGCAATTCCTAAATAGGACAATAAAAAATAGGCTTCGCCTATTCAACTCCCCTACCCCTCAATCATGAGGGGATAGGGGGTTTTCTTTTGTTACTTTTTCTTGCATAATAGACTTATGAACATCTTACAAAGAATCTTTGCAGACCATTATGAAGAAATTAAATATACTCTTCATCCCAGAGAGACTGAGATGGAAAATATCAATAAGATGATCAACTGTGGTGATCCTTCTTTTGGCGGTGCCATGTACAATTGTCCGCACTGCGGGAACTTCAAATTCGTTCCTTTCCGCTGTCACAGCCGTTTTTGCCCTTCATGTGGCAACAAATATTCTATGGAACGCACCACCAGTATGTCTTTCAAACTCGTTAGCGTCCAACACCGCCATTGCGTTTTTACTATTGATGAAAATCTCCGCAGCTTCTTCCTTCAGGACCGATCTCTTCTGAACTGTCTCTTCCATTCCGTCTCCAGTGTAATATCAAGGATGTTTTTCAATCTAAACCATGCCCAAAATTTTACTCCCGGCTATATCATGGTCCTTCATACTTTTGGCCGCGATCTCAAATGGAATCCCCACATTCACTGCCTCCTTTCCGAAGGTGGCTACAGTAATGACGGCTTCTGGCGCCATGTAAAACACTTTAACTACAACTATCTGCGCAATGCTTTCCGCACGGCTCTTCTCAATGAACTGGAAGACCGGATTGGACCTTCTTTCAAAAAAGTGAAAGCGAAATGTTACACTCAGCATAAGCAGGGCTTCTATGTCTATGCTAAACCGAATCTCTGCGATCCGAAAGTAGTGGCTAAATACATCGGCCGCTATCTTGGCAGGCCAGTAATTGCCACTTCCAGGATTGACCGGTATGACGAAGATATCGTTACTTTCCACTATAACCGTCACGAAGATGAACAGTATGTGGAAGAAACTTTGCCTGTTATGGATTTCATAAAACGTCTCATCCGACACATCCCGGAAAAACATTTTAAAATGATCCGCTATGGCGGTCTGTATGCACGGCACCGTAAGATTGATTCAAAACTGCACCGTGTCATCTCAAAAGAGAAACATAGGATATACCGCAGTTTCACAGGGTGGAGAACTTCTATTTTTCTCTCCTTCGGATATGACCCCCTGTATTGCTCCGAGTGTAATCATAAACTGGAGTTCCTGGAACTCTATTACAACCACAAGCGCGTACCTCTCGAAGAAATGTACGAGAAAGTAATGTCCAAATCTCGTGGAAAGCGTTCCTCCGCATAGAACTGTTATGATATAATCCTCTCAAAGGAGGTTGTTTACCATGAAACCAGATATCGAGGAACTGCGCAAAAAATACATAGAGAATCCCCCCGAAGGAATGACATCCGAGGACATTCGCCATATGAGCGAGGATGACCTTCTGGATATGGATTATTTTCTGAATGAAGGCGACCCTTTTGACGATTTGTTTGGAGAAGAAGGTTTTTATATCTTCTAAATCTAACCATCGTCCTATTGTCATGCCCACTCCCCTGTTGATTTAACATATGTTCGATCAGTAGGGCTTTTTCCCCCTTATCCAAAAATCGGAATTTCCTATAAAGATTAGGGTGTCAAAAGGCATATCTAAAAGCGGCCTTTTACTTGTACCTTGAAAACTTAACACGATTGTGCCTGGAATTTATTAAAGATAGTATTGGAGAATGATTAGAAGTGCATGTTTTCTGGTTCTTTTTATGCCGTTTCTTTTTTTAGGGCACAATGTACCAGGCTATTTTCATAATCCAATAGCTTTTGGAAATTCAGGGCTGCAATTTTAAATCCAAAATGCAGCCGGGTTCTTTTCTTCCCATGTGCTGGTATCTTATCTACATGGTATTTTCTACGAAGAAGAGATGGTAGTGCCTCTACACCATTACGGAAATGAGCGTATTCTTTAAATTCATCTGTCTTCATAAATCGTAACTGCTTCGCCCGCTTCACTGCTTTCCAGGATAATTCTTTTAATGAATTACTCTGACGTAACCGGGGCTTACATTCCTGCAGATACGGGCAATTTATGCAATCACTCTTACGAAAGAGTGCGTTACAGCGGTCATTGTGTTCATCATACCGTATCTGATAGGGCTTTTTATGGTTTGCACATTCCAATAGCCTGCGGCCATCTTCACTAAAAATGAAGTCCGCAAAAATATCCGCAGGTTTTTTGCCGGTAAAATTCGTAGTGATCAGTCTGATCCCATGCTCTGCAGCTTTGGCAATATTCGGTTCACTGCCATAGGCCCCATCGGCAACCATTACTATTTCCTGCTCATAGACCGGTTCCTTATCCAGATGATCCTTTAGAAACTGACTATCGGAATAGATGTTCTGCTCATACGCATAGTCTGTAACCAGACTTTTATTTTCTCCTACTGTTTCTGTAAGATTCGCTGCATATCCCCGATGTTTACTGCCAGCCTTTTTACGGAAAGTTGCTTCTGGATCCGATGGATTCAACAGCACTTTTGAAGGATCCTCTTTTTCCTTTTTCTCGCGCAAACGCCGGGTCCCGTCGTTATGAAAAGTTGTCTGTTCTTTAAGCAGCCGGATCAACAGCTGATATTCGCTGGTATCGTCAAAATCCCCGCCACAGATATCCAGAAGCCTTTCTGCATCATGTATGACCTGGAGTGTCCTGTTATTGGCATCAAGGTTGCGCTGATGATAAATGAATGCATTATAATCATCTTTCTCGACATAGTGCTTTTGCGCTTCCGGAAGGGGAACATCCCGGGTCACCATAACTTTTGCAAGATTTGAAACACAGGTATAAAAAAGTTCCAGTAACGAAAGATTTCTGATGTTTGCAGCGATCATCATACTGTCCATTCTCTGCATGGAAGGAGCCAGACCCATAAATTCTGCAATCTCTTTTGCCAGAGATGTCACACAAATGTGGATCAGGTCGATCCCTGTTTCCGTTTCATATGCCAGACATCTGGCGCGGAATCTGCTCAATGTCCTGTCGCTTAAAGGCTGCTCCTTAAAACTGGTCGTATGGAGTGCATACTGATATCTGATATCAAACATCAAAGCCTGAACAAGTTCATCGTCTGAATCGCCAAGCGCTTCTTTCAGTATCAGCGCTCCGACAATCACATTTACAGGAGTATTCGGCCTTGATGCCTTTTCGCTGTATAAAACAGAAAACAGATCTTCATCTATTGCAGGAAAAATCTTATCTGCAAATGTTTTGGCCCAGGATTTTTCAAGAAATTTACGCTCCCGGTTAGTCAGATGAAAGGTACTGTCTGCCAATGACATCTGCTGGGTATCGTTTGATACAAAAGCCATTTCGATCACCTCTATCTTTGATACATTGATTGTATCAAAGATTTAAGAATATTCCTATATCGTGTTCAGTTTTCAAGGTACAAATTTATATCAAAGGTTCATAACCTTTTGACACCCTAATCCTATTAAATAAAAAAACGGGAAATGGATCTTTGCCCTTTCCCGCACTGAAACAATGTATTTCCCTACGTTGGCATTATCCAAATCAGGTTTCGGGTCGAAGCTTCTCTGCTTCCTCTCAGCCTGTGTACAAGCTCCCCGTTTTTACATATTTTATCTTAAAACTTTCCTTCTCCAATGTCAATACCCAGCCCGGCAAATGTGCAAAGTCAGAAGCTCCTGCTCTCCTGGATCGGAAAACGGATTTCTACAATAAACCATCCATCCTGGATCCCTGCCTCTATGGTTCCTCCCATTCGTTCTGTCAGTTCCTTTGCAATGGAAAGACCGAGCCCGGTAGAGCTGCGGCTCCTTGCCTCATCTGCTTTATAAAAGCGGTCAAAAACATGTTCAACCTCTATTTTTTCCGCTCCATCCACCATATTTTCAAAAGAAAGGACCGCACTTTCCTGACGGCGTTCCAGGCGGATACGGATTTTATTACACCCATGATCCAGACCGTTTTTTATCAGATTCTGGATCACCCGTTTCAGCGCCGGAACATTTCCTTCCATTTCCAGCTCTTCTTCCGTGATGTAGATCTCCGGCTGTATACCCAATGCCATCCACTCTTCATAATAGGAGAAAATCGTTTCTTTTAATATGCGGCCCAGGCGGCACCGCTCCAGCTCCATCTGGTATCCTCCGCTTTGCAGCTTCGTATAAGTAAAAAGCTCTTCCAGCATATCTTTCAGGCTCCTGATCCTCTCCTGTATGACCTGAAGATATCTCTGCTTCTCTTCCTCGTCTTTACTCTCCTCCAAAAGCTGGAAATAACCGTCCAGTGAAGTCAGCGGAGTACGGATATCATGGGACAGACTGGTATATACTTCAGCAATCTCTTCCTCCTTTTTATCCGATTCCTTCTTCCTCTCCCGCCTTTCCAGGAGCAGCTCATTCAGCTTTTCCGCCAGCTCCTCTATCCCGCCGAAACGGATCTGCGTCGTTACCATCATGTTGCTGTCATGTTCTCTTAAAAACGCGATCTGGCGGCAGATGTCTTTCATCTGCCGCTGATATTTCCAGAGCATACCTGCCAGGATCATGATAAGTATAATAAGCAGGACAATAACGATTATAACGATCATCTTTTTCTCCTTCCGCCTGACGGGATGCTCTTAAAAAACCCTTCAAGCTCCTAAACGTCTCTTTTCTGAAATACTGTGCCTGCAAGAGCAAGGGCGCACACTGTGAAGGCCGCTGCTATGATAAGTGCCGAACGTACATCCGCGCCGCTCATTTCCATAGGGATCATACTGATCTTCCCGGTTACCGTGTGAGCCATAAAGTCAAAACTTTCAAATCCCAGCTTTTGGATCAGAAGGTTCACCATTCCGTAAAGCATCATGGTAAGATTCATGCACAGACATACACCCAGCAGCATACTGAGCACATTGCTTCTTAAGATCACGCTGACTGCTGTCAGAACGATCATAAATGCACAGTGGAGAACTGCCTGAATGCCAAAGTAAGAAAGGAACTCTCCCACATTTCCCCATTCCAGATATCCGAAAAGCACTCTTGCACTTATCACTTCCAGTATTGTAAAAATAACCAGAGTCAGTATGGTATAGAGGACGACTGCCACTGTCTTGGCCGCCACAAGCCCGAACCGGTTCCTTACCTGACCGGCTGTATTCTTTACAAATCCGCTGTTTAAGTCTGCATTGGAAAAAATAACAGTAAAGATCGCAATAAAAAGCGCAATAAATTTCCCCTGCACGTTAGCAAAAAACAGATCATATACTGTTACCCTTTCTCCAGGCGTTGTGGGAAGAGTCACCGTCAGCCCAAGATTCGGCGTCTCGTTCTCCCCTCCTTGGGAATCTGTGTAGCTGACCTCTGCATTTACCGGCGCTGTCTTCATGGCCTCTGTCTCTGCATTGTATTCATCAAAACTCATATAATTGGTAAACAGCACACAAAACACCATCACAAGCATGATGATATAAGCGCTCTTTGTGTGAAACATCCGGTATACTTCCATTTTTATCATATTAAGCATGTGCATTCCCTCCTGTCAGATTGAGAAAATAGGTTTCCAGCTCTTCATTTGTCACAGCAAGTCCTTTCACGGGAATGCCTGCTTTTGCAAATTCCATATTAAGCCGGGCGCTCTCATCCAGCCGCTCAAACACGTATATATGCTCTTTGTCCATCACCTGGTACCGGCGTATCCCCAGCCGGTCCAGTACCGGAATGGCAAGTTCCGGTGACGAGAGAGTAATCTCCAGCCGCTCGCTGCATCTTTCCCGCAGCTCCTCATCTGTGATCTCCTGCAGAAGGGTTCCCTGATGGATGATCCCGTAATCCGTGGCGATCTTGGACAATTCCTCCAAAATATGACTGGATATGAGGATCGTCATATTTCTCTCTTTGTTCAGCCGCAGGATGGTTTCTCTTACCTCCGCAATCCCCTGGGGATCCAGACCGTTGATGGGCTCATCCAGCACCAGAAGATCCGGCTCGCCGATGAGAGCCATAGCAATCCCAAGCCTCTGCTTCATACCAAGCGAATACCTCTTCACATGTTTTTTCCCTACATCCTTCAGTCCCACAACCTCAAGAAGCTCTTCAATATATCCCTTCTTCTGTACTCCCAGGAGAAGGCATTTCATTTTCATATTATCCCGGGCTGTCATATTTCCGTAAAGTCCCGGACCCTCGATCAGACATCCCACTCTGGAACGGATCTGTTTCAGCTCCCTTCCTCTGCAGCCGAACATCTCGATCTCTCCTGCCGTCGGTGAAGCAAGTCCGCCGATCATTCTAAGAGTCGTTGTCTTTCCGGCTCCGTTCCTTCCGATAAATCCGTAAATAGCTCCTCGTTTTATATGCATGCTCACCTGATCGACCGCCTTATGCCTTCCGAACTGCTTTGTCAGGGCGCTGGTGCTAAGTAACAATTCACTCACCGTCTCTTTCACTCCTTTTCTTTTTTATTTACAGGCTACAGTCTAAACTTCTTCCTTTAATCCTTCGCAAATAAATACTAAAGAAAAGGTAAAGATTACTGGCAAATGCGGTATCCGATCCCCCAGATCGTCTCAATGTACTCTGTATCAGACACGCCTTTCAGTTTTTTGCGTATATTGCTGATATGGACATCCAATGTCTTTGTCTCACCCACATAGGGCTCCTGCCATGCATATTCAAAAATTTCCTCCTTACTGTACACCTTCTTCGGATGAGAAAGAAGCAGCTCTAAAATAGCAAACTCCTGTCTGGTAAGGCGGGGAAGCTCACATCCTCCCGCTGTCACCGTAAAGGTATCCTTGTCAAGGGTCATGTCTTTATAGACGATCTTCCGTTCCTCCGCCCCTTCCTTTGGTCCTTTTCTCCGAAGCTGCACTTCTATGCGGGCCAGAACTTCACGGATTTCAAAAGGCTTTGTAATGTAATCATCCGCTCCGCTTTTAAGCAGATCGATCTTATCATCCAGCATATCCCTTGCGGTGAGAACAATCACGGGAGTGTCTCCCTTCCCCCTGATCTCTTCAAGCACCTTCTCCCCCGGAATACCGGGCAGCATCAGATCCAGTAGCACCAGATCATAGTCTTCCATTTTCATAAGAAGACGGGCCTCTGTTCCGGAAAATGCCTGGCTGCACTCATACCCTGCCTTTTCCAGTGCTTCTTTCAGAAGATTGTTAATATTTGTATCGTCATCTATGATAAGAATACGCTCCATTTCCGCGACTTCTCCTTTCATGTCCACTCCTCAAAATCCTCTGCTTTTGAGGTCTTCTCTCCGAGTTAATATTACGATAGCAATTGTGCCACTTCCCACCAGGAAAGTCAACCGGCGCATTGACTGGCCATATATGGACAGTTGTGATAATCAAGGTCAACGTGCATACAGCGATAGGAACGACTTGAATTATATTTCAAGTGTCTGTATTTATGCCCTTTTTTGGGAGATAGGAGGCTTAATTTGAAAAGAAAAAATATCTTAACGGACATTCGCTCAATCAATTCTTACAACATCGAAGAAATCGGCAGCCTGATTACAACAAATTATATTAAAATATCCCGGGAATTGTCTGTCCGCCAGGCAATGCGGGAACTGATCAAAAATGTGGGAACACAGTCTCTGGCAGTAACGATAAGGGTTCTTATGGATGAGGAAATGGACGGAAAGGAGACATTTCATATAAATGTTTCAGGCTTTGAAAGCAGGAAAGAGCCGATACAGCTATGATTTTCCGGTTGCCATCATTTGTCAGTATGCTATAATTTTGTCATATAAATCTCCGGACGAAGGGTCTATATCATATATAGAAGCTTCTTGTCCGGAAAATCTGGAGAAAGAAGGAATCTATATGAGTTTATTCGAGAATAAAAAAATTGCCGTGGTCGGTCTTGGCGGAGTGGGCGGCTACATAGGCGCTCTGCTTGCCGATACTTATCCCCATGTCTCCTTTGTTGCCAGAGGCGCACGGAAGAAGGCCATTGATGAACATGGCCTAATCCTCCACAGTGATTACCGTGGAGAGCGTATCGTTCATCCGGAAAAAACAGTGGAATCTGCTGAAGATCTGGAGATACAGGATTACATTTTCATCTGTGTCAAAAATTATTCCCTGCAGGACGCCTGTCTTTCCATGAAAAACTGCGTCGGCGATCACACAGTCATTGTCCCCGTAATGAACGGGGCTGACCCGGCAGACAGGGTCAGAGGATATTTATCTCATGGAACGGTGATCGATTCTCTCATTTACATTGTCGCATTTGCCAATGCGGATTTCTCCGTCACTCAGCAGGATCAGTTTGCCAATCTCCATGTGGGGATTCAAAATGCCTCTGAAGCACAGTGGGAGATCATCCTTTCCGTTTCCAGGCTTTTAAACGGCGCCGGCATTGACTGCGAAGCTGATCGGGATATCCAGGCTGAAATCTGGAAAAAATATATCCTGAACTGCGCTTACAATGTAGAAACGGCCCTCTATGACAATACCATCGGACAGCTCAGATCCGATCCGAAAAAAGCGGCCGAATATGAAGCTCTGGTAGAGGAAGCCTACCAGGTGGCTCTTGCAAAGGGAATACATGTAGAACCCAAACACCGGGATGCGATCCTTCACCGCTTCTATTATGAACTGGCTGATAATGCCACCAGCTCTCTGCAAAGAGATGTAAATGCAGGCCGCCAGACAGAGCTTGAAACCTTCAGCGGCTATATTGTAAAAGAATCAAAACGGCTTCAGATCCCGGCTCCGGTATCCGAGCGCATGTACGGACAGCTGGGTGAAATCTGCCATAAAGATGGAAAGGCGGGAACAAAATGAAACGGCTGCTGGGTTATCTGAAAAAACATCCTGTGATCACAATACTGGCACCTCTTTTCAAAATGCTGGAAGCTACGTTTGAATTGTTCGTCCCTCTTGTTGTGGCACAGATGATTGACGTAGGAATTGCCGGAAATAATGGGGCATATCTGTGGAAAATGGGCGGTCTTTTGATCCTCCTTGGAATCATCGGCTTCTCCTTTTCCCTGACAGCCCAGTATTTTGCTGCCAAATCCGCTATCAGCGCCGGAATGGCTATGCGCAGTGACCTTTTCGCTCATATTAATACTTTGTCCTACCAGGAAATTGACGCCATCGGCACTTCTACCTTGATCAACCGGATGACAGGCGATGTCAATCAGGTGCAAAACGGCGTCAACATGTTTCTCCGGCTTTTTCTGCGCTCTCCTTTTGTAGTACTGGGAGCAATGGTGATGGCGTTTACAGTAGACGTAAAAGCGGCCCGTCCTTTCGCTGTTACCATTCCGGCTCTTTTGATCGTTGTATTTATCATTTTGCTGGCAAGCATGCCCCTTTATAAAGCGGTGCAGAAACAGCTGGACCGGGTTCTTTTGTCCACCAGAGAAAATCTCCTTGGCATCCGGGTAGTCCGCGCATTCGGCAGACAAAAAGAAGAAATGGAACATTTCCGCCAGGAGACAGACCAGCTGTACGGAAAACAGATCTTTGTAGGGAAAATATCAGCGCTTTTAAATCCTCTTACTTATGTCATTATTAATTTGGGGATTATTGCTGTCCTTTACTTTGGAGGCATACAGGTAAACGAAGGAAGCCTTACCCAGGGACAGGTTATTGCCCTCATCAACTATATGTCACAAATCTTAACCGAACTCATTAAGCTTGCTAATCTGATCATTCTTTTGTCCAGATCTCTGGCAAGTCTTGGCCGTGTAAACGCCCTGTTTGACGTACAGACCTCCATTCCAAAAGAGGGAAAACTTTTTACACCCGAGCCCGGGACAAACTGTGCCGCTGTAGAATTTGAACATGTGAGCTTCTCCTATGCCGGATCGAAAAGTGCATCTTTGAAAGATCTAAGTTTTCGGGCCATGCCCGGGGAAACCATCGGCATTATCGGCGGAACAGGTTCCGGCAAGTCCACACTTGCCAGTCTGATCCCGCGATTTTATGAATGTTCCGAAGGGACGATCCGCCTTTTTGGACAAGACATCCGCTCCTTCGCCCCGGCCTCCATCCGAAAACATATCGGAATTGTTCCCCAGAAGGCTGCCGTATTCTCCGGCTCCTTAAGAGAAAACATGCAGTGGGGAAAAAAAGATGCCTCCGATACAGAAATCTATCAGGCTCTTACCATCGCCCAGGCCCGGGAGTTTGTGGATGCCAAAAAGGAAGGACTGGATCTTATGATCCAGCAGCAGGGGAGCAACTTATCCGGCGGTCAGAAGCAGCGCCTTACCATCGCCCGGGCACTGGTGGGAGCTCCTTCAATCCTTATTCTGGACGACAGCGCTTCCGCTCTTGATTTTGCCACAGATGCAAGGCTTCGGAAAGCAATCCGGGAAAATACCGGAAATACCACTGTATTTATTATTTCCCAGCGAGTATCTGCTGTTAAAAATGCGGACCGCATTCTGGTTATGGATGACGGCCGGATCGCCGGATGCGGCACACACCGGGAACTTTTGGATTCCAATGAAATTTATCAGGAAATCTGTGCTTCACAGCTTTCCGGAAAGGAGGCAGGTGCCAATGTCTGAAAAAATTTCATCTACGGACAACGCTCCGGACCAAAAATCGAAAAACAGACAGACGCTGAAGCGGATCCTCCGCCATATCCGCCCTTACCTGGGATATGTTATCCTGTCTTTGCTCCTTTCCGCTTTTACCGTTGCTTTGACTCTCTATGTCCCCATTCTTACGGGGCGGGGCGTGGACGCCATTGCCGGAAAAGGAGCTGTGGATTTTGACGCCCTCCTGGCCGTCATTTCTTCTATCATGATTTCCGTTATCCTTACCAGCGCCGGTCAGTGGATCATGAATCACATCAACAACAAAATTACCTATCATATTGTAAAAGACCTGCGCGTGCAGGCATTTGAAAAGCTGCAAAAACTGCCTCTTTCCTATGTGGACCGCCATTCTTCCGGAGATCTGATCAGCCGTATTATTACAGATATCGATCAGTTTTCTGACGGTCTTTTTCTTGGATTCACCCAGCTTTTTACAGGGGTTGCAACCATTGCGGGAACCATCTGCTTTATGCTTGCCATCAATCCTTTCATTGCGCTTGTGGTGATCGTTCTAAGCCCCCTGTCCTTCCTGCTGGCAAATTTCATATCCAGGAAATCTTTTGCCATGTTCCAAAAACAGTCCCAGACCCGCGGAGAGCTGACCGGATTTACCAATGAAATGCTGGGCGGGATCAAGGTTGTCCAGGCTTTCGGTCACCAGGATGAGGCACAGAAAACATTTGATGAGATCAATGAACGGCTTTCCGGCTATTCTCTGAAAGCCACTTTCTTCTCCTCTATTACCAATCCGGCCACCCGGTTTATGTACTCCTGCATCTATGCGGGCGTCACCATTGCCGGATGTTTTGGAACGATTCACGGCATGCTGACTGTTGGACAGCTGTCCAGCTTTTTAAGTTACACAAACCAGTACACAAAACCCTTTAATGACATCACAAGCGTTATGACAGAATTTCAAAATTCTCTCGCCTCAGCCGGTCGTGTCTTTGAGCTGATAGACGAGCCGGATGCGCCGAAAGAACCGGAAGACGCTGCCGCACTTCATGATCCTAAAGGTGAGATTAAAATCAGTCACGTGGATTTCTCCTACGTACCGGAAAAACCTCTGATACGGGACCTGAACCTTTCCGTGCGTCCCGGTCAGCGTATTGCGATCGTAGGACCTACCGGATGCGGAAAGACAACTGTCATCAATCTTCTGATGCGCTTCTATGATGTGCAGTCGGGATCCATCGAGGTAGACGGGCATGATATCCGCCGGCTCACCCGCCATTCCCTTCGGACAAGTTATGGAATGGTGCTTCAGGAAACGTGGCTGAAATCCGCTTCCATCCGGGACAACATTGCCTACGGAAAGCCTGACGCCTCCATGGAAGAAATCATTGCCGCTGCCAAAAAGGCACATGCCCACAGCTTTATCATGCGTATGCCGGAAGGATATGATACGGTCATCAGCGAAGGAGGAGAAAATCTTTCTCAGGGGCAGAAGCAGCTGCTTTGCATTGCGCGTATCATGCTCTGTCTGCCGCCAATGCTGATCTTAGATGAGGCGACTTCTTCCATCGATACGATGACAGAAATCCGGATCCAGCGCGCTTTTGAAACTTTGATGAAAGGGCGCACCAGCTTCATTGTAGCTCACCGCCTCTCTACCATCCAAAGCGCAGATGTGATCCTCGTCATGGATCAGGGACATATTGTGGAGCAGGGCACTCACCAGGAGCTTCTTGAAAAGGGCGGCTTCTACGCGAAGCTCTACAACAGCCAGTTTGCGGCAGATACGTAAAGAAAGATTTTTTCAAAATTAACGGTTGACATTACTGTAATCTTATAATATAATTATTTTTGCTGTGAGAGATTACAGCAAAGATGTGGGCGTAGCTCAGCTGGATAGAGCGTTTGGCTACGGACCAAAAGGTCGGGGGTTCGAATCCTCTCGCCCACGCGCCTAAAGCACTGTAGAAACTACAGTGCTTTTTCTTTTTAACATTCACAAAATGCTTTCCCTTTTTTCACATATATTTAATATTACATTCACATTTTAAACACAAATACGCGGTATATTATAATTGTTCAAAGGATAAAACCTTTGACAATATAAATTTTCTTTTTCATAATTTCCCCCTCCGGTCAGAGTTCCCCGCTCTGACCTTTTTTTGTGCGAAAAAACGCTACCAAAATGCAGGCTAAGGCAGTATAATAAATTCTGTTATATATTGATAAAGGACGGTGAAATCGATTGACAAAAAAAATTGCTGTAATCAACGATCTATCAGGGTTTGGACGTTGTTCCCTCACCGCGGCCATTTCAGTTATCTCCGCTATGGGAGTACAGCCCTGTCCGCTTCCGACTGCAATCTTAAGCGCACAGACCGGATATGACAATTATTATTGTGACAGTTATACAGATAAAATGCCTCTGATACGGGCGGAATGGGAAAAGATGGGCGTAGCTTTTGACGGTATCTATACTGGCTTTCTCGCCGATGAGCGGCAGGTGAATCAGATATATATGTTTCTTGAAAGCTTTCTGAAAGAACATACTTTTCTCCTGGTAGATCCCGTGCTGGGCGGCGACGGAAAGCCTCACTCCCTTTTTACGCCCCGGCTTCTTGAAAAAATGAAGGAGCTCTGTTTCAGGGCAGATATTATCACTCCCAATCTGACTGAGCTTTGTCTGCTCACCGGAGCGGATTATGAAGAGCTTTCACAGATCGGGACACCTTTTCTCCTCATGGAGGTGGTTGCTGAACTTGGCAGATCGCTTTTTCAGGAACGTCTCCATCAGGTTCTTGTCACAGGGATCCGTTATACAGATGAAGACGGTGTTGATCAGATGGGAAACCTCTTTCTGTCCGAAAAGGATCAGAAGCTGATCCCCTTTCCGTATATCGGAGGAAGCTATTCCGGCACAGGCGATCTGTTTGCCTCCTGCATTGCCGCCGGCATTGCCAGGGGAGATACACCGGAAACGGCAGCAGAGCTGGCTGGCGAATTTATCAGCCTGGCCATTGCTGATTCCATCAAAGAACAGGTGCCTCGCAACGACGGTGTCAATTATGAAAAATACCTGTCTATGCTTGCATCTTCTTAGAACAAAGAGACAGAGTAAAAACTCTGTCCCTTTTTGAACTAATGAAATCCTCTATATCGATTTAAGCAGGCATACAGTTCCTGTTTCCTTGTCATGGCAAGCGATACAGGAACATAAGAACCTTTCACCAGACTTACCAGGCCCTTCTTTTCCATCTCACTCCAAAGTTCTTCTGCCAGCTCTTCCAGGCTTTTCTTATTTCCTGTTTCCATTTTATCTATCACATTTTTCAGAGCATAACTTAGGGCCGCTGTCTGCTCGCCGTCTGTGATCTGCTCCACATATTTCAGCTCTACTGTATCTTTTCCAAGGGAAAAGCTGTCTTTCCCAAACTGTTTTATCTTAATCTGTCCGTGCTTTTTCTCAATTTTTCCAAGCCTTGGATGTCTGGACATTTTTTCCCATTTCAAAGTATTTTCCGTTTCTTTGCGGTGCATTTCCATAAAACTTTGCTCTTTGGCATTTTGGCTGCAGATTGTACGAACCTGTTCTGTAATATCCTTGGCCCGATAGGTATCCATCTGAATGATCTTATCAGCAATGTAAAAATAAGCCCCCGAACTTCCGGCCACCAGAATGACAGAGATTCCTTTTTCTTCATAGAGCTTTCTTGCCTGCTCAATAAATGGGGTGATCGGCTCCTGCTCTCTGGCGATCACAGACTGCATCAGCGCATCTCTCACCATGAAATTCGTAGCAGAAGTATCTTCATCAATAAGAAGCGCTCCTGCTCCCGCTTCCACTGCCTCTACTACATTTGCAGCCTGCGAGGTGGAACCGCTGGCGTCTTCTGTCGAGAAGTCTACCGTATCTTTCCCGTTTGGAAGGTGATTGATAAAAGGTGAAATATTCACATGAGAGACTGCTCTTCCATCCTCCGCACGGATTTTCATTGCCGTATCATCCGTAATAACATACTCTCTTCCGTCTCCGGCAATGTGATTATACACACCTAACTCCAGCGCCTTTAAGAGCGTAGATTTTCCATGGTAGCCGCCGCCCACGATCAGCGTGATCCCTCTTGGGATACCCATGCCGCGTACTTTCCCTCTGTAGGGAAGGTCCAGTTCTATCTCCATGCTTTCAGGGCTTTCAAATACAACCGCTTTTTTCATAGGTTTGTCTGAAACGCCGCTTTCCCTCGGAAGAATGGAACCATTTGCCACAAACGCTGCAAGATTCCTTTTTTTCAGCTCTTCCCGGATGTAAGTCTGATCCTGCGCCAGCTCTGTCACCTTCCGAACAGTCTGACTGTTCAGACTTTTATAATACAGCGCTTTTTTCACACACTGCGGAATGTAATCAAATAAAATCTTCTTCAGCTCCGGTGCATTGATGGTTCTTCCGTTGGCAGGGAAGCCTACCTCAAAGCGCACCAGGATCCGTCTTTCATTCATTTCAAGCGCCGTGCGCTCCAGCACCTGCTGCCCGCATCTGCTGATGCTGATCAGACCGCTCTTTCCGGATCCTTTAGCCTGAAACATATAGGCAGAAATCTGCCGTCCAAATTCTCTCGTCAGATAATCCTGAAGAGCAATTCTTTTATCTCTTCTGTTGTACAGCTCTTCCGGAAAGCCTGCTGTCTTTGAAGCGATCTCCACACTCAGTTTGGAAGGACCGGCAAAAGGGTCTCCCTGGACATGGTCGATGTGGAGGATGTACCCCGGAAACTGCCAGCTTCCTGCAAGACTTTTATATGCCGGATAACTTTTCCGATGTATATTCATAAGCTGCTGCTCTAACTGTACCGATGTATTCATACTACACTCCCTGCTCTCTGAATTGGATGGTTCCTGTTTTTTCATCCATTGCATCTACAATCGCCAGTGACTCCAGCTGATATCCGAGATTCCGGATAATGCTTCCCCCTGCCTGGAATCCTTTTTCTATGACAATGCCGATTCCTTCCACTGTAGCTCCGGCCATCTGTACAATCTGGATCAGTCCCTGAAGCGCACATCCGTTGGCAAGGAAATCATCTATAATCAGAACATGGTCCCCTTCATTTAAAAATTTCTGTGATACGATCACCTGATTTTTACACTTGTGAGTAAAGGACTCTACTTCCGCTACATACATTTCTCCTTCCAGATTAATACTCTGGGTTTTCTTTGCAAATACGACAGGCACCTGAAAATGCTGGGCTGCCACACAGGCAATCCCTATACCGGAAGCCTCGATCGTCAGGATTTTATTGATTGGTTTTTGTGCAAATCTTCTTTTAAACTCTGCTCCAATCTGATCAAACAGCTGAATGTCCATCTGATGATTCAAAAAGCTGTCTACCTTCAACACATTCCCTTCTTTGATAATTCCATCTTTTACTATACGTTCCTCTAAAAAATTCATCATCATTCCTCTTTTGCATCTTTTTGGTTTTAAACACTATTATAGGAGAAAATATCATGCTTGACAATCTGTTTTTTCGGCAATTTCCCATTCCCGACAGATTAACACTTCCCTCCTTTTTCATGCAGATAAAAGGGTAGCGTCGGTGTACAAGGGGCAATACCCCTGTACACCGACGCTACCCAAATCCGTTGACACATAAAAACAGATTCAACTGCAGCAACCGCAGTGAGGACGATTATCGTCTTAATTTTTTCATGGATCATGGTTTTTATTGTCGGCTCACAGGATACTATAACAAATTTGTCCGTAAAGACATGGATCTTTTTAATCCTTTCCGGTTTATCTACCGGCGCCTCCTGGCTCTGCTATTATCGGGCATTGCAGGACGGACCTGCAAGTGTTGTCGTTCCGATTGATAAATTAAGCATATTGGTAACCATTGCCTTTTCTTATATCGTGTTCAAAGAAAAACTGTCAAAGAAGTCCGGCCCGGGCCTTTTGCTGATCGTGTTGGGTACTTTTTTGATGATAGTCCCAACACTCTCAGCCTGATAAGTTTAGTTTTTAGCTGCTTCATTGACACAGCGGAGTCCATTGAGGCTCCTTGGATAACCAAGATACGGGAGACACTGTGAAATGATCTGAATCAGAAATCCTTTATCATTTCCCACCATCATATTTCCTGCCGCATGGCTGGTAAGCTGCGGCTCACAGCCGCCCTGTGCCAGAAGGAAACAAAATGTGATCATTTCCCGCTGCCTGTTGTCCAGTCCTGTCCTTGTATAATAATCTCCAAAACAGTTATCCGACAGCCACCGATTGATGTGTCTGGATTCTTCCGGTCCTGAATTTGCAAATCCCTTCATACCGTCTCCGAAAATATCCACCTGTGTCTGTTCGCCCTTCTCCAGGCGGTCTTCTCTGCCTGTAGTAGCCTGCCCCGGAAGCGGAAGCTCAATTCCCCTCTCTTCGAATATTTCATTGGTCTTATTGATAAACGGAAGGACGCGCCCGATCCCCAGATAAGCCACAGCCTGATAGACAATTTCCTTTATCTCAACCGGAGTCACACCGGCATTCAGAGCTGCCGGCAGCACAATTTCGAACGTATCAAGTCCCTGACACCCAATCAGAGCTGCAAGAACCGCCATCATACGTGTACGGTCATCAAGGTCATCATTGTTTACCACCTCATCAAACGCAAAGTTCTGGAAAAAATCCGAAAATTCCGGATCTGTTTCCGCCAGTCCCAACCCTTTTGCTCCAAAAAATTTTTCACAATAACTTTTTGCCTTCTCGGTCATTTCTGATTCCTCCTATTCTGCTTTATGTGAATGTCAGCGTTGGTATATACTGCTCATACACCGCTGCTGTCAGACCTTACACTTATATGTTAATACTGCAGCAAAAAAAGTCTAATACTTTGTCTGAATACAATATCATGCTCTCCTGGCATAGTTCTGATGATCTACTCTGCTTTTTTCACCGCTTTGAGAAATCTTTTTACAAGCTCCGACGGTTCTGTAGAATACAGAATGCCGTATGGGATCGTATATTTCCATTCCACAGGAATAATTTTCAACAGAGGGTGAGCGTCTTTCCAATTTTCAACAGCCATCAAAATTTCATTGCTGTTCTCGCATCGATTAAAAATCTCCATACTGTAGATATCAAAGTCAACCACTCGGATCTGGGGATGGTTTTTCCAGATATCATCCCGAAGCTCATCTACATAGTTGCTCCAGCCCCGGTGCATCATAAGAAAATTCTCTCCGTACAGATCCTGAAAGGTCAGCGTTTCTTTTGAGGCAAGGCGATGATTAAGTGATACCGCACAGCAGATCCTCTGTCTCGAAATTTCCATTCCCTGACATTGCCTAAGCTTCAGCATTGTCTCATCAAAAATGCCTCCCACGATATCTATATTCGTTCCCAGATTTTTTAAAATTTCCCGTGCACTCTCCTGACTGTTCATATAAGGGATCATCTGCAGTCTGATATCCGGATAATCTTTACGGACTTTCGCCCACATCTGTATTACCGGGGCGGCCGGCGTCATTGGAGATGTGCCGATACGGATCACATTATCTTTTTCTTCCATAGCTCTCTTTGCCCGCTCCACAGAGTCTTTGCAGTACTGAATGATATATTTCGCATCTTTGTACAAAGATTTCCCGGCTTCTGTCAGAATCAGTCCTCTGTGTGTCCTTACAAACAGCTGAACTTCCAGATCCTTTTCCAGGAGATTGATCTGTTTCGTAACTGCCGGCGGAGTAATATACAGAGCTTCCGCCGCCTTATTAAAGCTTCCTAAATCCGCTACAACGATAAATGTTTCAAGCTGCAAATTATACATAGACCCGTCTCCTCTCTTATATGTCTGCCATCTGTCTTAGAGCCGGTTCTGTGTAAAACTCCTGTCCTTTTCCTTCCGGCTGCCATAGTAAAACTATAATGCCGCCGGCTGGAATCTGTCAACATTACTTACTGAAAAGCCACCCCATAATCTCTTCATCTGCCGCAAAAAGATTTCCTCCTCCATGCTGATATGATAAACCGGAAAAGTAATCCCCGCCTTTTATATCCAGAACCAACAGTTCATTTATCTCTTCTTCTGTCAGTCCTTCTTCCATATACATATCATGCAGCGTCTCATAGGCTTCGCGGGTCGGTTCAGATCCATAATACTCATCATCTTCTCCAATCACAAAATATACTGGCGTTTTATTTTTTATCACGGGAACATAGTCTCCGTCCCACTGGGAGCTACACTGAAGATAAGCCGTAAATAATTCCGGACGTTTCCCCATCACAAGGGACATAGTCTCGCCTCCTCCCGAGTATCCCTCCCCGTACACTCTTGACTCATCGATATTATAGTTTGCAAGGAAATACTCTGTAAGAGCAATGGTCTGATCTGCCGATGTCTCATCCCATCCGGAGAGCTGCGGCGCTACGACGATCATATCCTGCACATACTTTTGCGCCTCAAATCCAAACTCTTCACTGTACAGATTTTGACCTACTCCCTGAAAATACAGACCCTCATATCCCGGCAGGGTAAGAAACAGCCCATAGGGCCTGCTTCCGTCATAACTGTCCGGAACATACAGATTGTAATGGATATCCCCTTCGCTTTCTGAATGAAGAACATTATCCAGAATAAATCCGCGGTATTCCTGTGTCCCCTCTGTCACAGAGTCCTGTCCCCCGATCTCCTCATCCTGTACTGTCTCTGTCTCCGGCATTTGCTCCTGATCTTCTTTATTTTCAGTCCCTGCATCGCTGCATCCGCTTAACGCTGCCGCAAGAGCGACCAGCAGAATACCAAGTTTCATTTTCTTCATAATCCTATCCCTGCCTTTCTGCTATTTCTATCTGCTTTTTCTATCTTTCCTTTCCCGCAAAATGTGATATAATAACCCCATTGTGGTTATTATAGACGCACATAAAGCGGTTTCTTAAAAACCGCCGGAAACCCTAAAACAGACTGAAAAGAGGGAAGGTTATCCGATACGTCAAATGTGATAACAACTTCTTAGACACAACAGAAAGGGGAGAACGAAATATGTATGTTGTGGATAAATATATTGATCACGTAAAAGAAGAAGCCATCAACCGCCCGGAGAAAAGCTGGGATAAGATCCTTCTCGGCTTCCGGGCAAATAAATGGCGCATGAAGCTTCTGCCTAACCGGAATCTTTCGAGAGGTTATCAGAAGCTGGAAACAATGATGATGAGCCTTGTAGCTGATTCTTTAAGCCGGGAGGGCAGCTATGTATGGGGGAATATTTTTGCTCCCTGCGAGCTGATGCAGTGCTTTGGCCTTCACACCCTTTCCATTGAATGCCTCTCCTGTTATATGAGCGGTTACCATCTGGAAGACTATTTTATTGACTATGCACAGAATATCGGAATTGCCCCCACTCTATGTTCCTATCACAAAACTTTTGTAGGCGGAGTGGAAAGCAAAGTTGTAAAGAAGCCGGAATATGCTGTGACTACTTCTCTGTCCTGCGACGGCAATTTAAATACCTTCCGCTATCTGGAAAAAAAGGCCCATGTGCCTTTTACCTTTCTGGACGTCCCGTATTCTGATGACAAAGAATCCATCGCCTATCTGGCCGACCAGCTTAGAGCATTTACCAAAGTTCTGGAAGAGCGTACCGGCAAAACATTCCAGGAGGAAAAACTGCAAAAAATACTCCGTACGGAAAACGAGACGCGCCGGGAACTGAAGAAATTTTTCGAATATCAAAAGAACTATTATTATCCCGGCGAACTGATCAGCCATCTCTATATGATGATGGGAATGCATCTTCTCATCGGCACAGAGGAATTTCTTGATCTCATCCGCTTTATGAATGAAGAAATTCAGCAGGGGGAACCTTTTACCGGGAAAAAGATCCTGTGGATTCATCTCCTTCCTTTTTATCAGGAAAGTCTGAAGGAATATTTCAACAGCAACAGAGACTATCAGATCATTGCCAGTGATATCATTCTGGATTTCATGGATGAACTGGATACCGAACATCCCTTTGAGGCTCTCGCCGGAAAGATCATTAAGAATCTGTACAACGGCTCCTACGCCCACAAAGCAGAAATGATCGGCCAGCTTGCAGACCGGCTGAAACCGGATGCCGTCATCCACTTCTGCCACTGGGGATGCAAACAGGCCTCCGGCGGAAGTATCCTTCTGAAGGAAAAAATGCAGAAAATGAATATTCCTATGCTCATTCTTGACGGTGACGGAATTGACAAAAGAAACAGCCACGATGGCCAGATCAAGACCCGGCTGGAAGCATTTCTAGAATTGATCGGAACAGGAGAAAAGACCACATGTTAGGATATATCTGTAAATACGCGCCCATAGAAGTCTTTCTTTCTATGGGAACGGAAATGAAACGAATCGAACCTTCTGTCACGAATTTTACGCAGGCAGACATGAAAATGCATCCCAATATATGCAGCTTTGCAAAAGGAGTTCTGGAGGATGTCCTGGCAAATGATTATGAAGGTGTTATCCTCACCACCTGCTGCGACAGCATCCGAAGGCTCTATGATGTGCTGAAAGCCGAGCTTCCGGATAAATTCATCTATATTCTGGATACGCCACGCATCACAAAAGAAGCCGGAATCACGCTCTATGAAAACCGTATCCGCAAAATGATACAGGCCTATGAAGCTTTTTCCGGCAAAACATTTCAGGAAGAGGCTCTCGGCGAGCTCCTGAAACAACACAAGGAAGCCCAGAGCATTCAGTTAAAGCCGGGCAAAAAGAATATCGGAATTGCAGGAGCGCGGGCAAACGAAGCAATCCTGCACATTTTAAATGAGAAAGGCGCCAATGTTGCTTTCGATCTTACCTGCACCGGACTGATGCGAAAATATATTCTGGAACCGGGCCAGATACTTACCGGATATACAAGAGGGCTGTTAAGCCAGTTCCCCTGTATGCGCATGGAAGCTGCTGCCGGCAGAGACGAGCTTATTTCCCGGTATGCACAAAGCGCAGATGGTATCATTTACCACACTGTCCAGTTCTGTGACAATTATTCCTATGAGTATGCCTGGCTGAAAAACGTACTGAACCGCCCCATGCTCCAATTGGAAACCGACTACACCAAACAAAGCTACGGACAGGTTCTGACAAGGATTGAGGCATTCCTGGAATCACTGACACCGACAGGACCTTCAAAATCACCGAAAAGAAAGGATATCACTGAAACTATGTATGTCATGGGAATCGACAGCGGCTCCACCTCCACCAATGCGGTAATCATGAATGAAAACCGGGAAATTGTCGCCTCGGCAGTTGTACGGACGGGGGCTAAATCAGGTGAGAGCGCGCAGAAAATATTAAATGAAATTCTGCAGAAAGCAGGATGCAGCAGAGAGGATATCTCCTGGATCGTATCCACCGGGTACGGGCGGGTGAGCATTCCCTTTGCAGATGAAAATGTAACAGAAATCAGCTGTCACGGGCGGGGCGCTCATTATTTTAATCCAAAGGTAAGGACTATCCTGGATATCGGCGGTCAGGACAGCAAGGCAATTCGTTTAAATGAAGCCGGAGAAGTTGCCGACTTTGTCATGAATGACAAGTGTGCCGCCGGAACCGGTCGTTTCCTGGAAATGATCGCCCGGACACTGGAAATCGATGTAGACGAACTTGGACCAATTGCCCTGAAATCCACAGAGGACATTGAAATCACCAGCATGTGCTCTGTATTTGCAGAGTCCGAGGTTATTTCCCTGATCGCCAATAATAAGGAAAAATCAGATATTGCCAACGGTGTCTGTCATGCTATTGCCAACAAATCCTATTCCCTCCTGAAGCGTGTCGGCATGGAAGAAGAATTTATGATGACAGGCGGCGTTGCCAAGAACCCCGGCGTTGTCAGAGCAGTAGAAGAAAAGATCCAGTCCAGGCTTTATATCTGTCCGGAGCCTGAAATTGTAGGCGCCGCCGGCGCTGCCCTCTACGCTTTGGACCAGATATTGAGGTAAAAATTACAAAAATACACGGGGTAAAATGCAGTTTGACACGTAGTAAAGTTAAAAAATACTACGTGTCAAATTAAGTTATACCCTGTGTATTTTTGATCTATTCTGCCCGAAGCGCCGCCACCGGATCGCTCTTGGCAGCCTTTTTAGACGGAATCAGTCCGCCCAGCAAAGTCAGTACAACACTCAATGTGATCAAAATAAATGCCGCCCCTACAGGAAGTACTGCGCTGACATCCGTTGTCCCCGCCAGATAATGGATCAGCGCATTACCCGGAATCAGCAAAAGGAGTGTGATCACAATCCCCAATACACCGGCGCAAAGGCCGATAATGAAAGTTTCCGCATTGAATACCTGGGAAATATTTCCCTTTGATGCTCCGATCGCCCGCAGGATCCCGATTTCTTTTCTTCTCTCAAGCACGCTGATGTAAGTAATGACTCCGATCATTATCGATGAAACAACGAGCGAAATCGCTACAAAAGCAATCAGTACATAGCTGATAATATCAATAATATCTGTTACAGAAGACATCAATGCGCCTACCATATCAGTGTAGGTGATTACCTGTTCTTCTTTGCCCTCCTTCTCCATGTCAGCGTTATAATGATCCAGAATTTTTACAACTCCTTCTTTGCTCTCAAAATCTTTCGGGTATATGTCAATTTGGCTTGGCACATTAAAGTCCACATACCCCAAATCCCGAAGATTTCCTTCATAAGAAGCACTTTCTGCAGAACTCATGGACATCATCAGCTCTGCAAATTCCTGTCCGCTCATATTCATAGTGAACGCATTGGCAAATACATCTGCATCAATCGTAAGTGCATTTTGTATATTTGTTCCTATTCTTGCCGCCGCCTGACTCATAGCGTCTGTCATACCGGTGCTGATCTGGGCCATGATCTGTTCCATAGCAGATCCGATCTGTGTCTGGAGAGACTGCGCAACGGTTCCGCCATAGGAAGCCATTGCCTGCTGCATATATGCTTCAAGAGAACCGGAAATCTGCTGCTCCAGTCTATCGGCATCCACCATACTAAGCATAGCCTCAGTCAATTGGTTCTGCGCCCCATCTGTCCCCAGATACGCCATAAAATGTTCTCCCATCTTACTGGGATCTGCAAGACCGTTTGCCGCCGCATAAGTCTGATATCCGTTCCCCAGCTCTTCTGCCAGTTTTGCAATCTGATCTGAAGTTATACTGATATCTCCGCTGATCTTGAAAATTTCAGAACCCCATTTTGACAAAATGCTTTGTGCCTCAGATGTTCCAAGATACTCTAAAAGATATTCATCAAATTTGTCAGGATCTGTGTACCCTTGTGCTTCAGCGTAACTTTGATATCCCTGGAGAATTTCCTGAAACATGCTTCTTATCTGATCCGGCACTGCAGTAATATTTCCATTTGTCTGAATGATATCCTGTATATTCCGGATCAGGATTTCCTGTGCTTCACTTGTATTAAGGTAGGCAAGAAAATCCTCTCCCAGAGTAGAATAATCCGCCTCCGGATGCGAAGCCACATACTCCTGGTAACCAGAAAGCAGTCCTGTTACTATCTGTCCCAACTCTTCTGCCGACATATCCAGCTTGATACTTCCCATCAGTTCATCCAGTCCAAGCTGCGGGGCATCGGGCATATCCAGTTTAATATTTTTCAGATCAATCATATTTGACAGATCCAGGCTGCTGCCCGCCGGCATTTCCGAAAGGTCAAACGCTCCCTGAAGCCCTTCGCTAAAGGCATCCTCATTGAAGGCAAAAGCATCCTGAAGTACATCTGCATTGACCGAAACAAGAGAATCCATATCAAACTGATCCTCGCCGCTTTCTTCCCCGAAAGGTTCATTCGTAAAGACATTAATGTTTTTATTGCTTAACTGATTCTGAACAATCTCACTGTCCTCGGCCTTCTGTGCAACGTGTTTTGTCAGATCCGGCATATATCCGATCCCGGTCATAAGAAGTGTTCCTTTGGCATCCTCTGCCGGCTGTACCACTCCTACAATCTTTAAGTCCTCACCCTTATCTACCAGGTTTTTCATGTATTCTTCGTTATCTGTCTTATCTCTCCATACCTTGTACTGACTGTCATACTCGTAATAATCGGAGCTGTTTACCAACTTAAATGTCACTCCCAGAATGTCCTCATACGTATAGGAGCCCATATCTGAAGGAATCTCCACATCCTCCTCATTGGCAAACTGGCGGATCATCTCATCCAGCTCCATGGTATCTCTAAGACCCATGGAATACAGCATAAAATCACTGATACCGCCGCCAGAGGTAAGGACAAGCACGCATTCATCATATCTTTCAGGCCATCTTCCAGCCTTTACTTCATACTGTGGTTCATAGAGATCTGTATCCTCCGGCATTTCATAAAATACATCTGTACTCATCATAGAAGACATCATGCTGTTTGAAGCTGATGAGGATCCCAGCCCCAGAGAAGCAAAGGATTGATCAGGATTTACCTGCCGGATGTCCTCTCCGTCCTGCCGATAAATCTGAGGTGTTGTATTGTAGGAATATTCAATGGCATTTACATACTGGTCAATATTGCTCTCTCCACTGTCCAGATAGGTTTTCAGGGATTGCAGATCATTCGTATCCATAGTGGAAAACATATTGGTAAGCACATCAATAACTTCTATATCCCCGGCTTTTTCTTCTGTCTGTCCGGAACTGTCCGCGCCGCCGGATCCATCTTCTACCATGGAACTAAGATCTAAACCTGTGCTCAATATCTGAAGCGGATATTCCGACAAGGTTTCTTCTTCCACGCTTTGGATATAATCATTCACTCCATTTGACAATGACAGGATCAGAGCAATTCCAATGATTCCGATGGAGCCTGCAAACGCCGTCAGAATCGTGCGGGCCTTTTTTGTCTTAAGATTGTTAAAACTTAGAGAAAGAGCCGTCAGAAAAGACATGGATGCCTTTCCCATGTTCTCATGCCGTGGTTCTTCCGGCTCCGTTTCCGGCTCAAAAGGATCGGAATCCGCCCTGATCTGTCCATCCTTTAATTTCACGATTCTCGTAGCATATTCATCTGCCAGTTCCGGATTATGAGTAACCATAACCACCAGTCGATCTTTTGCCACCTCCTGGAGAAGTTCCATAACCTGAATACTGGTTTCACTGTCCAGCGCCCCTGTAGGTTCATCTGCCAGAAGAATATCCGGATCGTTCACCAGGGCTCTTGCAATAGCAACCCTCTGCATCTGCCCGCCTGACATCTGACTGGGCTTTTTGTGAAGCTGCTCTCCAAGCCCTACCTGTTCCAATGCTTTTCTTGCTCTTTCTTTTCGCTCTGCGGGGCCTACTCCTGAAATTGTCAATGCCAGCTCCACATTGGAAAGTACGCTCTGGTGAGGAATAAGATTATAACTCTGAAATACAAATCCAATCGTATGATTCCGGTAAGAATCCCAGTCTTTATCTTTATATTTTTTTGTGGAAATGCCGTTAATGATCAGGTCGCCGCTGTCATAGCGGTCCAGCCCGCCGATAATATTAAGAAGTGTTGTTTTCCCCGATCCGCTTGGTCCTAAAATCGCCACAAATTCATTATCTCTCAAATTCAGGCTGACATCGTCCAGGGCTTTCTGAACCAGATTCCCGGTTCTGTATTCTTTACGGATATGTTGAATTTTAAGCATGCCTTCATCTCCCTTTTAATTATGTACGCCCCCCCCCCGCACAATAATAAAATTACCCGTATGATAAGAGTATAGGTGATTTTCTTTCAATTCACAACCATATTATTCACAAAAAAGTTTCGTTTTTTCCATATCATCTGTTCACGTTTTCAATAATCCGATCCATGGCCTCAAAACTGCTTCTGTAAGTCCAGTTTAAAAATCCATGTATCATTCCTTTCATCATATGATATTCCACCTCTACACCTGCATCCTGCAATTTTGCTGCATACATAAGACCCTGATCCACAAGAGGATCACACTCCGCTGCAATGATACAAGTGCGAGGCATTCTGCCGATATCTTCTTTCAAAAGCGGAGATGCCAGAGGATCTTTCTTTTCCTCTTCCCAATTTGTCACCAGAGGATATACAAGATTTTGACTCTGTATACCTGGTCCGTTTCTGTCTGCCGACATAGCTGCCACAGCTGCCGCAAAATTGCCGCCCGAGCTGTCTCCGCACACATGAATATTTTCTTTGTCTCCTCCATAATTCTTCACATTTTCTTCTGCCCACACCAAAGTCTGGTAGGCTTCTTCCAGCCCCTGGGAAATTTTTATTCCGGCATTGTCTCATTTTGAATTTCGCATTATAATAGCGTTAATGTACAAATATTAAAATATTATTGACGATCAAAACTGGAGGAAATCACATTGGAACACACACAGAAAATAACCACTGTTTTATTCGATTTAGACGGGACATTGCTTCCTATGGAGCTGGAACTTTTTATGAAAGACTATTTCCAGAGACTATCCCAAAAAATGAATCTTTGCGGATATGATGGAAATGCCGTTTTAGACAATATAGGAAAGGGGATACACGCCATTCATACAAATAAGAGTTCCCGCCTTAATGAAGAAATCTTTTGGGAGTCTCTTAGCACTGCCTATAAAAAGGAAGAAGCTTCAAAACTCAAAGACATTTTCGAAGAATTCTACCGCGTGGAATTTCAAGCAGTGCAAAATGTCTGCGGTTTCACTCCTGATGCCAAAAAAGCTGTTCACTTCTGCCACGAACATGGACTTGACACCATCCTTGCCACCACTCCTCTGTTCCCGGCTATTGCAACTTGCAGCCGTGTGCGCTGGGCGGGCCTTGATCCCTCAGATTTCTCTTATATTACAACTTATGAAAATTCTTCCCGCTGCAAGCCCTCCCCGGAATACTACCAGGAGATTCTGACCAAGCGCCATCTGAAACCGGAAGAATGCCTCATGGTTGGAAATGACGTAAGCGAAGATATACCGGCAGCAACGCTGGGGATCCAAGTCTTTCTGCTCACTGACTGCCTGATCAATACAAAAAATGCAGATATCAGCAGCTATCCCCAGGGGGATTATTCTTCCCTGCTTCAGTTTATCAGGAGGTTTCTATCACATGAATAATAAAAAGAATACAATCGAACAGTTATTTTCATTTATAAAAAAGAGTCCTACCAGCTACCACGCTGCCCAGACAACAAAAGAAATGCTTGAGGCTAATGGTTTTCAGATGCTTCAGGAAAATACGCCCTGGACTCTCACGCCCGGCGGACGCTATTTCGTAACCCGCAATCTTTCCTCTGTCATTGCCTTTTGCCTGCCTCAAAATGATCCTGGCAATTTTCATATTACGGCAAGTCACAGTGACTCTCCCTCCTTCAAGATTAAGGAGAATCCTGAACTGCCTTCCGGCGACATGTATGTACGGCTGAATGTGGAAAAATACGGCGGCATGCTGATGGCTCCCTGGATGGACCGTCCCCTTTCCGTAGCAGGGCGCGTCCTTATCCGCAACGGGAATACTATTGTCACCAAATTAATTAACATTGACCGGGATCTCCTTCTGATCCCCAATCTTGCCATACATATGAACCGGGATGCCAATAATGGTCTCCGCTATGATCCGCAGAAAGATATGCTTCCTCTATACGGTGATCTTTCTGATAAAAATACCTTCTTTCAACAGATCGCTGAAGCAGCCGGCGTCGATCCGGAACAGATCATCGGACATGATCTCTTCCTTTACAGCCGTACCCCGGGCACCATCTGGGGAGCTGACCGCCAATTTATTTCCTGCGGAAGGCTGGATGATCTGCAGTGCGCCTATGCTTCTCTTATGGGGCTATTGTCTGCTGATGTTCATTCCGGTATCGCCGTCCATTGTATGTTGGATAATGAGGAAGTAGGAAGCAGCACAAAGCAGGGCGCCGCCTCTTCCTTTTTAAAGGATACCCTGACACGGATCTGTATTTGCCTCGGGAAAACGCAGCAGGACTATTACGCTATGCTGGCATCCAGCTTTATGCTCTCGGCTGACAATGCACACGCTGTTCATCCAAATCTGCCCGAAAAGGCGGATCCCACTAACCGTCCTGCCATGAATCAGGGAATTGTCATCAAATACAACGCAAATCAAAAATATACGACAGACGGGGTTTCCGCTGCCGTCTTTAAATCAATCTGTCAGATTGCAGATGTACCATATCAGACCTTCCTGAATCGTTCAGATATGGCAGGCGGTTCCACACTCGGCAATATCTCCAATACACAGGTTGCCTTAAATACTGTGGACATCGGCCTTGCACAGTTATCTATGCACTCTCCATATGAGACAGCGGGAGCGAAAGATACTGACTATCTGATCCGTGCTGTCCGAACCTTTTATGAAAGTTCTATCTGCTGTCTGGAGGACGGGCGCTATACTGTGGAGGCAGGCGCCTGGAAATCATAATTTTATCCTTCAAATAAAAGTGGAGGCAGAAATATTTCCGCCTCCCTTTTGTATCAGTTCTTTCTAAATGCTATCTTAAATTTTTACTGTTCTGCCTTAGTTTTTCCAGGTATCTCCGCTTCCTGTCTCTAATTCCTCTACCGTTCCAAATCCGGAAATATCAACCTGATACCATGTATCTCCATTTACTACTGTGTAGCTGTATTCATTCCACAGCCCTTCGCTGCTTACTTCGCTTTCCACGATCTCTCCGCCGCCTGCCTGATTCAGTGCGATCTGCTGTGCCTCTGCAATATCTATCCGAAATGCCATAATAGCGATGACCGCTATAATAATTACTGCCGCTACAACTCCTATAATAATTCCAATTGTCTTTTTTGATATTTTCTTCATTATTTTATTCCTCCGTCTTTCTTTTTCTTTGTTGTAATCAATATAACAGTGAAAAATTAAAAGAACATTAAAAGAAACACATTTTTTATCATTTTTCTATACAAAACTTTTTCCCCTGTACAAAAGGTTTCCCCGGATCTGCCTTAGAGTATCTTTTTCCTCCTTTTCGATACAGAGCGCAATTCCGTATTGATAGGCATATCCGCCATCCGGATCCATAAATCCATCTATTTTAGCCTCATCATACTTCTGATCTCTATTCCACCATGTTTTAAATTCCATCACAAGAAAATTATTGCTGTGATCCCCTCTGTGATGGACGATCAGATCCGGACTTACACTGCTTCCGATCCGTGAAAGCATTTTGGGCTCATATCCTCTTCGGTTGTATTCACAGTCCACAGATAAATCCGTCAGAATCTGACTGCGCTCCAGAATCTCCTGAAGATAATGTCCAAAACGAAAAACAATACTCCTCTCTGCCACATGACGTCCTTCTTCCTCTGTTTCCGGTCTGTCAAGTATCAAATATCGGTCCTTTTCATACAGCTTATGCACAGCCTCTTCCAGGATCTTACGGACTTCTTCCTGCCCGGTCTTTCGCTCATCCGTCTTTCCCTTTCCGATCTTCTTAAGATATCTTTCGACAAAGGATTTCGCAAGAGAATCCGGCTTCACTGCTTCCAATACTTCTTCTACCGCAAACCACTGTGCCCGATCCACTTCATCCGTCAGAGAAAAATCTTCACTTTCTGCTGTCACTGCATAATTATGTATTAATGTATTGGTCTTTTCAAAATATTCATTATCATTATAGATATAACTGGAAATTTTAAGATTGACCTCTTCTTCTATCTCCCGAAGCAGCGCCTGCTTTGCATTTTCTCCTTTGCTGATATACCCGGCAACCAGAATATTATCTTTTTTTCCATACTGCTGGATCAGAAGAATCTTCGTTTTATCCGGGTTAAATATAATCGCCGATATGGCGCTGTTAAACATAGGAAACCTGAATGTTTGACACGCGTCACAGTATGGAATCATTCCATCTGTCCCGCATTCCTTCATGGTCAGTCTTCCTCCGCATTCCTCACAGTAGTTCAATATACTCGCTCTCCTTTTTTACTGTCTGTTCTCAAATTGGTCAGATACCATCTCCAGCAGCTCTCTGATCTTCAAATGCTGCGGACAGACCTCCTCACATTTTCCGCATTTAATACAGTCGGAAGCTTTTGCCCTGTCCTTTGTATGTATTTCATAATACCAACTGCTGTTCCAATCCTGATAAATTTTCTGCGTGTTCATTGCAGCAAACATCTCCGGGATCGGGATTCCCATCGGACATTCGTAAATACAGTAACGGCAGGCTGTACAGGGAATCAGATTCATTCTGCGGAAGATTTCCTGAACTTTTTGAACTGCAGCCAGTTCCCTTTCATCGAGGGGCTGAAAATCTTTCATATAGCTGATATTATCCTCAAGCTGTTCCATTGTACCCATACCGGATAACACCATCATGATCCCGTCAAAGCCGGCTGCGAACCGGATCGCATAGCTGGCGTGGGACCCTCCCTTCAGATCATCCAGAACTTTCCCCGCTTCCTTCGGCAGGTTAACCAGATTACCGCCTTTGACCGGTTCCATAACAATGACCGGCTTATTGTGGCGGACACAGACCTCATAGCACTTGCGCCCTTCTACAGCAGCGTCTTCGTAATCCACATAATTAAACTGGATCTGTACTGCCTCAATCTGGGGATACTCATCAAGGATCTGCTCCAGCACTTCCGCACGGTCATGGAAAGAAATTCCCACATGGCGGATCTTTCCTTCTTCCTTCAATGCAAATGCCGTCTCGTAAGCCCTGCATTCTTTAAAATCTCTATAATATTCTGCCGTCTGGGCGTGCATCAAATAGAAATCAAAATAATCCACGCCGCAGGCTTCAAGCTGACTTTCAAAAAATGGCCGGATATCCTCCTTCGTTTTAAAATATCCATGAGTCAGTTTATTAGTAAGAATATAACTTTCCCTGGGATAACGGCTCGTGAGGCACTTTCGGAGAGCCGTCTCGCTTCTCCCGTCCATATATCCCCTTGCCGTATCAAAATAGTTAAATCCGGCTTCTAAAAAAATATCCACCATTTTGGAAAATTCTTCATAATCCACTTCATCGCCCTTCATCGGCAGGCGCATACATCCAAAACCGAAATTCTTTTTCACCTTTTCAAAATATGCCATGCTCTTCCCTCCTGTCAAAAAGTTACTCTGTCCTTATTATATCGAGTTTAAAGCAGGGAATCAATTGTCTGCGATCATGGAACCTTGAATATAATTCTCCCTGACGCTGACCTTACATTAGAACTATGATAAATAAAACTTTTTAATGTAAAAAAATAAGAGAAACGTTGCAAATCCAACATTTCTCCTACTCTTATCCACATGCCGCAGACCGGAATCGAACCGGTACGGGAGGTTAGTCCCGCAGGATTTTAAGTCCTGTGCGTCTGCCAGTTCCGCCACTGCGGCATATCTCAATAATGAGATAAGTGGGACCTATAGGGCTCGAACCTATGACCCTCTGCTTGTAAGGCAGATGCTCTCCCAGCTGAGCTAAGATCCCACATATTTAATTAGCGTACATACCCTTCGGTATGAACGACCCAGATGAGACTCGAACTCACGACCTCCGCCGTGACAGGGCGGCGCTCTAACCAACTGAGCCACTGGGCCTTGCAAATTTCTTTGCTATAGAAGATGTATCACACCTTCAAAACTACATACATGTTGACAACCAACCGAATCAATTATGACCATGCTTTCTTGGTCAAGCCCTCACCCTATTAGTAGCAGTCAGCTCCATGTGTTACCACACTTCCACCTCTGCCCTATCGACCTCGTCGTCTTCAAGGGGGTTTACTCCTTTCGGATGGGATATCTCATCTTGAGGGGGGCTTCACGCTTAGATGCCTTCAGCGTTTATC
>OGYY01000490.1_pt1 | contig 40453 bp, 36 predicted proteins | sample 1576671 | NCBI WGS metagenome assembly OGYY01 (sample SAMEA3541593, study PRJEB24748) | human gut metagenome | biome: human gut; feature: human-associated habitat; material: faeces | place: China | collected 2012 | reverse complement strand
GGGCCCAGTGGCCGGCAATGTCGGAGAAGAGGTCCCCTCCATCATAGGTGGCCTCAAAGAAGCGCACGGCGATGGTGGCAAACTCCGCTCTCGTGATGTTGCCGTCGGGTTTAAAGGTGCCATCCTCGTAGCCGTCGATGATGCCGGCGTTGGTGAGGGTGGAGACGGCGTTATTGTACCAGGCATCTGCGGGCACATCCGTGTAGTCGTTGGTCTGGCTCCAGAACTCGTCCCGGCTCTCGTCGGTGAGGAGGCGGAAGAAGATGGTGGCCACCTCGGCCCGGGTGATGTCGCCCTCGGGCTGGACGCTGCCGTCCTCATAGCCCACGATGTAGGCGTAGTGGTCCTCGGTGTTCAGCTCGGGCTTGTCGCCGGGGTCTGGGTCGGGGGTGGGGTCGGGGTCCGGGGTAGGATCGGGATCGGGAACATAGTTGACGTTCACCGAAACGGTCTCCGTGTCCTGGGCCGCCAAATCATCAGCGGTTGCCATCACGGTATTGGCCAGAGTGCGGCCCTCAGCAAAGGGGAGAACCGTCGCATGGAGGATGACCGTCTCGGAGGCTTCCGGCGCCAAGGTGTCGATGGTCCACTCCGTCACGGCACCTTCCCCGGTCAACTGCAGGCCCTTAGGCAGGGTGTCCACCACAGAGATGTGGGACAGGGTGGTGTTGCCGGTGTTTTTTACGGTGATGGTGTAGGTTAGGTCATCGCCGGTGTCAACACGGTCACCGGTGTAAGAAACCCCATTGACGGCAGTCAATTCCTTGTCCACAGACAGTCCAGGCACGGCGGGAGGGACATGGGTGTTGGTGTAGTGGGCCACTGCTGCCGCACCGGCCACAATGGTGCCGGATGCCGTATTGCCCTCGATGGTTGCAGACTCTGCGGCCGCATCATCCCCGGAGATGGTGGTGGTATAGCCATCCTCAGCGGTTTCGGTCACGGTGTAGGTAGTATCTTCGGGCAGATTGTTGATAGAGATGCTTTCGCCGTTTTTCAGGGTGACAGTTCCCCCACTGGTAATTTCACCGGTCTTGGAGCCAGTGTAAGGATAGCTTCCCTCCACATCAAAGGTCACAGTAAAGGTGAAGTCCTTGTTCAGGTCTCCGCCCTCTCCGTTGACCGTTTTACTTAGTACCAGGGCACCCTCGTCCTTCGGAACATTAACCACCACTGCCGTAGCAGCGGAGTCGGTTTCCGTGATGGTGCCTTGGCTGAAAACGTAGGTGGGCGTATAGTTTCCAGAGTCCGTCTCTGTTACCGTGTAGGATGCGTCGATGGGAATCGAGATGGTGTTACTTTCGCCCCCACATAGGGTGAGCGTTTCTGTGTGGGATGCTTCGTTTCCGGTCATACTCACTTGGATGGTAAATGGCTGCGCAGCTTCCTCGCTGGAGGCCACCACCTTTTGGACCGTAAGGCTACCCAGGCCGTGGGCTGCCTTTAGCGCTGTCAAGCCGGTGACGGTGGCGTTGCCGTCTACAAAGTTAGCATATTCCTCCACATGCGTTTCACCAACGGTGTGGGCATCCCAGCGGGCATTTTCGCTGTCATCAAACCAGCCAGTGATAAGGTGCTCACAGTCTGGGTCACCGTCCAAGCGCCAATCCGTGCCGACGGGTCCGAAGGTAAGCGTTGGTCCATTAACTCCCTTAGAAACATAGATATCATCCCCACCATTGAGAGAATGATTGTTATAAATCTTAGCATCACCGGGAATGGTTACGGTAGGATCATAATTGTCCCCATATCCGACATAAATCCCTCCACCATAACCGTCCAGAAGCGTATGGCTTACTTTGTTCCCTGTAATTTCAAGGACTGCTCCGTCGGCTACAGTTAAGTTACCTTGCCGGACATAAAGGCCTGTATTGTTGTTGTCTTTGATGTAAAGCTTGCTATCTTTATCTACGGAAAAGTTATAGTTGTTATACAACCGAACAGCAGCATATCCATAGCTACTATTGACTGCGTTCCCCGTAACCGTTACCGTAGAGTTTTCCACCGCAAATGCATTATTTACGGTAATGCCCATACCGCGATTGTTGTTTGCGGTAACGGTGGAATTCGTGATCTTCAATTCACCTGCGGATAATCCATGAGAACCATTGTTATTAAAATTGACGGTAGAGTCCGTAATGATAAAATGGGACCCATTGGAACCATTGCCTGTGCTGTTGATCACGTCCACCTTGGAATTGGTAATTGTCGCATAGAAGGTTCCCGTAAAACCAGAACGGTTGTGGTCGGAAACAAAAGTAGAATCCGTGATGTTGACATTGTATCCGCCATCGCCGCCGTCCCACTCCAAGGCATCATTGCCATAATTCTTGATGGTTAAATTAGAGCCGTTTATAATGTTCAGCACATTGTTATTACAGAAATAAATGGCATGGGGGCTGTTGGTGGTCCCAGTGGCATCCATGGTCATGTTGACGTTGTCCAACGTCAACGATGCATTGGCACTGGCACAAATCGTCATCCAGCTCCATTCGCCAGTGTACGGTGTAGAACCAATGCCATTCATCTCTACATCGATGTTCTTAAACGTCAGATTCTTTCCCCACAGAGCAATACCATACTGGTTAAACGTCACGGTAGGACGCACTTCCAATCCTGTCGCTGCCTGAATGGTCAGATTCTTGCTCAGATTCAGGCCATTGGTGGTGGCATTTGCCAGCAGTTCAATGGTTGTTCCATCGGTTGCCGCTGCCACTGCTGCATCCAACGTATCATATTCTTGTGGGCCAATCCGAGCAACCGAGGTGTTGGTTCCTTGCTCTCCTGAAGGATCCTCCGTGGTGGTCTCTGTGTCCTGGGACGTACTATCTTCCACAGGGTTTTCGGTGTCCTGAGAAACACCATCCTCTGTGCCGTCTGTATACGTTATCGGCTCCTCCCCCACCGCCACCACCGGCGTTACCAGGGACACCGCCAGGCAGAGGACCATGAGGATGGATAGTAAGCGTTTTTTCATCGTCGTTTCCTCCATAGAATACAGGTCCTGGCCTGGAGCAATCCCTGCTCCAGGCCTTGGACGCTATTAGCGTCCAGCCGCCGCGGCAAGGGATCTTGCCGCGGCGCGCTGGTTCCTATCCTCTTATGGGTTTTTGCGCTTAGGATTTGTGTTACACCACTTCGCCGCTGCCGGCGCCGTCGTTGGCGTCAGACCATTCCTTCTCCAACTCGGACCAGTCCCGGTTGGGGAGGAGCTTGGTCCAGATCTCGTAAGGATTCTGCTCGTCGTCGGTGTTCATGGTGTACTCGTGGGAGTTGGTGGCCTCCTGGATTTGCTCGTAGTACCAAGCAGTCTCCGGGTTGTCCGGCCAGGTGATCATGTCATCCAGCAGGTGGTCGGCGTCAGGATGGCGCTCGATGGTGCGGTTGACCATGGTCACTGCCTCGGCACGGGTGATGTACTGCTGGGGCCGGAAGGTGCCGTCCTCATACCCATTCACGATGCCGGCGTTGGCGGCCTCGTTGATGTAATCCTGGGCCCAGTGGCCTTCAATGTCCGGGAAGAGGTTTTCGCCATCATAGGTGGCCTCGAAGAAGCGGGCCGTAATGGTGGCAAACTCGGCACGGGTGATGTTCCCGTTGGGCTTGAAGGTGCCGTCCTCGTAGCCGTCCAGCACCCCGGCGTTGGTGAGGGTGGAGACGGCATTGTTGAACCAGTCGTCGGCGCTCACGTCGCTGTAGGGGTTGGTCTGGCTCCAATACTCATTCCGGCTCTCGTCGGTGAGGAGGCGGAAGAAGATGGTGGCCACTTCGGCACGGGTGATGTCGCCCTCGGGCTGGACGCTGCCGTCCTCGTAGCCCACGATGTAGGCATAGTGGTCCTCGGTGTTCAGCTCGGGCTTATCGGGGTCCTCGGGAGGACGGATGGGGGGACGGTAGGGATTGACGGGGGTTGTCTCGGTGTCTCCGCCTGTCGTAGGTTCACCACCATCGGTGGGTGTGCCAGTCACAGACACTGTATTGGTCAAGTTGCTGCTGGCATCGGCGCGCAGGACCTTGTAGGTGGCGGTGATGGTGACTTCCTGTCCTGCGGTAAGGTTACCCAGGGTGATGGTGTAGGTGCCATCCTGGTTCTCAGAAACCGTGGCACCATCGGGCAATCTGAAGTTCAGATCACCCTTACCGGTGAAGGTATCGGTGATGGTGACATCCTTCAGTGCAACCTCGCCGTTTTTCACCGTGATGGTGTAGGTGAGGGTGTCATTCACGGAGACGCTGCCACCGGTGTAGGGCTGGCCGTTAACCTTGGTCAGAGTCTTGGTGACCTCCAGTTTGGCAACCGGGTCGGGAGCCTTTTCGTAGACCAGCGCGAAGGGGGAGAAGCTGGAGGTTTCAAACGTAACGTACTTCTCTCCGTTGACATCGACAACACTAGCGTCAGGAGAGGTGTGTGCTGCTCCACTTAGATCTTCTGTGGAAACAAGATTCTCACGATCCATATCCGTGTAGTGCACAACATGGAATTCGCTGTTTTCAGCGGCGTCATCGGGCACAGGCCAGTAGATGGTCAGGCTGTCCTCTTTGTCCATAGTGACTACGGTGTTGCCGTTCTGGGTGTCTACCAGGTCCATGTAGGCCAGGTCGTAGGCGGCGTTTTCTCTATCAACTCCAGCCTTTGCAATAGCATCTGCACCCATGGCGGCGTTGAATTCCTCGCCGTTGGACACTTCGTCCACCAGGAGTTGGACGCGGTTGGCATCTACTGTAACTTCACTGTTGTTGACGTAATACTGGACCTCTCCTCCATCCACAGCAGTGATGGTGTTGCTAGTTACATCGCCCTGTTCGTTAACAATTTCTGTTGTAGTATCTTTGTCGGTAGTGCTGCGGACAGTAAGCGTACCAGGCTGGATGTCGATGTTGCAGGAGATGGATTGTCCCTCCACGGTGAGTTTGGCTCTAATCTGGCTTTGAGTCAGTTCACCGGGATTGATGGTCATGCTGAACTGGTCGCTGACGAGGGTTTCACTCATGAGGATGTCATCTGTCGAGACCACTTCCTCTCCGTTCTTGTACAGCAAACGTACGGGAATTTCTTCCCCATCGACGTTTGCCGGATTCAGGGTGTACACATACCGTGTGGGTTCTCCAGTGTCCTCGTTTGTAGCGTAGATGCCAGCATAGTCCATCGACCAATTACGGGTCTGACTATTATCGTCATACGTAAAGGTCAGGTACTTCGACAGGTCTTCAGCCACAGCATCAGCAGTGCCACTAGATGCAGTGATACCCTGCTCTGCCAGCCAGTTCACCACAGCGGCAGGCAGTTCGATGTGATATCCAGGCTCAGGCAGGCCGCTGGCCTCGGTCCCATCAATGATAGCACCGCTTTCATTTGTCACGCCACCATAGCCATCGCCGCCGGTGTAGATGGTGATGTTGGCGGGGGTGATGGTTACGGTGTAGTCGTCCATGGTAACGGTCTCTTCATCCGTACCTTCGGGATTGTCGTCCTTCTCACCAATATAGGCATTGGCGGTGTTTACGATGGTGTTCTTGCTGATGTCATCGGGTTGGACGGTGTAGGTGTAGGTGATGGTTCTTTTACTACGATCTCCACTGCTTGGCTCAATAGCGTAAAGTGTAATTCCGTCGCTAGTAACGTCTTGTGGGGTATCGCCAACAGTGACTGTGCTAACACCGTTGCCCCACAGGGAGTCGGTAACAACTACGCTGATGTGGGTGTTACCAGTGTTCTTCACAGTGATGGTGTAGTTCAGCTCGTCACCGACCTGGGCTCTGTAAGTGTCCGCATTATACTGGAACTCGTCATCGCCGGGTCTTGTAGCAGAAGTCAATGCCTTGGTAATCTCCACATCGGGGTTGGCCACGGTGACTTCGACAGAGTCCTCGGGGTCGTTGGTAATATCATCGCTTGTTGCCACTGCAGTGTTGGAGATCTTCTGGCCAGCAGTGCCTTCAGGTACGGTGTAGGTGGCGGTGAGTTTCACAGAGTCGTTGGCGTCCAGCGAAGTAATGGTGGCGGTGCCATTCTCATTGATGGTTACGTTACTATCTTCACCATTATATCCGAGCGTCACTTCATCCACCTCGCCATTGATCGTCAATGTATCGGTGACAACAATGTCGGTCAAAGTAACGTTGCCGGTATTGATGACGGTGATGGTATAGGTGAGTTCGTTACCTTCATCTACGATACCACTTTTGTTATACGTTTCACCATCTACCAGAGTCAGTTCCTTGGTGACCAACAGAGATTTTTCTACTTCCGTTCCGAAAGTGTAGGTATACGTGTAGGTTTGACCGCCTACCAGCTGCACCGCATTGCTAGGCCCAGGCTCTCCCCAAGTACCAGGCTTTACATGATTGCTGTCAGGCGTCATGTTGTCCGGGATGGGGCACTCGGACTCACCAACATGCTTGTTCAGAGGAGTCCAGGTTCCCGCATTTTCGCCTGTGGTATGGTACACATCGGTAGTCACTACGTAGGACTTGGTTGTCGGTCCAGTCTCGCCAAACGTACCGTTAACCACATTGTAGGTCACTGTAGCCTGGTGCTTGTCGGGAGTACCGTCACCCGGATTCTCAGGATTCTCACCGCCGATTTTGTCCTCCTCATATACCACGGAAATGTTATGATCGGCCTTGACACTGGAGAAGGTATACGTGGTGCTGCCGTCTTCATTTGTAGTAAGTACGGCAGGGATGTTATCCACCATCACAGTATCCAGCGCATACCCCTTATTTCCGGTAAAGGTAATGGTAACGCTGCCATTGTCATTGATTGTAATGGTACCCTTTGTGGTGGATATCCCATCATTTAACTCTTCTGCTTGGGCCGTGCCATTGGTAACTTCGACTGTAATGGTATGAGTATTAGGCGTAAATGTCCAACTACCAGTGAAGGTTACATCTTTGCCCGGCATTGTAAACGCACCGTCATCTACCTCCACATCATCTGTTGTCCAGCCGTTGAACGTTCAGGTACCAGAAACACCGTCCTTGCTGGTCTCCCCAGTTGTAAGGTTTTCAGCCACCTCAACAGCGTCACCTTCATACTCCTGCGATTCAAGCTCATCTAAGGTGGGAGAAAATGCTGTCGGAGCATCTCCGTTCACTTGATAGCTTACAGTGTAAGTAGGATCGGCCGTAAACGTCCAAGACCCAGTAAATTCCACGTCTTTGGCCGGCATTGTAAATGCGCCGTCATTTACCGTCACATCATTCGTTGTCCAGCCGTTGAATGTCCAGGTGCCAGGTACGCCATCGTTGGATGCCTCCTGTGTGGTGAGGTTAGCGGCCACACTGACGGTTTCACCATATCGATATTGTCTATCGGCAGGCGGCGTACTGGCATCCGAGGGGTTATCCGTGCTAGTCAGCTTGTACGTCACCTCATACTGCGCCGCACTGCTGGTGCAGTACAGATTGATGACGTTGTCGTCCGTATCATACTCGTCATAGGTTTCGAAGTCGTACTGCCCATTTTGGAACACCGTTTCCGGCACAAGCAAATATTCAGTGTTTTCACTGCTTCCCACATACCAGCCGGAGTACATCAACTGACCACTATCATCTGTAGGCAGCGCTTTAATTTTCTCGCTGGTTTTGAGTCCATTGTTCACGTAAGTGAAGTCAGAAGGTGCTTGCTTTCCACTCGGTGTAGCCGGAGCATGCGTGTCTTCCTGTCCAACTTGGATGTACTTCTCGCCATCATACTCCTCATCAACTATCGGTTTTTCAACCGTTGGAGTTTTTGGTTCCAGAGATAACGTTTCCGCCACTAGGTTGACCGTATTCTCTGTTATGATACTTTCGCCATTGTGGTACTGAATGGTATACAGCGTACGCACATAGACAGTAACGATACTCCCACCCTGGACATTGTCTGCAGTGACGGTTCCGTTGTTATCCGTGATTCCCTTGCACTCACTCTGGCCATAGACCAGGTCAGCATCCACAGCCTCAATCACATATCCTTGTTGGGCTGCGAAGTCAATGTCTTTGCAGTCGTAATAGGTAAAGGTGTAGTTTACTTTGTCAGTTTCCTCATCAAAGCTACCACTATCCTTCGGAGTTACATTGACATAGGTACTAACCTTTTCGCTCTCGCTCATAGCTTGGCCATCCACATATACCTTAATGTCAATGGCCGTCCCCTGGCGCTCCACCTGGCTTGCGTCGACCGTTACCTCCGGGCTCTTATCAAGCAGAGTAGACTCGTTATTTTGGAGCGCACCCTGCTTGTCCTTATAGTACAGGCCAGCCTTGTTTTCGGTAGTATCGTTCGTGGGATAGGTACCTCCCTTATACCCGCACGCCGCCGCGTCCAGCTCAATGGGGAAGGACACCACCAGCTTGCCGCCGGAGTACTCATCGTTCTCCAAAGTCACAGCATTTTCAACGTAATTAAAGCCGGTGATCGTAATGGTGTCACCATTGACTGTAATAGTAACATCTTCCACATCTTTGGCCGACGCTTCCTCAAATGCGCCAGTCTCTTTATCCACTGGCACGTATTTCACCGTGATCTCTTCGCTGTTACCAGCCAGCCCTTTGGGAAAATCGAAATACTGCGACAGCGTATCGGTAAGTTCGGCATCTTTGTCAGGATACACTTCCAGCGAGTTCTTGGTAATATCCTCTGCAATGTCAGAGAAAATCTGATCCAAACTGGTACTGTCATTTACTGCCATGTAATAGGAAGAACCTTCTGCTCGAGGTCCGCTATTCTGCAACGACTTGACAGACGGATAGTTGGATGACACATAGTGCATGTAGCGGTTGGCTGCGACAGTCTCCTGATTGTCAGTTAGGTCATTCTCATTCCACTGATCACTCCACCCGTCATCATTTTGAAAGTTCTCCGTAATATCAGCCTCAGGATTTGCCCCGCTAAACAGGCCAATGGTATATACATCGGCATTATATGTATTCTTCGTCTCATACGCTTTTGCAATGGCGCTATTAGCCATAGAATACTTGAAGTCATCTGTGCCACTCGGTGCTGTATAACCATCGGTAAACATCACAACTACACGATGGCGTTCGTTGTTTGAATCGGAATTGTTTGCGAATATGTTGTTGGCCATATCCATCCCGTATTCGGAATAGGTGTCGCCCCCTGCGTCCAAGGAGTTGATGGCCCAAGTGATAGTCTGTTGATTATTAGTTACAGAAACCAATGCGTTTTTATAGTCGTTAGAACGCAAATCCCCGTAGTTTTTAAATTCTCCATCCACAAACAGGCCGGTATTTTTATAGCCGCTATACTTAGTCTCAGTCGATGCAAACCCAACAACGGCAATCCGATGATTTACATTGTTTTCTGTTGCGTTTCGGGAAACCGTTTTAACAAAATTAGTTGCTGCTTCTTTCAGCATGCGCAACTTGCTGCTAGACCACCAGTGGCTAGAATAGTCTTCACTCATACTACCCGACTGGTCTAACACCAGCACGATATCCAGCGGCGTAGTTTTGGACTCGGTGGTCACAACATTGCTGGCATAGGCCTCCATATTCAGCCTGTAATTGCCATCTTCGTCTGTACTGACCCACTTATTCACGGTAACCTGATTCTTCGTATTCGTCACCGGGTTTTCCTTGGTGCCGTTTCCGTTTGCCGCCAACGCCGTCACCGGCAGCAAGCTCATGCACAGTGCAAGCACGCATACCCAACTTAACAGGCGTCTTGCCTTGCCTTTCATAGACTTTCCTCCTTTTTCTGTCTTGTTGCGGTGCGGGCACCGCGCCCCGTGGGGATGGGGTACCGCACCTGGTTTCGCCGGCTCACCTTCCCGGCACACACCGGGCAGCCGCAGTGTTTGGCGCCGGTGCGGGCATAGACCACGGCTTTCCACACGTGGTTCTCGCTGCACCGCCACCACACTTTCTTGTGGCTGCCCGCCGTCACCATCTGGGGGGTGAGGCCGCCGTTGAGGGTGGGGTCCCACTCCGCGGCCACCGTTGGGTCTTTGGTGGCCAGGTCGTTGAACCCCGCTAGGACCTTGCGGCCCGCGCAGTAGGGGCAGTCGCTTCCCCCGGCCCGGGCGCTGACGGCCGCCTGCCAGCGGTGGCCCAGGGCGCAGACCCACCAGGCCTTCCGGTTGCTGTAGGGGGAGACGGTTTCCGGGGTCATGGCCCCGTTGCGCGCCCGGTCCCACTGCTGGGCCAGGTGGGGGAAGAGGGTGGCCAGGTCATTCTCCCCTGCCGCCACCTGCTTGCCGGCGCACACCGGGCAGCCTGCGCCTCCGCCGGCCCGGGAGGCAATGGCCGCCTGCCACACATGGCCCTTGGGGCACTGCCACCAGACCTTCCGGCGGCTGCCGGCCACCACGTCCTGGGGCCGCAGGTCCCCATTCTTGGTGGGGTGCCACTGGGCGGCCAGGTCGGGGTATTGGGCGGCCAAATCGTTGTCCCCGGGGCTGATCTGCCGGCTGGCGCAGTAGGGGCAGCCCGCCCCTGCCGCCCGGGATTTGACCCGGGCATCCCACACATGGCCGTGGGCACACTGCCACCACACCCGGCGGTTGCTGCCCCAGAGGACTTGGTCCGGGGTGAGGTCCCCGTTCTTGGTGGGGTGCCACTCCTTGGCCAGGTCAGGGAACCGGGAGGCCAGGTCGTTAAACCCCGGCCAGGGGCGCTTGCCGGCGCAGTAGGGACAGCCGCTCTCTCCCCCGGCCCGGGTGTACACCGCTGCCTGCCACACATGGCCCTGTTCACAGCGCCACCAGAGTTTTTGACGGCTGCCGTAGGAGACGGTGTCCGGGGTCAGGGTGCCGTTCCGGCTCCCATCCCACTGGTCCAGCAGATCCCGCCGATGGAGACGGGCGCAGTAGGCTGCTAAGCTTTCTCGCATTGTTCACCTCCCTTCGCGTCTCGGCCCTTTTCGGGACAACCACAGAATTTCGATTTTGTTGTAATCCAACGGTTCCAGGGCCCCTCTCCCGACCAGGATTTCCAAATTTTACCATTCTGTGGGCAAAAAAACGCACGAAAACAAGCTGGAGAAAATTTCGACGTTTCTCCGGCTTCCTTTCGTGCGTTTTTTCCAGTTTTCTCTTGCGTTAGACGGGGCTTTTGTGATAAGCTATGTACAACCCCAAAGGTCCCCTGGATTTCTTCCAGGGATTCGGTTCTCTTTTCGGAAAAAAGTACAACAAAATCGAAATTCTGTTGTTATAAAACCAATCCTAGTCGTTCTACTTGGCGCTTATGCTCTGCGCCGCTTTCCATGATATAGATTCGTGTTGTCTCCACGCTGGCGTGGCCCAAAAGGTCCGCCAGCTTTGCTATATCTTTCTCCAACGCATAAAAGGCCCGGGCAAAGAGGTGGCGGAAGTTGTGGGGGAAGACCCGCCTGGCCTCCACCCCCGCTGTCTGGCACAGGGTGTGCAGTGCCTTCCAGATGTTGGACCGGTCCATGGGCCGCCCTGTCCGGGTGACGAACACCGGCCCAGCGGTGATTCCCCGCTGCCGGCAGTACTTGGCCAGCACCCGGCACAGCTTGGGGGTGAGGAGGACCAGCCTGCCCTTCCCCTTGCCTTCCACCCAAACCCGCCCTGTGCGGAGGGTTTGGACCGTCACATACTGCAGCTCCGAGATCCGCACCCCGGTGGAAGCCAAGGTCTCCATGAGGTAATAGAGCCGCCAGTTGCGCGCCTGTCTGGCCGCCGCCAGCAGGCGCAGATAGTCCCCCTTATGCAGCTCCCGGCCCGGGTCCCGGAAGAGTTCCCGCTGGCGGCGGAGGGCCTTCACCCGGCACTCCCCCCAGCCCAAGAACGAGAAAAAGGTGTTCAACGCCGCCAGTTTGCCGTTGACGGTGCTGGGGGCGTGCGTCTGAACCAGCGTGCGCTTCCAGGCCAACACGGTCTCCTTGGTCACCGGCCCTCCAGGGGGCAGGGTTTGGGTAAAGGCCTGCACCTCCCGAAGGTACTTGGCGATGGTGGCCGGGCGGCGCTCTGCCGCCATCAAATACCGGCGGAAGGCAGCCATCGCCTCTGTGGTGATGATGTGTTGCGTCATGGTGGTTTCCTCCTTACGTGATTCTGCCTCTCAGTTTACCCGCTGGCACAAGGCAGATGCACGGGGCTGCATCCTTTTCCCCAAAACGGCCAGCCGGCACGAGGTCTCGTGCCGGCTGGCCGTTTGTCCATCTGGTTTCAGAACTGCGAGGAAACCCCTGCGGCGATTCTTCCCGGGCCGTCTTCAGCCTTTCGTGGGCACCGTCCCTGCCATGGCCTGGTACCAACCGTCGGCAAAGGTGACCATGCCCGCCCGGTTGGGGTGGGTGCCGTTGACGGTCTCGTAGCCCCCGTCGATGGGGGTGAGGTCCGCCAGGTGGACGGAAGGCCCGGCCTCCGCCACGCACTGGCGGAGCACATCATTGTAGGCCGCCCGGTCCTCCAGGGTGGCGGGGTCCAAGTACCAGGGGCCCTGGGAGAGCTTGCCCACGGTGATGGTCCCCACCCAGATTTGGGCGGCGGGGTACTGGGCCGCCAGCTTTTGGACCATCTCCCGGCAGTCCCGGCGGAAGGCCCCCAGGTCCACCCGGTGGGCCACGTCGTTGAGGCCGGTGCACACCAGGACCAGGTCCGGGGCCGCCGCCTCCGTGGCCAGGCTGCGGATCCGCCCGGGCAGGCAGGCGGCATAGTTCCCCGCGCAGCTGATGTGGGAGCCGGCAAAGGAGTTGTTGACCAGCAGCTGGCCCCCCAGCCGGTGGATCAGCTGCATCCACCAGGTGCCCTCCGGGGTGGCAAACCCCGCATAGGAGACATAGCTGGGGGAATAGAAACTGCCGATCTTGGGGGTGACCCCCTCAAAGGTGCTCCGATCATCCCCCAGGATGGAGATGTACTTGCGTTGTTCCATGAAACATCCTTCTTTCTTGTTTGGGACACCGGTTCTTCCCCGCTCACTGCTGGAAGAGCCAGCCCATCACCGCCGGGTCCGAGGCGAAGGCCCCGCCGCAGAGGACCACCCCATCCACCGGGCCGCCGTTGGCCGTCAGGATCTGCTGGAGGTAATCCTCGTGGTGGTAGTCCACCAGGTGGGTGGCGCCATAGGCCTGGGCCACCTCGAAGCAGCCCCTCCGGGAGCCGATGGCAAAGACCTTCCCTGCCCCGCGGAGGACCGCCGCCCGCACCGCCATAAGGCCCACCGGGCCGATGCCCAGGACTGCCACCGAGGCCCCAAAGGCCGGGTCCAGCTGGCGCACCCCCTCAAAGGCGGTGCACATCATGTCCGGCACCATCACTGCCTGCTCCAGGGTGACCCCCTCGGGGATGTGGGCCAGGTTCATGTCCGCGTCCCGAATATAGTACTCCTCCACGAAGGAACCGCCCCGCTCGGGGGCATCCACCCCAGCGTAGAGGTTGTCCTGGCGCTGCTTGCCCCAGCCGTCCTGGGCCTCCAGGCTCCGCCAATGGGGCATGACGGCGCAGACAATCACCCGGTCCCCCACGTGGAAGTCCTGGACCTCGGCCCCCACTTTGGTGATCTCGCCGCACATCTCGTGGCCCATGGCCTTCCCCACCAGATAGGGCAGGGAGGCGCACCCCGTGGCGCACAGGTGGGCATCGCTGGTGCAGGGGGACCAGATCAGCGGACGGATCAGGGCCCCGGTGGGGCAGGGTTCCTCCGGCACGGGGCAGCGGTCAGACACCGCCATGGTATTCTCCCCCGTGATCACAACGCCTTTGCAATACTTCATCCTTGGACAACTCCTTTCTGCAGCCGGGGGCGCCGCCCTCACAGGTCATAGCGCCGCACCTGGCTGTCTGTGATATAGGTTGCTTTCAGTTTCCCCCAGCGCAGGGTGGCTGGGTGGTTCAGGTGGGCCTGGAAGGCCGCTTCATCCTCCCAGGCATCGGTGAGGCAGAGCCCTTCCGGGTCCTGGATGGGGAGGGAAAAGACGAAGAACACATTCCCCGGCAGCCCTTGGAGCTGGTCTGCGATCCCCTCCTGCACCAGGTCCGCCACCAAGGCGTCTCGCTGCCCGGGCTTGACCCGGTAGGTGTTGACGCACAGGATCATGGTCTCTCCCCCTTCCCTCCGTCGGACTGCCGGCTGACCCCCTGCCAGGCCTGGAGCTCCCGGAGCCGGCCCTCCCAGGCGGCCTGGGCGGCCTCCACCGCGTCGCTGCCCAGGAAGAGACGGAAGGGGGCGTCCTCCCGCAGCAGGGTCTCCACGATGCGCTGGCCGCCCCGGTCCGGGTCCCCGGGCTGGTTGGCCGGCAGGGGGCCGGGGCCCTTTCGGTACCGGTCTCCGATGGGGTCATAGGCGGCCAGGTGGGTGGAGGGCTCCGCCAGGCGGTGGCCATAGAACCCCGTGCGGAAGGCCCCCGGCTCCACCAGCATCACCCGGATGCCGAAGGCGGCCACCTCCTGGGCCAGGGCCTCGGAGGCCCGCTCCAGGGCGGCTTTGGCGGCGGAGTAATACCCGTTGCCCAGGGCGCCCCGCACCCCGCCGATGGAGGTGACGTTGCAGATCCATCCCCCGCCCCTCTCCCGCATACCGGGGAGGGCGGCCCGGATGAGGTCCATGGGCCCGAAGAAGTTGACCGCAAAGAGCTCTGCCACCTGATGGGGCTGGCTCTCTTCGATGGCGGCCCGGTAGCCGTGGCCGGCGTTGTTCACCAGCACGTCGATGCCGCCGAAGGCGCGCTGGGTCTCCGCCACCACCTTGGGGATGCTGTCTGCATGACTGAGGTCCAGAGGCAGGGCCAGGGCCCGGCCGGGGTAGGCCGCGGTAAAGGCCGCCAGGGCAGCCGGGTCCCGGGCGGTGAGGGCGGCCCGGTCTCCCCGGGCCAGGACGGCTTTGGCGATCCCCTTCCCCAGGCCGCTGGAGCAGCCGGTGATGAGCCAGGTTCTCTCCATGGGCTCCCTCCTCACCGAATATAGTTGGTGTTGATCCTATCCTCCTGCTCCGGCAGGGGGAGGCCGGCCTGGCGGCCCGCCTGGATGCAGCCCAGCAGCCAAGCCATGTTCCGGCCCAGCACCCGCATGATCTGCATCCCCTCCTCGTCCTGGCGGACCTCCTCCGGGGTTTTGCCGTGGACCATGTTCCAGTACCGGGAGGAGGGGATGGGCATCTGGGCATAGAGGAGGTATTTGTTCAGCTGGTCCAGGGTGGCGGTGGTCCCCGCCCGGCGGGCAGACACCACCACCGCCCCGGGCTTGAAGGCAAAGCGCCCCAGCCCAGCGCACTGGTCGGTGTAGAAGGCCCGGTCCAGGAAAGCGCTCATGGAGGCCGCCGCCGAGGCAAAGTGGACCGGCGCGCCAAAGACGAAGCCGTCATAGTCCTTGGCCGCCTCTAGGAATTCGTTCACCCGGTCCTGGTAGTGGCAGGCCCCGTGGGTGGCGCAGCAGCCGCAGCCCAGGCAGCCGGTGAGGGGGTGGTTGCCGATCCAGAACCAGCCGGTGTGCACCCCCTCCCCCTCCAGGGCCCGGCCCACCTCCTCCAGGGCCGCGTGGGTGCAGCCGTTTTTATGGGGGCTGCCGTTGACGAGCAGGACCTTCATTGGACATCCTCCTTTGCGTGGGCAGACAGGTCGGTCCCCCCGAACACCGGGGACATAGACATGGCGTCCAGGGCCTGGTCCAGGGCGGCCACCTCCTGGGGGGTGAGGGCCACCTGGGCGGCCCCGGCGTTCTCCGCCATCCGGGCCTCCTTCCGGGTGCCGGGGATGGGGACGATCCAGGGCTTCTTCCCCAGCATCCAGGCCAGGGAGATCTGGGCGGGGGTGGCCCCCTTCTCCTGGGCCAGGGTGGTCAGAAGGGTCAGCAGGGCCTGGTTCTGGTCCACCGCCTGGTCGGTAAACTGGGGCATGCTGGCCCGGTAGTCATACCGGGGATCGAAGGCCGTGCCCTTGCCGTACTGGCCGGTGAGGAACCCGTTGGCCATGGGGGAGAAGGCCACAAAGCCGATCCCCAGCTCCTCCAAGGTTGGAAAGAGGGATTCATACTGCCGGGCCATCATGGAGTAGCGGTTCTGCACCGCCGTCACCGGGCAGACCTTATGGGCCCGGCGGAGGTAGTCCTCGTTGGCCTCGGAGATCCCCCAGTGGGTGATCTTCCCCTCCCGGATGAGGTCGGCCATCACCTCGGCCACCTCCTCCGGGGCCACCGCCGGGTCGATGCGGTGCTGGAAGTAGAGGTCGATGTGGTCGGTGCCCAGCCGCCGGAGGGACCCCTCCACCGACCGGCGGATGGTCTCCGGCCGGGAGTCCGGCACGATGGGCAGCGGGGTCTTCCCGCTGGCAAAGTCAAAGGTCAGGCCGAACTTGGTGGACAGCACCACCTGGTCCCGCACCGGGGCCAGGGCCTGGCCCACCAGGGTCTCGTTGGCATGGGGGTCCGTCTGGGTGCCGTAGACCTCGGCGGTGTCAAAGAAGGTGTACCCCAGGTCCACCGCCCGGCGCAGCAGGGTCTCCGTCTCCCCCGCCTCTGTGGGCAGGCCGTAGCCGTGGGAAAACCCCATGCACCCCAGGCCCACCGCGGACACGGACAGGTCTGTGCCTAACGTTCTGTTCTGCATCGTCTTCATCTCCTTATCTTATACGGGTATTCTACCCCCCCGGGCCGTCGGGCAGAAGTCTCCGTTGGTTCATCAGTGAAAAGCCAAAGGTTATCTCCCCTGGGAGGTCTGGGGCCCCAGGGCCCGGAAGGTGCGGGTGTACATCCCCAGGGAGACGGGGAGCATGATGACCTCCACCACCAGCTGGGTCCAGATCATGCCGTACAGGCCAAAGATCCAGTTCATGAGAAGCAGCAGGGGGATGTTCAGCAGCCCCTGGCGGCTGAAGGTCAAAAGGGCCGACTGCGCCCCCTTCCCCATGGCCTGGAGGGTGTAGCTGATGAGGAAGTTCACCGCCGTCAACGGCACCGCCAGGCAGGCGATCCGCAGGAAGGAGGCCCCCAGGGCACTGGTCTGGGCCTCGGGGAGAAAGAGGTGGAGGATCTGCGGGGCAAAGAGGGCGAAGCAGGCCACAAAGCAGGCCGACATCCCCAGGGCGGTCTTCCAGGAGAACACCGACACCTGGCGCATTCGCCGGTAGTTCCCTGCGGCGAAGTTGTACCCCACCAGGGGCATGAACCCCTGGCACAGGCCCATGGAGAGGTTTAAGGGCACCTGGTCAATCCGTTTGACAATGCCGTAGGCCGCCACGGGGATGTCCCCATAGCCGGCGGCCAGGCGCACCATCACCATGTTGGCGGCATTGCCCAAGGTGGTGGCCAGCATGGCCCGGGTCATCCCCTGGTCCGGGGCAAAGAGGGCCTCCCCCGTTCCCAGCATGATGCCGCTGTCCCGGACGTATTCCACCGCGCCGGCATACCAGCTGTCGCGGTCCACGTCGGCGAAGCCCGTGTCCTCCACCGCCGCCAGGGCGGGGGTGGTCAGAAGGCCTACCAAGGCCAGGGTCCATGGGATGCTTGCCCATCGTTTCATCGTCCGTTCCTCCTTTTGTTTTCTTGGGGTTGTTCTGAGAGGGGGTTACAGGCTCAGCCCCTCCAGCCAGTCCTGGACCTCTGCCTGGTCCACACTGGAGGAGAACCGCTGGCCTTCCTGCCAGTCCCCGGTGCCGGCCAGGTCCGCCAGGAGTTGGCCGCTCTCTCCCAGGCCGGAGCTGGAGGAGGTGCAGAAGGGGATCACCGTCTTGCCGGTGAAGTCATTGGCTGCTACGAAGGTATCCACCGGCCAGGCAGCGATGCCCCACCAGATGGGGTAGCCAAGAAAGACCGTGTCGTACGCCTCCCAGTTGTCCACGGTGTCTGCCACCAAGGCCACGTCTCGGGCATCGGGGTTGTCGTGCTCCTGCACCACCCGGCTGCTCTCATCGGTCCAGTTCAGGTCCTCGTCGGTGTAGGGGTCGGCGGGCTCCAGGGGGAACAGGTCCCCGCCGGTGAGGTCGGCGATGGTCTCTGCTGCCACTTGGGTGTTCCCCGTGGCGGAGAAGTACACCACCAGGGTGCGGCCGGTGTCCACCGAAGCGGTGCCGGCGTTGGTGTCTTCCTGGGTCGTGGTGTCCTGGGGTTCCGTGGCGGGGGCGGTGGTGCCCTCCCCGTCGGAAGCGGTGGTCGTGTCGCTGCCGCAGGCGGCCAGGGACAGGGCCAGCACCAGGGTCAGCAGGATGGCAGTGAACTTTTTCATGGGAAAATCTCCTTTCATCGGGTTACAGGGGGGATTCGTAACATTCCCGGAAGAGTTCCAGGATCTCTTGGCGGGTCATACGCCGGTAGCTGCCGGGGGAGATGCCGCAGGAATCGGCAATCTCCTTCAGCTGCTCCCGCTCCACCCCCAGCTGGCGGAGGGTGGTGGGCAGGCCCAGGTCTCGGATGAAGCCGGCCAAAGCCTCGATCCCCGCCAGGGCCAGGGCCTCGTCGCTCCGCCCGTCCCGGGGCAGGCCCCAGACCTTCTGGGCAAACCGGAGGAACTTGGGCAGGCCCTCCCGATAGATGTGCCGGTAGTACACCGGGTGGAGGACCGCCAGCCCCTGGCCGTGGTTGCAGTCGGTGTAGGCTCCCAGCTGGTGCTCCATGTTGTGGCACTGGAAGTCCCCCTGCTTGCCCAGCTTCACCACCCGGTTTTCCGCCATGGTGGCGGCCCACATGAGGTTGGAGCGGGCGGTGTAGTCCTGGGGGTTGGCCACGGCAGCCCGGAGGTTGCGGATCACGCTGACCATCAGGGCCTCGTTGAGGTCGTCGGAGACGTTGTCCTCGTCGGGCCGGCTGAAGTAGATCTCCATCAGGTGGCTCATGGTGTCAAACCCGCCGGAGATCATCTGGGCCTGGGGCACAGAGTAGGTGTAGGTGGGGTCCATCAGGGCGAAGCGGGGGTTGAGCTGGGGGTAGTCCCGGCCGGTTTTGATCTTCTTCCCCGGGTGGGTGATCACCGCGCCGCCGTTGCACTCGCTGCCGGTGCCCGCCACGGTGACGATGACCCCCAGGGGGAGGGGTGCAAAGTCGATGACCCCGGGCCGGGCCCAGAAGTCCTCCCACACGTCCCCGGGGTACCGGGCGGCCAGGGCGATGGCCTTGGCGCAGTCCATCACCGAGCCGCCGCCCACCCCCAGGATCCAGTCCGCCCCCGTCTCCCGGGCCAGTTTGGCCCCCGCCAGCACCTGGTCGTAGGTGGGGTTGGAGGGGATGCCGGCAAAGTCCACCACGGTCTTGCCCGCCTGGCGGAGCAGGCCGGCCACCTGGTCATAGATCCCGTTGCGCCGGATGGACCCGCCGCCATAGGCCAGCAGCACGGTGGAGGCATCCTGCACCAGGCAGGTCAGGTATTCCTGGACGCAGCCTTGGCCGAAATAGACCTTGGTGGCATTCTCGAAAATAAAGTTGTTCATCGCACACATTCCTTTCCCAAGGGTTCCTTCGGCGCCGTTTGTTGCTGGAATGCGGGCCTTCCCTTGGTCTGCCTTCAGTATAAAAACCCCCAGGGGATTTGTGAAGTTTCCATTCGTTATGGAGCCCTTACCCAAAGGTTTACAGTGGTTTCCCCGGCCCCCAAAAGGGAAAGGCGGAGACCCCAAAGGGGTCCCCGCCTAGTAGAAACAGGGGTTGCTGGTTGGGAGACAGGGGTTTCTGCCTCGAGGCGCCAGCGGCCGTCACGTCTGGGGGGTGCTTGGGCTGGTGTTGGCCTCCCAAAAGGCCACCGCCTGGTCCAGCCACCCCTCCGCCACGGTGCCGGTGCCCAGGCCGAAGCCATGACGTAAGCCGGGGTAGTGGTGGAACTCCGTGGGGATGCCCAGGGCTGACAGGGCCTGGAGGCGGCGCTCCATGGTCCGCCAGTTGGCGATGCCGTCCCGCTCCCCCACGCAGGCGAAGGTGGGGGGATCGTTCTCTGTGTAGTCGCTGTGGCCGGTGTATTGCATGATCACCGCCCCGGCCCGGGGCAGGTCGCCCCCGCCGAAGGCCGCCGGGCCATAGGACCCCAGCCAGGCCGCCATCCTCCCCCCGGCGGAGCCGCCCCAGAGGGAGTACCCCTCCAGGTCCACCTGGAGTTCCTGGGCGTGGTCAGAGACGAAGGTGATGGCCCAGGCCAGGTCCTCGCAGGCCGTCTGGGCCCCGGGGCGGTAGAGGAGGGCAAAGGCATTGTACCCCCGGCGGGAGAGCTCCAGAGCGTGGGGGAAGCTGTCCTGCATGGCCCCCACGTAGGCAAAGCCGCCGCCGGCGTTGCAGAAGGCCACCTTGCCCCCGGGGTCCCCCCGGAAGAAGAAGAGGCCGGTGTCCGTCTTGTCCGGGTCGGCAGCCTTTTCCTCGGGGGTGTAGATGTCGTAGAACACCGTCTCCCCTGCTGCGGCCTGGGTGTGGAGGTGGTTGACAATGGCCACGGTCTCCTCCGGGTCGATGTTGCTGTACCAGGTCAGGCGGAGGCTCCCCAAGGTGTCCCCGCTCCAGTACCCCGTGTCCGCGGGGAAGAGGAGGCGGCCGTAGTCCCCGAACACGGGGTCGTCCATCACGGTCTGGATGGGGGTGTCGGTGGTGTAAGGGCCTGTGGGCACGGCGGATCCCTCCTGTGGGGTGGTTTGGGGGGCGGCGGGGGCGGCGGTGTCGCCGTCAGGCGCCGTTCCGCTGCACCCGGCCAGGAGCAGGCAGAGGGCAGCGGCGATGCATACCAGGGACTTCATCCCAATCACCTGTCTTTCGTTGGTTTTACCCTATCATAGAAAAAACGAGACTTCCCGAGAAGTCTCGTTTTTTTATGTCCTAGTTACCCCCGGGTTTACAGCTCCTCCCGAGCCTTCACCGCCTTGGCCACTGCCCGGAGAAACTTGGCCACCGGGGGAGCAGGATCCGGGGCGTGGAGCAGGCCGAAGGGGATGGTGTACCCCCAATCCACCGGAAGAATCTTCAGCAAGGGGTGGACGTACCGCCAGTTCTCCACCGCCATGAGGACGCAGTTGTTGTTCTCACACTGGTTAAAGGCCCCCACGTCGTAAAAGTCAAAGTCCACGATATGGATCTGGGGGTGGTTCTTCCAGATATCGTCCCGGAGCAGGTCCACGTAGTGGCTCCAGCCCCGGCGCATGAGCATGAGGTGCTCCCCGTAGAGGTCCTGGAGGGTGAGGCGGTCCTTCCCCGCCAGGGGGTGGTGGACGGAGACGGCGCAGCAGATGGGCTCCCGGGTGAGCTCCAACCCGGCGCACTGGCGGAGGTGGAGCATGGTCTCATCGAAAATCCCCGCCACCACGTCGATGTTCTGACCCAGGTTGCCCAGGATCTCCCGGGCGTTCTCCGGGGTATTGTCGAAGGGGATGAGCTGGAACTTGGTGTCCGGGCAGTCCTCCTGGAGCTGGGGCCACAGGTCCACCAGCACCTGGGCGGGGGTCATGGGGGAAGTGCCGATGCGGATGACCTGGCCGGCCTCCTCCATGGCGTTCCTTGCCCGGGTGACGGAGTCTTTGCAGTACTGGATGATGTATTTGGCGTCCTGGTACAGGGACTGGCCCGCCTTGGTCAGCTGCAGCCCCCGGTGGGTGCGCAAGAAGAGGCGCAGGTCCAAGTCCCGCTCCAGGAGGTTGATCTGCTTGATCACCGCCGGGGGGGAGATGTAGAGCTTCTCCGCAGCCTTGTTGAAGCTGCCGGCCTCGGCCACGGTGAGGAAGGTTTCCAGCTGGGGGTTGTACATGGGGCGTCCCCTTCCCTTCTGCCGCCGGCGGAGCCGGGGTCGTTTTCTTGCCGTCTATTGTAGGGGGCGCGCCCCCGCCCTGTCAAGGGGCGGGGATGGAGAAAACCCGCTGGGCATCAAAACAGCTTGATGGCCGCGGCCCCCGCCAGCATCCCCAGAATGCCCACCACTTTCCGAACTGTGAGGGATTTCTGGGCGGCCCCTAGGAGGCCAAAGTGGTCAATGACCGCGCCCCCGGCGGTGGCCCCCACCAGGAGGATGATCACCGTCATGCCGGTGCCCAGGATGCCGGAGAGGTAAATGTTAGCCAGGACATAGACCGCCCCCAGCAGGCCGCCGGTCCAGGTCCACCAGGGGAACCTCCCCTGCCCCAGGGTGGGCGGCCCCTGCTTGACCCGGAGAACGGCGCACAGCACCACCAGCGCTGCCAGCCCCACCAGGAAGGACACCATGGAGGCCGTCAGGGGGGAGCCCACCACCTGGCCCAAATGGCCGTTGATGGCCGTCTGGGTGGCGCTGAACATCCCTGCGGCCACCCCCACGATGCGCCACAGCCACAGTCTGCCGGCGGGGCGCTGGCCCTGGGCGGCGGCAGCCTGCCCCGACCAGGCCACCACCATGACCCCCGCCAGCACCAGCACCGCGCCCCCTGCCCGCAGGGGGGGGAGGGGGATCTGCTGGGCCCGGAAGAGGCCCAAACTGTCCACCAGCAGCCCCATGAGCAGCTGCCCCAGCACCGGGAGGATCACCGTCTCCGCACTGCCCAGCTTGGTGAGCAGGATGACGTTGGCCGTGAGGAAGACCACCCCGCACAGGCCGCCCAGCCAAACCCAGAAGGGCTCCCCTGTCAGCTGGTCCATGGGCAGGTGGAAGCCCTGCCCCGTCACCAGCAGCAGGCAGGCCAGAAAGACGGTGGAAATGATAAAGGACACCAGGGAGGAGTTGTAGGGGGTGCCCACCTTGTCCCGGAGTTTGTTGTTCACACTGGTCTGCACCGGCAGGGCCAGGCCCACCAGGATGCCAAGCAGGATGCTCATAGGATGTCTCTCCTTTGTTTTCTGGACTTCTAAGGGTCTGCGGGCGTGCCCCCTGCCCCCAGGCTGGGGACGATGGGGGCCACGGCCTGGCGCCCCGCCTCGGTCAACAAGGGGTGGAGCGCCGACCAGGCCTGGGTGCGGAAGGAGGATACCTCCCCCTTGATCTCACAAAAGGGCAGCCAGTAGACGGCAGTGAGGAACACCGTGTCCACCACCCGGACGTACTCCCCGGGAAAGGCTTCCCGGCGGAACAGGCCTTGGGCGGCCAGGTTGGCCAGACCCTGGCAGAGCAGCTGGCTGTGGCGGCGGTACACCTCCCGCTGCTTGGCCCGGATCTTCTCCGACAGCTGACCCAGCTGGGTGTGGCTGCGGAAGTAGAAGGCGTTGTTCTCCCGGGCCTGCTCCATGTCCCGCAGGCAGGCGTCCAGCTGGGCCAGGGTCTGGGGCGGGTCCTGGGGGAAGGTGGGGTTGGCGCTCTCCAAGAGGGCCTCCACGATCTCCTCCTTCCGCTTAAAATAGTAGGTGAGGTTGCCTTTGCTGATGCCCAGGGCGGCGGCAATCTCCCCCACGGAGACGGCGTTGTACCCCTTCTCCCGAAAGAGGGCCTGGGCGGTGTTCAAGATGTCTTGACGGGTGTCGCGTTTCATTGGGGTGTCTCCTTCTCCTGGGCCGTTTGCAGTGCTTTCAGCCGGCGGACCTCCCGGAAGCCCAGCAGGAGCACCACCACCGCCGCGCCCCCATCGGAGATGGGGCCGGCCCACAGCACCCCGTCCAGCCCCAGCAGAGGGGGCAGGAGCAAAAGCATGGGGATGAGCAAAACCCCCTGGCGGACTAGGGTCATCCACAGCCCCATCTGGGCCTTGCCGATGGCGGTGAAGAAGTTGGAGGTAATGGGCTGAAGGGCGTTACAGAAAGTCAAAATCAGGTAGATGCGGATGTAGTGGACGGAGAAGTCATAGAATCGAGGATCGCCGGAGCCGAAGAGGCCTGCAATCTGCCGGGGGAAGAGCTGAAGCACCAGGAAAGCAGCCACCGCCACCAGGGTGCCGTAGAGGAGGGCTTTCTGGTAGGCCTCCACCACCCGGCTGTAGTTTTTCCGGCCGTAGTTAAACCCTAGGATGGGTTGGGAGCCCAAAGCGATGCCGATGATGCAGCTGAGCAGGACAATGTTCACCTTCCCCACCGCCCCGGCGCCGGCGATGGTGATCTCGCTGCCATAGACCGACTGGGCCCCATAGGTACGCAGCATGTTCATCAGGAGGATCTGGGAGGCCGTCATCAGCACATGGTTGCAGAAGATGGGGCCGCCCAGGGCCAGGATACTCTTCACCGCCGAGGCGGCGGGGCGGAAATCCCCCCGGCTGGGGTGGACCATCTGCAGCCGCCGGGCCAGGTAGCGCACCGCCAGGAGGGCGGACAGGATCTGCCCCAGCACGGTGGCCAGGGCGATGCCCTCCACCCCCATATCCAACCCGAAGAGGAGGATGGGGTCAAAGATCATGTTGAAAATGGCCCCGGAGAGCAGGACCGCACTGGAGTACCGGGGGCTGCCGTCAGCCCGGATCACATGGGCCATGGCCGTGGCAAAGATGCCGAAGGGCACCCCCAAGAGGAGGACGAAGGTATAGGGCCGGGCGTAGGGCATCATGGCCTCGGTGGCCCCGAAGAGGTAGAGCATGGGCTCTAAAAACACCAGGCCAAGGACGGCCATCAGCAGGCCCACCGCCACCGCCAAGACCACGGCGTTGCCCAGGTTTTTCCGGGCGCCGGCCTCGTCTCGCCGGCCCAGGAAGAGGCTGTACCCCGAGGCGCAGCCGATGCCGATGAGGCAGGCCAGGGCCGTGATCAGGGTAAACACGGGAAAGGCCACGTTGGCCGCGGCGATGGCCAGATCGCCGATCCCCCAGCCCATGAAGGTCTGGTCTACAATGTTGTTCATGGAGCTGACCACCTGGCTGCAAATGGCAGGCAGGGAGAAGGTCCAGATGAGTTTGTTCACCGGCGCGGTGTCCAGGGCCGGCGGGCGTGGGTTGGCTCCCATAGGGCATCCCTCTCTTTTCTCGCAGAATTAGTACGTTCGTACTATCCAAAGTTTAGCACAAACATCCTAATTCTGTCAAGCCCCGTTCGCCTGCTCCATCTGTTCCCTCACCAGGTCCAGAAAGCGGAGGGTGTCCCCGTCCGGGTGGAGGGCATAGAGGATTCCATAGGGGATGGTAAAGTCCCAGTCCACGGGAAGGGTCACCAGGGAGGGGTGCACCTCGCTCCAGCACTCCAGGGTCATCAGGGGATTGCGGGTCTGGACGCAGCGGTTGAACACCTCCATGTCGTAGAACTGGGGGGTGTCCTCGATGGCAATGGCGGGGTGCTGCTCCACAAAGTTCCGCACCTGGTCCACCGAGGCAGAGTCCCCTCGCTTGACCATCATCAGGGTGTACCCGTAGAGGTCCTGGACGGTGAGGCGCTCCTTCCGGGCCAGGGGGTGCTCCCGGGGCACCGCCACGCAGTGGCGGTAGGCCCCCAGGGGGAAGAAGTTGCACCGGTCCAGCCACTGGCGGGAGTCGCAGGCCCCCACCAGGAAGTCGAACTTCTCCCCCAGGGCGGCGATCTCCCCCAGGATGCCCTGGTGGTCGTCCTCGAAGGGGACGATGTGGAGCTTGAACCCCGGCAGGTTTTCACTCACCTGGTACCACAGGTCCATGAAGGGCTTGCAGGGGTTGAGGATGGAGGTGCCCACGCAGAAGGTGGTGGCGGCGGCTTCCGCCGCCAGGCGGGCCTCCTGGATGGCCCGCTGGGAATAGTCCATGATGCCCTTGGCATGCTTATAGAGGACCTTCCCCGCCTCGGTGAGGGTGATGCCATGGTTGGTGCGAAACACCAACTGCAGGTCCAGATGCTTTTCCAGGGCGTTGATCTGCTTGATCACCGCCGTGGAGGAGAGGTACAGCGCCTCCGCCGCCTTGTTGAAGCTGCCGCAGTCAGCCACCTGGACAAAGGCATCCAGCTGTGGGTTATACATGGTGTGCCCCCCTTGTCTGTTCTAACTTTTGGTTATAACCATGGTACAAAATCCATTCTTCCCTGTCAAGGGGGGCGGGGGTAAAATAGGGGCATCCAAGGGATCCCCACCATAAGAAGGAGGCCATGTATGGCACAACTCATCGTCTACTACTCCCGCCGGGGGGAAAACTACGTCAGCGGCTCCATCCAGACCCTGGCGGTGGGCAACACCGAAGCGGTGGCCCGGCGGCTCCAGGCCCTCACAGGGGCCGACCTCTTCCAGTTGGAGCCCATGCAGCCCTACTCCGACGACTACAACGAATGCATCCAGCAAGCCCAGGACGACCAGCGGCGGGACGCCCGCCCCGCCCTGAAGGCCTGCCCGGAGACGCTGGACCCCTACGACACCATCTACCTGGGCTACCCCAACTACTGGGGCACCATGCCCATGTGCGTCTTTACCTTTTTGGAACGGTTCGATTTCACCGGCAAGACCATCCTCCCCTTCTGCACCCACGAGGGCAGCGGCCTGGGCCACAGCGAGGCGGATATCCGCCGCCTGTGCCCCGGGGCCAAGGTGGGGAAAGGCCTTGCCATCCACGGCACCGCCGTGTGCCGGGAGGAGCGGGCCCTGGAGGCCTGGATCAAAGGAGGAAACTAACATGGATCTGAACACCTTGAAAGAAAACAGCCTCTTCCCCGTGGGGGAGGAAAACACCGCCTTTGCGGCGTACTTTGACGGCACCAGCTACCTGAACATGCTCACCACCCAGCAGGTGCCCATCGGCAACGTCACCTTTGAGCCCGGCTGCCGGAACCACTGGCACATCCACAAGGCCACCCAGGGGGGCGGGCAGATCCTGCTGGTCACCGCCGGCCGGGGGTATTACCAGGAGTGGGGCAAACCCGCCCAGGAGCTCCACCCGGGAGACGTGGTGAACATTCCCCCCAACGTGAAGCACTGGCACGGGGCCGCCCCGGACAGCGCCTTCCAGCACCTGGCCGTGGAGGTCCCCGGTGAGGGCACCGGCAGCCAGTGGCTGGAGGCCGTGGACCCGGCGGAGTACGCCAAACTCAAGTGAGGAGGGCAGCCGTGAACCGACCCTACATCTTCTGCCACATGCTCACCTCCCTGGACGGGAAGATCATGGGCAACTACATGGACCTGCCCGCCTGTGAGCCCGCCGGGGACCTCTTCTACGACATCGCCTTCGGGGAGGCCCCCTTCTACCGCCACCAGGGGTGGCTGTCTGGCCGGGTGACCACCGACGACAACTTCACCCACTACCGCGCCCCCGCCCTGACCCCCGGCGCCCCCACGGTGCCGGAGGGGGACTTCGTGGCCCAGCAGGCCCCCATGTACTACGTCTCCGTGGACCCCAAAGGCAAGCTGGGGTGGGAGAGCGCCACCCTCACCTATGAGACCACCACCGCCCACGTCATCGAGGTCCTCACCGAGGAGGCCTCCAACGATTACAAGGCCTTCCTGCGGAAGCTGGGCATCTCCTACATCCTGGCGGGGAAGGACCAGCTGGACTACGCCCTGGCTCTGGAGAAGCTGAAAACCCGCTTCGGCATTCAGGTGCTGATGCTGGGGGGCGGGGGGGTGCTCAACTGGTCCTTCCTCCAGGCGGGGATGTGCGACGAGGTGAGCCTCGTCGTGGCCCCCGCCGCCGACGGCAACCCCAACACCCAATCCCTCTTCCTGGCCAAGGAGGGGCTGAGCACCGACGCCCCCCTCTCCTTCACCCTTCTGGGGGCGGAGACCAGCGAGGGCAGCACCCTCTGGCTGCGGTACCGGGTCAACTATGGAGAGGCCACCCAGGCCCCCTGACCATCCCCTTCCCGCTTCCCATTCTAACCTGTAACATACCCGAAGAAGATCATCTACCGCTCCCAATGCAATAGGAGGAATCAACATGGAATACATCACCCTTGCCAACGGCGTCAAGATGCCCCTGCTGGGCTACGGCGTGTACCAGGTGGACCCCGCCGAGTGTGAACGCTGCGTCACCGACGCCATCGCCGTGGGCTACCGCTCCATCGACACCGCCCAGGCCTACCACAACGAGGAGGGCGTGGGCAACGCCGTCCGCAAGTCCGGCCTGCCCCGGGAGGACTTCTTCCTCACCACCAAGGTGTGGATCTCCAACGGCGGGTACGAGAAGGCCAAGGCCTCCATCGACGAATCCCTGGCCAAGCTGCAGACCGACTACATCGACCTGCTCCTGATCCACCAGCCCTTCAACGACTACTACGGCACCTGGCGGGCCATGGAGGAGGCCTACAAGGCCGGCAAGCTCCGGGCCATCGGCGTGTCCAACTTCTACCCCGACCGGCTCATCGACCTGTGCCAGTTTTCTGAGATCAAGCCCATGGTGAACCAGGTGGAGACCCACGCCCTCTTCCAGCAGGCCGCCGCCCACGAGGTGATGGCCAAGTACGGCGTGGTCCACGAGTCCTGGGGCCCCTTCGCCGAGGGGCGGAAGGACTTCTTCACCAACCCCACCCTCCAGGCCATCGGCGCCAAGTACGGCAAGTCCGTGGCCCAGACCGCCCTGCGTTTTCTGATCCAGAGCGACGTGGTGGTCATCCCCAAGTCCACCCACAAGGAGCGGATGGCGGAGAACCTGGACATCTTTGACTTCCAGCTCAGCCAGGAGGACATGGTGGCCATCCGGGCCCTGGACGACGGCCAGAGCGCCTTCTTCTCCCACTACGACCCGGCCACGGTGGAGTTCCTCACCAGCCTGGGCCGGTAACCAACCTCAAATCCATTTCCCCTGCCCCGTGTTGGGGCGTCAAGATTCTAAGATAAAGGAGATCCTTTCCCATGGCAGAAAAAGTCACCGCTGGCAGAGACCAGCTGGGGCAGTTCGCCCCCAAATTCGCCCAGCTCAACGACGACGTCCTCTTCGGCGAGGTGTGGGCCCGGGAGGAAGAGCTCTCCACCCGGGACCGGTGCATCGTCACCGTGACGGCCCTGATGGCCAGCGGGGTGCTGGACAGCTCCCTGCAGTTCCACATTCTCAACGCCAAGAACCACGGGGTCACCGCCCAGGAGATGGCGGAGATCCTCACCCACGCGGCCTTCTACGCCGGCTGGCCCAAGGCCTGGGCCGCCTTCCGGATGGCCAAGGAAGTCTACGAAGGATAAAGGAGAACACGATATGTTAGGCAACTTCACCTACTGCAACCCCACCAAACTCCACTTCGGCCCCAACGCCATGGACGCCCTGGCGGGGGAGCTGACCCACTACGGGCCCAAGGTCCAGCTGATCTACGGCGGCGGGTCCATCAAGAAGAACGGCATCTATGACCAGGTGGTGGCCATCCTGAAGGCCGCCGGCAAGGAGATCTTTGAGGACCCCGGCGTCATGCCCAACCCCACGGTGGAAAAGCTCTACGAGGGCTGCAAGATCGCCCGGGAGAACGACGTGGACCTGCTGCTGTCTGTGGGCGGCGGCTCCTGCTGCGACTATGCCAAGGCGGTCTCCGTCTCCGCCTGGTGCGATGAGGACCCCTGGGAAAAGTACTACCTGCGGATGGAGGACCCGGACAACAAGCTCATCCCCGTGGGGTGCGTGCTCACCATGGTGGGTACGGGGTCGGAGATGAACGGCGGCTCCGTCATCACCAACCACGCCGCCAAGCTGAAGATCGGCCATGTGTTTGGCGAGGAGGTCTTCCCCAAGTTCTCCATCCTGAACCCGGAGTACACCTATACCCTCCCCCACTATCAGATGGTGGCGGGGATCTATGACATCATGAACCACATCACCGAGCAGTACTTCTCCGGGGAGGACGACTCCACCTCCGACTACCTCATGGAGGGCCTCATGCGCTCCCTGATCCACAGCAGCCGGATCGCCGTGAAGGACCCCAAGAACTACGAGGCCCGCAGCAACATCATGTGGGTCGCCACCTGGGCCCTGAACACCCTCATCGCCCAGGGCAAGGCCACCGACTGGATGGTCCACATGATCGGCCAGTCCGTGGGGGCCTACACCGACGCCACCCACGGCATGACCCTGTCGGCGGTGTCCCTGCCCTACTACCGGCACATCCTCCCCTATGGCCTGCACCAGTTCAAGAAGTTCGCCATCAACGTCTGGGGGGTGCGCCCCGAGGGCAAGACCGATGAGGAAATCGCCCAGGAAGGCCTGGAGGCCATGGAGGCCTGGATGAAGGAGATGGGCCTGGTGCTCCACCTGGCCGAACTGGGGGTCACCCAGGACATGGTGGAGGGCATCGCCAAGGGCTCCTTCGTGATGGAGGGGGGCTACAAGGTGCTCACCCACCAGGAGATTGTGGACATTCTCCAGCAGAGCATGTAAGGCCGCCGGCCGGCACATGCCCTGCCCCTTCCCTGTTTGCATACAGAAAAGGCAGCCCAGTCTGGGCTGCCTTTTGGCAGGAAGGGGGGAAACGGCTAGGGCTGCCCCTTCCCCACGGCCCCCCACAGCAGAAAGATCACGTCCCAGTGGGACAGGAGCCTGCCCTGCTCCCGCCGCCAGGCCTGGCCCATGGCGGTGGTGCGCAGGTACTTGGCCACGTTGGCCATCCCCTTGCGGACCTGGAACCCCCGCTTGCCGTGGCGCTGGGCGATGGTCTCAAACAGCTGGGGGGAGGGCGCCACCCCCTGCCGAAAGAGGTCCGCCGCGTCCAGAAGGTAGGCGTAGCCCACATAGTTGGGAGGCACGCTCCATTGACGCAGCATCTGCTCTGCCCGGTCTCCCATGGCCATCCCTCCGTCTTTTCGTTGGTAATTCGACTATAAATACTATTTTCCGGAATGTCAAGATGTTTTCCGATTTTTCATCGGTTCATGGTTTTCGGGAAAGTGGATAGGATAACGGAGAAACCAAAAGGACCAAAGAGGTGCCTTATGACGTTAGACTACTCCCTCATCGGAAAACGCATCGCCCGACGCCGGAAACAGTTGGGCCTGAAGCAGTCGGAAGTGGAAGAGCGCGCTGGGATCGGAGACAAGTACCTCTCCAACATCGAACGGGCCATCTCCATCCCCTCCACCGAGGTCATCATGCGCCTGGCCATCGCCCTGGAGACCACCCCAGACGAGTTTCTGGTGGGCGCCGTCCGCCACCCCGAGGAGGGCTGGCAGGACGTGGCCGAACTGCTGCGCCCCATGAACGAAAAGCAGCTCACCCTGGCCCGCAGCCTTCTCACCTGGCTGGGGGAGCAGGACCTGCCCTGACCCTCTCCCATAAAAAAACGCGCCCGTTGGGCGCGTTTTTTCGGTGTTTACGGTCACTCCTGCCCTGTGCTGCTGGCGGCGATCCCTGCAGCACTGCCGGCGGCCACCACGGTGAAGAGGGCCACTTCCTGGGCCACAATGAGGGAGACGGTGGTGCTGACTGCCGCCGCCCCCAGAACCGCCTGGTTCTGGTCCAGGATGTAGCCGGCGGTGAGCATCACCCCATGCATCAGGCGCTGGGCCTTTCCCACCCCCATGAGGCCATACCCCTTCTGCTGGGAGAGGAAGTGGTCAACCTCCACCACCTCTTCCGCCAGGGCCCCCACCTCTCCGGGGACCAGGGTCAGCAGGCCCAGGGTGCCCAGCTCGTGGCCGGTGCTGTACTTCCGGCCGCGGTCCTTCAGGGCATCGTAGAGGGCCAGGGTCCGGTCGCACTTCTCCTGGGCGCTCCCCTCCCCCAGGGCCAGCACGTGGCTGAGGGTTTGGGTGAACTGCCCCGTGCCAAAGGGGCGGTGCTTGAGCCTATCGTAGCAGGCCTCCGTCTCGGCAATGAGTTCCTCCACCGGGCGGGGGGAGAGGGCCAGCAGGGCCGCAAACACGCTGTCTTCCACCCCGGTGAGGAAGCAGTGCGCCTCCTTCATGCCGTTGTAGATGGCCCGGGTGCGGGCGGCAAACGCCCCGTACTGGCGCTCTTCCACCTGGTCGGCCAGAAGCAAGGCGGCCAGGGGGAGGTACTGGGAGGGGCGGAAGTGGTCCTTCAAGGCATCGTAGAGGCGCAGCCCCTGGTCCAGTTTCTCCTGGGGGGCCGGTTCCAGGGACAGGAGGGTGATCATTGCCTCCTGGGCGATCCCCCGGAAGTTGGAAAAGAAGCCCGTGCGGGCCCTGAGCAGGTCCCGGCAGTCGTGGAGGCGGTCCACCTCTGCCGTCTGGTTTTTCTGGGTGAGGATGCCGGCACACACGGCATGGAGGTAGGGATTCTCCCACGGAAAGGCCTTTCTCAGGGTGTCCCGGTTGGCAAGGAAGCGCTCACAGCGGCTGCGCAAAGCTTGGTCCATCATACATTCTCCTTTGGGAAAGGCGTGCTGCCGCCTTCCTGGTTTTCTCCGATAGTATACCTGAAAACCCTCGCCCTGTCTATGCCTTTCCTTGGGGGGCGCCCTGCCCCACCGCCGCTTTCATGGCCTTGACGTAGGCCCCTACATCGGCGGGGGCCCCCCGCCCGTGGGCCGCCATCTTCTTCACAATGGCCGAGCCCACAATGGCCCCGTCCGCCAGCGCGGCCATCTGCCGGGCCTGGTCGGGGGTGGAGATGCCAAAGCCGATGGCACAGGGCAGGTCCGTATTCTCTCGGATCACCTGGAGGATGGCGGCCAGGTCGGTGGTGATGGCCTGCCGCACCCCCGTGACCCCCAGGCTGGAGACCAGGTAGAGGAACCCCTCCGCCTCCCGGGCAATCTTGGCAATGCGGCCGGCGGAGGTGGGGGCGATCATGGAGATCAGCGCCACCCCGTGCTTCCGGCAGGCGGCCTGGAACTCCCCCTTCTCCTCATAGGGCAGGTCGGGGAGGATGATCCCATCCACCCCCACCGATTGGCAGCGGGCAAAGAAGGCCTCCGCCCCGTAGGTAAAGACCACGTTGGCGTAGGTCATGAACACCAGGGGGACCGTCACGTCCCGGCGGAGGTCCTGCACCAGGGCAAACACCTGGTCGGTGGTCACCCCGCCCCGAAGGGCCCGGAGGTTGGCCTCCTGGATCACCGGCCCCTCGGCGGTGGGGTCGGAGAAGGGAATGCCCAGCTCGATAAGGTCCGCCCCGTTGGCCGCCATAGCCCGGACGGTGGCAGCGGTGGTCTCCAGGTCAGGGTCTCCACAGGTGAGGAAGGGGATGAAGGCCTTCCCCTGGGCAAAGGCAGCTTGGATTCGATCATACATCTTGGAGGTCCTCCCCTCGATAGCGGGCGATGGCCGCGCAGTCCTTGTCCCCCCGCCCGGAGAGGGTGACAACGATGCTCTGTTCCTTCCCCATGGTGGGGGCCAGCTTCCGGGCATAGGCCACCGCATGGGCCGACTCAATGGCGGGAATGATCCCCTCGGTGCGGGCCAGGTACTCGAAGGCCTCCACCGCCTCCTGGTCGGTGACGGGGACATACTGGGCCCTTCCCGTGTCGTGGAGGTGGGCGTGCTCCGGGCCGATGCCCGGGTAGTCCAGCCCGGCGGACAGGGAGTACACCGGGGCGATCTGCCCGTACTGGTCCTGGCAGAAGTAGGACTTCATGCCGTGGAAAATGCCCAGCCGGCCGGTGGCGATGGTGGCGGCGGTCTCCGGGGTGTCCACCCCCCGTCCGGCGGCCTCACAGCCGATGAGGCGGACGGAGGGATCCCCAATAAAGTGGTAAAAACTTCCGATGGCGTTGGAACCGCCCCCCACGCAGGCCAGCACCGCGTCGGGCAGGCGGCCCTCCCTCTCCAGCATCTGCGCCTTGATCTCCCGGGAGATCACCGCCTGGAAATCCCGGACGATGCTGGGAAAGGGGTGGGGCCCCATGCAGGAGCCCAGGCAGTAGTGGGTGTCCTGGACCCGGGCGGTCCAGGCCCGCATGGCCTCGGACACCGCGTCCTTCAAGGTGGCCGTCCCGGTGGTGACGGGGACCACCTGGGCCCCCAGCAGCCGCATCCGGTAGACGTTGAGGGCCTGGCGGCGGGTGTCCTCCTCCCCCATGTAGACCACGCACGCCATCCCCAGCAGGGCCGCTGCGGTGGCGGTGGCCACCCCGTGCTGGCCGGCGCCGGTCTCGGCGATGAGGCGGGTTTTGCCCATCTTCTGGGCCAGCAGGGCCTGGCCCAAGACGTTGTTGATCTTGTGGGCCCCGGTGTGGTTTAAGTCCTCCCGCTTCAGGTAGACCTTGGCGCCCCCCAGGTCTCGGGTCATTCTCTCCGCGTAGTACAGCCGGGAGGGGCGGCCGGCATAGTCGTTGAGCAAGGCGGTCAGTTCCTGTTGAAAGGCCGGGTCCTCCTTATAAAAATCGTAGGCTTCCTCCAGTTGGAGCACGGCGTTCATCAGGGTCTCAGGAAGATACTGCCCTCCGTGGACCCCAAAGCGCCCCTTGGGATTGGTCATATCATCTCCTCCTCTCGCACCGCCCGGACGAAGGCTTCCATCTTCGCCGGGTCCTTTTTTCCATCGGTCTCAATGCCGGAGCTCACATCCACCCCGAAGGGACGGAGGCGGCGAACTGCCTGGCCTACGTTCCCCGGGTGCAGCCCCCCCGCCAGGAAGTAGGGCCGGCGGATGCCCGCCAGCAGGGACCAGTCGAAGGTCTCCCCCGTGCCGCCCTCTCCTGCGTCCAGCAGGACCAGGTCGGCTCCGCTGGCTTCGGCGGCGGCCACGTCGGCCGCCGTGTCCACCCGAAAGGCCTGGAGGATGGGCTTGGGGGTGAGCGCCCGGAGGGTTTGCAGGTAGGCCTCCCCCTCCCCTCCATGGAGTTGGATGAGGTCGATGACCCCCTCGTTGGCCAGAGCGGCCGCCTCCTCCGGCGGGGCATTCACAAAAGCCCCCACCGCTCGGATGGCAGGGTCCAGCCCCCGTTTCAAGTCCGCCGCCTGGGCTGGGGTGACATACCGTTTGCTCTTAGGCGCAAAGACAAACCCCACACAGGCGGGCTGCAGCGCGTTGGCGGCCTGGATGTCCTCGGGACGGGAGAGGCCGCAGAGTTTGATTTTGGTCATACGCTCCTCCTAAACTGGTTTAGCATAGCCCTCTTGTCCTTGGCCCGCATAAGGGCCTCCCCGATGAGGACCCCATCGGCCCCCATGGCCCGCACCGCCGCCACGTCCGCCGGGCGGTGTACCCCGCTTTCGGCCACATACAGCACCCCCGGGGGGACGCGGTCCCGCAGCCGGGCGGCGTTGTCCAGGTTCACGGAAAAGTCCCGTAGGTTCCGGTTGTTGCCCCCGATGATTTGGGCCCCGGCGGCCACGGCGGAGGCAACCTCCTTTTCATCGTGGGCCTCCACCAGGGCGGCCAGGCCCAGGTCATCGCAGAGGGCCAGGTAGTCCGTCAGGGTCCGGGTGTCCAGCAGGGCGCAGAGCAGCAGCACGCAGTCCGCCCCTATCAGGCGGGCTTGGTAGAGCTGGTAGGGGTCCACCGTAAAGTCCTTGCGGAGCATGGGGGTGGCCACTGCCTGGCGGATCTCCCGAAAGATCTGGTCCGACCCCAGAAACCACTTGGGCTCGGTGAGGCAAGAGATGGCCTCCGCCCCGGCGGCCTCGTAGGCCCGGGCGATGTCCAGGTAGGGGAAGTCCTTGGCGATGACCCCCTTAGAGGGAGAGGCCTTCTTCACCTCGCAGAGGAAGGAGAGGCCCTCTTTGGCCAGAGCAGCTTGGAACCCCTCCCCGCCTCCCTTTCCCAGGGCACGGCACTGGGCCTGGAGCACATCCAGGCTGTTGGCCTCCCGGTCCGCCGCCACCCGCTGGCGGGCGTGGGCGGCCAGCTGTTCCAGGATGGTCATGCCCCCACCCCCTCCCGGTTGCTCCCGGCGAGAAACCTCTCCAGGGTCTCCATGGCCTTGCCGGTGTCGATGCAGTGGGCGGCCAGGGCCACCCCTTCCTGCATGGTGTCTGCCTGGCCCCCCAGGTAGAGCGCTGCCCCAGCGTTGAGGAGGACGGCATTGCGCCGGTGCCCTTGCTCCCCCTGGAGGATGGCCCGGGTGATGGCGGCATTTTCCGCCGGGGTCCCCCCTCGAAGGTCCTCCCTGGCACACCGGGGGAAGCCGAACGCCTCCGGTGTTATGGTGTAGGACTTCACCCAGCCGTTCTGGATCTCACAGACCTGGGTGGGGGCGCTCAGAGAGATCTCGTCCAGCTTGTCCCGGCCGTAGACCACCATCCCCCGCTTCACCCCCAGGCTGATGAGCACCTGGGACAGAGGCTCCACCAGGTAGCCGTCGTACACTCCCAGCAGCTGTACTGTGGGCGTGCCGGGGTTGGTGAGGGGCCCTAAGATGTTGAACACCGTGCGGAAGCCCAGCTCCTTCCGGATGGGCCCCACGTACTTCATGGAGGTGTGGTACTTCTGGGCAAAGAAGAAGCACAGGCCCACCTCCTCCAACAGCTGCCGGCACAGAGTGGGGCTCTGGTGGATGTTCACCCCCAGGGCCTCCAGGCAGTCCGCCGTGCCGCACTGGGAGGAGGCCGCCCGGTTGCCGTGCTTGGCCACCTTTCCCCCGCCTGCCGCCGTCACCAGGGCGGCGGTGGTGGAGATGTTGAAGCTGTGGGCGTTGTCCCCTCCCGTCCCCACGATCTCGATGAGGTCCATCCCCGTGTCCACCCGGGTGGCGTGGGCCCGCATGGCGGCGGCGCAGCCGGCGATCTCGTCGATGGTCTCTGCCCGGGCGCTCTTGGTGGACAGGGCCGCCAGGAAGGCGGCGTTCTGGGTGGGGGTGGTCTGGCCCCCCATGATCTCGTTCATCACGGCGTAGGCCTCGTCATAGGTGAGGTCCTCTTTGTTCACGATTTTGACAATGGCTTGCTGAATCATCGGTCACATCTCCTTGAGAAAGTTTTGCAGCATGGTCTTGCCGTTAGGGGTCAGAATGGATTCCGGGTGAAATTGCAGGCCGTAAATGGGGTAGACCTTGTGGCGCACCGCCATCACCTCCCCCTCGTCGGTGGCCGCCGTCACCTGGAGACAGGCCGGCAGGCTGGCCGGGTCCACCGCCAGGGAGTGGTACCGGGCCACCCGGGCCCGGCTGGGGCAGCCGACGAAGAGGGGGCAGGTCTGGTCCAAGGTCACCTGGGACCGCTTGCCGTGCATCAGCTGGCGGGCGTAGGTGACGGTGCCCCCCAGGGCCGCGCAGATGGCCTGGTGCCCCAGGCACACCCCCAGGATGGGGATCTCGCCCCCCAATGCCTGCACCACGTCCATCAGGACCCCCGCCCCCTCCGGCCGGCCGGGGCCCGGAGAGAGGAGGATGTGGCTGGGGGCCATGGCCCGGATCTCTTCCACCGTCTTCTCGTCGTTGCGGATGACCTGGATGTCCGGGTTCAGCGCCCCCACCAGCTGGTAGAGGTTGTAGGAAAAACTGTCGTAACTGTCGATGAGCAAGATCATGGTTCCACCTCCTGGGCCAGCTCCAGGGCCCGCATCACAGCTTTGGCCTTGTTCAGGCACTCCTCATACTCGGTTTCGGGGACGGAATCGGCCACGATGCCCGCCCCGCTGCGGACAAAGACCCGCCCATTCTTCTGGTAGGCGATGCGGATGGCGATGCAGGTGTCCAGGTTGCCGGTGAAGTCCAGGTACCCGATGGCCCCGCCATAGATCCCCCGCTTGTTCCCCTCCAGCTGGCCAATCCGCTGGCAGGCCCGGATCTTGGGGGCCCCGGAGAGGGTCCCCGCCGGGAGAACCGCCGCCACGGCGTCCAGAGCGTCCCTGTCCTGCCGAAGTTCTCCCCGGATGGTGGAGCCGATGTGCATCACGTGGGAGAAGCGCTGGATGGTATGGAACTGCTCCACCGCCACGGTCCCAAACCGGCTCACCTTCCCCAGGTCGTTGCGGCCCAAGTCCACCAGCATGTCGTGCTCGGCCAGTTCCTTGTCATCGTCCAGGAGTTCTGCCTCCAGGGCCTGGTCCTGGGCCGCGGTCTCTCCCCGGGGCCGGGTGCCCGCCAGGGGGAAGGTGTGCAGGACCCCGTCCTCCAGCTTCACCAGGGTCTCCGGGGAGGCTCCGGCCACCTCTACATCCGTGCCGGAGAAGTAGAACATATAGGGGGAGGGGTTGATGGTGCGCAGCATCCGGTAGGTGTTCAGCAGGCTCCCGGTAAACGGGGCGGAGAGCCGGTTGGACAGGACGATCTGGAAGAGGTCCCCCTCCCGGATGTAGCCCTTGGCCTCCTCCACCATCCGGCAGAAGGCCGCCCGGTCAAAGAGGGGGGTCACCGGGCCGGTGAGGCGGCCGGCGGGCTCTGCCTTCTTCTCCCCGGTGCGCAGGAGGCGGACCATCTGCTCCAGCTCCAACACCGCCTTGTTGTAGTGGACCTCCACGTCCTCCAGGGGCATGTTCACCATGAGGACGATCTTCTGCCGCAAATGGTCAAAGGCGATGACCTTGTCAAAGAGCATCAGGTCCACATCCTGGAAGGCCTCGCTGTCCGGGACGTCACACTTCGCCGTGGGTTCCTGGTAGGCCAGGTAATCGTAGGAGAAGTACCCCACCAACCCCCCGGTGAAGGGGGGCAGGCCCGCCAGCCGGGGGCTGCGGTGGGCCGCCAGCACCTGGCGGAGATAGGCGGCGGGATCCCGGGTAGAAAACCGCAGGTCCCCCGCCTTCATCTCCCCGTCCCGGCAGGTGATCTCCAGCTTGGGGTCGTAGCCCAAAAAGGTGTACCGCCCCCACTTCTCGTCGGCCAGGGCGGATTCCAGCAGGTAGCAGTGGGTGGACACGTTCTTCAGGATCCGCAGGGCCTCTATGGGGGTGAGGAAGTCCGAGAGGATCTCGCAGTGCACCGGCAGGGCCCGGTACTGGCCCTGGGCGGCAATGGCCTTCACTTGGGGAAGGCTGGGGGAAATTTGCATGTCATTTACCTCCAAAATCAAAAACTCCTTTGGCCTTGTCCCTGCCAAAGGAGAAGAAAAAACGCCCTTGACAGAAACACTTGCTTCTGTCAAGGACGAATAAAAACATTATCCGCGGTGCCACCTTGCATTCACGGGAACGACCCCGTGCCCTTAGCAGGATACCAACATATCCCCGGCAACTGACGTATGCCCACACGTCGCAGCATACTAGGAAGGGGGGATCCCGCTTCCGTTGGCTGCGCCCTCAGCGGTCCATTTGACAACTTGTTTCTTACCTGACTCTCAGCACCACAGGCTCTCTGTAAAGGCATCATTGCCGTTATCTCCGCGTCAACGGTTTGTGACAGTATGAAATTTGAGGGTATCTTATCACAGCCGCTCTCCCCTGTCAAGAAGAAATGGCCCCTCAGATGAAATTTTGGCATTCTGCTCATGCAAGTGAGGCCGTTTCTTTTAGCAGGGCAAAGGCCACCTCCCGGGCCTGGCTGCCGGAGACGGTGCGGTTCTCGTCGGCCAGGTAGACCGCGAAGTAGGTCCTGGCCCCGGCCTTCTCCTGGAAGCCCACGAACCAGCCGGTCTCTCCAAAGCCGGAGCCCGTCTTGCCGTAGACCTGCCGGGTCCCGTCGTCCTGGACCAGCATGATGGTCCGGAGGGTGTCCACCTCCTCCTGGGTGTACTGGCTGCGGCCCTCAAAGACCTTGGTGAGGACCTGGACCTGCTCCAGGGGGGAGATTTTCAGGGAGGAATCAATCCAGAAGCCGTTGAGCTCCGGGCTCTGGTTCTGTCCGCCCCCCTCCCACTGGGAGATGTCCTGGTTGCCGTAGTCCAGGGCGGCCAGCTGCTGGGCCACGGACGCCTGCCCCACCTGGTCGATCACCTGGCGGAAGTACCACACGCAGGAGGACTGGAAGGCCTCCGCCAGGGTGAGGTTCCCGTTCCAGGCCGCCACGGGGTACTGGATGCCGGAGTAGGTCATGGTGCTCTCCGGCCCGGTGAGAACGCCGGTGTGGAGGCCCATGAGGGTGGAGATGATCTTAAAGGTGGAGCAGGGGGAGACCTGGGTGCGGCACAGGTCCTCCTGGTACAGGGTGTAATGGTCCGTCCCCAGGTCATAGAGGACGGCGCAGCCCTGGATGCCCTGGAAGGCCTCCGAGGGCGTCCGGCTCTCCCAAGTGGGGCCGGTTTGGGTCTGGGCGGTTTCTTGCTCCTGGGGCGCCCCGCCCCCCTGGCCGCAGCCGGCCAGGAGGAGGGCGCACAGGAGGAGGAGAGGGAGGGGGCGAACTTGTTTCATGGTTTTCCGTTCCTTTTTCATCGTTTCGTGGGGTACTGGGGATTTGATACCGGCACCAGTTCATAGGCCACATACCTATGACTGAACCCATACCCCAGCTTCTCCGCCAGGGCCAGGGAGGTGGGGGTGTGGGCATCCCAGCTGGGGTAGAGGTCCCGGTCCAGGCAGCGCAGCAGGAGGGCGGCCGACGCGGCGGTGGCCAGACCCTGGCGGCGGCAGTCCGGGCGGGTGTCCACCTCGATCTCAATCCCCGTCCGATATCGGGCATAGGAGGAGGCCCCCGCCACCAGTTCCCCCTGCCGGACCACTGCCATCCCCAGCCCCAGGCGGGCATAGTCCCCTTCCGTGGGGAACTGGGCCACCAGATCCCGGCTCCAAGAATCGGCCAGACAGCGGTGGTAGAGCTGGCCTTGGATGGGGCGCAGTGTGTCCCCCGGCAGCAGCCGGCCGAGACAACGATCCACCGCGCAAACGACGGAACGTATTTTTCCTGCACAAAAGGCGCACCGGATGAGAGTCTGAAGCGGTGCACCTCCGTTTGGCGTGACGGCAGAAAACAGCCGATGACAGAAGCATTCCGGCAGGAAATCCTGTCGCAGAACAAGGCGATGGCAGACCAGGCACTCCGCGTGCTGGCGGCAGCAGGAAGAGCGTGGAACCAGATGCCGTCCTCCCAGGAGCCGGACTTTCTGGAGCAGGATCTCTGCTTTTTAGGACTTT
>OGYY01000488.1_pt1 | contig 40624 bp, 26 predicted proteins | sample 1576671 | NCBI WGS metagenome assembly OGYY01 (sample SAMEA3541593, study PRJEB24748) | human gut metagenome | biome: human gut; feature: human-associated habitat; material: faeces | place: China | collected 2012 | reverse complement strand
TTAGGAAGTCTGCAAATAAACTTCCGACCAGCGGTACTAATAAAAATGCTTTTACAGATGGGGCATACTTTTCACATACTGCCTGCATATTGGCCATTGCATTTGGCGTTGCTCCCATACCAAATCCGCATACTCCGGATGACAGGACTGCGGCATCATAGTCTCTTCCCATGATATTAAATATTACAAAATAAGTAAATAAGAACATCAAAATAGTTTGTCCTGCAAGTAATGTGATCAGTGGAAGTGCAAGGTCTGCAAGCTGCCATAATTTTAAAGTGATCATGGCGATTCCTAAGAATAAAGATAGGCTGATACCACCAATATCATTGATCTCGCCCATATAAATTGTAAATTGTCCAGAATATTCGCCGATGTTACGCATAAATGCAGCAGCGATCATGGCACCGATATAGATTGGGAATGTCATACCTGTCATGGAAAGCAATTTGGAAATGATCGTTCCGATTCCCATGGCGATGATCAGCTGGAACACGGCAGCTGGATACATACTTGTGTGACGTTCATGCTTTTTCTCTTCTTCAATTAACAGGCTGTTATCTTCAGGAATTGCAGTCTTTAAAAGATTTTTCTTCTCAATCAGACGTTTTCCAACGGGACCGCCCATGATACTTCCAGCGATCAATCCAAATGTAGCAGCAGCTGTACATAAAGTGCTGGCACCTTTAACACCAAAGTCTTCAAGAACAGGTCCAAATGCACCAGCGGTACCATGACCACCGATCATAGGGATAGAACCTGTACAGAGTCCAACCAAAGGACTGATCTGTAGTGCTTTGGACAGACCGACTGCAAGAAAGTTCTGGCATATGATCAATATGATCACAAGGATCAGGAAAATGATCAAAGATTTTCCACCACTGGTACAGCAGGAGGATCGGGAATTATCGGAAACCATGAAGATCGGTATGGACTGCATCTGTTCCAGTGAGTGCCGGATCATTGAATGCGCCCAGCCGGAAGCATATTATGCGCCGGGACTGGATAAGATCGTTCTTCCGTTAAGGCAGATGTTCAAGGATGAAGAATCCTATGTAGCGACAGTGCTTCATGAAATGGTCCACAGTACAGGACATCATTCACGGCTGAACCGTAATATTGAAAATCCATTTGGCAGCATTGAATATGCAAAAGAAGAACTGCGGGCAGAACTTGGTTCCATGTTTTTAAAAGCAGATCTGGGGCTATCCATGCAGGGAGAACACTTCCAGGATCATTCCAATTACCTGAAAAGCTGGATTTCTGTACTGGAAGACGATTACAACGAATTATTCCGGGCAGCATCTGACGCTGAACGGGCATCCATCCGGATCATGGACCGTTATCAGGAATATAAGAAAAATCCGGAGATTGGAAGAAAACCGCAGAATATAAAAGATGTCACTTTGACGCCAGTAAAGTGAAGGAAAGGAAACGGGGTATCAGGGGCTTTTGCCCCTGACAAGAAAGGCATTTGTCATACAAAATGCGTATCTTGCAAATTCCCTGCGGAAATTTGGGTTTGTGCTGAGTGACATCAAAGTGATGCCAAAGTGACATCAAAAGGGTACCAAGTGACGCCAGAGTGACGTCAGAGTGACATCAAAAAGATATCAGATTAGTGGAACGGAAAAAAGATATGAAGAACAGGATTATAACATTCCGAGTAACAGATGAAGAATATGCATTGCTTACAGAGCGGACAAAGAAAACCGGGATCACAGGTGAAAACCTGTCAGAGTATATCAGACAGCAGGTCTTTGGAGAAGAGTATCCATACCAGAAGGAAAAACTCCTCAGAGATATGAATTACCAGATCAGAAAGATAGGGGTAAATCTTAACCAGATCGCTGCCAGATATAACAGCAGCCTGTATCTGGAACAGGACAGGAGACTTGTGATGCAGTATATGGAGGAACTGAAAATGCTTTTAGAAAAAACTCAGGATATGATATGGCCATCACAAAGCTGATCCATATGAAAGAAAGCCGCTCAAAGGAAAAAGGTAAGCACCTGAAAAATGCAGTCTGCTATATCCTGAACCCGGAAAAAACCGCAGGCGGGCTGTATATGAACTCAAACTGCGGCTGTGATGCAGATGAGATTTATCAGGGAATGATTCAGACAAAAAAACAGCATGGAAAGACCTGGGGCAGACAGGGATATCACTTTGTGATCTCCTTTGCACCGGGAGAGGCAACCGAAGAGACTGCTTTTGCTGTCATGCAGGATTTCGCTGACCAGTATCTAAAGGATGAATACGACTATGTTTATGTGGTTCATAATGACAAAGAGCATATCCACGGGCATTTGATCTTTAATTCCCTTTCTTACAGCGGATATAAATACCATTATAAGGAGGGGCAGTGGAAGAATGAGATCCAGCCGGTCACTGACAGCATATGCCGTAAATACGGGCTGGATGGACTTCTGGAAAAAGAAATAAAAACCGGACGTTCCTATAAAGAATGGAAATCCGGGAAGAATGGAAACATGACCTGGAGACAGCTGATCCGGAAAGAACTGGACATTGCAGTGAAAAGGTGTGCAGATTATGAGGAAATGCTGCTGTATTTGAAAAAAAACGGCTATCTGATTCGGGAGGGAATATCTAAAGAACATGGTCCCTATCTTGCCATCCGCCCTCCTGACAGTCAAAAAGCCTTTCGTACTTACACACTGGGAAAAGACTATCAGGTACAGCAGCTGAAAAAAAGGCTCCGGACAGAGGATTATGTGCCGTATTTTAAAACAGCCCCCGGGATCCGTCTGTACAGGATATCATTCCATATACAGACGGCCACCTATTACCAGCTTTATCATGTGGCGCATTATCATAAGGTAAAACATTTTTATAACCACCAGGGCTGGAAATACAGAAAAGAGAGAATGGAGATCGGGGAACTGTTTATGCAGTGCAGTTATCTTCTCACCCAGGGAATAAAAAGTGAGAAAGAACTGGCAGAAAAAATAGACTCCCTGAATATCCAGGAAAGGGAACTTTACCATATGCGCAGCAATCTGACATCAGGATATGAAGACATCAATGCTTCCCTGAAAAGCCTGCGCAGGGAAAGAAAAATGCTCAAAAAGATACAGGAAAGGACAAAAGAGTCAAAACCAGAGCCTGCCAGAGAAAAAAAGCAGGAGGAGATAGAAAATGACAGAGGAACAGTTAAAAAATATAATTGAAGAACAGCAGAGGGCAGGGGCACCCCTGTCACTGCTGACACAGATGCGGTTTGCCTATGAACTGGGCCTGCCGGAAGAAACCTATGATCTGTTGATCCAAACGGAGGAGTTTGAGATCCGGGAATGGCTCCGTATTTCCCTTATGGAGGGAATCCCGTTAAATGAGGTCCGGCAGTACCAGACCATGAATATAAAAGAGATCCAGACATTCCGCAGAAGATATTTCCTTAAAAAAGAAAACGTGGAGGAATTAAAAGAAATCCGGGAGCAGACAGAAAAAAAACTGCAGAAGCTGGAACTTCTGGTTGATAAAACAGAACCCATGGAGAGGTATATCCATGTGCTTTTAAAACAAAAGGATAAAATGCTGGATACCTGCCAGAAACAGCTGGAATCTCTGCGAAGGAAAACAGAAAAGCTTGAGGAACAGCTGGAACTCTGGCAGAGGTTATCGGAGCCGTCCAGACAAACTTTTCCGCCAAAGGAAGACAAAGAAGAACTGCCACCGGAACCAAAAGTATTGCCATCCGTGCTGCCGGAACCGGAACCTATTCCCTGGTGGGCTTTCTGCCGCAGAAAAAAGAGAAGAAAAGAAACCGGCATCATAGCGGAATACTTAAAACAGTCTTCCTGGAGCCGGGAGCAGATGGAGTTTATCCTGGAATGCCTGGAGGAGCACATGACAATGGAAGACATAAAACAGATCACAGGACCGGAAATGGAGATAGAGAAGATGAGACTGCTGAAAAGAATGATCCAAAAAGATTACAGGAAGGAAGAATAGCTTATGGAAGAGATAAAACAGCGGATAGATGAAGACATAAAAAAACTGAACAGCCGGATAGAACTGTTTGAAACATACATTCATAAAAACGGCCTGCAGAAGGATTTTGAACGTTTCTGCAGAGAACATAAAAAACAGGAAAAACGTCCGTTAAAAGACCAGATTCCAAAACGATAGGAGGAATGAGAAATGAGCGAGATCAGCGATACCGCTACTTTGATCAAGTTAAGCAGCCAGGGAACGTACTTCCTGGCAAAGGGTTCTGTAAAAGCGATCCTTTATCTCTATCAGACAATAAAAAAGCTGCAGGCAGCAAATGTCCTTGGGAAAGGAGAAGTGGAAGAATTTGAAAAGTTCTTAAAAGCAACCGAAGGAAAATACCGGATCATTAATATCCCTACGGAAAAAACAGAGGAACTGAACCAGATGAGAGAGGACTTAAATCAGATGCATATCAGTTACACAGTTCTCCCTGACCTGAATGTGGGTGACGGGCAGACGCAGATTGCCTATGCCATTGCAGATACCGAAAAAGTGGAAGCCTGGTACCGCAGTTTTTGTCTGGATCATCTGAAAAACGGCGGGGAAAAGCAGTATACGGAACTGATGAACCTGACAGAAGGACAGATTTCGATTGCCAATATCCCCTGGCCTCCTGCAGGTGCCTGTATAGATGAGTATGCCTATGCAGAAACAGCAGATCCGGAGATCAAAAAGAAGCTGCAGGTTCCATCGAATCCATCTAGTGTTCCGAAAGATTTTTTTCCTGATGACACAGAAGAATTAAAAGAAGAAATTTCAGTAGCAACCCTGGAGGGACGCTTACAGCAGCTGAAACAGGATCTGGACGGCCTACGTATAAATTACATGATCCTGCCGGACATGAATGCAGGAAAAGGATATCTGCAGATCGCCTACGCAGCAGCGGATGCGCCAAAATTAAAAGCATGGTATGAACTATACCAAAAGACCATGCTTTCAGAAGGAACTTCTGTAAAAAATATGAAGGAAATGTCCTGGGAGGACTACTTAAAGACTGCAGGTAAAACACCATCCGGTGAAAAAATCATCCAGCAGCTTCAGAAAGCAAAGCAGGCAGAAAAAACAGTACCTCTGCCATAGGAGAAAATGCCATGTGGAAAAAAAGAAAACAGCCGTATCTGTTATTTTTTCTTTTCTTACTTTTGTGTATCCTGACAGGATATTATTTTTCCGGGATCTTTCTGGAACCGGGACTGGCTCTTTCAAATATTAACACCAGACTGGAATATATCATCAGCCATCCCTTTGCATGGTACTGGAATGAGAAAAGTGCAGCCTGTATCACAGGAACTTTTCTGGCATGGCTTTATATCCTGAGCCAGTATCTGTACCATCAGAGGGATTTTCAGTTTGGCAGGGAATACGGAACTTCCCAGTGGGCAGATCCGGAGGAGATCAGCAGACAGCTGATGGATTCCCTTCCGGAGAATAACCGCATCCTGAGCAAGCACCTGCATATATCAAAGAAAGCATTGTCCAATAATAATGTGATCGTTATCGGTTCCCCGGGTACCGGAAAGTCTACAGGCATCGTTATCCCAAATCTTCTTACTGCCAGTGCTTCTTATGTGGTCCTGGATGTAAAAGGGGAGCTTGCCGATGGATATGGCAGTTATTTAAAGGAAAAAGGCTATCAGATCAAATGCCTGAATCTGAAAGAAATGGAAAAATCGAACCAGTATGATCCTTTTCATTACATAAGAAAAGAGGAAGATATCATCAAGTTAGTGACAAACATACAGGCAAACACCACACCGCCGGATGCCATGAAAGGAGATCCTTTCTGGGATGACGGTCTGGCATTGTATCTGATGTCTCTGTTTTATTATGTGTGGATGGAATGCAAAGGGAAGGAACGGACCATGAACAAGGTCCTGGAACTGTGCAACAAGGAAGCGGAGGTCTTAGATGAGGATGGGACTACCGCACTGGGGGTTATGATGGAACGGCTCACATTAGGAAAATATGGAAAAAACCATCCGGCCTATATCAAATACCAGAAATTAAAGGGTGGACATCAGGAAACAGTAAAATCCATCATCCTGATGGTGAATGCAAAACTGAAATTCTTTGAGACACCTGGGATCCGCAGGATATTTGAAGACGATGATATGGAATTGGAATCACTGGGAACCGGAAAGAACAGGGATGGAAAGACAAAAACCGCCTTGTTTCTCATTATCCCGGATAATGATAATTCCTTTGCCTTTGTGATGGGAATGCTCTATACACAGATTTTTGAGACCCTGATCCATGTGGCAGATCTGGAATACCACGGACCTCTTCCTGTTCCTGTAGAGGTGTGGATGGATGAGTTTGCAAACGGAGCAAGACCGGACAGGTTTGAGAACCTGATAACCACCCTGCGAAGCAGGAATATTTCTGCCCTGATCTTTTTACAGAGTGTGGACCAGATCAAAAAGATCTATACAGGAGATACCTGGGGGATCCTGATGGATGCCTGCAGTGCATTTATCTTTTTGGGATCCGGCAGAGGATCACTCAATACCCAGGAGTATGTTTCCAAACTTCTTGGCCAGGCAACCATAGATAAACGGACAGAGGGAGAGAGCAGGGGAAAAAGCGGAAACAGCAGCTTAAATTTCGACCGTGCAGGAAGGGATCTGATGACACCTGCAGAGATCGGCAGAATGTCAAGGGAGAAATGTATTATCCTTCTGGAGGGACAGCAGCCGGTCCTGGATGATAAAGTGCGTCCGTTCTCAGATAAGATATTCCTGTATGCAAAGAGCCTGGGAAGATACAAAAATCCTGTAGTAGTAAAATTAGATGAGCAGGGACAGTACCAGACCATAAAATCTCCTGGCAGCCTGGAAGAATTAAGTGAAGAAAGCGTAGTTTACTATAAAAATCTTGCAAAAGAAGGAAAAGCCAGGATCTATGAACTGGATGAGGAAGAGTTTCTGAGATGGAACCTGAAAGATGAATGATATCAGGTTAAATCCTGTAAGACAATAAGAAAACCACAAGAAGCAGTTGAGGATGCAGTCTGGATAGCGTATAATCAGAGACAGAAATTATAAGTGAGGACTAAAATTGAAACGAGACGAGATTTTTCGATATGTAAAAGACCAGTATGGAACTGAGCCGGAGTATTTATGGAAAAAAGATCCGGATTCTGCAGTGCTTCGACATAAAAATAAAAAATGGTATGCTATAATCATGTCAGTGGAAAAGAAAAAACTGGGATTGGAAGAAAATGGAAATATTGATATTCTGAACGTAAAATGTGATCCCGAACTTGTTGGTATGCTCATTCAAACCTATGGATTTCTGCCAGGATATCACATGAATAAGCGGCACTGGCTTACAATCCTTCTGGATGGTTCTGTCAGTGAGGCCAAAACCCTGGATTTTCTGGATATGAGCTATGATCTGATCGATGGCGGGAAGTAATAAAAAAGGGAGCCTTTCAGAAAAGAATCGCTGACGGCTCCCAGACATTTCAATATAAAAATCATTCTTCTACTCTGCATTTTCAATCTGATGAGATCACTTCATTCATACAGTACGTTGTTCAGAAATACCAATCCATAGTTAAGCATAGAGTGAATCGTAATATAATTTGCTCATCTGGCAGTAGAGTCTGTCAGACCAAGAAGATATTCACAGGAAACATTAAACACTTCGGCAAGTGCCACAACTTCGTAATCAGGCACAAAACGTGTACCCTGTTCGATCCGCAGGATGGCCAGATCATTGAATTCATATCCTGCAAGCTGCAGTCTGGCTGCAAGCATCTTTTGGGTCAGCTTGTGAGCTTTGCGTAATTCTTTTACCCGCCTGCCGATCCTGTTTTTACTGTTTGTTTTTTTATCCCAATAAATAATCATTGTACACCTCGAAATATTTCTAAAGATGAAGTATTATTATTGATTTTAAGGAAAATTATTGATACCATACTTCTAAAAATGAAGTTTTTGAAAGTTTATTTAGCAGTTATGAAAAAGATTATGCAGCCTGTTGATTTAAGAAATGATTCTAACGGAAGGTGAGAAAATGAATGAGTTTTATGAAGCGGTATCAAATCTATTAGAGGAAATGCGCTGTGATTGTAAAGAAAGGGAATATACAGTAGAAACACAAGAATGGAAAACAGCCGGGAAAAGCTTAAAGCAGATACAAAAAAGGCTGCCGTCTCATCTGGAGAAAATGTCAGAGAGGGAACAGGATTTCTGGAAGAAATACCTGGATCAACTGGAACATTTTCATTATGTAGAGGAGCAGAGAGCCTATTACCAGGGTATGATGGATGGGATAGAATTTCTCAGCAACATAGGGGCAGTAAAGAAAAGTACGAATGTAAAAAGGATGATAGATAAGTATATACTCTAAGAATGGCGGTATGGATTTCCATACCGCTTTTTCAGAATGATCCGGACAGGATAAAATTCTCAAAAATCCTGATTCTCATAATCTGCAGGCGTTCTATATGTGCGCAGATATGCTTCCACAATAGCCAGTATGGCAGTGATCTGCTCATCATTACATTTTGACAGATAGACAAGCTGGCGTTTATAATCAAGACTATCTGTATGATTGTCAGGATAAAATAGTGGTTCAGGAGATACATTTAAGGCGCGTACAAGTTTGCGGATCTTTGGAAAACTTGGTATCCGCCCTCCGTTTTCGATTTCTTTCAAATATCTGCTGGACATCTCTGACATTTCAGCTAATTCTTCGTAAGTCAATTTTTGCTCGTTTCGGGCTTTCTTAAAAAATAATCCCAGATTTTTATCTGTTTGTTTTGGCATATGATACACCTCCAAACATAGTGTATAGTTCCCTTTTTAGAAAGAAAATGAACTAATATTTCACTAAAAATAAGGGTAATAATTCACTTTTTATAAAAAGAAGATAGAGAGGTATAAAAAGATGAAGGATCTTATTGCTTGGTACTGTGTCCGTCCTTGTGCGGCGGATGGGAGCAGATAGTTCATTCAAAAGACCTGTACTGTTTTTGTGCCTTGAAAAGTGAACTATGCGCTGTTGATACTAATGGCAAAAAAATATTTTCTGATATAAGTGACGTCCTGTGGGCTGAAATATGCTCACCAGGGCGTCTTTTATATACCCCAAAATACGGAAAAAATACAAATTTCTGTGTTTATAGAGAAATTTTTAAAAAATTTCTTTCCAGACCCCGACAAATGCCCCTGTCCGTTTGGGATAAGTGGGAAGGGGAAACTTTGCTTATTGCCTGCTGGCAGGGAAGGGGGTGAACTCTTATGGAGCAGTCTTCTTTCCGAAACAAAATTACAGTCATGCATCAGTATGATCGTCTGTGCAAGATGGCATTGAAAAGTGAGGTCATCAATTACAAAAAACATATGGCATATCGCCAGAAATGGGAAGTGATGTTGTCAGAGCTGTCAGCAAAGGAGCTGAGCAGACTTTTTACAATGGACAAATATGACCTGGAAACATATCGTTTCCAGGTTCTTGATTATGATATTGAAGTCACAGATACATTGATCGCAGAGGCTCTGCACACACTGACTGAGAAGAAAAGAAATGTCGTATTATTGTCATATTTTATGGATATGAGTGATGCGGACATTGCCAGAAAGATGAATCTGGTAAGAAGTACCATCAGTGAGCATCGAAAACGCTCGCTGGAATTGATGAGAAAAATTATGGAGGAAACCAATGAGAAGAATTAAAGAACAGAAATGCACAGCTGATTTGCTGCCATTTCATATTATCGAAGCAGCATCAGCCGGAGATATAGAAGCAATCCAGGTGGTATTGAAGCATTATGAAAGTTATATTAGAGCTTTGTCTATCAGAAAAATGTTTGACGAATCAGGACATGTACATTACTGCGTGGACGAAACACTGCGCCAGCGTCTGGAAATGAGACTGATCACTAAGACTTTGGAATTTAATCCAAGACCATATCCAGGAAAGAATAACCGGTAAAGGACATAATATCCCCTTCAGGAATCATTGATACAAGATAAAATCCTGCCTGGAGCAAGAAACATTTAAACTGCAGGCGGGATTTTGCCTGTTATAAAAGAATCAGATCCTTTTATGAAAATAACATAGAATCGTTCCAAAGAACGAATTCATAATTTATAGATTCTGTATAAATCAAATTTCCATCAGTATACTTATTTTAGAAGGAATCACTATTCGGGAGGTGTTACGATGGACTTAAAAGCAGTAGGTCAGAGGATCAAGGATGCAAGAGAAGAAAAGAATCTTACCCAGGAAGAGCTGGCTGCTCTGGTAAACTTAAGTTCCACACATGTCAGTGTGATCGAACGAGGTCTTAAAGTAACCAAGCTGGATACATTTGTAGCAATTGCAAATGCACTGGATGTTTCAGCAGATGAGCTTCTGGTGGATGTCGTGGCACACTCTGTAACCGGAGTTTCCAACAGGTTATCGGACAAAATATCCAGCCTTCCGATGAAGGAACAGAAAAAAATCATAAAAGTCGTTCAGGCATTGATAGAAGAGTAGCAAAAGACAGGAAGAGCGGAAAACTCTTCTTTTTTTGGCTATTTTACATAATTTTACTTGAAATATATTTGTAAATATGGTAAAGATTATATTGAATTAGTTCTTTGGAATAATAAATAATTCTATTTTACCCAGTATACAAGATGGAAAAGAATCTGTAAGAAAGAACTGGTTGATTTCATTTAGAAAATTTTCTGTAGGAATACTACGCATCAGATATCATGCTGAAAAAGTGAAAGAGAGAAGGAGTAATGGGATATACAGTAAAAGATTTGCTTGAATCAAATAAATTTCCGGAGGTGCATCTGATAAGCGGCAGTGCTGGAATAGACAGGGAAATCAAAAAGCTCCGGTTTATTGAAGTAGAAGATATGGAAAAATTCCTGGTGGGGGGGGAAGTTCTTATGACCAGCATGAAAGCATACAAAAATGTAGATGAACATGCTTTCCTGCACCATCTGGAAGAATTTAATGAAAAAAATATAAGTGGATTTATTGTAAAAAGATATCACGAAACAAAGTTACAGGAAAGATTATTTGATATCTTATTACAATTTGCGGAGAAACATCATCTCCCGGTTTTGGAAATTCCAACAAATATGTATTTCTGGGGGATTATTAAGTATGTCCTGTTGCAATTATATGATATAGAAACTGCCAAGCTGATATATTTTAAGACCACCTATGATAGTTTAAGTAAAATCTTATTAAACAAACAGGACAGTAAAACAGTAACAACGAATTTACTTTTTCAGATAGATACAATACTTGGAAACCCGGTTGCCTTATATAATGGAGAGTCTATTTGTTACGCCTCAACTGCGCCAGGCATGTCTGAGTTTAAAAAAGAAGAAGATTGTGTGGCATATATACCCAATATTATTACAAGATATGAGTATCTGCGTCAAAAAAGGGAATATGTTGAGTATATCAAGAAAATGGATGTTTTTGAACAGAGGGATATCTATCTGGTTATTTCAGAGCGGAATGAACCATTGCAGGAACTGGATTTTATAGCATTGGAGAATATCATTGTTACATTGGAGTATATTTTGGTGAGGTGCGTGATAGAAGAAGACATTGAGAAAAAGTATCACAGAGATCTGCAATACCGCCTGTTGAATGGTTCTCTGACAAATGTAGAAGAAGATGAAGTAGCAGATATCCTCAATCTCAATGAATCAGATGATTTGCGGGTTATCACTTTCCATATGGCTTCAAAAAATAATGAAGGACGGTTCAGTGATAAGCAGTTAAAAGAAACAAAGATTGTAGAAAAAGAACTTATGCATTTTTTGCCAAAAGACTATATTTTTTCAAATACCAACCAGATCATTTATATCTACAAAGAAGATGGGAATGAAAACCAACTGGAATTTCGGAAAAGATTGGAGAAATTACAGCAACGAGTGCAGGAGAATTTTAATAAAAAACAAATGGATATAGATTTCCTGGTCGGTATAGGAAACAGTGTTAAAGGATACTATGATCTAAAAGAGTCTTTCACATCTTCAAAAATGGCAATTAAGTATATCAATGTTATCAGGAAAATAATCGGGGATAAGGATAAAGCAGTTGTGGACATTTCAAAACTGGGATTCTTTTCTTATATGATGGCAAAGGTAGAGGATAAAGAAGAATTATATGCTTTTGTACCGGAATCTTTACAGAAGCTGCACCAGCATGATGTTGAGAAAAACGGAGAACTGATTGATACATTGGAATGTTTCATGAATAACAACCAGAGTATTAAGAAGACATCACAGCTTATGTTTGTCCATTACCGGACGGTTTCATACCGCATACAAAAGATAGTAGAAATAACAGGAATGGATTTTAGTAATGCAACGGAAATGCTGGTGGTCCGGAACGGATTACTGGTGCTCAGAGTTCTTGAGGAAATGTAATAGATTAACGAATCATGTCATTATGTTTATGATATGGTTCGTTTTTTTATATTTATATCAGGAATTGATTTAGCGGATACACTTCAAATGGAACACTTTATGCAAAAAAAACATGAAAAATATTGCAGGTTTGTTGCATTGAAAGAACAAAATAAACAGATATAATAGAAATCGAACTAAAACCTCGCATGTCCGAGTTTGAATATGGAAGATGGTAGCATGAAAAAAGAGAATACACCAAATGAAGCTGACAGTGTAATACAGGAAACAACCATAGCGCAGGATATCGTGCAGCTGTTATTGAAAATATCAATTATTATTTTAGCAGTATTTCTGATCTTTACATTTCTTTATGGGATTGTAAGAATCAATGACGTCTCAATGAAGCCTGCGATCAAAGATGGAGATTTGGTCATGTATTACAGACTGGATAAACGTTTCATATCCGGTGATGTGGCTGTCTTTGAGGATGATGGAAAAACGACTACAGGACGTGTTGTGGCAGTGGCTGGAGATACAGTTGATATTACGAAGAATGGACTGAAGATAAACGGAGCAGAACAGATATCCCAGGATATCTACTTTGATACTACACAGTTTAAAAACGGAGTAGATTTCCCCATCACTGTAGGGGAAGGCCAGGTGTTTTTGCTTGGCGATAACAGACCACAGGCATCAGACAGCCGTATCTATGGCTGTATTAATATAAAGGATGTCAGGGGAAAAGTCATAGCGGTTATTCGGAGCAGGGGGATTTGACGCCCTGTCCGTTAATCAATATAAAAAAATAAAAATTTCACAAGGGAGGAAACATTATGAGCATGAAAAAGTTTACAAAAAAAATGCTCGCAATTGTCGCAGCAGCAGCTATGACAATGGGTCTGGCAATGCCAGCATTTGCAAGTGAAACAGGAACAGGAGAAAGACCTAAGGTAACTGATGCTTACATCAGCAAAACCTTTAATACAGAGGTAAATACAGGGGTGGTAAACGGACTGAAATTTAAATTTACCGCTACACAGGTTAAAAAAGGAGAGGGTGTAAACACTACTGATCATCCAATTACAATACCGGATATTACTTTTGCAGAACCAACCATAGGACCAAACAAAGCAGTAAGCAAAATCGACTTTGGTACATTTACTAAAACTAATGGAGTTGGTGAATATGTATATGAAGTAAAAGAGGAACAACAATCTGAACCAGCGGTCGCAGAAACTGACCATGAAAAACTGATTATGTCCAAAGCTGAATATACAATGCATGTATATGTTGTTGAAGATAATGGGACATTTAAAATCGGCAACATCATCGTAAATAATAAAAAGGATGATAAAGGCGATGATTCAACTGGTAAAGTAGACAATATTGGTGGAAATGCAGACACGAATACATTTAGATTTGTAAACACTTATGTACAGGAAGCTGGTACAGGAACAGATCCGACAAATCCTGGTGAAGATTATACTAACTATGGTTCTTTAAATGTATCAAAAAAAGTCGTAAATCTATATACAAAAGCAGCACAAAGCTTTAATTTCACTGCAAGCTTTGTATTCCCAGAAGGAACAGATGCAACTACTCTTAAAAATGGTGTAAAAGCAAATGGTACAGATATTACAAATAACTTAAATAGTGGTTACACATTCACATTGGAAGATGGTAAAAACATGAAATTCACAGGTCTTCCAGTAGGAACTGAAATCACTGTAACTGAGGCAGCAACACAGAACTACAAAGGAAGTGCTGTAGTTACAATTAATGGTACAGAAGAAAATGTTGCAGCAGATGGCTATAATAAAGATCTCTCAATATCCAAAAAGAAACTTGGACAGAATAAGAATGCAGTTGATGTAACCAATACATACAACAACGTACCAACAACAGGTATCATCATGAACACTCTTCCATATGTTCTGATGGTTGCTCTTTGTGGTGTAGCTCTGGTAGCATTTGTTGCTTCCAAACGCAGAAAAGTACAGAAATAATCTTTATCCGATCATAAAAATATAAGATCATAAAAACAGAAAAGGAAATGCGTGCGGCAATACTCCGTCGCATTTCCTTTTGTGATAAGAAAGGAAAATTCAGGAACATTTCATATGAAAAAAACAGCAAAGTTTATAGTCAAGATAATCGATCATATGGTAAACCTAACAGCATTATTGCTGGTCCTGATGACAATGTTCCTGTCATGCTATATGTTATGGGATTCTAATCAGGTATACCAGGCTGCAGATGCGAAAAACTATGAAGCCTACATACCGACAGAGAAACATACAAAATCTTTTGAAGAATTGCAGAAAATCAATCCAGACATTATTGGATGGATCCGCGTGAACGAAACAAATATCAATTATCCCCTGCTACAGGCTGAGGATGATGATACCTATATGAATACAGATGCAGAAGGCAGATATTCCTTAAGCGGTGCGATTTTTTTACACTGTGCCAACAAGCCGGATTTTTCTGATTTTAACAATATTATTTACGGACATCATATGGAAAAGCATATGATGTTTGGAGATGTTGGTTTATTTACAGAGAAGAAATACTTTGATGAGCATCCATACGGAAATCTGTTTTTTGATGGAAAAGACCATGGAATCGAATTTTATGCATTGCTCCAAGCAGATGCCTATAATGAGACACTTTTCAGTGTCTGTGCCGACACGTCGGAAACAAGACAGGCATATCTGCAGGAGATAGAAGCCAATGCTATATATAGAAGAAATATAAAGATTACAGAAAATGACCATTTGGTTCTTCTGACAACGTGTACTTCAGAGATGACAAATGGAAGAAATATATTGGTAGGAAAACTTACGGATCAGGTATATCCGGAGAAAGAAAAAGTCAGGAATATGGGAACAGGGATTGATGAACTGAAAGAAAAGCTGAACCAGGTTCCGGTTATATTCTGGCTGATACTGCTTATTATTGTGTTGCTGCTGATAGACAGAATATTAGGAAAGAGGAGGAAGAAAAAATATGAAAATCTTTGATCTAAAAAAAGTAAGGATCATATTGCTGGCTATGTTCCTTTTCCTGAGCATACAGATACCAGTTCATGCAGATGACCATATAGTAAGAATCCCGGTGGAGCAGATGTTTGATAGTGAAGCTGCAGATGTCTCGGATGAATTCTACTATATCATGACAACAGACCAGAGTGATGCACCTATGCCTGCAGGAAGTACGGATAGGCGTTATTCCTGGAAAATGAAAAACAATACAACTGCTGAAATCACTATCAGTGTAACGACAGCAGGAGAGTATCATTATAGGATCTATCAGGTAACAGAACAAACAGATGATTATAAATATGACCAGAGCAGCTACGGTGTGATAGTGGAAGCTTACTATAATGAACATAATCAGTTAAAAGTAGCGGCTGTTATCGTGAATGAGCAGGGTGAGAAAATAGAAAAAATAACCTTTAAGAACAAATATGTGGGACAGGATAAATCCGACCCTGCAAAGCAGCCTGAACCGGATACTGTTTCCCAGCCAAATACAAAACCAAAACCTGATAAAAGCAAGAACGCAAAGACCGGGGATGACACTCCTGTTATAGGATATCTCATATTGCTGTTTGGCTCAGTAATCGGTCTGGGCGCTATAATATCTGAACACCAGAGACGAAAAAAGGAGGATGCATAGGATGAGACATAAGATAGGGAAGAAATATTTAAAGATTGCATGCTCCTGGATTTTAATCTTCTCTATATGTTTTTTGTCATGGAATACAGTTCCTGCATTTGAGGAAGATACATTTATTTCTGAAGAGGGAACATATGAGGATTCTGCAGATGAAGATCAGGACCAGCAGCCGGATGATATTGTTTCCGATGGGGAAGAGTCGGATCAGGAACCAGAAGAACAGGAACCAGAAGACCAGATCCCGGACAGCCTGAAGGTGGAGGTACTGGATGCGGAGATCAAAAAAGAACTTGCCAATGGGGAAGAACCATATACAGACTGTGTGGAATATGTTGACGAAACCGGAAATCCTATAGATGGTGCACCGGTAACCATCAGTCTGGGAAAGATCGAAGACCATATATCACTGTTTGGTACTGATAAAAACTATGAATTTAAAAGTGCCAGAGTAGATGGAGCGGATATTGTATTTATCGGAAAGTACAAAGATAATCTTTATTACAGCACAGACGGAATCGATGCAGACAGGATGGAAGATAGACAGAAGCTTGTGATGACCTATGCAGAGCTCAAAGATGCACAGGATAATGAAGATGATTCATCGGATCAGACCCCAGAAGAAACGCCAGATCAGACACCGGAAGAAACCCCGGATCAGACTCCAGAGGAAACACCGGATCAGACCCCAGAAGAAACACCAGATCAGACACCAGATACAGAAGAGCCAGGGCAGATGTCTGTACAGGAACTGGAAGAAGAATTGCAGAAGGATCTTGCAAATGGAGAGGAACCATTTACAGATCGTGTAGAGTATATTGACGAAACCGGAAACCTTATTAATGGTGCACCGGAAACAATCTGTCTGGGAAGGATCAAAGATCATGTATCTCTGCTGATCGCCGATAAGAATTATGAATTGAAAAGTGCCAGAATAGATGGGACAGACTGTGTGTTTATCGGAAAATATAAGGGTGATCTTTATTACAGTACAGACGGAATCAGTGCAGAGAGGATGAAAGATGACCAGAAGCTTGTGCTGACTTATGCAGAGATTAAAGAGGCACAGGATGAAGAGGATTCTTCAGACCAGACGCCGGATGAAGAAGCACCGGAGCAGATATCCGTACAGAGCCTGGACGAAGAACTGGAAAGAAGTGTTGAAACTGGAAACGAAACTTCCACAAACAGGGTTGAGTATGTAGATGCAGATGGAAACGGTATTGCAGGGGCACCTGCAACAATAGATTTTGGACCAATTAAAGATCATTCGGAGTTATCCATAGCTGAAAAGCATTTAGAGTTTAAGAGTGCCACAGTAAAAGGGAAAAATTGTGTATATATTGGAATATATAAGGATACTATTTACTATAGCACAGATGGCGTAATTGCAATCAAACTGGAAGATGGTCAGAAATTAAGGATGACATATCAGGAGTATTACAATATTACCATCAATGAAGTTATTCCAGAAAACGGTCCACATGGTACGATTACCAAAAGAGAGGGAAGCATCGATACTCCTATTGATATAGGTAAAACGATACGTGTAAATGCAGGAAAAGAGTGGATAATTTCAGTAACACCTGGACCTGCTAATGATAAAAAACGGTATGAAATTGCATCTCTTACATCTCAAAATAGTGCAATAATTACGAGAACGACCGGAGATTTATATGGAGCAACTTATGCTATTAGTTTTAAACAAGATGATATAATTACCATTACTTATGATGAAAAAGGTGTTTATAGAGTAACAATTAATACTGTAGCGAATGATGGTACGGAATATATCAATATTGAACATAGTGAAAAAAACGGCTGGCATTATTTAGATGACCAGAAAAAGATAGAATGGACTTTTACTGAAAATGATGTAAGCTGGGCCGATGGATCAGTCCAATTGCCAGTTTTTCATACTAAAAGAGGATATCGCTTAATCCATATGGTAGTAAATGGTGTTACATTGGCATCTGGTGCAGAAGATGGACAAAGGGAAGTTCCGCTAGATACGGGGATTAGTAATGGTATTACAACAAATGCTGGTAACTTGAGTGTTACAACCGTGATGGAAAGTAAATATACAACGAAAAGAGGTGAAGAAGCAGGATGCTCTTGTGCATATAGTATAAATATAAAAGACAGAGCTGGGAAATGGAAAGATTATAATTTTAGCTTAGTACCACATGATCTTGAAAACCAGGCTATGACAGTGAGGCTGATAACAGATGGACGTCGAAGCGGTGAAGGTTTAGATGTAGTAATGTGGGATCCTGATACTCAAAAATTAATTCCCGTAAATGATAATGATTCATTTGATATGTCACCAGTAGGAACTTCGTCAGTAACGAGTCTAAAGACAAGACGGGTAAGAATATTTTTTTCAAAAACAAAACCGGGTTATTCATATTCTGGTAATGGTGTACAGTTTGGACATCCCCATGGTGATTCGACAACAACTGGTTCAAAGTCGAACGCTGCTTGTGGAAATGTTTCAGAAATGTCCGAAACAACGATGGGGAGTGACAAAAGATATGAGATGTATAATGATACATGGGAGGCAGCGAAAGCTGCAGCACTGGCTGGGGGTTATACAAAGTTTGTGGCAAATTCGGGAGTGAAAATCCTTGGTGATGATAGTGGAGAATTATTTGCTGCTTATTTTTCTGTGGCTGGCGATAGCATTTATGTGCATTATAATTCCGGAGTAGGTGAAGGTGTGCTTCCTAAAAATGCAACTGTAAACAATATCCCAGACAACCCAGAGACAGATAACCAGAACAGACCAATGCATTCATATGGAAAAAGAACTATGGGAACTTCTTTTCCAATGGGTGAAGGATGGCAGGAACCGACATGTAAGGGCTATGAATTTCTCGGTTGGAAATTGAAACAAAAGAATGGTCAGTTAAGTGACCGTCTTTACCAGCATAATGAAATTTTTACAATTTCTGATGAGAATTATATGTATGCAAATAATAATAATCTTCCGGTGTTTGGATGGACTAATAAGTCAGGATATCAGATTGTAGCACAGTGGAAAAAAACAGGTACGAGAGATGTTGAGGTAAAACATTATCTGAAAGTGCCCGATGGTACTGAGCATCTGGAGAGAACAACTGTCGGAAAGATTTCATTTGCCGAGGACAATGAAACAGTTACTGCAATTGGAAAACCGGAGCCGGATGGAACCTTTCCGGGTTATGTGTTTGATGAGAGTAATAAGAGAAATACATTAGAGAAAACAGTAACAAATGATGGTTCAACAGAAAAGATCGTATTGAACTTATATTATAAGCCGACAGTGTTAACAGTCAGCAAAACGGTAACTGGATATGATATGGAACCAAACAGAGAGTATAGTTTTACAATCCAGGCAAATGCACCAGACGGAGCATCATCCATTAAAGAAGGACAGGCTTATATTAAGAGGGGGGGAAGAAACAGTAACACATCTTTCTTTTACAGATAACAAAGCAGTTTTCACATTGGAAAAAGATGAAACCGTACAGATCTTCTGTCTGTCAACCGGATGGAACTATACCATATCAGAAACGGATCCGGGAAGCAATTACAAAACAACATACCAGATAAATGAAGGCACTGTTAAAGAGGGGAGGAATGCATCATTTGACCTGACAGATGCAAGTGCATCTGTCAGTTTTACCAATGAGTCTACCATATCACCGCCGGAAACAGGAAGAACCCTTCAAAATAACGGTTATAAAATATTGCTAATAGTAGTACTGGCGGCTGGCTTTGTATGTATGGTATTTTTCAAAAAAATGAAAAGAAATATTCGTTCATAAATAAAGGGAAGAGTTATACATAGTCCGGTTATGGATGGAAGTATGACTCTTCTTTTTAGTTTTTTAGATAGGAAGATTTTTAAAAGCAGACATAGAGTATCTGAGAAAATTACAGCCTTTAACAAGATGCCATTAGGAGACCTGGTTTGCTTAAATGACAATAGTGTGATAAAATGATGAAGCTATTGACAGGGGGAAATGAGATTTTTGATAAGAGGTGACAATGAGACTCTGAGAATATATATATGGAAAAGAGTTATTGGCTGGGAAAGGTAAGGTTATGCAATTAAAAAATACAACGGATTATGCGATCAGGATTGTATGTCACTTAGCTATGCACAGTGAAACAGTCACAACATCGGAACTGGCAAGCGAGTTGAAAGTTCCGGGAAGTTATATTCCCAAGATAACAAAAAAATTGAAAGAAGCGAACATAATTACTGCCAGTGAAGGTATAAAAGGTGGCTATTCCCTTGCAAAAAAGCCGGAAGACATTTCCCTGTTTGATATAATATCTGCTACAGAAGTGACGATGAAAATAAATCGGTGCCTGGAAAAAGATGGATTTTGTTCCAGAAATGCCACAGATTATTGCAGGGTGCATAAGGTTCTGCTGAAGGTGCAGGAAACATATCAGGACTCCCTGCAGAATGTAAAGGTTGTGGATATCATACGTCCGGAAAAAGAGGAACATTTCGAACCGTCTTATGCGGTCATAAAAGTAAACTTAAGTGATAAAAGTTATGAGTGTCTTTATTCCCGCCACCATTCAGTCTATCAGGGAATAAAAAAAGCAGAAACCTATGATGAATGTCTGGATGTATACACAGATAATTATGTCCATGAATCCGATAAGGACAGATTAAAGGCATTTCTGGGAAGTGGCAATCTGACAGGCCATACTTCAGATGGATGCCAGGAAGAAAGCATCTTTTATCAGAGAAGATGTGAGACAGATGCAGATACCTATCTGTGGATAGAAGTAAAAAAATATGTGGACGAAAAGGAAAATACAGCAATCCTGATATTCCACAATGCAAAAACTGCCCCAAACCTGGTTGCAAATTTAGAGCAGGAACTGTGTAAACAGAAACAGGATGTGACGGAACGGTACTGGCATATGGTATATCTCTTGGGGACTGTATTAAACCGCAGTAATATGGTGGAAGCCGGAAACAGGGATGATATTTGCTTTTTTACAGAGAAGATATATCGCCAATTACAGAAACATTACCCGGAGTATGGAATCACAGAGGGTGAAATAGAAAATGTGTCTCATCTGGCACCTATCTATGATGTTGGGAAGATCAAGATTCCAGCTGAGATATTAAATAAAACCGGACAACTGACAGCGGATGAAATGAAAACAGTCAAACAGTACCCAGTGTTTGGGGCAGAGATGATTCTGAAGATTCCCAATGATTCAACAACAAGAGAGTTAAATAAATATAGTTATGAGATCTGCAGATATCATCATGAAAGATATGACGGGACAGGATATCCGGATGGATTAAAAGAAGACGAGATACCTCTCTGCGCACAGGTAGTCGGACTGGTGGTTGCATATAATGATCTGATCAGTGCCCGGGTGTATAAACCTAAATTAAAGAATGAGGAAGCTATTCGAAAGATCGTGAATGGGGAATGCGGCGTATTTTCCAATAAGCTGCTACAGTGCTTTATTGTATCCGCAATGCAGGAAGAATGGATGGGAAAAGTAAAGCAGAGAGAGTAATAAAAAACTCTGCTTTTTATGAAGATTTAACAGTTAAAGAAATCATGTTTGTTCAAATATGGTTTCTTTTTTTGTGTATTTGGAACACTTTGGATAAAAATGCAGAAGATATGATCAACATTACAGGTTTATTGCATTGAAAATGGAAAATAAACTGGTATAATAATAGCATAGATAAATATCTAAATATCCAAACCTGAAGGAGGAATCGTAAAATGAAAAAGAAAATGTTCATTCTGATAAGCTTTATATTCTGTTTAAGCCTGATGCTCCCAATATCCATACAGGCAGCACAGAAAAAAGAATCTGTGATTTACAGTGACTTTTTACAAGAAAATCCATCATACACCTGGTTTCGAACACTGGACATCAACAAGGATGGAGTGAAAGAGCTGATCGTCAGCAAAAAGCAGTTAGAGTTTTCCGCTAATGTTTATTATGTATACACAATAAAAAAGAATGAAATTGTTTATGTTGGAAAAGTATCACATTCGAGAGCATTTAAGGACGGAAAAAGCAAAGTCATTTTTTATAATTCCAAATTAAAAGCAATAAGAGAAGCGCTGACATCTCCAAGGGGATTTGGATTGAATCTGTATAAAATTTCCGGTTCCACACTTAAAGAAACAGTCCGCATGAATCGCAGTTTGGGACGTTTTCCTGTTTATTCAATCGGAAAAAATAACAAGGACAAATACTATACAACAGCATCAGACATAAAAAAATTCGATAAATTAGTCGACCGGTATTTTTATAAAGGATGTAAAAAATATGTATTGTATAAAAATACTTCATCTAACAGGGCTAAATATCTAAAATAGCATACGGATGGTATGCAGCCAGTAATCGTCGTAATAAAAAAGCTCCTTTTTGATAAGAACTGACATAGCTGAGAGGTTAGCAGTCGGAAATGGAATTATAATACTAAAAATAATAGGACAGTTATAAAAAACGAATCACATATTGTGGTTCGTTTTTTTGGGGAAAATCCCATGTTATGGAACACTTCTTGCAAAAATATATATACAATATTTACAGCTTTTGTACATTATAAAAAATGAAAAAGAGGTATACAATGTAATTTAAACAAAAAAAGTATGAGGGAATATTTTTTTTAACATAAACTAGTACCTTCAAGGGTTGAGTTTTGTAAGAGGTGGGGTTATGGAACAGGATAAATCAATAGGTTACACAAACGAGGACTTTGGCAGGTTTTATGTAGTATTAAAATTAGATCTGAAGAAAAATAGTTATGAATGCATTTACTCACATGAACAAGAGATTTATGGGATAGTAAGAAAGACGGAAGATTATGATACATTTATCCAAATGTATATAGAAAAATTTATTCATGATGCGGATAAAACAAAAGTACGTGATTTCCTGTTAAGTGAAAGGTTGACAGAAAATCTGGTTGATGGCTATGCAGAGCAGGATATCGTATACCACAGACTAGAGGGTGAAAATTCATATACAAAGATGAAGGCTAAGAAATATGTGGATATAAAAGATAATACTGCAATGATCACATTACATAATGTAAAAGATACATATAACACAATCATGGAAATGAAGCGCGAACTCCAGAAGAAAGAGCGTGATATGACCAGGAATTTTTGGAATATGGTGTCATTATTGACCACAGTTCTGGATCATAATAATTTATCAGAAGCAGATCACCAGGACAATATTATTTTCTTCACAAAGCAGATGTATCTTCAACTCCAGAAAATGTATCCGGAATATGAAATTACAGATGAAGAAATTGAAGCTGTAGCACATTTGGCGCCAATTCATGATATTGGAAAAATCAGGGTACCTATCGAAATCCTAAATAAAAAGGGCGAGCTGACAGAAGAAGAGATGGAAACCGTAAGGCAGCATCCTCTGGTCGGAGCTGAAATGACAAAGAAGTTTCCTAAATGTCTTACAACAGAAAAACTGAATGCGCTTAGTTATGAAATATGCAGACATCATCATGAACGGTATGATGGAGCAGGATATCCGGATGGTCTGCAGGGAGAAGAAATCCCTCTTTGCGCGCAGGTTGTGGGACTTGTTGATGCATATGATGCGTTGATCAGTCTCCGTCCATATAAAAGGAAGTTAGCTCATGAAGAAGCACTGCAAATGATCCTGAATGGGGAATGTGGTTCAATCTCCAGACCGTTGCTTCGTTGTTTTCTGGAAGCTGCAATGCAGAATGAATGGATAAAAAAGGCAGATGGCTGAGAAAAATGGGAAATAAGTATGCAGGGAGGGAACAGTGTGAAAAGTAAAAAGATGTGGCTGCGGTGGATAGCCATAACACTTCTGGTGATTTTATGTATAAACAACGTGGGATCAATAGCTTTGGCATCTGAGATTCGAGAGGGAGGAAGCGTTTTAGAAGAGAAAAGTATTTTGGAAGAAGAGTTTCAGGGGGAAGGAGTTACTTCGGAAGAAAGTATTTCGGAAGATGAGCTTCAGGAAGAAGGAGCCATTTCGGAAGAACAATTTCAAGAAGAAGAAACTGCTTCGGAAGAAGAATTCCAAGAAAAAGAAAACACTCCGGAAGAAAGTGATATTCCAGAAGAGATCACCTCGGAAGAAATTTCAGAAGAAGAAAGCATTTTCGAGGATAAAACATCCTCTGAGCAACAGGAAGAGAGAGAAGAATCTCCGGATACCCAGGAAACCGCAGAAGGATATGATATTGATTTTTATGTCATCATCGACGGGAAGAAGGAAAAACTCCAGCATAATGACATTACCGGTATTACAACATGGACGGAGAAAAGAAAGACATATCATGGGGTTTTGCTTGATGATCTGATCTCAGTGTATAAAGAGTTTGGATTTGTAAAAGAAAATGATGGACAGAATCCTGTTGCAGATAAAAAGTTTGTATCTGCATATAGAGGAAAAAGCAGGATAGGATACGGAAAGGTCTATACCGATAATGAGTCACAAAAAACATATGTCTCTTATAATGACGGGGAGAATCAGCAAGGTGTAGCGGTAGATGTTTATTATCTTCCAAGGGGAATGGGAACTCTTAGTACAATAAATTCTGCAATTAGTGATAATACTTTTTATTCAGTAGAGGTAAAGGGAGAAGGTCAGGATTGTATCCGTTATGCTTTGACGGGAACTACGGCGTCAGAAACGGTATCTGATTTTAATCAAGAATTGCCGGAAATAACAGATCGAATCGAATGGACTTGTATTGGGGCAGACGATAATGTGGTAGATGGAGTACGTAATACGGAAGACAGGACAAGCTTTACAATCGAAAAGATCAGCCAGTCTTATGTGATCCAGAGAGCAGATCAGCCGGTATTTGATCTCCAGTTTTATGTATATGTAGATAATGAGGTACGGAAGCTGCCGTCTACTTCCTTGAAAAAAGTATATAAATGGAATCGGCAGGGAAAATCCTATGTTTCTGTCAGTGATCTGTCAGAAATCTATAAAGAGTTTGGAATGGATCAGGCAGAAACTCAGAATGGAACTTATTTTCCATATGCAGCCCGTGGTGAGAAGATATTAGCTCAGGCGACGGTGGCAACTTATAAAGGACAACAATATGTATCCTATAACCTTGACAAGCAGGAAGCAACTGTACCAACAGATGTTTATTATATGCCAAAGGGAGCATCCGAGAGCGAAAAAGTTCCAGATAACTATTCGGATCAGATCATGCAGAATAAGCACAGTTTCTATTCTGTTACAGTGATATATCCGGATGGAAACCGAATTGTGACTTACCATAAGAAAGATTCCGATGCTACAATTTCAGTTGATCCGGGAGATACGAAGGAAAGCGACTGGCTTTGTGCCAGCGAGGATGAAAATAAGACGATCTATCCGATCAAAAAAGGACAGGAACTGAGTTTTACTATTGAGAAGATAGAACAGCCGTATGCCATTGCCTGCAATGCCTTTTCACCGGAAACCTTGAATATTAAATTTTATACTTTCGTAAATTATGAAAGATATAATGTAGAACAGAAAGAAGTTCCTGTTTTAAAAGATACTACAACGAAACCGGGAACTGTTTATTATTATATTTCTAACGATCAGTTAAAAGTGAATTTAGAAAGATTTCATTACGATGGCTCTATCAAGAACGGAGGCCGCGAGCGCTTTTATTATTCCAAGAGAGATTACGACACCATCCATAATGCAGGAGAATATGAGCAGAACGGCCATGACTGTATTTATATAGGGAAGTCCGGAGAGCCAATGGATGTGTATTATCTGCCAGACGGGCAGAATGCTCCGACTATGAGTGTGAAGACATTAATGGAACACGATGATTACAGGTATAACGGCTTTTACAGTGTGACAGTGCAGGATGACGATGGACAGGTTTACAGTAAGACAGAGCTGGGTAATCTTCCGGCAACTGATTTTGTTGCAAGAAAGTCAACGCTCACAAGAACTGTCAGCACAAAGCCACGTATAGAAGGACAGACTCAGGAAGTAAACTGGGAATGCCGAAAGGAAGACGGTACTCTTTCAGCAGTCACATGGAGCAAAAATGAAGCAGAGCAGACGATGAGCTTTACTATCCAGCCGGATGATGCAGTACGTCCATATGTGATCGTTCCTGATAATACAGAAAAACCGGCAGCAATAAAAGAAGCAAATATCAGTTTTTATGTATTTATCGATGGCCATTATAAGCTGATAAAAAATATCAACGCTGAGCAGCATTACATAATCAAAGCGAATAGCGGACGAGATAGCCGTTATTATCTGAGAGCCAAGCCAGAGGATACGATTTCTAAAATTTACAGTGATTTTGGTTTCACTTCAAGTAAACTTGAACCGGGAGCAGACAATAAAGAAAAAATTTTGTTTGGATATGCGACAGACAGCCGAGTATTTGTACAGCATCCTTATAAAGACAACGATGGTACATGGTATATTCCTGTTCTGAAAAATGGCAAAGATGTATCGGTCTATTATTTTTCACAGCCAAACCCATTGAACCCTGACAGAATCGAAAATTATTTTGATCGTCTGACAGGACTTTCTTCTCAGGTTGGGCTGGCAGGAAGACATTTCAGCGTAGAAGGAAGTTTTCATCTGATCGAGGTGCTGGATCCACTGAACCTGACAAATAGACAGGCAATTAAGAGACAGTATGTTGGACATGGTGAAACGTATAATGTGGAAGTGCAGAAGAAGGCGACTCTGGAAGGTGAGTATTATAACAAAGACATTGTCTGGAGCTGTACATCCAATGATAAGGATGAGAATGAGGTTCTTCCAACTCCGGTAGGAGACGACAAAGTTAAATTTGAATTTCCATCTGTCAGCTCATCTTATGAGGTGATTGCAGATAAACCGCAGGATCCTGGGACAGTCAGGGTAATTTATAATACAACCCGTTATATGAAGAAACTTCCAAAGGAAGCTAAGCTGACACCACAGATTGGAAATAAGACAAGGCATACAGATGATTATAAGAACGAGCAAGATGCTGCGAATCATATGATCAAATCGCCGTATCCGCTGTCTTATGATCATGAAGATAATGACAGTAAAGAACTGGAGCAGTATGAATTTGATCATTGGGATTACAGAGACAAAGATGGAAAGTGGCAGGAATGTGATGCAGGAATCAAGTTTGCAGAGATCTTAAATGAAGCGAGACAGCCGATTGCTCTTTATGCAGCGTGGAGTAAGGTTAGCAACCGAAGCCGACGACAGGTACAGTTTTATATCTGTAAATCAGCAATGCCAGAAGATGGTTCTGTAGCATTACCATCTGTGCGTGAAGATGATTATACAAGCGCGGTTGCAGTGGCAAACTGTAATGTGAATGCAAGCAGAGTGCATGATGTTCCGGTTCTTGGAAATAAGAATCCGACTAAGTGGGAACATTATGCGGATGGACATAAGAGAGTACTGGAACTTTTGCGAGGAACAAGGCCGGATAAGGGATATATAGGAGATGAAGATTATGTCTACAAGATAGACAGAATTCCTTCCGATGAGGAGGTATTCCAGACAATCCGAGAAAGCGGCCGTATGATCCGTATCGGTGACAGGGAGATTCCGCCATCGAAATTAGATACTGAGTTTTTTACCATTTATTGGTATTCTTTCAAAAGTGAAATGTCCGACGGATGGCATATTGATGGACGTATTGTAGCTAAAAACGGTTATCTGACGGTAAAAAAAGATTTCGTCGGAATGCCGGAAGCAATTGAGGAAGTCAAGAAAGATTATTATATCCAGGTGGATGTGGATGAAAAGCTTTTAGACGGAAGACCTCAGCCGCCCGCATTTCATCAGCACATGAAACTTGTGCTTCCTCCAGAAGATGGCCAGACACCGGATACAGAAGCTTCACAGGCGGAAGATCTTCCGGTAGAAGTTGTAGGGACATGGAATGACGAAACGCATACAAGCTGTACATGGAACGTCAAAGCGGATTCGTTTTGGAGATATACATTAAAAGAGTATAACTATAAGCCGAAAAATGAGGATGTGAAATTTTCAGGCTGGTATAATGTCCGTAATTCTCATGAACAGGGAGACAATGTAAATTCCTGGGAAATATATCCGGAAAGCGGAATTAAATTCACAGGTCGTGGAATTGGCCGTGGAGGTGAAACGCTTACCATTGAGCTGGAGAACCGTTATCAGAAAGAGGGAATACTCACACTGAATAAATTTGATGAGTCTACCGGACAGGGAATGGAAAGAATCAACTTTGCTGTCAGTCAGAATGGTGTCGAGAAAGAATCAGTAACAACCGATAAATATGGAATTGCACAACTTTATATTCCGCTGCAGGATGAAAACGGAAACAATCGAACAGCAACCGATAAATATTTATTACGAGAAACAAACTTACCAATAGGATACGTGGATACAGGAGATATACAGATCACTGTTGAGATTGCAGACGGAGCATTCAAAATCACAGAGGCAAAACTGGTAGACAGAGTGGCAGGTGAAAATCAAGAGGCCGTAACAGCACCAGTGGATGGAAAGATAAACGGAAAAGAAGTTTTGATCCAACGAGGGGATACAAGCCTTAATATCCGAAACTTTGGAAAAACAGGCAGTCTGCATATCAAAAAGACATGGGGAAACCCAAATGATGCATTGATGGAAAAACAGGTAAAAATCCGATTGTATCAGAATGGCATTTCTACAGGACAGGAATTCCTCTTGAATGAAGCTAATGGATGGGAATACACAGTTGACAATGTTCCGCTGTTCCAGGACAGAAATCCGGTGGAATATAAGATAGAAGAAGTTGAGATTGGAAAGACACATTATTCTCCGGAATTTGGCGACGGATTTCTGTATTATGAAGTTATCTATCCGGAGATCCAGTACTGGGATTCAAATGGTCAGCAGTTATTCCCGAAGGATGAGAATGAATTCCAGAATGTTTCCAGGATAGAACTGGAAGTGCAGAATCTGCATTTTAATCTCGCTGAACGGAGTCTGTTAAAGACAGATGATCTTCCGAGAAATCGGCTTGAAGGTGCCACATTCCTGTTCTACGAAACACCATACAATGAGACTGGTTCGGAATATGCAGATGATGCTGGTTATACCGTTGACTACGAGAATGGTAAAAGTAGTGATCCAATAGTTCTGAAAAAAGATGGCGTGAAGTGTGAGCCGAGTTATTCATTGACTACAGGTCCAGACGGAATGATTCAGTTTCCGGATGACTTTAAGTCAGGCAGATACTGGATGGTAGAATCTATTACACCAAACAAAAAGGATACAGAAGATAAAACCAAAACAAAGTATCAGGACAACTTAAATTTATACATGGTAGATGCGGAATCTGAGATCATATTCCTATATGAAAAATCTCCGGCGGCAGACACATGGAAAACTCTTTCAGACAGACATATTGTCAATCATCCGAAAAAAGGCGGGGTGACAGTGAAGATTACAAAGGAAGTCACCGGTCCGTTTGGAAATCGCAAGAAGCCATTTGATATTGATATCCTCTATTGGGAGGACGGTCAAAAGTTACGAAGCAAGAGACATAAAACTTCACTGAAAGATGGAGATACAGTTACATTACAAAATGTAGATATATCTTCTGAAATCACAATAACAGAAACCGTTGATACTTCAAAATACAATGTCTGGATTTCAAAGAAAGAAGCGAATGGTACGTATTCAATACCAGTGAAAGCCGATCTGACAGAAAAGACAGCCGTCATGAAACAGAAGATCGAGGCTGCACAGGGAGATGTGATTGAATTGAAAATCACCAATGAAAATACACAAGTAATACCGGAAACGGGGGTTCGTTTGAAAACAGACAGGCATGTATGGCTGTTGCTTGCCATAAGTAGCATTGCGATTCTGTTTTTGGGGAAAAGACGGAAAAAAAATTTAAAATACAGATCATAGAAAATCAGTGATTGCCGTAATTAAGAAGCTCCTTTTTGATAAGAATTGATATAGATCGATCCTCATTCAGAAAGGAGCATTTTATTTTACAGTTAAAGGAAGAACAGGAATCATGTTTGGCAGAACATGGTTCCTGTTTTATATATTGGAACACTTTTTGCAATAAAACAGAAAAATTAATTCATATTTTGTGCATTATAAAAAAATGTAAAAAAGACTATACTTATGCTAAGTATGCTGATGTAGGGCTTATCATAAAACATATTGGCAGGATATAAAATTTTTTAATGCAAACTAATACCTGCAAGGGTTTAGTTTAGAAAAGCAGATAATGTCAGACTTTTTGACAGCAGCCACACAGTCAGAGTGGTAAATATACAAGCATAACAAACGATTTGAGGCAGATTTTTATGAAAATGAAATGTACGATATTAAAACAGATTACAGCAATGGTACTGTGCATCACATTATTATCTTCACAGGTTGTGGTTGCCGGTGAGGAAGGTTTTAATGGAGATGAAATAACGGATTCCTTTGATGACAGCATATCAGATACCGGTGATGAAATTCCGGAATATGGTAAGGACGACAGCCTGGAGAAATCAGACGGATTTGATAATTCAGGAGATCGGGAATTTTCGGATTCCGAGGAGACGATCATCAATCCGGATGAGATATCAGATGATCCTGCTCAGACAGGTAATGGTTATTATATAGATGGAAAAATCTGTATTTATAATTACAACCAGCTTCTGATGATCGGAACAGATGCCGTAGTATATACAGGAGATAAGGATGGCAGTATAGGAGAAGGTGAGCCGGTCTTTACAGAGGAGACAGAACTTACCTATGCAGCAAACGCAACCTATTGTCTTATGAATGATATTCTGATGGACACTGAAAATATATGGGATGTTCCGGCTGGTTTCTCCGGGACTATCACATCGGCAGCAGAGAATGCAGGTACGACTGTGTATGATGCGGAAACAGATACGATCCATGTGTATAACCGCTATCAGCTGGCACTGATGAAAGAAGACTCAGGCAATGAGCCTGTGATGAGTGAAGACTACATTGCAGAAAAGGTAGGAATGGGCCAGGTTTTCACACTGGAAGATGGTTCCTATCTTACTTACAGCAAAACACATAATTATGTGCTTGCTTCTTCCTTTACAACAGAAACACCGGAGCTTCTTGCAAACAAGGCTGGCACAGAGGAGGCAACTCAGAATATCACCAGCGCATATCCTTCCGACTATGAAGGAAGAAATTATTTTGGTCAGGTAGTAAAAAAGATTGGTGACAAAAATTACATTCTGATAGGTAATGAAACACAGCTTCGGGCAATTGGAACAGATACGGAAGTGACAGAGCCAATCTGGCGAGTGTATGAAACAAGAGAGAAAAAGCCGGGATTGTTAGGAGGATATACAGACTGGAAACCAGCAGCTGATACACAGACATACAAAACAGAACTGTATTATCCGGGTGATGCGGATATTGTAAAGTTTAATGACACATATAATTGGTCTGGAAAAGAATTGTATGGAAATAAAAAAGGTGATCATAAGCTGGGAGATACAGATGAGCAGAATGGTGGGGCTTTGTTAGGAACAGGTGCCACAAAACGATATCACTATGTGAGCAGTACGATTCAGGAGTCAGCTGATATGACGGTAACTGCGGCAGAAAGTATTATTGAGAATTCCGAAGCGGCGTCCGGTGAAACAGATGAAACTGTAAAAGATGGTGATTCGATTGATATGACTCCGGCAGATAGCGAGGAAGCAGCTGGGACAGGAAGTAATGATGCAGAAGCTTTTACAAGTGATGGGGACGAAAGTAATTTTATTGATGATACAAATCCGGAAAGTATAACGGTTGATGAGAATAAAACTTACGTACTTACTTATGATACGTCAAAACATAGCAATACTAATATTGCAGGATCTGGATATAAATACAGTAAGGATGCGAATTACATTATCTTTCGTGATATTGATCTTTCCAAAGAGGGAACCAATTCTAATGGAGAAGATGATGATTGGGATCCTATTGACAATTATCAGGGAAACATGGAAGGCCGAAAGGGAATGGTTGAAGGTCAGAATATAACAATCAGCCATATCAATATTTCACAGACTAATCCAGTTAATCAGGACAAGCAGGCAGAATATGGTATCGGATTTTTCAGAAATTTGACAACACCATATTCTACATCCCTGACAATATCCAAAAATCCAATCACTGTGAAAAATATTACCCTTTCTGATGTGACGGTTTCTACTACAACACAAGAGGTTAAACAAGATTTCAGTTTGATTGGAAGTGTGCTGAAGCTCCTGCTTGGAAGTTTAAGCGGACTGAAACCGGATCCGCAATCTCTGGCAACAGGAGGCTTTGCTGGCGTTGTAAAAGGAAATATCCAGATTGAAAACTGCAATGTGGAAAATTTACATGGAGTTTCCAATGCAAATGACCGGACCGGTGGTTTCGCAGGTTATGTCAGTGGTATGACACAGTACGATTTGGTATCAAGTGGCTTAGGAGGTCTGGTTACTACTTTAACAAAAATCCTGAATCTGATTCCGCTGCTTGGAGTCGGTGATTTGCTGACTGTCCTTTTAAATGGAGGATTGCTCAGTGTAAAAGATCTGATTCCGGTAGGATATGTCAATCCAAGTATCCAGAATTGTTCTGTAAGCGGTGGCACTTCTGTTACAGGTCAGAAGAGTACCGGTGGATTCGCCGGGGAAGCCATCGGTGCAGTGATGAAAAACTGTTCTGTAGGCGGCACTACCACAGTGTCCGGAAATGACTGTTCCGGTGGATTTGTGGGACGTTCTGCGAATGCAGTCGTAGCAGGCGCATTAAGCAGCCTTGGTATTGAATTAATGGGAAATTTCCCGGTCAATACAGTTATGTTGAACTGCACGATTGGTGGAACAGTAAACGTATCTGCACAGGAAAGTTCTGTTAAGGAAAGTGGTTATGCAGGCGGATTTGTTGGAGAAATGCGTAACAGTTATGCAGTAGACTGCAGTATTTCCTCTCTTGGCACTGTATCTGGAAAAGATTATACCGGAGGATTTGCCGGTATAGCAACCCTTGGTGATGTAGCGGATATTAATGAAAGTCAGGGACTTCTGGTAATTGTAAAGGATCTTCTTACAGGGTTGTTAAATGGTAAATTTACCAACATGGATCTTCTGAACCTGGTGGGACTTCGACCTTCTGTTATAAGCGGATGCACCATTGCAGGAGATAACATTTCTGTAACAGCAAACGGTAAAAATGCCGGTGGACTTGTGGGATATGCAGGTGCTGTCCAGATTTCCAATACTTCAGAACTTACGGACGATTCAAAGTCAACTACAAAAGCCCTCCAGCGAGTGCTTACTAAGACCGGCGTTACCTACGAATTTGCAGACCGTGTGAATCAGATCAATGCAGATTCCTCTATGAAGGTTTCAGCAACAGAGAATGCAGGAGGAATCTTAGGCTATGCGAAAATGACCAGTGTCGGTGATGTCCTTGGTGGAACAGTTAAAGCAGCGGCTTACATGCGTTTTGAATGTAAAGACTGTTCCGTAAATGGAGGCTCTTCCGGTCTTACTGTTACTGCGTCAGATCAGGAGAATGGTCGTGCCGGAGGTACTATCGGTTATGGAACAGGTGGAGAAGTAAGGAGAACATCCGTCACAAATCTGAATTCCGTAACGGCTGGAAAGTGTGCAGGAGGTTTTGCAGGATATTTCGGAAGCGGTACCCTTGCCAATGTTGGCGGTATTGATCTTCTTGGATTACCGCTACTAAAAATTGACAGCCTTCTTTCTGTAGGCCAGATGATTGAGACATTTACCGTTGACAGTACTGTTACAGGTGTTTCGTCAGGCTATAGTGTGTCTACTGAAAATGAGCAAGGTTATAGCGGTGGCTTTATTGGAGAATGCATCAGTGGAAGAGCAAGGAACACACAGATCAGCAACCTGAAAACGGTTACTGCATCTGCAGCATCCGGAAAAGCCGGGGGCTTTGCAGGTTTTGCCAAAGCTGGAGATGCATTGGCAAGCGCAGGAGATTCTGTCACATCTTCCGGATTACCAGCAGGAATCCAACTGGAGAATCTGCTTGGAGTTGTCAGTGCCCTGAGACCGGAGTTCAATAACACTTCCATTGCCTATGTTTCAAATGGAGATGATTCTCAGGTATCCGCGGATATGGCGGGCGGCTTTGTGGGAGACGGACAGGCAGTAGATATCAACTATGGAAACAACAATTCCGGATTCAAAGCTGACACAGATATTAATTCATCTTCGAATGAATCTACAGGTGAAAAGAATAGTGAAGAAGCAGATTTCATTTCAGCAGTCACGAATAGCGAGAATGAAACAACAGAAGGTGAGACTGGTGCGATTGCAACAACAAATATTACCGGACTTTCTTATATAAAGGGAACCAGCTATGCCGGTGGTTTTGCAGGAAGGCTGATGCCTGGTGATGTGGCACAGACAGGTTCTATTAAGTTACTGGGCCTCTTGAATGTAAATCAGCTTCTCAGTGTCATGGATGTGGCGTATCCGAGAATTTCCGATTCTTCTATTGAAGGAAACAACTTAGTTGTAACAGCATCCGGAAAAAATGATGATGTGGCGCTTGGAGATGCCGGAGGATATATCGGTAATGGAAAAGCAGTCATGGTTAAGAACTCTGATGTGACCAATGTAAAAGAAGTCACTGCACCGTATCATGCCGGTGGCTACATCGGAATCATGCGTTCCGGAAGTGCAGCGGAGGCAGGAGATGCCACAGGAGAACTTTTGAACAGTGTCCTTGGTAAGATCCTGAGTCTGAAGGAACTGGCAAGTGTCCTGCAGGCTGCATCCAGTAAGATTGCAAACTGCAAGGTAAGCGGTATTGAAAAAGAAAACGAAGGACTGACTGTCATAGCTGACAGAGGATCTGATAATGCAGAAGGCTATGCCGGTGGCTTCGTTGGAGAGATGCAGAGTGGCCATGTAGACAATGTAGCTAATGCCGCTGCTTCTGGAAAAGGAACGGCAGTAGAAAATCTTCTGAAAGTAGAAGGCCTTCGTTATGCTGGAGGGTTCGGAGGTCTGGTAAAAGCTGGAGCAGTTGCAAAGATTGGAGCTAAATCATCAATTCTTACAAAACTGTTTGATCTGACAGGATTACTATCCCTGGTCAATGCTTTTGTTCCGGTGATCAGTAATGCCAGTGTTAATTCTGTAGAAAAAGGGTTTACTGTTACCGTTACAGGTACTCTTGAAAAAGATAGCACCAACGATGCGGATGCCGGAAGTGCAGGAGGCTTTATCGGATGCGGAACTGGTGTACAGATCAGCAATTCTGATGTAAATAAACTGCAGCATACCCCTGTCAGCGAGCCAAATAACCTGCAGCAGGAAGATGGCAACAGTTATTACGGAAGCGACAGTGCATATGCGGTAAGTGGTTATCGTTATGCCGGCGGCTATATTGGGAAAGCAGCTATGGGAAGTACGGCAGCTATCGGTGGAGCAAGTGTTCTGGATAAGGTGCTTTCTGCCTCAAATCTGTTATCAGCGTTGACTGTAGTTGCATCTATCATAGACAGCTCAGATGTTTATGGAGCGATAGGCGGATTTAATGTTCTTGCAACAGACGGAGACGGTAATACCGGAAAAGCCGGAGGATATGCAGGAGAACTTCTTGGAGTTCAGATTCAGAATAGTAATTCTTATAATTTTGCACATATCATAGGGCGTGAAAGTGCCGGTGGATATGTTGGAACCATGGAGCCGGGAAGTGCTGCAGATGTGGTAAAGGGATTAAATGTTCTTGGAGGTCTGATAAAGGCAGATAATCTTCTTGGAGTTTTACAGTCCTTTGTTCCAGTGATCAAAAACAGCGAAACAACAAGTATTCCATGTGGAGGTGCTGTGAGGGCTCAGGCTGAGAGTAATGATGGCATTTACCGTGGACTTGCCGGAGGATATGCAGGTTACAACTATGGCGGTCAGATCTGGGGAAATAATAAGGATAAGTGGAAAGGCTCTGAATACACAGGAACCGTAAGGGAATGTGCAGCCTATCGTATCCGATCCGTATATGGAACAGAATATGCTGGAGGCTATACCGGACTGATGCGGTGTGCCAATGTTGCAGACACAGGAAGTCTGAAGGTTTTATCCGGTCTTATCAAACTAGATAATCCGCTGACTCTTCTGCAGGCAGTGTATCCCTCTGAAAAGGAGACAGCTGTATACGGACCTCTCAGGGGACTGGATGTTGAAACATGGAATAAATGGGTAAGTGCAGTCGGCTACTATGGAAGTTATGGAAATCAGTTACAGGCACTTGGAACGGTGGCAGATCAGGCACAGCTGGACAGGATCATTTCACAGTATGCTTACGGATATGCCGTTACAGCGGGAAGAAATATCCTGGCAAAGGAAGCCACCCAGGGCGGATCAGCCGGTGGTTATGTTGGAAGAATGGAAGGCGGGACTGTTACAAACGGTACTGCAATAGATCTTCAGCTGGCTGAGGCTTATCGAAGCAGTGGTGGATTTGCAGGTGAGATGATCACCGGCTCCGTTGCCAATACCGGAGAGCTTTCGCTGGGGGAATTAAATCTTGTGGGTGCGGACAGTCTGTCTGCATTAAAAACCTTTGTTCCAGTTGTGAAACGTTCCCGCACAGAAGGCTATCGTTCCGGAGCCAGGATCCGGGCATCCGGTATTGAGGACAAAGATCCGGCAGGATTTGCCGGAGGGTTTGTGGGAAGGATGATCGGTGGCCAGGTATGGGGAGGAGAAGGAATTTCCTGCAGTATCAGAAACTTAAGAAGAGTGGATGGTACTTCCTATGTAGGCGGATTTGCCGGAAAAGTAGACCCGGGTAGCGCAGCAGCCATTGATACAGCTACAAAACAGGGACTTTTAAATAAACTTCTGGAAGTTCTTATGGTGAATGCTCCGGCAGAGATGATCAAAGTCCTGAATGCTACTGTTTCTACTATTCGTTATGCAGATGTGTCTGCATGGGATGACTGGGGAGTGATCATAAATGGAACCTATCAAAATGGAAGTAATACAGGGTATGCAAAAGCAGCTGGAGGATTCGCAGGAAGTCTCTGCGGAGCGGTCCTTGGCGAGAAGGATACGCCGGAAAGCGGAATCCGTGCAGACAAGATCCGTTCTGTAGTAGCCGGTGAATATGCCGGTGGATGTTTCGGTATTGCGGATGTTTCTGGTGCCGCAAATATTGGTGCAAATGGCGAAACCACTATACTGAAGAAACTTTTACAGCTTGGCAGAACCGATGTACTGGATGCGTTTAGAAGCTATGTATATTACGGAAATGTCACCGGTAGCCCGGATGCAGGGCTTGGAGTCAGTGCTAACACAGCAACAGATGCAGGACAGAATAATCAGGTAACATACAGCGGTACAGCCGGAGGCTTTGGCGGTTCCCTATTAAATGGTTCTGTCAAAAACAGCAATGTAACAGGATTAAATTATGTAACTGGACTGAACAGCGTTGGCGGTTTTATTGGTTACTCCGGAAAAAGCGGTGTTGTGAAAATGGAGAAGCTGAATGTGCTGGGAAATAAATTTGGACAGCTCCTGGGCGGTGCCCTCGGTGTTCTGGATATTTTTGGTTCCCACATAGATGACAGTAGCGTGACAGGAGTGCCTGGTGGTTATACGGTTCAGAGTAAAGGCGGAAAGGAGCAGATCGCCGGAGGATTTATCGGCTACGCAAATCTTGCAAGAATGTCTGGATGCAATGCAGGAGATGATCAAAATCAGGAAAATAGTCTGAAACTGGTAGAATCCGGTGGAACAGCTGGTGGCTTCGCCGGAAGAACAAGCTTTGCCTATCTTGCAGATGTAAAACTGGATTCCACAGTGGTGGATGCATTATTCGTAGTTCTGGATCAGCTTGTAAGGGCATTGTATTTGGATAAGATCCAGGATTCCGACTTGTTGCATATTAATCTTGGAATTGTGAAGGTTGATGCGCTGTATGAAGGAAATCTTCTCCATGTGAATCTGCTGGGACTGGATATTTCTGTCGGGCTGTCTAAAAAGCCGACAGAAAATGATCAGCAGACAGATTTTGCAATCATTAAGATTGGAGATTCTTCTATCAAGCTTCCATGTGACAAAAACGGAATCATAATGAAAGATAATGATGTAAAGTCCAATATCAGTGTCAACCTGATTAAGGCAAACAGGACAAAAATTACAGACAGCAATGTATATGGAATCAGTACGGGATACGATGTCTATGCCGGCGGTGCCGGAAATGATGCAGACGGTACTGCAACAGATGGACGAAGCGGAGGCTTTGTAGGATACAACGACGAAGGACTGTTGAAAAATAACAACATGTATTACTGCGATGTGGTCCGTGGAACATCTAAACTGGTGGGACCATTCAGTGGAAAAAGTGATCTGGACTCTGTATATGAGTTTAATACGAAAGCAGGCGTAGAAGGTGAGAATAACAATTACCGTATCTACAGGAAACCGGTGATCACTTTTGATGAGATCAAAAAGAATTCCAAACTCCTGACAGATACGTTCAGTCAGGAAAATGGATGGAGTATCTTTTCCATAAAACATGTGGTACAGGTAGATGAATATGATACCTTGCAGAATGCAGTCATGGTAGCAAAGGGATCTTCAGAAACAGCAGATCTGAATGCGTATGTATCAGATGCCAAAGCGGTTCTGATGTCAGATGCAAAAACCAGTCTGAATAGCGGAGATAATACCTCACCGGAACCATCTGATGCACAGGATCCATGTGATGAACTTATCAATCTGACAGTAAATAAAGTATGGGATGACTTCCGGAACCTGGATGGAATCCGGCCGAAGACGATCACCATAACCATCTCCAGAACATGGACAGATGCCAGTGGAGTGGATCAGACAGAGACAGTTCCAGGTTATGAAAATCATCAGATAAAAGGAAATATCTCAAAGTCTACATGGCAGAAGATCATAAAAGGACTTCCGGCATATGTTAAAGATGAAGCTGAAAACGTTCATTATTACAGGTATTCTGTTACAGAACAGGAAGTACCGGGATATACAACCACAATAGAAAGTTCTGAAGATGGATTTACTTTTACTATCATCAACCGGCATTTTGCACTTCTTCCGGATACCGGCGGAAAAGGCATTATGATGTTTATAATGGCAGGCGGTCTATTATTAGCGTTCCTGCTTTATACCGGGCAGAGAAGAAAAAAGAAACAGAGCATGCAGGGAAGGAGGTAATAGAGTCATGAAAGAGATATGGCTGCGTGGGGAGCTTCCACCGTAAAGGCAGAAAGGATCTCAGACAAATAAAACAAATTAAAGAAAGAGAGAAAAAGAACATGAAAAGAATCATATCAAGATGTATGGCTGTTCTGCTGACGGTAGCTATGATACTGACAATGAGCATGACAGCATTTGCGTCAGAGGGAACAAGTGAAGCGGTAGCTGCGGCAACAGGTAAATTAACAGTTAACAATACAGTGGCAGGAAAGAAGCTGGATCTGTATCAGATTTTTACAGCAGTTAAAGCTAATGGGAGTGTATTATATACATTAAACTCTGCGTATGATGGATTTTTTAAGGATAAGGTAGACAATGGCACTACCTTAGAAGGAGAAGCATTAAGTAAAGCAGCTTATGAATATGTTAAAAAACAGGTTGGAGAAGATGGTTCTGCAGGTGTAGTTTTTGCTAAACAGTTACTTACATGGATTCTGGATTCTGCGAATAATATTACTGCATTTAAAGAAAATGTTGAAACGACAGAAACAACAACAGAGATTACTGGTCTGCCATATGGATACTACTTGGTTTATCCAGAAGGTGCAACAGATACTTCATCAGCACCTGGAGACCAGAAATATAAATCCGTAGCATCCTTAGTCAGTGTTACAGATGAGAATGCTCAGATTAACATGAAGAGCAATTATCCGACAGTAGTAAAAAAAGTAAATGACAAGAATGCAGATGATGTCAACATTGGTGAGGAAGTGACTTACACACTGACATCTAAAGTACCGGATATGACCGGATATACTTCCTATGTGTTTAACTTTACTGATACCTTTCCAAAAGGTCTGGATTTTACAGCGATTCAGTCTGTGAAAGTCGGAAATACCGTATTAAAAGCAGGAACAGCAGGAACGAATGGGACTTATACCCCATCATTTGATTCCACAAACAGGCTACTGACAATCAAACTGAATGATTTTTATAATTCTTTTAAAGATCGTGCTGGTGAAACCATTACAGCTATTTATACAGCAACTCTGAACAAAGATGCTGTAACAGGTATGAATCCAAATACCAACAAGGCAGAAATAGAATATAGTAATGATCCAAATGGTACTGGTACTGGAAAATCAAATCCAAGTGAAGCGGATGTATATACCTTTAATTTTAAGATTTTTAAACAGGATGAAAAAAAGAGTCCGCTTTCCGGAGCAAAATTTGAACTGTATCATTCAAAAACAGAAAATAATGAAGAAGTAATAGACGAGACAAGGAAAATTTCACTGGTCAAAGAAACGACGGCAGACAATTCTAATCTT
>OGYY01000486.1_pt1 | contig 40761 bp, 40 predicted proteins | sample 1576671 | NCBI WGS metagenome assembly OGYY01 (sample SAMEA3541593, study PRJEB24748) | human gut metagenome | biome: human gut; feature: human-associated habitat; material: faeces | place: China | collected 2012 | reverse complement strand
CCGGCCATTGGCCGGGGCGCTCCTTTCTGGCGTTTACCACTTGTTCTCTACCTTTTCGGCAAAGCCCAGAAAGTCCTTCACCCGGACAGGCGTGCCGTCGTCCAGCAGGGCCGTGCCGGTGAAGCGCCCGAACACCTGATGCTGGTCGGATTTGATGAGCTTCACATCCGTACAGGCAGCCCGATCCAGAATGGGTGCAAAGTCCATCTCGAACCGCCCGTCGTCGGAGGTAAAGCGCCACGGGGCCAGATAGTCCTCCCGCTTCCCCGCCATGGGAATGTGGAAGGTCACCTGCCCCAGCTTGTGAGCCTTGCCATCGTAGAACAGCATATTCTCGCTGGCGGCGGAGGTATCCCCGAAGCCATAGCCGATGTTCCAGCCGAAGGGGACGCCATCCACCTGCCCGGAGGCGCTGCCCCAGTACCATGTGTTGTGATATGTCCACACGCCCCGTCCCCAGTCCAGCACGCCGAAGGAGTCGGCGGGGTCAAAGGTGTATGTCTGCCCCCCGATACGCACCGTCCCGGCAGCCCGCATACAGTTGATCTTCTGGTTGTAGTAGAAGTGGCCGGGCTTGTCAAAGGGCGTGCAGATGACCATGGACTCCTCCGGCTCCTGCGTCAGCAGCAGGTGGCCCTCGATGGTGTCCCGGTTCAGGAAGTCCTCCATGCGGAAGGTCAGCTCCCGGCCGCCGGGGACATGGCGGAACACCAGCGCATGGCGCTTGCCACTGCTGGCGGTATCTCCGGCGGCGGAGGTCTCCGGCAGACCCGTCCGGCCCATGGGAAAGGCCCGCATGGGGCTGCGGGTCATCTGCCACTCCTCATCAAATTGCAAAAAGGAGACGGAGTCCAGCCCCATGTAGCCGTTGTCGGCAATGGTCAGCGCCACGGCAAAATGGTCGTTGGTCACGAGGTAGTAGTCCCACTCCTTGATGCGGGCGGCCGGAGCCTTGATGTCCGCCCGGCGATAGATGGGCAGCAGGCGCTTGGCGTAGCCCGGCTCCCGGAGATTGCCCTTTTCGTCCAGAAGCGGTGCGCTGGTGGTGATCTCATGCTGCATGGCGGTGTCCTCCTTTTGATCCGTTTGGGCCATTATAGCACACCCCGGTGCTGTACGCTATGGTTTTCTTGCAGGCTCTTTTGCCCGCTTTTCCAGCTCATGGGAAAAGTTACCCGCCGGAGGCAATCAAACATTTGAAAAAACACCCCCACCGCCAAAAAAAAGGGAAGCCCCGCAGGACTTCCCTTCTCGTTTGCAAGTATGTAAGCCCTTCTCCTCACCCACGGGTACTCTCGGCGGCAAAATAGTCACGGGTCTGGCGGATATTCTCCCGGATCTGCGCCTTCAGCGCCTCCAGCGAATCAAATTTCTGCTCGTCCCGCAGGCGGCGGCAGAACTCCACCCGGATGCGCTTCCCGTAGAGATCGCCGTCAAAATCCAGCAGGAAGGTCTCCACGGACACAGCAGTGCCTTCAGAGACGGTGGGGCGGGTGCCTACGTTGGTGACCCCCGCCAGCGACGTGCCGTCCGGCAGATAGACCCGTGTGATGTACACGCCCCGACGGGGCGCCAGCACATGGGGCGGAAAGGTGAGGTTCACCGTGGGGATACCCAGCGTGCGGCCCAGCCGGTGGCCGTGGACCACGGTCTGGGTCAGGCAGTGACGATGGCCCAGGAACAGCGCCGCCCGCTCCACGTCCCCGGCCTCCACCAGCGTGCGGATGTAGGTAGAGCTGACGGTAACGCCCTCCAGCTCCACCTTGGGGATGATGTCGCAGCCCAGCCCCAGCTCCCGGCATTTCTCCTGCAAAAGCCGGGGATCTCCCTGATTCTTGTAGCCGAAGTGGTAGTCGTGGCCCGCCACCAGATGCACGGCCCCATGGCGCTTTACCAGCAGCTCCGTGATAAAATCCTGCCACGGCATGGTCATCATGGCCTCGTCAAAGGGGGCCAGGATCACCTGCTGAATGCCATAGATGCGCCGGGCCAGATCGGCCCGGTCCTCCGGGGAGTTGATGAGGGGCATGGGGCGGCCGGTGACCACCTCCTTCGGTGGCCGGTCAAAGGTAAAGACGGCGGGGATCGCCCCCAGCTCCCCGGCCCGCTGCACCGTTTTTTGCAGCAGGGCGCCGTGGCCTCGGTGGACGCCGTCGAAAAAGCCCAGGGCGATGACAGTACGTTCCAAATTCATTCACGCTCCGAAAAAGTTTTTGATGGAGGTCAGCACACCGCCCTCCAAGCGGCTCAGGCACAGAAAATCGCCCTCCGGGTCGTAGACCCGGTACTCCCCCTCCGGCAGCGGCTCCGACACGGAGACGGGATTGCCGTTGCGGCAGCGGGCCACAGCCCGTGGGGTAGGCAGCACATAGGCCGGACGATCCCGGAACAGGGAGTCCACCGGCCGCAGCAGGGCCTCGCCCTCCGCCTGCACCTGCTCCAGCGTCACGGCGTCGGACAGGGTGAAGCCCGCCGCCATGGTGCGCCGCAGGGCAGCCATACAACCGCCGCAGCCCAGCGCCTGCCCGATGTCGTGGCACAGGGTACGGACATAGGTGCCCTTGGAGCATCGCACCCGCAGGACGTAGTCGCCGGAGGCCGTCTGCTCCACCAGCTCCAGGGCGTGGATGGTGACCGGCCGGGGACGGCGCTCCACCTCCTTCCCCTGCCGAGCCAGCTCATAGAGCTTCTTGCCACCGATCTTGATGGCGGAGTACATAGGCGGCAGCTGGGAAATTTCTCCGGTGAACCGTGGCAGCACCGCCTCCAGTGCCGCCCGGTCCGGCAGTTCCTCCGTCCGGTGCAGCACCTGCCCGGAGGTGTCCTGCGTATCGGTGACAAGGCCCAGCCGCAGGACGGCCAGATACTCCTTGTCGCCGGATTCAGCGAAGCTGACGCCACGGGTAGCCTGTCCCACAAACACCGGCAGCACGCCGGTGGCCATGGGATCCAGTGTCCCGGCGTGGCCCACCTTTTTGGTTTTCAGTATTCCCCGCAGCTTGGCGCAGACGTCCATGCTGGTCCAATCGGCGGGCTTGTCGATGATGATGATCCCGTTGGCCATAGTCGCTCCTTTTCAGGGGGCCAGCGGGCCGATGACCTGAGCGATAGCCGCCAGCACGGCGGACTTTGCCTGAGCCATACTGCCGCTGACGGTGGCTCCCGCCGCTGCGGCGTGACCTCCGCCGCCCAACAGGCGGCAGACCTCCGTGGCGTTGACACGGGGGCCGGTCCGCAGGGACAGCTTCACCGTGCCGGGGCGCAGCTCCCGCAGGGTCACACCGCAGTCGGTACCCTCCACCTGCGCCGCCAGAGCGCTTAGCTCCTCAATATCGGCATCGGTGGCGTGCAGCTCCTGCCGCAGGGACAGGGGGATCTGCATCACCACCACCCGCCCGGCGTCGAAGCGCTCCATACCCGCCACCATCCGGGCCTCCATGGCCAGACGCACGGCGCTCTTGGTGCGGAACAGTGCCTTGTTGACGGGGGCCACGTCGATGCCGCAGTCCATCAGCTGGGCGGCGATGCGGTGGCTGCGGGGGGTGGTGTTGGAGTAGACGAAGCAGCCGGTGTCCGTGGAGATGGCCACATACAGCGGCAGAGCCATCTCCGGCGTCAGGGGCGTCAGCTGCCGGAGGATGTCGTATACGATCTCGCCGCAGGCGGCGCTGTCCGCCTCCAGACACGTCTCACGGGCGAAAAACTCCTGAGAGGGGTGGTGGTCAATGGCCAGTGCGATGCGGTCCTGATAGGGCCGGGCGTTCTCCGGCAGCAGCGACAGCGCCGCAATGTCCACGGAGACCACATACGCCGGTGCAAAATCCGCCTCCGCCAGATAGGGGGCGGCATAGGGGGCGTAGGTGGCCGTCAGCTCCGGGTTGGGCAGCAGATACGCCGTTTTGCCCAGCGCCCGCAAGCCGCAGCACAGGGCGGCGGCGGAGCCGATGGTGTCGCCGTCGGGGCGGACATGGGTGAGGATCAGCACCTGATCCATAGCCGCCAGACGGGCGGCGGCTTCCGCAGTGGTCATAACAGACACCTCCTCAGTCCTCCCGATCCTCCGGCAGCACGATATCAGCGTTCCGGGGATCGGCGGGCTTGACATGGTTCAGCATATCCAGAATGTGTGCGCCATAGGCGATGGAGTCGTCCACAAAAAATTGCAGCTCCGGGGTATAGCGCAGATCGATGCGGCTGCCCAGCTCATGGCGCAGATAGCCTGCGGCGGACTTCAGGCCCTTCAAAAGCCCCTTCTCATCCGGGCAGTTCAGGGCACTGACGTAGATACGGGCATAGCGCAGATCGCTGGTGGTGTCCACATGGGTGATGGTCAGCATACAGTCCGTCACACGGGGGTCCTTGACGGTCCGCAGCAGGGCGGAGAGCTCCTTCTGGATCTCGTCGTTGATGCGGCCGATGCGGTTGGATGACATAGACGGTTCTCCTTTCGTTGGATGTGGAAAAGAGGGCGGGCGAAGCGCCCGCCCTCTGGGTCTTGTGTTTGTCTGTTGCGGGGAAAATCGGAGTCAGAGCGCATCCGGCGGCGGCTCCTGTGTGGTATCACGGCTTCCCACGGTCATCTGCGAACTGTCCGCAGAAAGGCCGGTGCTTGCCGAACACCTCTCTCCACGGGTCACTCCCCCGTTTACTGGGGAATCTCCTCCATGGTGAAGGCTTCCACAATGTCGCCTACCCCATGAAACTCGTTTCATGGGGGCCCCGATCCACCATCCTTTGGCGGAAATGAATTCCGCCAAAGCAAGGTTTTGCTCCGCAAAACGCTTGTACGCACGACCTGCGGGCGCAGCCGTGCTGCGCCGGAAGGCGACCGGAGACAGCGCATAAGGGCCACTCCCCCGTTTACTGGGGAATTTCCTCCATGGTGAAGGCTTCCACAATATCGCCTTCCTTGATGTCGTTGAACTTCTCGATGGTCAGGCCGCACTCGTACCCGGCCAGAACCTCCTTGGCCTGATCCTTGAAGCGCTGCAGGGAGGCCAGCACACCCTCGTGGATGACGATGCCGTCCCGGACCAGCCGGACCTGACAGTCCTTGCGCTGGAGCTTACCGTCCTGCACGTAGCAGCCTGCCACGGTACCGACGCCGGAGACCTTGTAGGTCTGGCGCACCTCGGCATGGCCCAGCAGCACCTCACGGAACTTGGGCGCCAGCATACCCTTCATAGCGGCCTCGATCTCGTTGATGGCATCATAGATGACACGGTACATCCGCATATCCACGTTGGCACGGGCGGCGGAGTCACGGGCGGCGTTGTCGGGGCGGACGTTAAAGCCCACGATGATGGCCTGCGACGTAGAGGCCAGCATCACATCGGACTCGTTGATGGCGCCCACACCGCCGTGGATAACACGGACACGCACCTCGTCGTTGCTGAGCTTCTCCAGGGATGCCTTCACAGCCTCTACGGAGCCCTGCACGTCGGCCTTGACGATCAGGTTCAGGTTCTTCATCTCACCGGCCTGGATCTGGCTGAACAGATCCTCCAGCGAGACCTTGGTGACAGGGGCGTTGGCCTTGGCCTTCTCCTCGGCCTTGCGCTGCTCCACCAGCTCACGGGCCAGCTTCTCATCAGCCACGGCGTTGAAGGTGGCGCCGGCGGTAGGTGCCTCGCTGAGACCGGTGATCTCCACAGGCACGGAGGGCCCGGCGGAGGTGATCTTCTGGCCCTTGTCGCTGACCATGGCCCGGACACGGCCCACGGAGGTACCGGCGATGATGATATCGCCCTGCTTCAGCGTGCCGTTCTGCACCAGCAGCGTGGCCACAGGGCCACGGCCCTTGTCCAGACGGGCCTCGATGACCGTACCCTGAGCGGCACGGTTGGGGTTGGCCTTCAGCTCACCCACCTCGGCGGTCAGCGTCAGCATCTCCAGCAGATTGTCCACGCCCATACCGGTCTTGGCGGAAATGGGGCAGACAATGGTGTCGCCGCCCCACTCCTCACACACCAGCCCGTACTCGGTGAGCTGCTGCTTGATGCGCTCGGGATTGGCCTCCGGCTTATCCATCTTGTTGATGGCCACGATAATGGGGATCCCGGCAGCCTTGGCGTGGTTGATGGACTCCACCGTCTGGGGCATGATACCGTCCTCGGCGGCCACCACCAGAATGGCGATATCCGTCACCATGGCTCCTCTGGCTCGCATGGAGGTAAATGCCTCGTGGCCGGGGGTATCCAGGAAGGTGATGGGCTTGCCGTTGATCTGCACCTGATAGGCGCCGATGTGCTGGGTGATACCGCCGGCCTCGCCGCTGGCCACATGGGCGTTGCGGATATAGTCCAGCAGACTGGTCTTGCCGTGGTCCACATGGCCCATGACCACCACCACGGGGGCACGGGGTACCAGATCCTTCTCGTTGTCCTTGTGGTCGTCGATGAGCTTCTCCTCGATGGTGACCACTACCTCCTTCTCCACCTTGCAGCCCATCTCCTCTGCGATGATGGCGGCGGTATCGAAGTCGATGAGCTGGCTCAGGGAGGCCATGACGCCGTTTTTCATCAGGCACTTGACTACCTCTGCGCCGGTCTTTTTCATGCGGCTGGCCAGCTCGCCCACGCTGATCTCATCGGGGATCTGCACGGTAACGGGGGTCTTTTTGATGACCTCCAGCCGCAGGCGGCGCAGACGATCCGCCTCCTCCTGCTTGCGTTTATTGGAAAAACCGTTGTCCCGGCGCTTGCCGCCGTTGCGGAACTTCTCCTTGCCCTGGGTCTGCTGCTGGGCCCGACGGCCGCCGCCGGTGCGGCCCTCCGCCATGTCCTGCAGCTTCTCGTCGTACTTATCCAGATTCACCGCCGTGGCCTTGCGGGTGTCCACCACCTTGGTCTGAGGCACACGGGAGACGGGCTTGGTCTCCTGCTTAGCAGAACGGCTCTCCCCCTTGCCCTCCGGCTTCTTCTCGGCGGGCTTGGCGGCAGGCTGCTGCTTCTTCTCGGCAGGCTTGGCCCCCTCGGCGAAGATCACCTGAATCCCGGATACCTGATTGTGCTGGGTCAGATACTCAAAGATCAGAGACAGCTCCCGATCCTCCAAGACCTGCATATGGTTCTTGGGCGTTTCGGCGTACTTGGTCAAGATCTCCGTGATCTGCTTGGTGGGGACTCCGAAGTCCTTCGCCACCTCATGCACTCTATATTTGTTTCCTACGCTACCCAAATAAAGCCACCTCCATCTTTGTGATTACGAAATGTGCCGGAGCACAAAACTTACGATTTTTTCCGATCCCTGCCGGAGCCCTTGCCCTTTTTCACCGGCCGGGAACCGGCAAACCGCTGCTGCGGAGCAGCGGGGCGCCTGCGGCCCGGACGGGCCGGACGCCGGGGCTTTTCCTTCGCCGCCTCACGGGGCGGCTCCTGCACCGGCTGCGGCGGCTCCGGGGGAGCCGTGCGCTTCTTGCCCCGGCGCAGGTTCTTCTCGTGCCGGGCCTGCTCCTCCCGCCGCTCCATGGCCCGCCGGGCCTTGATCTGCAGCCGCTGGGATGCCTGCTCATAGTGCTCCGGATCCATGACTGCCAGCTTTTTCACGATGGCGTCGGCAAAGCCCACGTCGGTGACAGCCGCCATGGCGCAGCTGCTGCGGCCCAGCGCACGGCCCAGAGCGTCCTTGTCGGCGGGGATGGTCAGACACAGGCAGGCCCCCGTCTGTGCAAAGGCATACGCCCGGCGCACAGAGCCGGCCGCCGCATCCGACGCCACCAGAATGACCCGTGCGTGCCTGCTGCGGGCGGCAGAGCCCACCGGCTCCTCACCGATCTCCACACGGCCCGCCTTTTTGGCAAGGCCGATCATTGATAAAATATGTTCCATTACTCCCCCATCCGGGCCTCCAGCCCATCGTATACCTCCGCCGGGATGGTCGTCTCCAGCGCACGCTCCAGCCCACGGGACTTCCGTGCCTTCCGCAGACACTCCGGGTCGGGACAGACGTACACGCCCCGTCCGGATCTCTTGCCGGTGGCATCCAGCACGATCTCCCCCTCCGGGGTCTTGACGATCCGCAGCAGATCCCTTTTATCCCGCTTGGTACGGCACCCCACGCACTGGCGCTGGGGGATCTTCTTCACCTTCTGCATGACGGGCCTCCTCTCAGGATACGAACTTATTCATCCGCCCGGGACACGGGCTTGATGTCGATCTTATACCCGGTGAGCCGGGCAGCCAGACGGGCGTTCTGCCCCTCCTTGCCGATAGCCAGACTCAGCTGGTCGTCGGGGACGATGACCCGGCACACCTTGCCCTCGTCCGCCAGACGCACCTCCTCCACATCGGAGGGAGCCAGCGCAGCGGCGATGAACTCGGCGGGATCCTCGGAGTACTTGATGATGTCGATCTTCTCGCCGTGGAGCTCCTCCACAATGGCAGCCACACGCTGACCACGGGGGCCGACGCAGGCGCCGATGGGATCCACGTTCTCGTCGGCGGACCACACCGCCATCTTGGTGCGGCTGCCGGCCTCACGGGCGATGGAGCGGATCTCCACCGTGCCGTCGAAGATCTCCGGCACCTCCAGTTCAAACAGCCGCTTGACAAGGCCCGGATGGGTCCGGGACACCATGACCTGCGGGCCACGGGTGCCACGGCGCACCTCCACCAGATACACCTTCAGCAGCTGTCCCTCGGTGTAGGTCTCGGTGCTGACCTGCTCGTTCAGGCTCAGGATGCCCTCGGTAGCCTCGTTGCCGGTGCCGATGCGGAGATAGACGTTGCCGCTGCGGGGATCGATGCGGGACACGGTGCCGGTGAGGATCTCATGCTGCTTGGAGCCCCACTCGTCATAGATCATGCCGTGCTCAGCCTCCCGCAGGCCCTGAATGATGACCTGCTTGCCGTTACCGGCGGCAATGCGGCCGAACTCCACGTTCTCCACCGGGAAGCGCACCATACCGCCCAGCTCATACTTGGCAGAGATGCGCCGGGCCTCCTCCAGAGAGATCTGGGAGCCGGGGTTCTCCACCTCCTCCACGATCTCCTTCTGCACGAACATCTTCAGGTCACGCTTCTCCTCGTTGACCTCCACCACCACGTTCTCCACACCCTCGTGGTCCCGCTTATAAGCGGTGGTCAGGGCCTGAACGATCTTGTTCATCATAAAGTCCTGAGGGATGCCCCGCTCCTTTTCCAGCATTGCCAGTGCGGCAAAGATCTCATCGCATTTCATGATCGTAACTCCTATTCTTTCTGTCGTTGCTTAAAATTCCACACGCAGGCGCACCAGCGCAATGTCCTGCTTTTCAAACCGCAGGGGCTGCGCCGTACCCATATCCAACTCCACGGCTCCGTTGTCGTAGCCCGCCAGCCTCCCGGCGAACTCCTTGCGGCCGTTGACGGGCTTATAGGTTTTCAGCAGCACGGGGCTGCCCATGAACTGCTGAAAGTCCGAGGGCCGCTTCAAAGGCCGCTCCGCTCCGGCGGAGGACACCTCGAAGATATAGCTTGCCTCGATGGGGTCCAGCTCATCCAGCAGATCGCTGACCTTGCGGCTCACAGCCTCGCAGTCCAGAATGTCCACGCCGCCTTCCTTGTCCAAGTACAGCCGCAGGTACCACTGCCCTGCCTCACGGACATACTCCACGTCCCACAGGGTGCAGCCCTGCTCCTGCGCCACAGGCGCCGCTACCTCCGCCACCAGCTCGGTGATCTTCTTTGCCATAGGAACCTCCTGTCCGCCGTATTTTAAGGATGCAAAAATGACCAACAAAAAGAGCGGACAAATCGTCCACTCCCAGTCAATACCACCTTACTATGCAGTAAGTATAGCACGATTTTTCAGCGATTGCAAGAGCTTTTCCGGGGATTTTCCGTCGAAACCGGCTTTTTCAGCCGGTATTTTTCCTCTCCCCAACGGGAAAGCGGGACGCCGCAGTCCGCAGCGTCCCGCCCAAGGCATTTTAAGTCTCAGCCCCGCACCCGCCGCACACCGCAGCACAGCAGGAAGATCAGCAGGTCTACCACCACCACCGAGGCCCCCACCGGGGTGCTCAGCAGATACGATCCGGTGAGTCCCACGCAGAAGCCCAGCACCGACAGCACCCCCGCCAGCACCACCACGCCCCGGAAGCTTTTTCTCACCCGCATGGCCGACAGCGCCGGAAAGATCACCAGACTGGAGATGAGCATAGCGCCCATCATCCGCATCCCCAGCACGATGGTCAAAGCCGTCAGCACCGACAGCAGGGTGTTGTACAGCCCCACCTTCACCCCGGTGGCACGGGAGAAGTTCTCGTCAAAGGTGATGGCAAAGAGTCTGTGGTAAAACAGCACGAACAGCACCAGCACCCCCACGCACAGCAGGGCGCTGAGTACCACATCCGCCTGCGTCATGGCCAGAATGGAGCCGAACATATAGCTGTCCACGTCTGTAGTCATGCCGGTGGTAAGGCTGGTGACGATGACGCCCACCGCCAGTGATGAAGCGGACACCACCGCAATGGCGGCGTCGGCTCCCATGCGGCTGCGCTCCGTCATTCGCAGCAGCCCCAGCGCCGCCACGATGACCACCGGGATGGACACCGGCAGCGGCGCCCAGCCGCAGGCCAGCGCCACGGACAGCGCCCCGAAGGACACATGGCTCAGTCCGTCCCCGATCATGGAGTACCGCTTGAGCACCAGCGGCACCCCCAGCAGCGCCGCACACAGCGACAGCAGCACCCCGGCGGCAAAGGCCCGGACGATAAAGGGATAGGTAAACATCTCCAGCAGCAGCGTCATGTCCGCTCACCTCCGAACCGCCGCCCGTAGGGGGAGGCGAGATATTCCGCCGTCGTGCCGTGAAACCACTTGCCCTGCCCGGCATAGAGCACGGTGTCGGCGTATTGCAGGGCGTTCTGCAGGTCGTGGGTCACCATGACGATGGCCAGCCCCTCATTTTTGTTGAGATAGGCCAGCGTCCGGTACAGGTCCTGTGCGGCGGCGGGGTCCAGCCCCGTCACCGGCTCGTCCAGGATCAGCAGCCGCCGGGCGGCGCACAGCGCCCGTGCCAGCAGCACCCGCTGCTGCTGTCCGCCGGACAGCTCCCGGTAGCACCGATCCTTCAATTCCAATATCCCCAGCTTGCCCATGTGCATCAGCGCCTGCGACTTCTCGGCGGCGGAGTAGAAGAACCGCCGTCCACGGGCGCTGAGAAAGCCCGACAGCACTACCTCGCTGACGGTGGCGGGAAAATCCCGCTGAGCCTGGGTCTGCTGGGGCAGATAGCCCACCGCCCCGGCGGCCTCACTTCGCCGGATGACCCCCTTCAGCGGCGGCAGCAGCCCCAGCAGGCTCTTGAGAAGCGTGGACTTGCCGGAGCCGTTTTCCCCCACGATACACAGGTATTCCCCCGAATGTACCGAGAAGGTCAGATGTTCCCACACGGTGTGTCCCTCGTAGCCCAGCGACACGTCCCGGCAGGACAGCAGCGTTTCCTTATCCATCAGGCAAGTCCCTCCTTCAGTGCAGCGACATTCTGCCGCATCAGCGACAGGTAGGTGGCCCCGGCGTCGAAGTCCTGCCGGGACACGGTCTGGCAGGACTGGAAGGTCAGCACCTTGGCCCCGGTGGTCTCGGCAATGGCCTGCGCCACCTTCCGGCTGCTGAGCTCGATGGTATACACCACCGGGATGCCCTCCTCCTGCACCTTATCAATGAGATATTTCAGGGTAGCCAGCGACGGCTCCGTATCCCCGGCACAGCCGTGGAAGGCCGCCCGGTACTCCAGCCCGTAGGTCTTACAGAAGTACAGCAGCGGGAACCGATCCCCGAACACCACCATGTGCCGATTCCCACCGGCCACCACCTCTGTGAAGGCCTGATCCAGCTCCGACAGCTCCGCCAGATACGTCTCCAGCCGCCGGGCGTAGTTCTGTGCGTGTTCCGGATCGGCCTTCTGCAGCGTCTCGGCAATGGCCCGACACAACCCTATGGCAATACGGGGTGACGTCCAGATGTGCTCGTCATATTCCACCTCGTCCTCATGGCCGTCATCGTGGTCATGATGGTCATCGTGGTCATGATGGTCGTCGTGGCCCGCTCCCTGCATTCCCTCCGCCAGTTCCTCCTCCAGCGGCTGGGCATAGTCCATAAGCCGCAGAGTGTAGGGGATCTCTTCCCCGGCGGAATCCAGAATCTCCTCCACCCAGTACTCGCTCTCCCCGCCGTTGTAGACGAACACATCCGCCTGCGACAGCCGGATCACATCCAGCGGCGTTGGCTCGAAGCTGTGGGTCTCCCGTCCGGCAGGGACCAGCAGCTCCGCCTCCACGTCCTCCCCGCCAATGGCCCGCACAAAGTCGTAGTAGGGGAACAGGGAGCACACTACCCGCAGCTTGCCGCTCTCCGGCTCTGCCGGACGGGCCGTGCAGCCCGCCGCAGGGATCATCAGTGCCGCCGCCAGCACCGCCGCCAGCAGCCGCCTCATGACGGCTCCTCCCCGCTGCACCGGTCGCACAGGCCGTAAAACAGCGTCCTGCGGGGGTTGATGCGGAAATGATGCTGCTGCAAAACGTGCTGATACAGCTCCCCCAGATGAGCGCAGTCCATGTGCTGGATGGCCCCGCACACCTCGCACTTCAGGAGGATGCAGTCCCGGTGGGCGTGACAGTCGCAGTACTGCCAGCAGGCCCCCTCATCCGTCACCAGCTTGTGGACCAGCCCCTGCTTCTCCAGCCGCTCCAGCTGGCGGTATACGGTGGTCAGCCCCACGGACTGACCGCCGCTGCGGAGCCGGTCCGCCAGCACCATGGCCGTGGCGCAGCCGCCGGGACAGGCGGCGATGCAGTCCAGCACTGCCTGCTGCTGCCGGGTCATATAGGTCATATGCGTCACCTCACAGATTTGAAAATGAAAACCGTTTTCAGATTATAGCAGGTATGAGAGAAATGTCAATCCTTTTTTGCGGAATTTTGTGCTTTGCTCCCCGGTGCTGTCCTTTCCCCGCAGTCTTTTCTCCTTTTCTCTCCGGCGGCATATTTTCCCAGTAGTTTTTTCTTCTATTGCCTCCGGCGGGTGACTTTCTTTCAATAGCACGTTTGCGTAAGGAACGTGCCTCCGGCGGCCCACTTTTCCCAGCAGCTGGAAAAGTGGGCAAAAGAGCCGCCAGAGACCAATGGTCTCTGGACTCCCTTTACTCTCAAGAGTTTTGTTCGTTATGGGCCATAAAGGGAATTGACGCAGCAACAGACCCGCTGCCGCTCCCGGCTCAGGCGAAGAAAATGATGCGTCTACCGCCGGAACATACGGATTCCCCACGGTAGGACAGCAATCTCTTTCACCCTCACAATGCAGCGGCAGCGTGAGTAGAAGGCAGTCAATTCCCTGCTTCGGCGGGACTTAGGATGCAGCTCTTGTACACAAAAAGGAAGTGCAGAAACCATGGGTTTCTGCTGGCGTTCTTTGGTGACTTTCTTTCGCTATTGAAAGAAAGTTACCCGTCGGAGACAAAAGAAGAACGAGCCGCCGGAGGCACGTTCCTTACGCAAAAGGGACTGCTGAAAGAAAGTCACCCCCGTATCCCCCAAAAGAACACCCCCTCCCCCTCTCGCATACACTGTCACAGGAACATTCCGGAAAGGAGCCATTTCCATGCCCAAGATCTATCTCAGTCCCAGCACGCAGGAGTATAATCCCTACGTCACCGGCGCAGGGTCAGAGGAATACTTTATGAACCTGCTGGCCGATGCCATGGAGCCCATTCTGCTACTCAACGGCATCCAGTTCTCCCGCAATACGCCGGACATGACCGCCGCCTCCTCCATCCGGCAGGCCAACGCCGGACAGTACGACTTCTATCTGGCCCTCCACTCCAACGCCTCCGGCCCCGGTGCCGGGGGCCGGAGCCGGGGCATTCTCGCCTTCTACTATCCCACCAGCGCCAACGGCCGCCGGGCGGCGGAGCTGTTCGTGGAAAACCTCCGGGACATCTACCCCCTGCCGGAGAAGGTGTCCACACGGGCCACCACCTCTCTGGGAGAGGTACGCCAGCCCCGGTTCCCCTCGGTGCTGTTGGAGCTGGGCTACCACGACAACCCCGACGACGCCCTGTGGATCCAGGAGAATATCCCCCGCATCGCCGCCAACCTGGTGCTGAGCCTCACGGAGTACTTTGGCCTGCCCTACACCGCCCCCACGCCCCAGCCGGGTCAGGTATCCACCGTCTCCGGCGGCCCGGTGAACCTCCGCTCCGCCCCCTCCCTCCAGTCCCCGGTAACGGCCCGGCTTCCCGACGGCGACGGCGTGACGGTGTACGGCCGCTATCAGGACTGGTACGTGGTGTCCCACGGGGAGCATCTGGGCTACGTCAGCGCCCCCTTTATCCGCCTGTCGTAAGGCATCGGCAAAATCTCCCCGGCGACCTGCGAAAATAATAAACAGAATGTGGTTTTTCTCTTGACAGTTTTGCACAATTCGATTAAACTATTAGGAAGATTATCATCGGAGATTCAAGGGGGATCTTCGGTTATTTTCTGCCCTGAACGGAGCTATCCGTTTTCATACGTTAAAACAACATAGGAGGAATATCTGTCATGACGACAATCGGCTGGATCGTATCCATTGCTGCCTTCGTCGTTGCGGCGGTGATCTTTTTCCTCCTCGGTATTCGCTATCGCAAAAACGTAGCGGAAAGAGAAATCTCCAGTGCGGAGGAAGAAGCCACCCGCATCATCAACGAAGCCATCAAGAGTTCCGAAAATAAAAAGAGAGAAGCACTTCTTGAAGCCAAAGAAGAGATTTTGAAAAGCCGCAGCGAGTACGAGAGAGAGGTCAAGGAGCGCCGTGCCGACCTGCAAAAGCAGGAGCGCCGACTGCAGCAAAAGGAGGAAAACCTCGATCACAAGATGGATTCCATCGAGAAGAAAGAGGAAGCCCTCACCGCAAAACACGCCGCCGCCGACAAGGCTGCGGAGGAAATCAAGAACATCAAGCACAGTCAGATGGAGATGCTGGAGCGCATCTCCGGCTTCACCGCCGATGAGGCCAAGGATTACCTGATCGCTCAGGTGGAGTCGGATGTCACCCACGAGACTGCCATCAAGATCAAAGAGATCGAGGCCCGCGCCAAGGAAGAGGCCGATCAACGGGCCCGTGAGATCGTGGCCACCGCCATCCAGCGGTGCGCCGCCGACCATGTGGCCGAGATCACCGTCAGTGTGGTTCCCCTGCCCAATGACGAGATGAAGGGCCGCATCATCGGCCGGGAAGGCCGCAACATCCGGACGCTGGAGACCCTCACCGGTGCCGATCTCATCATCGATGACACGCCGGAGGCCATCACCGTCTCCTGCTTCGAGCCGGTGCGGCGCGAGGTCGCCCGTCTGGCTCTGGAGAAGCTCATTGCCGACGGCCGCATCCATCCCACCCACATCGAGGAAATGGTGGAGAAGGCCCGCCGTGAGGTGGACGCCGTCATCCGCTCCGAGGGTGAGCGGGCCGTGCTGGAGACCGGCGTCCGGGGCATCCACCCGGAGCTGCAGAAGCTGCTGGGCCGCCTGCACTACCGCACCAGCTACGGCCAGAACGTGCTGCAGCACTCCATTGAGGTCAGCCACATCGCCGGTATGATGGCGGCGGAGCTGGGCGCCGACGTCCAGACCGCCAAGCGTGCCGGTCTGCTGCACGATATCGGCAAGGCCGTGGACCATGAGATGGAGGGTACCCACGTCTCTTTGGGCGTGGAATTCTGCCGGAAGTATCGGGAGAAGGAGGACGTCCTCCACGCCATTCAGGCCCACCACGGCGACGTGGAGTGCAAGACGCTGGTGGCCTGTCTGGTGCAGGCAGCCGATGCCATTTCCGCCGCCCGGCCCGGCGCACGCCGTGAGAATCTGGAGAACTATATCAAGCGTCTGGAGAAGCTGGAGGAGATCACCAGCAGCTATCCCGGCGTGGAGAAGAGCTACGCCATTCAGGCGGGCCGTGAGGTTCGTGTCATGGTGAAGCCCGAACAGGTCTCTGAGGATCAGATGGTGATCCTGGCCCGTGAGCTGGCCCACCGCATCGAAAACGAGCTGGAGTACCCCGGCCAGATCAAGGTTCACGTGCTGCGTGAGACCAAGGCTGTGGAATACGCCAAGTAAACATCCTTCCATACGGTTCATCCCCAACGGCGCACCGCAGCAGTGGTGCGCCGTTTCTTTATGCCCTTTAACTTTGCTTCAGGAAGCGGAGATATCCTGTCCTCAAAACCCGAAAAATCGAGGACTCTGCCATGAAACGTATTCCGCTCATTCTTTTGCTGGCCCTGCTGCTGTTGCTGCCGGCCATCGCCCTGTATCCAATGCTCCATGCCTCCGCCGAAAAGGATGGTGTCGATAGCAGCACAGCCATTCAGGAGGCCGCCCCGTCGGAAGCCGCCCCGTCGGAAGCCGCCCCGTCGGACAGCGCCGTCGCTGCCCCCGTCGCTCCCGCCGCCGTCAGTGGTTCTATCGACACCGATGATTTTCCCCTCACCGACGGCCAGCAGCAGGCGCTTCACCGCTATATGATCGCCTACTATACCACGCTGGGGGACCTGACGGATCCGAGCACCGACGGCGTATTCTGCGCCGACGACATCGCCGCCTATGAGCAGGCGGTTGGGAATGATCCTTCGCAGTCTCGGCCGGGGATGATCCTCTGCATCCTTGGCTGGAAATAAACCCTATCATCTCCGGCCGGGAATAAGACGTTGCGCCCTGACAGTTTTGTGGTATAATAGGACTGTCAGCGGACAGAGCCATGTCCAGTTACCATGTCCACTTTTGTCCGCAGAATGTACCAATTCACCGGGAGGATACCCTATGGAATTTCGTGTGCTGGCACTGGGAGATGTTACCAGCGAGGATGGCACCCGCCATCTGGCCCGTACCCTGCGTCCCTTTCAGAAGGTCCACGGCGTGGACTTCACCGTGGTCAACGGGGAGAATGTCTCCGGCGTAGGGCTGACCCCGGATCAGGCGGAGGATCTCTTCGCCGCCGGCGCCGATGTCATCACGCTGGGCAACCATACGTGGGGCAAAATGCAGATCGCTGACTATTTGGAGGACAGTCCCTACATCCTGCGGCCTGCCAACTTTTCCCCCCGCACGCCGGGCCGTGGTGTGGGAGTCTACGACTGCGGCCGCTTCCGCATCCGGGTCATCTCCCTCATCGGCCGCTGTGACCTGTCATGGGGCAGCGACAACCCCTTTACCACAGCGGACCGCCTGCTGGCGGAGCCGGACGCTCCCACCTTCACGGTGGTGGATTTTCACGCTCAGGCCACCAGCGAAAAGCTGGCCATGGCCTACTACCTGGACGGCCGGGTCTCCGCCCTGTGGGGGACCCACACCCACGTCCCCACCGCCGACCAGCGGGTGTTCCCCAAGGGTACCGGCTACCTGACGGATCTGGGCATGACCGGCGCCGTGGAGTCGGTGCTGGGCATCCAGCCCCAGCAGTCGGTGGAGATGTTCTTAGGCGGTCTGCCGGGCCGTTTCCGCCCTGCCTCCGGCCCCTGCAAGGCTCAGGGGGCGCTCTTCACGCTGGACAGCGCCACGGGCCTGTGTACGGCAGTGGAGCGGGTGGATATCCGCTGACGGCCCGGCATTTGCCGCACAAAATTTGTCACACAGGACCCGTTCCGCAGGTTCTGTCACATAGGAGAAATGAGCCATGTCTGTTGAAAAGGTCCGGGCGTACCTGACGCCCTATGGGGTGGCCCAGCGCATCCGGGAACTGGAGGTCTCCAGCGCCACGGTGGAGCTGGCCGCCGCCGCTCTGGGGGTGGCCCCCGCCCGCATCGCCAAGACCCTCAGCTTCAAGGTGGGAGAGCGGCCCATCTTAGTGGTGGCCGCCGGGGACGCCCGCATCGATAACAGCAAATACAAGCACTTTTTCGGCGTCAAGGCCAAGATGCTGACACCGGAGGAGGCCGTGGAGCACATCGGCCACGCCGTTGGCGGCGTATGCCCCTTCGCCCTGCCGGAGGACGTGTCCGTGTATCTGGACGAGTCTCTGCGGCGGTTTGAGACGGTGTTCCCCGCCGTGGGCAGCGCCGCCTCTGCCATCGAGCTGACCTGCCCGGAGCTGGAGCGCTGCTGCGGAGAGCGGTTCTGCCGATGGGTAGACCTCTGCCGTAGCTGGCAGGAGGCATAAAAGGAGGACGCTATGGCAAAAATTCTACACACGGCGGACTTCCATCTGGACAGCGCCTTTACCGCCCTGCCGGAGGAGAAGGCCCGGCTGCGCCGTCAGGAAGCCCGCCAGTTGACGGACCGGCTGGTGGACTACGCCAATGACCACGGCGTGGAGCTGCTGCTGCTGGCCGGGGATCTCTTTGACTCCGACCAGCTCTACGGCCAGACGGCACAGGAGCTGGCCCAGTCTCTGGCCCGCTTCCGGGGCCACGCCGTCATCGCCCCCGGCAACCACGACTTCTACGCCGCCTCCAGCCCCTATGCCCGGCTGCTGTGGCCGGAAAACGTCCACATCTTCCGGGAGGAGCGGCTCCAGCGGCTCCCCTTCCCTCAGTACGGCTGCGTGGTATACGGAGCCGCCTTCACCTCCCCCGACGCTCCCGCCGGGATCCCCGGCTCTCTTGGCCCGGAGGATGAGGGGCTGGCCCGCATCCTGCTGCTCCACGGAGAGGTGGGTGTGCGGGACAGCCGTTACCGGGCCATGACCCTGAAGGATGTGGAGCAGAGCGGCGCCGACTATCTGGCGCTGGGCCACGTCCACGCCTTCGGCGGCGTGCAGCAGGCAGGACGCACCTTCTGGGCCTATCCCGGCTGCCCGGAGGGCCGGGGCTTCGACGAGCTGGGGGACAAGGGCTTCCTCACCGGCACCGTGGAACCGGGACAGGTGAAGCTCACCTTCGTTCCCTTTGCCCGCCGCCGGTATCAGTGGCTGACGGCGGATGTCACCGGCGTTGACCCGCTGGAGGCGCTGCGCCGGGAGCTGCCCCCACACCCGGAGGCGGACATCTTCCGCATGGTCCTCACCGGTGAGACGGAGGAGCCGCCCCGGCTGGACGCCCTCTATGACGCCCTGTCCCCGGACTGCTTCTATCTGGAGCTGCAGGACCGCACCACCCGCTGCCGGGATCTGTGGGAGCACTGCGGAGAGGACACCCTGCGGGGCCTGTTCCTCCGAGACCTGCGCCAGAGATACGACGCCGCACCGGCGGAGGAAAAGCCCCGACTGCTGCAGGCCGCCCGGTTCGGCTTGGCGGCACTGGAAAACCGGGAGCTGTAAAGCCCTTTCAATTTACTGCCCACGGCGTAGGCCGTGAGAGAGGAGCCATTCCTATGAAAAAGATCCTCATGATCGGCACCGGCGGCACCATCGCCTCGGAGATGACGCCGGAGGGCCTGACACCGGAGCTGAACACCCACCAGCTGCTGGCCTATCTCCCCCGCATCGCCCAGCTGTGCCATGTGGACTGCATCCAGCTGTACAGTCTGGACAGCACCAGCATTCACCCCTCCCACTGGCTGGGGACGGCCCAAGCCATCCGGGAGCACTACGACGACTACGACGGCTTCGTCATCAGCCACGGCACGGACACCATGGCCTATACGGCGGCGGCCCTGAGCTATCTGGTTCAGGACAGCCCCAAGCCCATCATCCTCACCGGTGCCCAGAAGCCCATCTGGTTCGACGGCACCGACTCCAAGCGCAATCTTACCGATGCCTTTCTCTATGCCTGCCGGGGCTGCGGCGGCGTGCAGATCGTCTTTAACGGCCGGGTCATTCTGGGGACCCGTGCCCGCAAGACCTACTCCAAGAGCTTCCGGGCCTTCTCCAGCGTCAATTACCCCGATCTGGCGGTGGTGCAGGACGAGCATCTGTTACAGTACATCCGTTGTGAGAGCCGGCCACGGCCCCTGTTCTATGACCGGCTGGATCCCCATGTGGGGCTGCTGAAGCTGATCCCCGGCACGGAGGATGCGTTGGCGGAGTTCATGCTGGATCGCTACGACGGCCTCATCATCGAGAGTTTCGGCGTAGGCGGCCTGCCGGAATACGACGGCGGACACCTGTATGACGTGGTGCGCCGTGGGGTGGAGCGGGGCAAGATCGTGGTCATGACCACGCAGGTCCCCAACGAGGGCAGCGACCTGACGGTGTACCATGTGGGGGGACACCTGAAGAGCACCCTCCGGTTGCTGGAGGCCTACGACATGACCACCGAGGCCGCCGTGGCCAAGCTCATGTGGATCATGGGGCAGACCCGTGAATTTTCGGAGGTGGAGCGGCTGTTTTACCAGCCGGTGGCGCAGGATATCCTCCGCTTCGGGGACGAATAAGATGTTTGCTCCGGTGGGACACGCCTTGTGTCCCGCCGGAGTATTTTTTGTACTCCGGTGCAGACTAACAGGGCAAAAAAGGGAGGCGGACAGTCAGCTGTCCGCCCCAAGTGAGGAGAAAAAATGGATAAAGCTTCGGAAAGGACTGTCCCTCAGACGAGGGTCAGTACCAGCCACAGCAGGCCGATGACACCGCCGCCCAGCAGCGCCGCCATCCATGTGGTGAGCCGTCTGCGCCGGGGCGGAGCCCCGTGGGTGCGGGCGTAGCTCTTGGCGATGCGGACCGCCTGCTCCACCACCTGCTGGGATGAGACGCCGCCGCCTGCGGCGTCGTTGCTGAGAATAAAGATCGCCTGCTCGAAAATATGGGGATCGGGGGACTCCACCACGATCACCCGTCTGGAAATACCTTTTACCAAGGCCACGCCCTCCTCTGTCCGGTGATGTTTGACAGATAGAGTATTTCCGGCGCCGGCGGCGGTTATACCTGCCGGGGGTGGTTTTCTCCCGGCAGGGGCAGCTGCACCGCCAGCACGGCGCAGTCGTCCTCCAGTCCCCTGCGGCTGCGGGACTCCGACAGGATCAGCGCCGTCAGGGCGTGGACGTCAGTGCCGTTCCACCCCGCCAGCAGATTTTGCAGCCACTCGTCACTGTTCTCGTCGGCGATGCCGTCGGAGATCATGACAAAATAGCTGCCTGCCGGGAGGGCCAGCCGAGTGACCTCCGGCGGCTCCGTCGTGGCCTGCAGCCCCGCCGGAAGGGAATGGGCGGTGAAGCGGGTAACGTGGGCGGTGTGCTTGAGATAGGAGGGCGCAGCGCCGTATTTATAGAGGGTGGCCTCGCCGGTGGAGCGGCGCAGAGCCAGAAGATCGATGGTGGTGAAGGCTCCGCCGGTCTCTCCCCGCAGGGCCAGCGCCGAGTTCAGGGTCTTGAGGGCAGGGGCCGGTTCAATGCCCGCCCGCAGGAACTGCTCCAGCAGCCGCACCGTCAGCGCCGCCTCCCGGTGGGCCTCCGGGCCGCTTCCCATGCCGTCGGAGAGCAGGAGGTACAGCATCCCACCGGCCTCCACCGTGGCCAGCTGGTCGCCGCACAGCTGCTGTCCCTCCTTGGGACGCAGGGCCGAGGACACCCGATAGCCCACGGGGACGGGGGGCTCCTCCATCGGGGCGTGGGCTGCTGCCGCCAGCAGATCCCCCATCTGGGCGTACTGCTCCTGAGCCTGACGGCGGGAGCAGCTCAGCTGGCGATGATATTGGCGGCGCAGGAGGAAAAGCCGCAGTTCCTCGTTGACGGCGGCGACAAACTCCCGCAGATGGACGCACCGGGCGGTGAAGTACAGGGGGAAATCCTCCGGCTGGGCCGTGCCGCGGCGCAGCAGCGCCGGGCAGGCATCGTTGAAGGCATTGTAGGTGGCGTTATAGTTCTGCTGCCAACAGATGGCGCACAGGACGCAGGAGCGGCACACCTGCTCCGCCGCCCGGTCGAAGATCACCGAGGGATTCTCCGGCGGGGCCGGGGCCGTGTCCCGGAAGAAGCTGTCGTACAGGGAGCGCAGAGCCGCAGCGGACTGCTCCAGCCGGCGGGGCTTTGCCGTCTCTCCGGGTGCATCCGCCCGGGCGGCACGCTCTGCGCAGGGAGGCAGCCAGCGCCGGGGCAGCAGCAGATAGGCCGCACCGCCCGCCAGACATGACAGCAGCAGCTGTCGGGGCGGGCCGGCATCCAGCAGCACCGCAAGGGCCATGGTGGGCAGAGAAAAGGCCGCCGCCGGGAGGATGCGGGGTAGGCGGCCATAGAAGGCAGCCAACGCTCCGCCACAGCCGTAGGCCACCGTCAGCAGCAGCGCCGGGGTCTCCGGCACCAGATCCGCCGCAAGGCCCGCACAGGCCCCCGCCAGTCCCGCCGTCAGGGGCGGCAGACGGCGGGAGAGGAGCAGCAGCTCCGCCATCAGCAGGGCTTTCCCCACGGAGAACAGACCCTCTACCGTCACCGGTACCAGTGCCAACGACAGGGCGGCGGCGTACAGCAGTCCCTTTTGCCGGAGGGTCGTGCCGTGGGCGGTCAGCAAGGCCGTGGCAGCTGCCAGCAGCGCCGAGGCCGTCAGGCACAGCACCCACTGGCTCAGAGGGCGGTACAGCAGGTACACCGACTGGATCAGCAGCTGGGAGAGGGCCGCCGTCAGGGGCCGGAAGGCGGGGCGGCGGTAGAGCTTCGTATCACAGAAGGCCGTCTGGGCGGCAAAGAGCAGCACGGCAGCGGCGGCATGGCGCAGCCCCGGTTGAAAATCCAGAAACAGCAGCGCTCCGCCGGTAACACCCAACAGGGAAAGCAGACCCGGCAGGCCCGGCCCTGCGGCGGCGGCCGCCGCCAGACTGAAGGGGGCATACAGTCCTCCCAGCCGGGCAGCGGTGAGGACGCAGCAGAGCGCCGCCTGCCCCAGCAGCGTCAGGATGCGGCGGAGCCGTCTGCCGGGCAGCGGGAGGTGAAACTTCATGGACAAGCCCTCCTTTTTCCCCTATTGTAGCCACCGGCGGCGGGAAAAGCTGTCGGGAAATGGGGTCCGGCGGATTTTTCCGTGGACGGCGGTGTTTACGGAGGCAGAAAGCTGTGATATAATGAAGAAACCTTGACAGAAAGCAGGTGGCCGCTATGAAAGCCCAGCGTCCCTATCCGCAGATCACCATCACCCCCAAGGGGGAGGCCGCTCTGGTGGGCGGACACCCCTGGGTCTATGAGGGGGAGGTCACGGGACTCAGCGGCCCCGTGTCCGACGGACAGCTGGTGGACGTCATCAGCCGCCGGGGCAGTTGGCTGGGCTGCGGCTTTTTCAACAGCCGCTCCCGCATCCGGGTACGGGTGCTGTCCCGAAACCCCAACGACCGGTTCGACCGGGCCTTCTGGCGGCGGCGCATCCAGTACGCATGGGACTATCGCAAGACCGTCATGGGGCCGGAGGACAGCCGCTGCTGCCGGGTAATCTTCGGGGAGGCCGACGGCTTCCCCGGTCTGACGGTGGACCGGTTCGAGAGTGTGCTGGTGGCGCAGGTGCTGTGTCTGGGCATGGAACTCATCAAGGAGGAGCTTTTCTCCCTGCTGCTGGAGGTGCTGCGCTCCGACGGACAGGACGTGGTGGGTGTATATGAGCGCAACGACGTGGCCATCCGGGGACTGGAGGGCATGGAGCAGGGCAAGGGCTGGCATCCCGTGGACGGTGAAAAGGCTCCGGACTTTACAGCGGTGGATATTGAGGAAAACGGCATCCGCTACACCGTGGACTTTGAAAACGGGCAAAAAACCGGCTTCTTTCTGGATCAGAAGTACAACCGGCAGGCGGTGGCCAAGCTGGCCCGTGGCCGGACGGTGCTGGACTGCTTCACCCATACCGGCTCCTTTGCCCTGAACGCTGCACGGGGCGGAGCCAAGCACGTCACGGCGGTGGACGTGTCAGAGTTCGCCGTGGAGTGCGCCAGAGAGAACGCACGGCGCAACGGGCTTTCCGACGTGATGGAGTGCGTGGCGGCCAATGTGTTCGACCTGCTGCCCCAACTGGAGCAGCAGCCCAAGCGGTACGACTTCATCATTCTGGATCCCCCGGCCTTCACCAAGAGCCGCAAGACCACCCAGCGGGCCATGACCGGCTATAAGGAGATCAACTACCGGGCCATGCGGCTCCTGCCACGGGGCGGCTATCTGGCCACCTGCTCTTGCAGCCACTTCGCCACGGAGGAGCTGTTTTTGAAGATGCTGCGCTCGGCGGCCAAGGACGCCGGGGTGCAGCTGCGGCAGATCGAGGCCCGGCAGCAGTGCTGCGACCACCCCATTCTGTGGGGCGTGGAGGAGACCAATTACCTGAAATTCTATCTGTTTCAGGTGGTTTGATGAATACGATTCGTATATTTTTCTTATAATATTACAAGTAGTTGCAGAATATGACAGAGGAGACCGGCCGCGGCCTGTTTCCCGAAAGGAGCATTTATGAACACCAACTGGAACGACCCCAATTTTCAGGGCTTCGGCGGCAGGCAGAGTCCCTTCGGGAAGCGGCCTCCACGGCCCAAAAAGGAGCACAAGGCCATCGGCACGCCCCTGAGCCGCACCCTCATCAATCTGGCGGTGACGCTGATCTTTGCGGCGGTGTACTTCTATGTGGTGCTGCCGCCCATCAATTTGCAGGCGGAGGAGTTCTATTTCTTCATGCTGCTGTGCTGCGCTGTGTACTGCGGCTGCGCCGTGCTGACCTCCGGGTTTCAGGGCAGCGGGGCCAAGGGCTACTTCGGCTTCGTGAAGAAGCAGTGCCGCATCCCCATGATAATCGCCGTGGCGCTGGTGGCCGTGGCCATCGTGGGCGGTATCGTGGGCTGGCAGGTGATCCGGGCCGGGGCCTACCGGGATCTGCTGACGGTGGAGACCGGTGACTTCGCCACCGAGGTGGAGGAGATCAGCTATGACCAGATCCCCATGCTGGACAAGGACTCCGCCGAGAAGCTGGGCAACCGCAAGCTGGGTGAGCTGTCGGACATGGTGTCCCAGTTCGAGGTGGCGGAGGAGTACACTCAAATCAACTACAAGGGCCGCCCGGTGCGGGTGACGCCCCTGCGGTACGGGGACTGGATCAAGTGGTTCAACAACCGCTCCCGGGGTCTGCCCGCCTATCTCGTTATCGACATGGTGACCCAGAATGTGGAGGTGGTGCGTCTGGAGCAGGGCATCCGCTACACCACCGCCGAGCACTTCGGCCGCAACCTCTATCGCTATCTGCAGTTCCACTACCCCACCTATATCTTTGACAAGCCGGCCTTCGAGATCGACGAGGACGGCAATCCCTATTGGGTCTGCCCCCGGATCCGAAAAACCATCGGGCTCTTTGGCGGCACGGACATCGACGGGGCCGTGCTGGTGAACGCCGTCACCGGTGAGCATCAGTACTATGACGCCAAGGATGTGCCGGACTGGGTGGATCACGTCTACACGGCGGATCTCATCGTCCAGCAGTACGACTACCACGGCACCTATATCCACGGCTTCATCAACTCCCTGTTCGGCCAGCGGGATGTCACCGTTACCACCGACGGCTATAACTACATCGCCATCGGAGACGACGTGTATATGTACACCGGCATCACGTCGGTGGTGTCGGATCAGTCCAACATCGGCTTCATCCTCTCCAACCAGCGCACCAAGGAGACACGTTTTTACTCCGTGGCCGGTGCCGAGGAGTACTCCGCCATGGATTCGGCACGGGGGCAGGTGCAGCAGATGAACTACACCGCCACCTTCCCTCTGCTGCTGAACATCGCAGATCAGCCCAGCTACTTCATGGCGCTGAAGGACGCCGCCGGTCTGGTGAAGATGTACGCCATGGTCAACGTCAGCCAGTACCAGATCGTGGCCACCGGCGGCAGCGTGGCGGAATGCGAGAGCAACTATCGCCAGATGCTGGCCCGGTATAACCTCATTGACCCGGCGGATACGGAGCCCTCCGCTTCGGATCAGGGGGAGGTCACCGGCGTCATCGCCGACCTCCGCAGCGCCGTTATGGACGGCAACACCTGGTACTACCTCCAGCTCTCCGACGGCACGGTGTACTACACCATCTCCGCCGCCGAGGCTCCGGAGGCCGTGATCCTCAACGTGGGCGACACGGTGACGGTGAAGTATGCCGAGGGCGAGGGCAGCATCCTGCAGGCTTACAGCGTGGCCAAGGCCGTCCCGGCGGCGTAAAGCAGAACACAGAAAAACGGCGTGACCATGCGGTCACGCCGTTTTTTGTTCCAATGGGAGGCATGCTTGCTGCCTGTCCTATGCAGCCTTGACGCTCCAAGGCTTTGGAAGCAGTCTCTTCGTAAGCTCAGCGCTTGGAGAACTGAGGTGCGCGACGGGCGGCTTTGAGGCCGTATTGGGCTGAAAAAAATCCCGATTCCCCTTGATATTCCAACACTTTTGAGGATGTCGCAACTGGACTTAGCCCGTATATTAACAGAAAACATCGTTAAAAACGGGTATTTTCAAGACATTGCGACAGGCCGTAACGCAGCGTTTACGACAGGGAGAAGTTCTTGGGGCTTATTATACTTGATTTTTGCATAAATGTCCATAGTTGTTTTACTGTTTTTATGCCCGGCGAGATATTGCACGGTCTTGGGGTCTACCCCCATATATAAGAGGTTCGTAATGTATGTGTGGCGAAGCTGGTGCGGGGTCACATGGAAGTCCAGACTATACACATGGTTCGGGGAGCCTTTTCGATGGCTTCCGAGAATGGGGCAGGTCGTATAACGGATGTGTTCCCCATTCACATACTTGTAGTTGATTTTCTCTCCTGCGGTGTGACTTTTAACATGGTACCAAATACCCACAAATTCCCCCTCAGAAAGGGGGCCGCCCTTACGATTTGAAATCACAAAGGCAGAATGGGAAGATTGCTTTGCCTCTCGCAGGCACTCCACCAAACACTTCGGAATGGGAATATCCCTTCTGGATGCCGGAGTTTTCAATACAGTAGAAATCTCCGGCTCTGTCCGGCGGCTGCCTCGCCATGCACGCCGGACAGAAATGTAAGGGGTCGGCACATCCAGAAACACACAGTCCCATTGCAAAGCAAGGCTTTCCTCACGCCGCAGGCCCGCATACAGGCCGAGCATAACGAACACATACGGAGGCAGTGCCTTGACTGTATCTACCAGAGTCTTTGTCTGCTCATCCGTTAGGGCATCCATCGATTTACTTGGTACACCGCCCTTGGCACTGATTTTAGCGGCAGGATTGAAGTCGATGACCTCACTGCGCTCCGCCGAGTAAAACACGCTTTTGATGAGCATATTGACGGTATCAAAAGTGTGCTTTGCTCTTTTGGACACAGGAACAAGTGCCAGCTTGATGTCATCGGCCGTCACATCGGAAAGATACATATCCCCAAGAGGATCGATGATGTACTTATACATCTGCGCTCTATAATTTCGCAAAGTATCCTGCGTTACAGTTGCCGAGCGCAGCAGCAGCCACTTTTCACAGTAATCTTCTACGGTTGGGTTTTGCCTCCGAAAAAGGATGTCCTGTACCTGCTGCCGTGCGTCCTGTTCCTTCTTGTATAGCTCCTCACAGGAGGAAGCATAAAGGGGAACCCGTTTGCCGTCGGCGTCAGTGATCCTGGTACGGAAATAGGTGACACCGTTGATCTCGATTGTGCCGTATGACGGTATGTTTTGTTTTTTCTTTGCCATATTGATCTTCCTTTCTTGGCGTTATGTATTTGCGGGGACATATCCGTTTTACCAGAAATCAGTGTTGGCCGCAAAGGTACAAACCGGCATGAAAACAGGGCGAGGAATTTCTTCCCCGCCCTTAGCGTGTATAGCTTAATTTATGAAGCGTCCCATTCAGCGAAGGCGCTGGTCATAGCCTTTACCACATCGTCAGGTCGATTGTATTTTACCTTGGCGTAGATGTCCATGGTGATCCTGCTGTTTTCATGACCTGCCAAATACTGTACCGTCTTGGGATCGACGGAGGCATGGATCAGGTTGGTGATATAGGTATGCCGCAGCAAATGCGGCGTCACCTCAAAGTCCAGGCTATACACCACATGGCCGTTATTCCGCGCCTTTTCTCCCAACTCCGGGTAAAGCATATACTTCACATATTTCCCGTCCACTTGCTTGCGGGCGATCCTCGGCTTTGCCGTTCGGGTCACAACATATTGCCAGAGCCGCTTAAACTGTGTGTAGCTGAGCGGATCGCCATCCCGATTCGCTACAACAAAATCCGAGGTTGATTTTTTCTTGGCTTCTCTCAGACAAGCCGCCAGATGATCCGGCAGCGGAATATTTCTCTCTGCGGCAGCGGTTTTCAGCTCTGTTGATATGACGGGTCGGTTGTGTTCTGTGTGCCATGCTCTGCGCACGGTCAAATACGGTGCCTCGGTGTCCAAGTAAACTGAATCCCATTGCAGGCCGAGAATTTCTTCCCGCCGTAAACCGGCGTATAGTCCCAGCATGATAAAAACATAGGGCGGCAATTCACGAACCGCATCCAATAGCCGCTGCACCTGCTCATCCGTCAACGGCTGCTTCTCTCCCTGCGGGACACCGCCGCCTTGGGGCGACAAATACACTGTGGGATTTTTGCTGATGATCCGGCTTTCCTCTGCTGCACGGAAAATGCACTTATAGATCACGATGACCGACTTATACACTGATGCGGATTTTTTGGAAACCGGCACAAGGGCGAGCTGAATATCATCTAAGGTCACATCCGCGATCTTCTTCTCTCCGAGGTACGGAATGATGTTTCGGCGTACTTTAGAGGTATAGTCTGTCAGCGTCGTTGTGCGTACATGGGCGGATTGCATCACCAGCCACTTTTCGCAATAGTCTGCCACCGTAGGCGATTTCCTGCGCTGCCGGTCATCGTCCATCTGTGACAGCGTGTCCAGCTCTTTGTCATAAAGCTCCTCGCGTGTTTTGGCATAGAGGGCGCGTTGTTTCCCCTCACTATCCGTTATGGTTGTCCGATAGTAGGCGTGTCCTTTGATCTCGACCGTGCCGTACTTCGGGATCCTGCTTCTTTTTCCTGCCATTATCTCACCTCCAAGAGTATTACACATTGCTGCGGTGCTTCTGTTTTATCAGATGGGCGGCAATTCTTCAAATGTGCGAATTTTGCTGATGCACATCCTCTCCTAATTTCTCTTAATTTGCCATTTGAGAATGTTGATCGAAAAATAAAAACAGAGCACCTGGGACTTCTCCGGGGTGCTCTGTTTGCCTATAAGCAAATATTTTCTTAATGGCAATTCTATTTCCTGCACATGATGGTTCAACCTTCATCAGAAAGACGCTGGTTAATGTCAGTGATCCATTGAGGGTCTTGAGATTCTAAATACTTGAATAAGGTCAAAATATTTGTTGATGGAATATCATCCGGGCAAGTGCTCAAGTTTGAAACTCGTGCTTTCATTTCTGCATAAGAACGATAATGTATTTTGCTGCAAATTGCTTCCAACTGATCTTGGTGGGCATCATAATCAGACACATGGGTGAGTCGTTCTGCATCGGCTCGTGCGGCTTTTTTGGCTTGTGTTGTCAATTGGACATCACCAAAATGGGACAGGATGACCTGCAAGGTACATGGACTTGTAAATATAACAATTTCTTTAGCTTTACCTGGCCCCAAAATCCCATCCAATTTTGAAATGACGCCTTGATACTGCTCCGGCTTTCTGTCCTTATCACATACAACAAAAATAATTTCATAAAAATTTTTGGCATACGCCGCTTGAAAGATACTTGGTATATTGCTTGCGGCCTTTGCGTTGCGAAGTTCCACATGGTATGTGCCCTTAAAACAGGGGAAATCTAAAATGCGATTGAAATAATAGTATTCTTCATACCCTTCCAGTACGAGACAAATGTTATGCAGCTTGCCATCTTGTAAAAACGGAGGAAGAACTCCCATGCTTAATCCTCCTCACTGACGCTTATTAATGCTTCCACTAAAGAAGGATCGGGTAAAGCCCCAAAGGCACCTTTGCTATATTTATCGATGATGTCACTTTCGGTGCGAATACCTGCTTTTTCAGCGGTAAACAAGGCGAGGGAGTACAAATATGCTTGGTCGGTGTCCTTGTCAGTGAACCATATTTGGTCTTTTCTAAACAGTGTTTTAATATCCAGTAAGCTAACATCGTGGGTCGTACAAATTAATTGAGCAGAGGTATTGATATAATTGTTAAACAACGAAATGATTTCTCTGGAAATCTTAAACTGTAATCCACTGTCCAGCTCGTCAATAATTAGGATTTTCCCTTTTTCAAGAGCTTCAACAATATAGCTTGCCAGCGCCACAATTTTCTTTGTTCCGCTTGAATCAAATTTAATGCTTGGAAGCGGTCTGCCCCGATGAATTGAAATCAGTCGCAGCTGATCCATGAGTCTATCTGCGTTTTTGAGAGCTTTTTCCAATCGCTCATCTTTATCTTTATCTTCATCGGGCCTAATTTCGATCTCCATAGATTCCGCATACTTGAAATCATCAATATCTAAGTCCGCTGCCCTAATTAAGCTGACAACCTTTTTTGCTTCTTTTGTATTTGGATTTTTCAGAACTTCAATCGTCTTAAACGGACTAATGCGGTTCATACTCAGAAACACTATGCTATCTGCAAATTTTCTAAGGACATATTTTGCCTCCTCAAGCAGAGGAAAGTCGCTTGTGTCAAATGAGTAAATCAAAATACTGTCTTTTGAAGATAGTCCAATAATATCTGCGAGCCTTTCGTCGCTGCTATACGATGTTTTACTCTTTGTGTCACGCTCGAAATATACGATTTCCTTTCTGTTTCCATGTTCGTCTATCTCAATACGGCCAAAATGCTCTTTTTGGTATTCTTCTGCCTCTGTGTCATAAGCAAAGGAATAGGCAAATCTACTTCCGTCAGAGAGAAATTCTGCGCCAAGATTAACAACTGTGGATTCTGAGAATACATTGGCACTATATCGGAACGGGCGATTGAGCAGCACATTACGATAAGCAGAAATTGCTTCTATGGTACAGGTTTTCCCTGTATTATTGGGTCCGTATATTGCTATGGATTTTAGTGCATTTCCTTGGTCGCTCTGTACAACATTTGAAAGAAACTTCCGAGTGTGCAGGTTTGCCTCCATACTCAGTTCAACTGGCTTCTGAAAGACCTCGAAGTTTTCAATTGTGAATTTTAGGAGCATTTTCATCACCTCATCGTAATGATAACACACAAAAATTTTTTATGCAATATATATGCACAAAAAATTAAAATATTCTTATCAACCACACTGCCCATGGAATTAACCCTAAAAAGGGGCATGGTTTCGCACCATTACATGGGGAAAGGGACACTAAATTTCATTATACAAATATTATTCCACCAACCAGTAAAATTACACACTACCAAAACGCTATACTATAAACCTATGTTCAACTATGCGAACTATCCTTCCGCACATTTCGGTAGGTGCTTTTCTTTTCCATGGGCTTTGCCCTGTGTGTACACTTGGCGACATACTCCTGTAAGCCGGCACTGGTAAAGAAAACGCAGCCGTTTGGTACATACTGCACATAGGAGATCAGTCCATTGTTTCTTGCGGCATCCAAGGTCGTAATACTGATGCCTAAAAGCTCTGCTGCTTCCTTGCGGGTAAACAATTTTTCCATTGCCGATCACACTCCTTTTGCTGCTTGGCGATTGATAGCGAGGCTGATGCACAGCGCCCTTGTTACATCCTCCATCTTTTCATCCGACAGGCTCCCAACATACGGCCCTACGCGGCATTTATCTAAGGTACGAAGCTGCTCCAGCATAACGACCGAGGGATATTTCATAGCGCCGACCATGCCGATAAAGCTGTGGGTTGGCTGCCTGGGCTTGGCATTGATCCGGCTGGTGATCGCAGCAACGATAACGGTAGAGGCGAAATGATTCCCAACATTATTTTGCAGTATAAGAACAGGCCGTATTCCACCCTGCTCCGACCCGACAATGGGATTGAGATCGGCATAATAGATCTCACCCCGGTAAAACGAATGCTTCATAAGTGGTGTCCTCCTTTTTGGCCACCTGTGGCGGCTATGTAAAAAGGCCGATTGAATCATCCAATCGGCCCGCCTGTTATCGCTCTTTTTGTTTCCTTTCGAGTTTCTTTGCTTCTGCTTTTGCCCGATTCTCAACGGTGTTCCAAATTTCCTCCATGTAGCTTGTTTCCTGGCTTTCCCATTCTGCAAACACATCGGCAAGAGGGCTGGGAGATCTTAATAAGGCCTGTGCCTGTGCATCCGGCAAGTTATTGCATTCAAGGGACATCAAAATATCTTCCCGTACTGTGTACTCATAGGTGTGTTTCAAGATTTCCTCCGGCGACTGAGTGAGCAGCCATGCGCGGTAGGTTTCCTGCTCGGCAAACATCTTTTCATATAAAGCTGTATTTCGCTCCTCGTTGATCATGTGGCCTCACCCCTGTTTCCATAAAATTAGGCCGTATTCACCACGGCTATGTAAAGGCCGGAGGAAAGCAGTATGATTCCCCCGGTCTATAATGAATCGTTGAGCGCAGGTCTTTTGTCTTTGACACCCCACCTGCATAGGAGATCATCAAGCGGCCAATGGCTGTTGGCTCCACGGGAATTGCACCCCTCCGAGGATCTCTCCGAGCTGCCCCCACTTGTTACGACGGATCACGGCAGAAACCGCTTCAACGCTCGACTTTATGGCCGGACAGGAGTACCTATCCCATAGGCGGTCATGGCTGCGCACGGTGCCGCCGTGCGCTTAAAGCTGGCTGTTTCTCGCTCTCCGCAAAACGAACAAGCCGCAGACAAATAAAGAATGGTGAGGTCTGGTTGCTTCGTATTACAGGTCGTGGCGCAGCCGCTTAAGTGGCTTCTGCTCCTCGCAACGACTATGGGGATGTGCCTGATGAATGGGTATTCGGTTGTCAAAGATCCTCAGACCCGCTTGCCGTATGTACGGAAAGAAGGTAGAGAGTTTTCTGCCTCTCTACCTTCTTCCTCACTTATAAGTGCTTTTACAGGGTGCTATTTGAAATATTTTCTCAGTTTTTCAATCGCAGACAGAATGGACTCCTGCACCGATTGATAACGGCACCCCTCCATTTCTGCGATTTGTTCATAGGTCAGTTGCTGGAAGTAATAGAGCACCAACCTGCGCCGCTGCGTATCAGGCAACTGAGCGATGGCTTTATGTAATTCCTCATTGAGTATTTGCCGCACAACGGTATCCTCCAGCGACTCGGCCGGGTGAGAGGAACGCCGTTCGATTTCGGTCTCTGTCAGGTCTGCATGCTCATAATGCCTGTCCACTTCATTAAGGTGCCGCTTGTCCTCCAGCTCAAATCGGTCAAACAATGCAAACACCTCCCATGAGATTTCAAGGGAATGGCATTTGTGTTGACCATCTGTGAATTCCAGATAGTAGCGCGGATGTTCTGTGTTGAGCCCAACTGTAAAAATGGTATAGGGATTGTCCTTGTCCTTAGCGCGCTTCGGGCGCAGATCTTTATTTTTTGGATGGTTTCCATCCATAGCTGTTTCCTCCGTTCAATCGTTTTTTGTTAGGGCAAAAACGATTGATACGGAGGGCTTCGACAGCCGACGCTGCCGGATTGCCGCTGTTTTAGGGCGCAAAGGCCGCAAAAAGTCAAGCCAAGTAAAATTCCCGTTTTTTCGGTGCTTTTATTGGCGCTTCTCGGATTTTGTTTTGAATTTTGTCGACCGGGAAGGTCAAAAAAATATAGGTGTCTGTGTGTCTGCGCAAAGACAGTCTTTGCTATTTCAACACCTTTATCTTTCCTATGTTCTTTTTCATGTTCTCACCTTGTCGCCGAAGGACGGCAGGGCGGCCGCCCTTTACGGCAAAGATCCGTATGGTATGTCCTCTGAAAGCACTGCATTGTACATCGGTATCACCTCCTCGCTGGAATATTTTGCCGAACCGCTTGTTTTGCTGCTGAAAACGGCTGATTTTTGTCGAAGGCATAAAGAAAGAGCGCCCAGCAAGTTTTTTACTTGCTGAGCGCTCTTGAAACTGTGCCGGAGATTGCCGTCCGGTCGGCTATTCTCTTTTCAGGCGGCATATCGCCGTCGCCGTCCTTTCATGACCGCATGGGTCTTATTTTTCTGTTCTGTTCAGTATGTACTTCTCGCCCTGTGTCGTCGTACCCTTGCCTGCGGTCAGTTCAAGCCCCGTATCGGTATACGCCACCTCGTATTCGCAGTCGGTCAGTGCCTCGGCTTCAAAGTCGATAGAGAGCGTCCTGCCGGACAGCGTGAAACGGAATCTATACGGTGCGCCGGAAAGCCGCAGCTCTCCGCTGCCGTCCTCACGGAAGGTATAGACACAGCTCTTGTCGGACATTGCAAAGCTGCCGTAGATGCTTTCGTTATGAGGGCTGCCCTCGGTATGGCCGCAGCTCCGGCACAGCAGCACAATGCCCGCTATGAGCAGCACCGCCGCAAGGCCGCAGGCGGTAAGAAAGAGCGTCCTTCGCCGCTTTTGTTTTTTGATGGCCGCACGGCGCAGCTCACGCCTGCGGAGTATTTCCGCCTCGGTCATGGGTCTCGGTATTCTGTTATCCTGCATTGCTTCACCTTACTTTACTTCAATATTCTGACTTCATTTAGAAAGTCGAACAGCATCGGCAGGCCGGTGCCGATGGGCGTTTCGTCTTCCCAGAGGCACATCTCGCCGGTCAGCGTGACGCCGGGCTTGGTCATGCGAAAGAGGAAAAATCTGTCCGTGGCGGCGCGCTTCCGATGGAGCAGGGACACCTCTCCGTCGCCGTTCGGCCGGGGATACACGGTCAGGCTGTAGGCGTTGCTTGCTGGTATAATACATTCTCACGCTCCCTGCGGTCGTGCGTCGGAGCCGACCTGCCGACAAACGATCATCGCTCCCGATCCCGTCCGCGCTCCGGAAGCGCCATCACACGGTCATAGTCCTCGCGGAGCATATAGCAGCGCTCTACGCCCCAGCCCTTTTCACCACCGCGTTCGACCGCCATATACTGCTCCAGCCGGACACAGGGATCCGTTCCGTCCAGACAGCTTCCATAGACGGAGTATCCGCCCATATTCGGCTGAAACGCTTTATTGCCGCTGGACACGGTGTAGGTGCGGGAGCGTTCGCTGTATTGTGCGGTAAAACAGTCCTGCATAAAGGTGATATAGCCGCATACATGAGTGCCGGCACGCTCGGCTTTACGAAACAGCTCTTTCATTTTCCCATAGGGTAATTCGACCTGCTGTTCGGGATACTGCGCCGAAAAAGACACGCCGTCAAAATCCTCGGCCACAAGAATGTGCTCGCTGTTTTGATACTGACGGCGCACCGCTTCTTCGGCTTCTTCGCGACTTTCGGCTTCCACCGTAACGGCCCGTTTCAATGTTTCGGTAATGATGACCCTGTATTCGCTCATCGTGCAAAGCTCCTTTCCGTCATCGGATTTTCTTTCGCCGGTTGCAATCCCATCCGTATACAAAGCCAATCGTTATAATCCTTGCCTTGCCGGGGGAAGGCACTTGCTACTTTATAACGCTCGGCCAACTGCTGTCGGATCGCCTCGGTGGCGCTGCGTCCGGTCATGTCATTATCCAGGCACAGGCAAATGGTTTTGATCTCCGCATGGTCTTTCAGATACTGTGTCAGCGCCAACGGCAGACGGTGCTCCTGTGTTTCCTTTTGCGGCTTATAGACTCCGGCCAAGGATAACAGATGCTGTGACCGCCACGACAGCCCGCCAGCCTGCGCCATGGTGGCATAGGATAACAGGTCGATGGCCGACTCGAATACGCAGAGCATCCGACTTTCGCCCGTAGCCGGGAGGGCAAAGGAAAATCTCTTGTCGCTGCCGGTCGCCTCGCCCTTAAAATCCGTTCCGATGCCTCGCAGGCACGCATAGCGCGGCGTTCCGTTCCTATCCATGCCGACGAATACGGCATTATGGTAGGGGAGGCTTTCATACAGCTGGCCGGAACGGATACACTGCTCGATCAATCCACCGTCAATGCCGCGGCTTTTCAGATAGGCAATAACGCGGGTATTGCTGTTACTTTTGGGCGGCAAGAGCAGCGTTTTCGGCTTCTCCGGCTGAGCGCGGGCATGAAAAACGGACGGTCTTTCCGCCGCCCGTCCCACGATCCGCTCTACCGCCTCGGTAAAAGGGAGCTCTTTGACCTTGATCAGGTAATCCAGCGCTGTTTTTCCGCCGATCCCGCGTGAGAACCAGCACCACTTTCCATTGGAGATTTTAAGGCTGTCATGCTCACGGGTGCAGTAAGTGTTGCCGCCGAAATGCACCAGCTCCTGCGGCTCATAAGTCTGGAGGTAGGTCAGCAAGTCCATTTTCTTTGCCCGGTCGATCATCTCTCTTGTGACATAGCCCATCGGTTCATCAACTCCTTGAAATAGAATAAGCCGGACAGGCTTCACATCGGTGAAAGCCGTCCGGCTATGTATGGGATCTGCATACTCTATGCAGATCAGGGTTATTCGGTTGTGGTGTCCTCATATGATAAATTAACTTATGATAATCTCGTTTATAGTATATGGCAAGGGCGCAGAGGAGCCGATCCATTATCAGATATTTTTCCCATCAATTTTCCTATGGCTAAATTATATTCGCTGCCGCTTGAATAATTTTATCATCTGATTTTGCATTATTTCTGCAAAAACAAGATATAAATATTGACACAGACGATTTTAACTGCTATAATATAGGCGAAGAATGGAGAAACTATACTGTGGATGGAGGTATCCGCTTATGCTTATACAGTTTTCGATTGAAAACCACCGGTCTATCAAGGATAGCGCGGTGATCAGTTTTGCCGCTTCAAAGGATAAGTCTTTGGAGTCTTATCTGCTGCACCCGGACGAAAAGAGAGCACTTTTACCGGCTATTGCTATTTACGGAGCGAATGCCGCCGGCAAGAGTAATGTGCTGCACGCACTGATGACGATGAAGGATATGGTCGTCGGAGAAGCGGCCAAAATATCCAAGGGACAAAAATTGCCATGGGAACCGTTTGGTGACACCACAGTGCCTACATCCTTTGAGGTCGTGTTCATTTATCAAGGTGTTCGGTATGCTTACGGCTTTTCTTTTGATGCCAAGAAGATCTATACGGAGTATCTATACCATTGGCCGAACGGGCGCGAGGCACTGATTTTCTCAAGAGAAAACGGCGCATACGAATTCCGTGAGAATGTTAATGAGCAAATCACACTCAGTAACCGCACGCCGGATAATAAGCTGTATCTTGTTTCCTCAAATGACTGGAACTTGCCGCAAACGGAAAACGCCTACAAGTGGTTCTTGGAAAAGCTGACATTCTTGATGGAGGAAGCACCGGCTACTTCGGAAACGGTCGCGCAGATCGTCAGCGGCGATGAAAAGAAGGCTCGTATCCTGAAGGAACTGTTGCTTGCAGACCTCGGTATTTCCGATGTGACCGTCAAGAACATCTCCGGCAAGGCCCCGGTCATTACAACCACGCACCGAGTCATCGGTGCGGATGGCAGTGTGGAACACTTTCAGCTCCTTATGGATCAGGAGTCGTCCGGAACACAACGATTTTTCTCCCGTATCGGCGGCTGGCTGCAAGCGCTGGAGAACGGCGCACTGCTTGTCGTTGACGAGATCGAGGACAGTCTGCATCCGCTCCTGACAAAGCGGCTGATCGAGATGGTTCAGGACAATACGATCAACACTGAGGGAGCACAGCTTCTGTTTACGACGCATGATGCTATGCTGCTTGATCTTACCTTCTTCCGCAGAGATCAGATATGGTTTGCGGAAAAGGATGAGAAGTCCTGTGCGACTGAGTTGTATTCGCTGGCGTCCTTCTCTCCGAGAAAGGGTGAGAACATCCGCAAGGGGTATTTGCAAGGACGCTTTGGTGCGATTCCGTTTATCGGAGGTGACGGCTTATGGCAGGAATGAGAAAGGAATACGACCCCAATAAAGCCAGTCGCCGTAAGCGTAGACCTATCATTTATATCATCTGCGAGGGCAAGGAAACGGAAACCAAGTATTTTAAGCATTTCCGTTCTCGTAACTGCCTGGTAGACATTGTGCCGATTTCTTCTAAACACAAGGCCGCCGAGCATTTGGTGAAGCACGCAAAAGGGCTGCTTTCTCAATTGGATTATTTTCCAAAGGATGGCGATCAGCTGTGGTGCGTTTTCGATTGCGATGACAACAAGAACTCCGAATTGAAAAATGCCGCCGATTACGCCGAGAAGCACGGGTATAAAATTGCCTATTCCAATCCTTGCTTTGAATTCTGGTATCTTCTTCATTTTGTGAAGCAGAACAGCTACTTAAACGGGGCCGAAGAAGTGCTGCACCAACTGCAAAGCAAAGGGCGGCTTGAAAAATACGAAAAGAATTTGGATGTTTTTGCCGACCTGTTACCTCATCAATCAGAGGCAATACGGCGTGCCAGGGAACGCTTGGATAGTCTTTACAAGGACAATGTAGTTATCCTCAGCCGAGATAGTAATCCGGTCACAACGGTTTGCGAGCTGGTTGAATATCTGAACAGCCAGCAATCTTAAAGCAGTGCCCACAACCGCAAAGTGAAAACTTGCGGCAAGATTCAACTTTTTAGAGTAATGGAGAGAACAAGGCAGCAGGCCGAAAAAGCCTGCTGCCTTGTTTGTCATCAGATCGCTTTGATTTTTTTCAGATACGCTACGGCGTCGGTATGCCCCCGAAAGTAGATCTGCAGCCGTTCCATATCCTCCGTTTGGTGCATTAAGCCGATATACGCCAAATATGCCTCGTGCTCCTCTGCACTCAGCGTGATCGCGCCGTCGCCCTCATCCAGATTAAGAATGAAAGGGTGCTGCTTGCGCATGACCGACATCTGCTCGGAAAGTGCGGCATACTCCTCGTTGCTGTTCAGTAGATCGACCACGATGTCACTGTCGATCTCGGCAAAGCTGAAGCCAGTCGCGACCGCCAAGGTCGGTCCGGGCGTGAATTCTGATGCCAGCCACCAAGAAAACCACCAAGTAAGTCACCAAGAAAACCACCAAGAACCTATTTCCAATAGGATCATCGAATTTTGTTCAACAGCAAGATCAAAGAAAGAGATTGCAGCATTCTTGGGATACAAGGACATCGGTAATCTGACGAGGCGATACATTGCCCCATTGGTAGCCGAAGGGCTATTAAAGATGACTGAGCCAGACAATCCTACAAGCAAAAACCAAAAATATATCAAAACATGAGCAAAGCCTGCGGAACTCGCTCCGCAGGCTTGCTTTTTGAGGTTGCGCAAAGGTGCAAATTATCGCTCCCGCTCTGCGGCTTTTGGCCGGATCCGGTCACCTTCATCCGGCTCATCCGCCATGACGGGGCGATCCTGCTCATTAAGGTTCAGCAGCACATTCAGCTCGTTCAACCGCCGTGTCTTTTCGGCCAGTTCCGCCTCCTTCGGAAAGGGAGCGGTCATCTCTGTTCGGGCATTTTCAAGCTGCTCGGTAGTATGGGCAAGCTGCGACCGGGCATTTACCAAGTGCTCCGTGATCTTTTCCAGCGCGTTGTCGATACGGGTGACATTGCCGCCGGCATCCGCTCCCAATACAGCCGTATGGGGCAGCTTGCCTTTGAGCACCATGCGAAACTCGTTGGCGGCACCGTCGTAGGAAAGCAGCATGGAAAATCCGCGGTAGCTGCCGATAGAAACGGTCTCCGCGCCATTCATGTGCGTGCAGGCTTCAATGATCGCCTTACCGGCGTTCTCGCGCTCGGTGTAGATGACGACGCCCAGCACCATCGGCGCAATGCCCTCGGCTGGCTTCGGATGCTCCGTCAAATGCGTGCTGTCCTGTTCATATCCGGCGATGCGCTCGTTCAGCTCCTTGATCTCTGCCGGGTATTTCCGCAGCACCAGCTCCTCCAGTGCATACCGTTGGCTCAGATGGCTGGCACGGAGCATATTCAGCTTGCTGACCTCCATATCTAAATTGCATTTTTCGATGATCTGCGGGTTTCCTGTGGCCAGTGCCTTGATCTCGGCATAGGACAGTGCCGTCTCGTCCACATCCTCCGCCGCACGGGCCGGTGCTTTGGAGGTCATGATCTGGGCAATAAACCGCTGCTTGGATTCCACCAGCTGATAGAGGTAGGCATCGAATGTGCCCTCGGTAACATAGCGGAAGATCTCCACCTCCGGATTTTGGTTGCCCTGCCGCACGATGCGCCCAAGGCGCTGCTGCAAGTCGCTGGGCCGCCATGGGCAATCGAGATCATGCAAGGCGATGAGCCTGTCCTGCACATTGGTGCCGGCGCCCATTTTTGCGGTGCTGCCCATGAGGATACGCACCTCGCCGCCGCACACCTTGGCAAACAGCTCCTTTTTCTTTTGCTCGGTGTTGGCGGTGTGGATATAAGCGATCTCGTTTTCCGGAATGCCCATCTCAAGCAGCTTCCGCCGCAGATCGTCATACACATTGAAGCTGCCGTCCGCCTTGGGAGTAGACAGGTCGCAGAAAACCAGCTGTGTGCTGCGCTGTGCGGTACTCTCTGCCCATATCCGATAGACATTCCGGGCGCATACGGAAACCTTGCTGTTTTCATCGTCCGGTGCCAGAGAGCTTAGCAGCCGCATATCCAACGCCAGCTTGCGTCCGTCGTTGGTGATGCGCAGCATATTGTCGGTGCTGGGATCGACCACACGGGCGCGGACGCGCTCGGCACGCTCCGCCAGTCCTGCCACAGCTTTCTTTTGCAGCTCGCTGGGGTGGATGACCTCGGTGTGGAAGTTGGCCTTTGGGACGGGCAGCTTCAGCATATCCGCCATTTGCACATCCGCCACCATTTTGAAGGTCGCCATCAACTCCGGCAGATTGAAGAATTTTGCAAAACGGGTTTTCGGGCGATAGCCGCTGCCCTCGGGAACGAGTTTGTCAAGATGATTTTTGTAAGTTTTCTAAATTCAAATATTTA